>Ga0256839_1005885_pt1 | contig 11083 bp, 8 predicted proteins | sample 354166metaG_FD_185968 | JGI IMG/M metagenome (GOLD analysis project Ga0256839, IMG submission 185968) | Hydrothermal vent microbial communities from Mid Atlantic Ridge, Atlantic Ocean - 354-166 | ecosystem: Environmental > Aquatic > Marine > Hydrothermal vents | place: Atlantic Ocean: Mid... | reverse complement strand
GCCTCCGGTAAAGAGGGGGCGGTTCATGCCGCCACGCTGGCGAGCTAAAGAAGCTAAAAGAGCATTTCGGGTTTTTGGAGGCGCGCGGACTCCATCTTGAAATGCTTGACCCCGAGGCGCTTATCAACCTGAATCCGGCGCTTCGGTCCCATCCGAAAACCTATGTCGGCGGGGTTTATTCGCCCGCCTGCATGACAGGGGATTCGCGAAAGTTTTGCGCCGCGCTTTCAAAATGGAGTGCGCAGGCGCAAACCTGCACATTTGCATGGAACACCCGCGTTGAGGAAATTGAGACCAAAGACGGGAAAATCACATCTATTCTGACCTCTAAAGATGCGTTTACCGCTGACGCGTATGTTTTGTGTGCCGGACCTTATAGCGCCAAGCTGGCACGGCAGGTTGGCCTTAACCTTCCGATTTACCCGATTAAGGGGTTTTCGGTTTCAGCCCCTATTACGAATCATGCGCTGGTGCCAAAATCAGGGTTTGACGATGTTGAAAAGCTTGTGGCAATTTCCACACTGGGGGACAGGCTAAGAATTGCCTCGTCTGCCGTTTTTGCCGGCTATAATTTGGGCTATAAACCCGGCGATTTCAAATCCATCTTGAAGCTGGCACATGAAATTTACCCCGAGGCCGCCGATTATGACAAAGCGGAATATTGGGCCGGCTTACGCCCTATGACACCCTCATCAGCGCCAATAATAGGCCCTTCGGCCGTGGAAAACCTGTATTTGAATACAGGCCATGGCCACTTGGGCTGGACCTTGGCCTGCGGGAGCGGCCACATGTTGGCTGAGGCAGTGCTCGGGACATGAAGTGAATATAGCGGCAGCCATACGCCCCGCTTCTTGCAGCGCAGCCATCGCGGGCTTCATGTATTCAGTTATACGCATGCGTATAAATAACAGGCTAAATCCGATATAAGCGCTAATTTTATTGACAGATCAAATACAAATGTCCACTCTTCTTCATGTTAGCCGCACAACGTTGTGGCATCCGTTTCACAAACGGCAATAAAAACAAAGATATTGTCATAAATACATCATGCAAACGCCGTATATATTTTGAATGATATCTAATAAAAGTGCGGCGGTCACCTTACCCCCGCACCTTACCAACGGAGAGAAAAATAATGAAACCACTACTTTATTCAACAGTTGCCTTGGTGGCGATGGCGGGGGCGGCCTCTGCGGCACCCTGCCCGGCCGTTACTGTGGGCGATATGATGGGCGTTGCGGCTGGCGCCTTTCCGCAGCAATATGAGCTGGCCGAATTTGAATCGCTGGGCGATTGCACAGTAGAATTTTCCAGCAACCCTGCCATGGCCGAACTGAATGCGAAAATTCGCGGAAATGGCGCGCTGCCACCACTGGCTGACCGTCTTCCCGCCGAGCCACTGGTTGTGGCACCTTATGAGTCTATCGGCTCTTATGGCGGCACGCTTGATGCGCTGTCCAACGCGACCGAATCCGGCACCTCCGACTTTATGTCCATTCGCCATGTAAACCTTGTGCGTTATTCCGATGATCTTCAGACCATCGTGCCAAACGTGGCCAAAGGCTGGGAATGGAACGAAGACTTTACCCAGCTTACCTTCTTCTTGCGTAAGGGCCAAAAATGGTCTGATGGCTCCCCGTTTGGGGCCCGTGACGTTAAGTTCTGGTATGACAACCTTGCGACAGACACCAATGTTCGGGAAATCCCGAAAGATTATGTTTTGGTTGCTGGCGAGCCAATGGAGGTTGTTGTAATTGACGAAACCACCGTTCAGTTCAATCTGCCATCCCCCAAGCCGGGCTTGCTTTCGCACTTTGCCAACCACTATGCGCAGGCCTTCCAGCCTATGGGCTTTTTGGGCCAGTTCCACCCCGACATAAACCCAGACGCAGATGCCAACGCTCAGGCCCTTGGTTTTGAAAACGGCTATGCCGCCATCAAAGCCTATTATGGCAACTCTGATTGGATGGACACACCGACCCCGATGTTGGCCAACCCTGATCTGGTGGCCGGTTTGCCCGCAGACACAGTGCCAACACTTGAAAGCCACATTATTATCTCGGAAACCACCGAAGGCCGCCACCTCGTTGCCAACCCGTATTTTTTCCAGGTTGATACGTCTGGCCAACAGCTGCCATATATCAATGAGCAAGACGAACTGTTTGTTGGTGAAAGCGAAGTGCGGCTCTTGAAGCTTGTTAACTCCGAAGTTGACTATAAATCCCAAGCGCTGAACCTGGATTATGCGCCACTGTTGCTTGAAAATCAGGAAGCCGGCAATTTTTCAGTATCGCTCCGGCCAGAAATCGCCATGGGCGTGTTTTCGTTTAACGTAACATCGGAAGATCTGGCAAAACGTGCCGTGTTTGGCGATGTGCGCTTCCGTCAGGCTATGTCTGTTGCCATGAACCGCGACGAGATCAACGAAGTTGTTTACTTTGGTCTTGGCGAGCCGCAGCAATATACAGCCTTCTCGCCGCTGCCAAGCTTTGTGACCGAAGAAATGTCGCAATCTTATGCGCAGTTTGATCCGGCCATGGCCAATGCCCTGCTTGATGAAATCGGCATGGTAGACATTGACGGCGACGGCATGCGCGAATTGCCAAATGGCGATACGCTGGTGCTTAACATGCAGGTTCCGACCCAGGGTATTTCGATCAAACTGGTTGAACTCGTGGGCCAAAACTGGCGTGAAGTCGGCATCAACAACACTGTGAAAGAAGTGACAACCGACGAATATCGCTCGGCACAGTCGTCAAACCAGCTTGACGTGATGATGTATGCAAAAGGGCAGCCTTTGGCGGTTATCCTTGGTAATTCCGAGGTGTTCCAGCCCCCGTTTGATAACTACTTCAACATTCGGACCGGCATGTTGTGGGGCGAGTATATCGACACCAACGGCGCATCTGGCGTTAAACCACCTGAGTATGTGTATACGATGATGGATGATATCAACGCGTTCCAAGGGGCCATTGCCGGCTCTGACGAGAGCAATGCTATTGGTGCCCGTCTGGTGCAATCGGTCGTTGATAATCTGCTGTTTATTGGCACCGTAAAAGCGGTTGCTCCGATTTACTGGAGCAATAACCTGAAGAACATGACCGAGTTCAAAACCCAGTCATACGCCTATTACCGGACATACCCATACCGCGCCACCCAGTGGTGGTTGGACGAATAATCCAGCGTAATTGGTCAATAATAGCGGCGGGCAGCCTTGGTTGCCCGCCGTTCAATAAAATACTGACCGGCAAACGGCCAAAGCACAGACGGCCGGGAGACAGACAAAAATGCTGCAATTTACGAAATTCGTGACCATCCGCGCGGTCTTGGCCGTGTTGACGCTGGTATTGGTCTCTTTCATTGTGTTTTCCCTGATGGAGCTGGTGCCGGGTGATTGCGCCGAGCGCTATGTTGCCTTCAAAAACTCCCAAGGTGCGGTTATTACCCCCGCCGATATTCAAATAGAGCGCGTCCGGCTCGGGCTGGACCAGCCCTATGTGCAGCGCTGGGGTTCATGGATCCTCAATGCTTTTCAGGGCGAATTCGGCGATAGCTGTATTTTGCGGGTTAACATTGCCCAGCTTCTGGGGCAAAAATTCTGGCTCAGCCTTGGCCTGTGTCTCTCGGCTTTGATCCTTGCCTATGCCATTGCCATTCCGGTTGGCATTTTGGCCGCCACCTCCAAAAACGCAGCCCTGAACAACACTTTGCGTCTTGTTAGCTACCTTGGTCTGGCTCTACCAAACTTCCTGCTGGCACTGATGATCATGCTCTTCTCGACCATCATGTTTGGCGACAGCCTCACCGGCCTGTTCTCGAAAGAATTTCGAGATGCCGCGTGGTCTTATGACAAGTTCAAAGATTTCCTCGGCCATGCGTGGCTACCTGTATTTATTCTGGGCTGGTCGGCCACCGCCTTTGCCATTCAAACCGTGCGCGCCCTGATGTCTGACGAGGTTGGCAAACTTTATGTGACCGCAGCGGAAGCGCGCGGGGTTTCGGGTGGGCGGCTGTTGATGCGCTATCCCGCCCGCCACGCGCTCAGCCCGATTATCAATTCGCTTGGATTTGACCTGAACCGGATTTTTAACGAGCTGCCGATTGTGGCGCTCATTTTAACTCTTACAGAGGCCGGATCATTGCTGATCGAGGCCTTGGCCCGCTCCAATGATCAGCAGCTCGCGGGCGCGATCATATTCATGCTCACCGCCGCCATTGTCGGGATCAACTTTATAACCGATATAATACTAGCCCTGACCGACCCAAGAATTCGCCGGAGTATTGTAGGATGAGTGAACTAACCGATACCGCCAGCGCACGCCAAAAGCAAAAAGAAGCCTATTTCACCGCCTCGCAAGGGCAGCTGATCTGGCAGCGTTTCAAGAAAAACAAATCGGCGCTTGTCGGGGCGTGGGTGCTGATCATCCTCATCCTGTCCGGCATTTTTGCCCCCTTCCTTACGCCCTATGACCCGACCATTGCGGGCCGCGATAAAGACTACCTGAACGGCGCGCCGCAAATCCCTATTTTTTGGGATGAAAACGGTTTTTCAGCCCGGCCTTTTGTTTATACGCAAGAGCGCACCCGCTCGATAAAAACCAACTTTCGCTGGGTAACCGAGGTTAAAACCGGCTTGGAGGATCGCCGCTATATCACCTTTTTTAGCGAAGGCAGCCCCTATACCTACTTCGATTTCAACATAAACCTCCCCGGCGAAGCGCTGGATTTCCGCATTCCGGGGATAGAGTTCAACACCCATCTTTTTGGCGTCGATAAAGGCATGATCCACATTTTCGGGACGGATTCGACCGGAAAAGACATTTATTCCCGCACTCTGACCGCAATTAAAACCTCGATGGCGGTGGGGACCATCGGCGTGATGATCGCCTTCGTGCTGGCGCTGATCATCGGTGGTGTCGCCGGCTATTATGGCGGCATGATAGACGCGGTGGCGCAAATGGTAACAGACACGGTAAAAACCATCCCCAGTATTCCGCTTTTCATGGCCCTCGCCGCCTTCATCCCTGATACTTGGAGCGCTGAATCGAGGTTTTTCTTCATATCCATGGTCCTTGGCTTAATCGGCTGGACAACCCTGGCGCGGCGCATACGAACGCACTTGTTGTCAGAGCGAAATCAGGAATATGTATTGGCGGCCCAGCTTTGCGGTGCCCCCCCGAAGCACATCATCCGCAGGCACCTTTTGCCAAGTTTCACAAGCTATATCATCGTTGATCTGGTTATTTCGTTTCCCTACATGATCCTGTCAGAAACCGCGCTCAGCTTCATCGGGCTTGGCCTGAAAGACCCTGTAAATTCGCTCGGGGTGATGCTGCAAAACGTGACCAGCGCCGATGTGCTGCTGAACTACCAGTGGTATTTTATACCCGTTATTTTCTTCATTGTCCTCGTGTTGGCTTTTGTGTTCGTCGGTGACGGCTTAAGAGATGCCGCCGATCCCTATTCGGATTCCAAATAATGACTCGCCTCCTGGACCTAGAAAACCTGACTCTCCAGTTTGATACGGATGAAGGCAGGATCACCGCGATTGAAAACATTTCCTTCACGCTGGAAGCCGGCGAGGTTATGGGCCTTGTGGGCGAGAGCGGCTCGGGCAAATCCGTGACCGCCAAATCCATCATGAAGCTTAACCCGCATAACGCGATTTATAGCGACGACACAAAAATCTCGCTGCACCTTGAAGATGGCGAGATCGAGATCATGAGCCTGCACGGCTCAAAAGAGCTTAAGGTTATTCGTGGCGGGGCCATTTCGATGATCTTTCAAGAGCCAATGGCCAGCTTTGCCCCCGCCATCACCATTGGCGACCAAATGGTCGAGCAGCTGCTGATTCACACTGATATGAACAAAAAGCAGGCCAAAGAAGTATCCATCGAGATGCTGGACCGTGTCGGCATTTCAGACCCAGCCACCCGCTTCAAGCAATATGCTTTCGAGCTGTCCGGCGGTATGCGGCAGCGCGCCATGATCGCGATGGCGCTTTCTACCAAGCCCAGGCTTTTGATAGCTGACGAGCCAACCACCGCGCTGGATGTAACCATTCAGGCGCAGGTTATCGACCTGATGAAAGACCTTGTAAAAGAGTTTGGCATGGGGATTGTATTTATCACCCATGATCTGGGTGTTATCGCGCAAACCGCTGATAAGGTTGCGGTAATGTATCTGGGCCGGCTGGTAGAGCAAGGCCCCGTGCGCGAGGTTTTGCGCAACCCTTCCCACCCCTACACCAAGGGCCTCATCGCCGCGCTGCCCAATCTTGATGATCTGGATACCCCGCTTACGCCCATCCCCGGCGATATCCCCTCGCCGCTAGAGCGGCCGTCGGGCTGCGTGTTTCATACGCGGTGCTCGGCCAATTTAGGCTCTCGTTGCACTACCGAGGTTCCAAAATTCTATCAAGTGATCGAGGGCCACAATGTCGCCTGCCATTTGTTTGACACGGAGGGTGCCAAATGAGCGATGATATCCTGATAAAAGCCCGCGATCTTTCTGTGCATTACCAGCTATCCGGCGGCGCGGTGTTTGGCCCCAAGCCGGTGGTGAAAGCCGTGGAAGGGGTGAATCTCGACATCGCCAAAGGCAGCTTTTTTGGCCTTGTTGGCGAAAGTGGCTCAGGCAAAACCACCCTTGGTCGCGCCTGCTTAAAAGCGGCGCCTATCACCCGGGGCACGGTCACCTATTCCGACGAAGAGGTGGAATTCGAGCTTACTAACATTAGCAAACCCGAGCTAAAAGAATACCGCAGGCGCGCGCAGCTTATCTTCCAAGACCCCTACGCCGCGCTTAGCCCCCGCATGACCGTGCGCGATATTATTGCCGAGCCGCTAGAGGTTATGGGGCTTACCAAAACCCGCGAGGAAACCGACGAGCGGGTGCGCGAAATTGCCGCGAAATGCCGGCTTAACCTTGAGCACCTGCGCCGCTTTCCGCATGCGTTTTCTGGCGGCCAGCGCCAGCGCATTTCCATAGCCCGCGCGCTGGTATCGCGCCCGCATTTTGTGGTGGCTGATGAAAGCGTGGCGGCACTTGATGTGTCCATTCAGGCCGATGTGCTGAACCTGCTCAAGGAAATCCAGCAGGAAATGGGGCTAACCTTCCTGTTTATCAGCCACGATCTCAGCGTGGTGGCCCATGTGTGTGACCATGTGGCGGTGATGTATCTTGGCCGCTTGGTCGAAACCGCCCCGACCCGCGATTTGTTTTTCAAACCGCGCCACCCCTATACCAAAGCGCTGCTATCCGCCATTCCCTCGCTGGACCCCGATGACCACGGCTCGGCGCAAAAGCTGGAGGGCGAAATTCCCTCGCCAACCAACCCGCCGCCGGGCTGCAAGTTCCAAACCCGCTGCGCGTTTGCGGTGGACCATTGCCGGAAAGTCGAGCCAAAACTGGAGCATTCCAGCACCAGCCACGAGGTGGCATGCCACCGCTGGCAAGAGCTGATGGATTAGAACCGTTGCGTGGTGGGGTTAAACCCCACCCTACGGCAAATAGTTGAGTACACCGTTTGCGGTGATTTTTACATCGGCAATGGTGCGGTCCGAGTGGCGCATGCGGTGGTTAAGCAGCTTGCGGGTCAGACGCAGCAACGTGCCGGCATGGGCGGGATCTTCTGCCAAATTGTGCAGCTCGCTTGGGTCTGCTTCCAGATCAAACAGCAGAGGCGCCAGCCCGCCATTAAAATGCACAAGCTTGAAACGGTGCTCACGCAGAATGGCCAAATTGGCCTCGTGCTGCGAAACACCGGTGGCTTTTTGCCATGCGGTGGTCTCGTGCGGCTCGCTAAATTCAAGCTCCAAATGCACAGAATCCCGCCAGTTTTCCGGTGGGGTTCCCTCCAGAAACGGCTTGAGCGAAACCCCGTCCATGCCCGTTGGCACCTGCCGGCCAACAAGGTCCAGCACCGTCGGGGTTACATCTACCGACTCGGTAAAAGCCTCAACCATAGTGCCATGCTGCGCGGGGTTTTGCGGGTCTCGAATGATAAGCGGAATGTGGTATGCGCCCTCATAGGGGTTTTGCTTGCCCCATAAATGATGCTCCCCCAAGCTTTCCCCGTGGTCGGCAAAAAACACAATCAGCGTGTCATCATATTGGCCGCTTTCCTTCAGAAAATCAATAATTCGCCCGATATGCGTGTCCACTTCGGTGGCCAACCCAAGGTAAAGCGCGCGCAGGGTTTGCACATCGGTATCATCGCGGCTATCCACCTCGCAGCCCCGCACAATCGCCTCCATCCGCGGGGCTTCCAGCGCACCCACCATAAAAGGGTGCACCTTGGCTTGTGCCTCGGGCGAGGCTAAACGGACCGGAAGCGGCAGCGCGGCAGGGTCATACATGGTATTATAAGGGGCGGGGGCCACCAGCGGCGGGTGGGGGCGAATATAGGTTGCCACCGCGAACCAGTTTTGTTCCGTGCGCACCGAAAGATCATTGATCAGGGAGGTGGTCAGGAAGGCGGTGTCGCTGTGCTCGGCGCTATAAAAAGGCGGGTCATCTGGCCGCGCGGGGCGTGAAGGATCCGGCGAAATCGCATCATAAAACTGTGCATAATCAGGGATATCATAGCCCTGCGCCTTAAGGTATGCCCGCCATGGGTAGCTTTCCTGATAGCGCATTTCGAGCACCTCTCGAAAGCCCGGCAACAGGCTTTCTTCGGTTTTCAGGTCGGGGTCATTGGGGTGGCGGCTGCGCGGGTCCAGGCTGGTGTCGGTATAGCCAAACAGCAGCGGGTCATAGCCGGATTTGCGCATTTCGCGGGCAATATTTGGCAGGCCATCGGCCATGGGGGTGCCATTGCGGATAGAGCGATGGTTCATCGCATACATGCCTGTAAAGATACTGGCGCGCGAAGGACCACAAGGGTTGGTCACCGAGAAATGCTTGGTAAACGTCACCGCCTCCTTGCGAAGCGCGGTGATATTAGGCAGGTTCACATGCTTGGCCAGTGCGCCCTCAATACAATCAGCCCGAAGCTGGTCAATAATGATCATCAAAACTTTGCGTTTCCCGGTCATCTGCGAATCCTTTGACAGCCCGTTTTCCCGCCCGAGACAATGCCGGATTTCTCGCTGCGTCAATCAAATTTTTGCAAAACCGAAAGGCTGAAACAAAACTTTACTATGCCTTCAATTCGAGGCGTTTCAAGTTTCCGATGTCAGATCCACCACCACTTCCAGCCCGCTTTCGCCATTGCTCATAGGCGCGCGCAAAGTGATAGCCCCACCAGAGCCGATAGCGATAGATTTTACAATCGCCAGCCCCAATCCGGTGCCGCTGGCCATGGTATCACCGCGCACAAAGGGGCGGGTCAGGCTGCTCAGGGTTTCGGGCGGAATTTCGGGGCCGGGGCTGAGCACCCGCAGCTCGGCCTTTGGTGACAGATACACCTCAACCGGCTTGTCAGGGTCGCCGTGCTTTAGGCCGTTTTCAAGCAGGTTGCGCAGCAATATGGCAAAGGCGTTCGGGTCAATATTGGACATAACCGCGCCACTGGGCACATGGGGGATAATGCGGTTTTCCCCGTGGCCTAAACGCTCGAAATCCTGAATGACAAGCGATAGCACAGGCACCAGATCAGCGTTTTGCGCCGCTATCAGCCCCGCCCCTTCAGACTTGGCCAGTTGCAAAAGCTTTTCTGACAAAGCGGCCAAGCGGATCAGCGCGGCTTCTATCTGGGTGGCGCGCTTGCGGGCTTGCGGGTCTGTGGCCTCGGAAATCATCCTTTGGGTTTGCGCCAGCGCTGCGGCAATAGGGGTGCGCAATTCATGGGCGCTATTGGCAGTAAAGCTGCGCTCGGCCTCGATCGCGCGGGCAAGGCGGCCCATCAGGTTGTTAACCTCGGTCAGCACCGGCTTGATTTCGGTCGGAATGTTTTCCGGCGAAATCGGAGACAAATCACCGCTGCCGCGGGCTTCCATCTCGGAGCGCACCCGCCGCAGAGGGCGGAAAGACAGCCGCACGACCAGCCAAATGCCAAGCATGCTGACCGGCAGCAGGTAGGCCAGCGGCGATATAAGCGCCACAAACGCTTCATCGGTGGCCTCTTGCCTGTGCAAGAGCGGGTCAGCGATGGTAATGGTCAGGGTGCCGCGCCGATTTGTTTCGGCATAAAGCCGATGGGTGGGGGTGTCGGAAAACCCGAGGGGGGTGTCGGGCTGGAAAATATCCATCTGCACATCTTGCGAGCGCAAGCGCACCTGCCCGCGTGCATCTCTTACAATATAGGTCAGGACATCCGCCGAGGGGGCGGCCTCTTCCAGTGTGTATTCGTCATCTTCGTTTTCCCGATCAGAAATTTCCTGCTCGGCCAAAGGCAAAATCCGCTGGGCGGTTTCCTGAAGGGCTGAATCAAAAACCTGATTCAGCTCGGTGGTAATGGTCAGGCTGGTGGAAACCGTGGCGATGGTCCAGACGATGGCAATGCCAAGCCCGAGCACCAGCGAAAGGCGGGTTTGTAAAGAGCGTGGTAGTCTCATCCGCTGCCCAGCCGATAGCCAAGCCCGCGCTCGGTGGTAATGGCGTGGCGCCCCAGTTTTTTGCGCAGGCGGCTGATATGCACCTCGATGGTGTTGCTTTCTATTTCCGCATCAAACGAATACAGCTTTTCCTCCAGCTGGGGCTTTGAAAACAGCTGCCCCGGGTGCTGGGCGAAGGTTTCAAACAGCACCCATTCCCGCGAGGTCAGGGCTATTTTTTTGCCATCTTTAAAGATCAGCCGGTTGGCAAGATCAATCATAAGGTCGCCAATTTCAAGCATCGGGTTGGGGTTGCCGGCATAGCGGCGGGCCACCGCATTCAGCCGCGCGCTCAGCTCTGAAAGGTTAAAGGGCTTGACCAGATAATCATCCGCGCCCGCATTCAACCCGTCAATCCGGTCTGATATCTGGTCGAGCGCGGTTAAAATGATCACCGGCGTAACCTCGCCGCGCCCCCGCAGGGCACGCAAAAAATCTATACCTTTGCCATCGGGCAGCATCAGGTCCAGCAGCACAAGGTCAAACCCCGCCGAGCGCAGCTGCAGGTCGGCCTCATCCAGCCGTTTGGCCCAGTCCACGCTATG
>Ga0256839_1005884_pt1 | contig 11084 bp, 9 predicted proteins | sample 354166metaG_FD_185968 | JGI IMG/M metagenome (GOLD analysis project Ga0256839, IMG submission 185968) | Hydrothermal vent microbial communities from Mid Atlantic Ridge, Atlantic Ocean - 354-166 | ecosystem: Environmental > Aquatic > Marine > Hydrothermal vents | place: Atlantic Ocean: Mid... | reverse complement strand
TGAAAAAACAGATACTTGGCACAAAGTAGGCAAAGCCATAGACATCAAACTAGGACGAAATGGACTAGGATGGGGGATAGGCTTGCATACCATACCCAAAGATGCCAAGTACATCAAAAAAGAGGGTGATGGTAAAGCCCCTGCTGGTATCTTCTTGCTTAAACAGGCCTTTGGGTACTTCCCTTTTGTGGTGGACTACCCCTATGAGGTATACAAAGCCACAGACCACTGTGTAGACGATGTAAACTCAAAACTTTACAACAAGATAGTAGACTCAAACAAAGTAAACATAGACTATAAAAGCAAAGAGCATATGAGGTTTCCAAAAGACTACTACAAGTACGGCATAGTGGTAAACCATAACCACATAGACGAAGCAGGAGCCATAAAAGGTGCAGGATCATGCATATTTATACACATCAAAAAAGTACCCACAGCAGGGTGTACGGTTATGCGTGAAGATGAGATGAAAGAAATCATACAATGGCTCGATGTGAAGAGTCAGCCTTTGTTAGTGCAGGGTACTGTTGAGGTGGTAGATAGTTTAATGAAGGAGATAAAATAGGCTAGAACAAACTAGCCTATTTAGTTAAATTTTGGCATTTAAAGCTTGTGTGACCAGTTCATTCACCACTTTAGGATTTCCTTTTCCTTTTGTAGCTTTAAGTACTTGCCCTACAAAGAAGCCCAAGAGCTTAGTGTTACCAGCTTTAAATTTCTCTACATTGTCTGGATTTTTAGCGATAATATCATCAATCATAGGTGAGATTATGGTAGGGTCACTTATCTGTACAAGCCCTTTAGATTCAACAATTTTAGTAGGGTTCTCTCCACTTTTGTTCATCTCTTCAAAGACCTGTTTGGCTATCTTACTTGAGATGAGTTCTTCATCTACCATTTTAACAAGCTCTGCTATATCTTTGGAAGAAAACTTTAACTCATCTATCTCTTTGGTTTTTAGCTCCCTAGCTACGTCATTGCTGATGATGTTTGCCAGTGCTACAGGTGAGTGTAGTGTTTGCAAGGCTTCTTCATAAAAGGCAGTGAGCTTTTTATCACGTGCTAGGGTGTTTGCTACTTCGCTGTTGAGTTTTAGTTCGTTAATGTACTTGTCAAAGCGTGCTTGTTCTTCTTTGCTCATGGGTACTACTTCACCATCTATCTGTGTTTTTTTAGGCTCTATTTTAGGGGCTTGTTGTGGTGCTTTTTTCTTTTTAGCAGAAGACTCTTTGAGTGCAACTATCTTGTTGAAGACAGGCTTTTCATCTGTGTAGTCCACAGGGTCAGCATAAAAGTACCCTTCACGCTCAAACTGAAAGCGTACATCTAGTTTGTCTGTGATGACTGCGGGTTCTATGAGAGCTGTTTTTATGATTTTAAGCGAGTCAGGGTTGATGTCTTCTATGCCTTCTGGGGCTTCGTTTTTAAAGAGTCTGTCATAGACTCTTACTTCCATGTTTTTAGCTGTGTTTGCTTCTACCCATTGGATGGCACTTTTTACTTTTATACCACTCGTGTCCTCTCCACTTTTTGAGTCTGGATGATATGTTGCTTTTATCTCTACTATGTTACCCCCAGCATCTTTTATGGCTTCTTCAAAGCTGATGATGTAGGCATACTTTAGTCGTACAGGTTGTGTAGGTGTTAAACGGAAGTAGCCTTTTTCAGGTTTTTGGCTAAAGTCTGCTCTGTCGATGTAAATCTCTTTTGAGAAAGGTAAGATACGTGAACCTTCTTTGGGTACATCATGTGGGTAGTAAGAAGCTTCTATGTTTTCTTGCCCTTCATAATTTGTAATGGTCACTTTAAGTGGGTCAAGTACAGCCATGACACGGGGTACTTTGGTGTTTAGGTTATCACGTATGTAAAACTCCAGCTGTGCTACATCTACTACGGAGTTGGCCTTGGCAATACCGATACCTTCACAAAAGTTTATGATTGATTCTGCTGTATAACCTCTTCTTCTAAGACCTGCAATCGTAGGCAAACGCGGATCATCCCATCCCTCTACATGACCTGTCTCTACAAGTTCAAGTAGTTTTCGTTTGCTCATGACAGTGTAGTTGATGTTGAGTCTTGCAAATTCATGTTGATAGGGTCTGGGTGGTTCTAGATTGAGGGTATCAAGAACCCAGTCATAAATGTCACGGTTGTTTTCAAACTCTAGCGTACAGATGGAGTGTGAAACACCCTCTATGTAGTCAGACAAACAATGAGCAAAGTCATACATAGGGTAGATAGCCCACGCATCGCCTGCTCTAAAGTGGTGAGCATGACGTATGCGGTAAAGTAGTGGGTCACGTAGTTTCATGTTTGCTGCCCCCATGTCTATCTTCGCTCGTAAGACATGCTCTCCATCTTTAAACTCACCGTTTTTCATACGCTCAAAAAGGTCTAGGTTCTCTTCAACTGAACGCTGGGCATATTTACTACGTTTTCCTGCTTGGGTCACTGTACCACGAAGCTCTCGCATGCTCTCTTCATCTACACTGTCCACATAGGCTTTACCCATTTTTATGAGTGCCACGGCGTAGGTATAGAGTTTAGAAAAATAATCAGAAGTAAAACGCACATCTTCTTCCCACTCAAAGCCAAGCCACTGCACAGCATCTTTGAGTGCCTCTACATAACGTGTGTCCTCTGTGGTAGGATTGGTGTCATCCATGCGAAGGTTACAGTGACCATCATAGTCTTTTGCGATACCAAAGTTAATGCAGATAGATTTAGCATGACCAATGTGAGGAAAACCATTTGGTTCAGGCGGGAATCTGGTAACTACCTCTTTATATTTGCCTGTTTTTAAGTCCTCTTCAACGATGGTACGTAAAAAATCTTTGTGTTCGCTCATGTATGTTAACCTTTTTTATTCTGAAACTTAGATAGGGTGTATTTTATCTAATTAGTGCTTATCGCATCTTAGAGTTATGTATCCTTGCAAATTCAATAAAGCAATATATGTACAATCCTTGATGTTTTATCATCCAAAAGAAAAGTAATAGTAAGTTAATTATTACATGTTATAATATGGATGAATATTAAATTTACTAAACAAGGACATTTCATGAAAATGATAAAAATATCAACAGTAGCAATGCTACTTACATCAACTATAGCTATGGCAGGGGGTGATATCGCTCCTGTAGAACCAATTATTGAAGTTCCAGTAGTTGTAGAAGCTCCTGCAAAAACTGGTTTTTACGCTGGACTTGCATACTCATGTATGCAACTCACTGGAGATAATCCAGATCAAGAATACATGGGAAACGGTATAAGCATCTCAGCAGGATACAATTTCAATAAATTTTTAGCTGTAGAAGGTAGATATACTACTTCTCTTGGCGATATCAATTATCAAAGAGGGAATATAGATCAAGATGTCAGTGGTGATTTATCTAACATTGCTATTTATCTTAAACCACAATATTCATTTGGGACAATAGGACTTTATGGATTATTAGGTTACGGTCAAATTGAACTTGATGAAGATATCTCTGCGACTGAAACTTCTTTCCAATATGGTGCTGGTATAACAGCAAATATGAATGAAAGTGTAGAATTCTTCGTTGACTACAGAAGACTTTTTGATGATACTGGTTTTGATACACTTACAACTAATCAAGATGTAGCTGTTAACTCATGGTCACTTGGTATAAACTATAACTTTTAAATCTTAATTTCCCTCTTATTTTCTTATGAGGGAAATCTTTCTCTCTAGCTAATACAGCACTTTAGTCAAATATAATCTTTTACTTCCACTAAGCTACTCTTCTAAAAATGTCAGAACTCTTTGTTTCACGTATGCATGAAAAGGGTTCCATCTTTGTCTAAGTAGTGCAGAAGAAGAAATTTGTAATACATTGGTTTCTCCATAGATGGCAAGGTGTCCTAGTTGTATACCAGGGCTTTTAGGAGCATTTTCATTACCATAGAGCGGGTCATTAGGGCTGAAGGGTAGGGCTAGGTGAGAGAGTGAGTAGAGACCTTTTGTCCATTGGTAAGGTAGTGACTCTGTCTCTTGATGGTTGACTATGCGTTTGACATGTCGGTCATTTGTATGTATGTTGCTTATGAGTTCAAAAGTGTAGTTATCTTTTATGGTTGTGTTGCGTAAGTGTTGTAGGTTTTCAGAGACAGAAGCCTTTACTATGTTGTTTCTGTCGAAGTTATGGTTGATGTCGAAGAGTACCAAGGTATGTTTTCTTTTGGCTGCTTTTGGTAGCCTGTTGAAAAGATTGTCTATCACGGCAGGTACAGAGACGGTACTGTCTACGATGGAAGAAAAACTGAGTACTGTTGGAAAAGGCTTTTTACCAGGGTGCTTTTCTAGGTAGTCAAACTGTTCTTTTACCCTTTTTGCCAAACGATAGACCTGGTCTCCTGCATTGACAGCAAATGAACCATATTTAAAAGGGTCATACTCTGGGGTGATAGAGTTCCATTCGAGTTTAGGTAAGCCAAGTATGTAACCCACACGACTTTGCCACACAGCTAACGGTGCAGCTGCACTCACACCGATAGCAGGAGAGTAGAAGACAAGCTTGCTAGGTACTCTAAGTTGAGAAGATTCTTTGAGTGCCTCTAACGTATAGTGTAGAGCCAAAGGAGCCCCTGTAGAGTAACCCATGATGTGTATGGGTTTAGAGCCTATTTTCTCTTCGAGGTGTTTCATGCCCATTTCTACGACAGCTGCCATCTCTTGCCACTTCATGTTTCTAAGCCCTGAGGGGATGGTGCCATGTCCAGGCAGACGAAGGGCTAGTACATGGTAGCCTTGCTCTTGTAAGTACTGTGCTTGGGTATGTAAGCTATAGGGGGAGTCTGACATGCCATGTAGTAGCAGTACAGCAGCCTTAGGGTTTGTGACATTGCGTTCAAAACTTTGGTTCCAATTTGTTTTCCATAAACTAGGGTTTGAGATGCTCTTTTTACTGTATCGGTTAAGATGGTTTTGTTCTGAAGGTAAGGTTTTGTCATAGACTTCTGTTTGTAGTTCAGCAAAAAGTTTTTTCTCCAATGCCATGTACTCATCTATGTTTTTTACCTTACTATGAGATGTGTACTCATGTTTTAAAAGTGTGGTATGCCATGTAGAGAGAGTAGGTAGAGAACTCATGTAGAGATAAAAGGCTAGGAGTCCTATGAAAAAGCCACCTAGGGTTATGACTATTAAAATCCTGTAGATTTTTTTAAGAGACCACCAAGGTACTTGTACCCAATAACTTTTTAGAAGACCCATCTATATTCCTTTGTTATGCCACTTATTTTCAATAGATACTATAACGTACATAAAATATAAGACGGGTTTTTTTGTTTGGTAGAGGGTAGTCCTTGTAGGCAAGTTTTATGACCTTTATGGTGTTTTTGTCTAATGCAGAGTAGCCTATGCGTTGTTTAAGTCTGAGTCCTGTGATATCACCATTTGGATGTAGGTAAAAAGAGACGACGTTTGTACCTTGTTGGCGTGTTTGTATAGCGACTTGTGGATAACCGTTACGTGTTAAAGTGCGTTGGGTGATACGATGTATGGTACTTAGGTTGTTTCGTATGTACTTTTTTTGTGTAGGGCTGTAGGTATTAAATTCACTTCCATAAAGCTCTTTTATCATACGTTCACCATAGTTACCTGCACTCGAAGTACGTTTCGGCTGAGTAGGGAACATAGAAGTACCTGAACCCATGAGCATGTTGGCTAGTGGGTCGTTGGAGCGTTTAGATCTGTTTGGTTTTGCTACACGTCTTTTTTTGCTAGGATTCTTTTTAATAATTTTATTTTTGATGTTTTTTTGTTTTTTCACTACTTTTTTTACAGGTTTTTTTGTAACTACTTTAGCTACCTTTGTTACATTGTTCTCTTCGGTACTTTTAGTTGCAAATGTTTTTTTACTTTCATCTAAGAGTGTTCTTTTCACTTCTTCGACTTTAGATACAGGCTCTACTTGTTTTTTTACTACAGGTTTAACTATAGGAGGAGGTATGATAGGTTTTGGAACAGACTTTGGCTTAGGTGCAGGGGGAGGAGTGACCATCTGCTGTATGTTAAGGCTTATTTTTTTCTCTTTTACTTGATGAGGTAAAAAGGTAATCTCTTTAAAGTTTATAGTCAAAAGCAACCAGATGAGTAAATGCAACAGTAAAGAAAGGGCTAAACCTTTGTATATGCGGTTAATGGTACGCTCCTCTTGTATGTCCTAAGTGCTGTTGTAGTATAATCTTCACAATTTTAAAAAGTATTATACATAATGAGGATTAACAACATGGCATATGACAAAAGTATAGCAGCATTTGAAGAAGCATATAAAGTAATACCAGGAGGTGTTGACTCACCAGTTAGAGCGTTTTCAGGCGTAGAGGGAACACCACCATTTATAGCTCGTGGTGAAGGTGGATACCTCATAGACATCGATGATAACAAATACATCGACTTCGTACAAAGCTGGGGGCCACTTATTTTTGGTCATTGTGATGCAGACATTGAAGCCTCGGTCATCGAAGCCGTCAAACGAGGGCTAAGTTTTGGAGCTCCAACGACAGTAGAGACAGAACTAGCCAATGAAATAGTAGGACTCTTTGACAGCATAGACAAAGTACGTTTTGTAAGTTCTGGTACAGAGGCTGTTATGTCTGCCATTCGTCTAGCACGTGGAGTTACTGGACGTGATAACATCGTGAAGTTTAAAGGCTGTTACCATGGTCACTCTGACTCACTGCTAGTAGCTGCTGGTTCAGGCTTAGCTACCTTTGGAACACCATCAAGTCCAGGTGTACCAGCTGACCTTACAAAGCACACACTCTTAGCAACGTACAACGACATAGCTTCGGTAGTCAAATGTTTTGAAGACTCACCAGATGGCATTGCGTGTGTCATTATAGAGCCTATTGCTGGTAATATGGGTCTGGTACCTGCGGATGAAGCCTTTTTAGAAGAACTTAGATGTCTTTGTACCGAGCATGGTGCATTGCTTATATTCGATGAGGTGATGTCTGGGTTTAGAGCGTCACTTAAAGGTGCTCAAGGCATTAGCCAAGTGAAACCTGACATGGTCACATTGGGTAAAGTCATAGGTGCAGGTATGCCTGTGGGTGCCTTTGGTGCGAGTGCAGACATCATGGCTCACCTTTCTCCTGAAGGATCAGTCTATCAAGCAGGAACACTTTCGGGTAACCCTGTAGCGATGGCTGCAGGTCTTACAAGTCTTAAAAAGCTCAAAGCAAACCCTAGCATGTATGTAGAGTTTGGTATGAAAGCCAAAAGACTTGTAGACGGCTTCCAAAAAGCTGCTGCTGCTGTGGGCGTACCTATGGTGACAGATGTAAGAGGTTCTATGTTTGGCTTCTTCTTCTCAGATAAACCTGTAAAAAACATGGATGATGCAGATGCAAATGACACGAAGATGTTTGCCAAGTTCCATAAAGGGATGTTAGACCGTGGTGTGTACCTTGCTTGTTCATCGTATGAGACAGGGTTTATCTGTGCTGCTACAAGTGATGCGATGATAGATGAGGCGATTAAGGCTGCGTATGAGACTATGCAGGATATTGTGAAATAATATTTATGTTTCTTTGAATTACCTCGTTACTTAACTGTGGCGTTGTTCTTTTTCATTTTTTTTAGAAAAAAAGGAAACAAAGTTAGCAAATGCGGTTCACGAAGTGAAAACTTCTTTAGAAAAAAAGCGTCGTTGCTCTCGAATCGCTTTGCTTTCAAGGGCGTTCGCAACGACAAAGACACGCGTTGCGTGATTAATGGATGTGCTTTGCACAAGAGGATTTTATATGAAACCAGAAGAACCAAAACTTAAAAAGATAGTTAATGCTGCTGATGGGCTTAGCCTTGGTATCTCTATGGTGGTGGCTGTGCTTATTGGTGTGGCTATTGGGATAGGGTTACAAAAACTCACAGGTGCATGGTGGACACTATGGATAGGTGTATTTATAGGTGTTGGTGCGGCTATTAGCAATGTCTATAAAGCCTATGCCAAGCAAAAAGCATCACTCGATGAGCTTGCTAATGACCCACGTTACAACTACAAAGCAAACCAAGAACTACAAAAGAAGTATGACGAAGAAGATGATGCATAAACTCACCCTTCGAATACTCAAAGCACTCGCTATAGTGGATGTTGTAGTGATTTTACTCTCCATTATATTTTTTGATATTAAAATGCTTTGGAATACCCAGATAGGGTTTATCTCGGCTTCTTTGGTGATGTTGGCTTCTATGAAATCTTACAAACGTATGGTAGATGCTAGGGTAGAGAATAACATCATCACCATGGATGACGCACGAGATACCATAGACAAATTAGAAGACCCTTATGACCTCTACTCTGAAGAGATAGTAGAAGATGATAGTGTAGATATACGTGATGCTATAAAAGATGAAAAGTCACGCATGAAGAAAAACAGACGTACCCTCTCTGAAACACTACGTGACACAAAAGCTGCACTTTCACTTAACCGTATAGGTGCGTATGTGGTACTTATCTTAGGTTTTTTCTATTTGAACCGCCATGGCTATTTGATGGCACCTGCCTATCTATTGGCACTTACTGTGCCTATGTTGGTGGTGGTGTTTGTACTTGTGTCTAATAAAGAATCTGTTTCCCATTCGTAGGGTGTTGTGCCTCACAACACCATGCACTTGAATATTATCTGTGAACTAGAACTTATGGTGTTGTAAGGGTACAACACCCTACAGTCTTATAAAATATCTGATACAATAAATCCAAACTAAACTAGGATTTATGATGACCAAATCACTTTTACTCTCTCTAGCCATACTCTCACTAACAGCCTGTGCAAAAGAAGAACCCAAAATAACGAAGTTCGTCTGCACTACCAAACCCATACAACCCATAGAAAACCTCAAAATCATCGACAAACCCATAGACTTTGGGGCAGAGCGTATCGCTATGACCAAAGAGTACATCAAAACACATTATGGAAAAACGGTTGATAACATAGAGATAACCCCTAAAATCATCGTACTTCACTGGACAGCTGAGATGGACTTTGATAAGTCGTTTAACCGTCTAAAACCTCAGAGACTTCTCACAGACAGAAAAGACATAGCTAAAGCCTCACAGCTCAACGTCTCTGCACAGTTTTTGGTAGACAGAGATGGTACTATCTATCGTCTGATGCCAGAAAACTGGATGGCACGTCATGTCATAGGGCTCAACTACTCTAGTATAGGTGTCGAAAATGTAGGAGGTAAAGGCAACAAGGTAGATGACCTTACCAAAGCTCAACGTAGAGCAAACTTAGACCTCATACGCTACCTAAGACACAAATACCCAAGCATCAAGTACCTCATAGGACACCATGAGTATACACAGATGGAAAGCACAGACCTATGGCTAGAAAAAGACAAGGGCTACAGAACAGTGAAGTCTGACCCTGGAGCGAAGTTTATGGATGAGATACGAGAAGGTGTGAAAGACTTACTTTTGAAGATGCCACCCAAAGGTAAATAATGAACTCAGCATTCACAACAGTTGATTGGGCTACATTCGGTGCATATTTTTTAGTATTAACCCTTACTAGCGTCATCTTGTCTCAAGTCAAAATCAAATCTACACGTGATTATTTTGTAGGTGGGAACTCTGTTCCTATGTTTGCTGTGGCTATTTCTGTGCTTGCAACATCCCAGTCTGCGGCTACTTTCTTGGGTGGACCTGAGTACTCTTATGGAAAAGACTTGACCTTTTTAGGCTTTTACTTTTCTGCCTTTTTGGCTGTGGTATTTGTGGCGAAGGTTCTCATACCAAGGTTTTACGCCATAAATGCAGTCACCGTCTATGAACTACTAGAACTTCGCTACGGTGAAAAAGCCAAGAGGCAAGCAGGGGTGATGTTTCTCATCGGTCGGTTGTTTGCTTCGGGAGCTAGGCTTTACATAGGGGCATTGGCTATTTCGATGATACTCTTTTTGGACATCAGCCCAAGCCATGTAGCTATTTCCATAACTATCTTGATGCTAGGGGCATTGGCGTATGCGTACTTTGGTGGGGTGAAGTCGGTGATATTTTCAGACATCATTCAAGCGGTCACCTACATAGGGGCAGGGGTGGCTGTGCTGGTCTTTCTCTATGTGAGCATAGATGCAGACTTTACAACCGTAGTTAGTACACTACAAGCAGACAATAAACTTCAACTCCTTGACTGGTCTATGTCGGGTGGGTTTAGCGTTTGGGCATTGCTAGGTGGCTGGCTACTGCTAAACATCGCAGCCTATGGACTCGACCAAGACATGACCCAACGTGCCTTAGCCTGCAAAGACGCAAAAGAAGCTCAAAAATCATTGATGATGAGTATCTATCTCACCATTCCTGTGGCTATCCTCTTTTTGTTTATAGGTTTGCTTCTCTACATCTTTTACCAACACCCCGAACTCTCAGGTCTTAGTACAGAGGTGGTACAAAAGTTTGAAGGCGAGAAGATAACCATCTTCATGTACTACATCCTCCACGAAATGCCAGAGGGGATGCGTGGGCTTGTGACGGTGGGTGCTGTGGCAGCTGCGTTAAGTAGCTCTAACTCTGTACTGGGTGCTATGTCTTCTGTAGCCATACAAGACCTTTACCGTCCATGGAGAGAGAAACAAGGCATAAATGATGAGATGCACTTTGTGCGGGCAGGGCGTCAAGCGGTACTACTTTTCGCCGTAGCACTCTCCGCCATGGCGATGCTAAGTTACTACTGGCAACGCTACACAGAACTCCCACTGCTTAGCTTTGCCCTTGGTGTCATGGCATTTGCCTACACAGGCCTACTTGGTGTCTTTGGAGCGGCCATCTTTACCAAGCGTGGGAGTGCTAAGACTGTGCCCCTTGCACTGCTTGGTGGATTTATGACGGTGTTGCTTTTACAACCTTATGTACTTGGCAATGCTCTAGACTTTAATCTTGGCTTTGCTTGGCAGATACTGGGTGGTACAGTGGTGGCGTTTGGGGTTATGATGATGGGGAAAGAAAAATCATATTAAACTTATTGTCCTATAATAACCCATAGTAAAACAAAGGAAAAGAATGCAACAACAAAATGATGTAGAATACAAAGCAGTAATATACCAAGAGAGTATG
>Ga0256839_1005883_pt1 | contig 11085 bp, 9 predicted proteins | sample 354166metaG_FD_185968 | JGI IMG/M metagenome (GOLD analysis project Ga0256839, IMG submission 185968) | Hydrothermal vent microbial communities from Mid Atlantic Ridge, Atlantic Ocean - 354-166 | ecosystem: Environmental > Aquatic > Marine > Hydrothermal vents | place: Atlantic Ocean: Mid... | reverse complement strand
TCCGGGGATATGCCCTGCTTTTTGCAGTACCGCCTGCTTCTTTGCACCGAAATAAAACACGGAAGGTCTGGCATCGATCATTTGTGACTTTCCGATCTCCTCCTTGACCCGTGCAAGATCGGCAACAAGTGCGGGATTTGGCTTGGCTTTAAGCGTCCCTTTTTTCTGTCGTGGGACTTTAGTTGTCAAGGGAGCCTTCACAGCCTTCCATGCAACCATACCGCCGTCAAGCAGTGCGGTCTTTTTCACACCGTAATACTCCATCACCCAAAGCACATAGGTGGCTTTGAGGATATCTTTGGCATTGTCATGGTGTGAATAGACCACCACCTTGCTCTCCGCATCGATCCCCAGTCTCTCGAAGAGTTTCTGTATCTCATCCGCCTTTTTCACCAGCAGATAGTCACCGTGCTTCTCTCTCCAGAGCGAGATAGGGGCATTGAAACTTCCGGGGATATGTCCTTGTTGATACAGTTGTGCATCGGATACATCGACGACAACAAGGTCTTTCTCCTCCAGATGCGACTGAAGCCAATCGGCATTGACCAGTGGTTCCACGCCATAAAGCGTGAGTGTTGTTAAAAGAGCTATCCATACGTTTTTCATTTTTTTCCTTTTGTATTTGACGTGATGTCGTGACCGTTGATATTGATAATATTCAATTTGCCGTAACCGTTGTGTAGGTCATTGGCAAAGTCAAATACGGCTCCGATGACGACAAGATCACCGTTGTCGATCTTACTTTTATATGTTTGCATAGCATATGACACTTGCTTATGCACATTATTCACGATATTTTCAATCCAAGAGCTCTTTTTAGGCGGACATTGTGTGCCTATGGAGAGTGACAGTGTAGAGATCTCTTTTCGAATGGCGGAAGTCTCGCCACTGTAATCACTCATTGCCGCTTTGATCGCACCACATCTCGCATGCCCTACGATCAGCAAAATAGGTGTATGTAAATGTCTTATACCGTATGTCACCGATCCTTCACTCGTACTAAGCTGGTTACCTATGTTACGGATAATAAAGAGGTCATTTTCCGGTGTTTTGTCAAGTGCAGTATTTTGTACTCTGGAATCAGAGCAGGTAACCAGCGTGATCCTTGGAGACTGCCCTTTCATCATAGCAATAAACTTATCTTTCTTTTCACCTTTGAGATAGCTATTGTTTGCATTGATAATCTCTTCGACCGCATTCAATGTTTTGTCGGTTAGTTCTATATTGTTTTTTTGGATCAACTGACGAAATTTGTCAATACTCGCTTGTGCACTGAACCCAGTCAATAAAACCAACAGGATCAAAGATTTGAGAGGAAGCATTTTCATTTTTTATCCTTTGAAGGCACACAGGGGATGTGCATCTTGAAACCAATACTGACGTCGTTCCAGGTTTTTCCTTTGTGTAACGCATAACAAGCTTTATTGATACGCTGTAATGCCTTGGATGCCTGAAAATCAAAAAGATCGATCACCCCTTCTGCATGTAGTTTTCCATCTTGGTAACTATAATGCATCGGTACCTTCTTTTCAATGCCGTTCATCTCAACGCTTACAACCAATTTATGCTCCGACACCTCGATGATCTTGGCAACGATCTTATCTCCGGTCATTAAAGAAAAAAAAGCAGTTACAAGCTTTTGATCTCTGCCTTTATTATTTGAATTAACGCTTTTTGTTTCAATCTTGACACTGCTGTGAAGCAGCAGGTCTCGGATGTTTCCAGCCTGCTTTGTTGCAGCTTGATAAACGACCGTATCGAAAGTCCCTCCGACACCTATCTTTTCAGGTGTCTTGTAGGCTTTCCATTCTACCGATACGCCGTTATCCGCTTTATAGAGGCACTCCTGCTTTGTATCATTCGAATTGGCAAATAGCATCACACTGACTGCAATGAAGTATGCAAACATTTTTTTCATCTGTTTTTCCTTTTGTTATGCATCTATATTGAGGCAACTGCCCAAAAATCAGTGCTTACCCGGATCAAGTTTCACGCCTCTGCGCTCTTCGGTAATATAGGCAATCAGTGCGATCATTCTCGGATCGTCCAAACGCATTTTTTTGCCTTCAAGCGGATTGGCGATACACCAGTTTATCATTTCTGCCATCGTAGCAACCTTACCCAACTGTTTTTGAAACTTCGGGTAGGTTTCCGGATGGGTGTTGGTTGCATTGGGATGACACTCGTTACAGGTAACAGTATTGGTACCAAGCTTGGGGTTTGTAAAAACTTTACGCCCCTGCTTAACTACCGTTTGGTATTCTGCTTTCCATAGCGCCAGATCTTTTTTTGTAAATTCATCAGCCTCTACACTCAGTACCCCTACAATTAATAGAGATGAGAGTTTTAGTAGTGTTTTCATGATCTCTCCTTTAATAGTGAATTTGAGGTGGAATACGTTCTTTGTTCTGGAACTCCACATCTTCGGGACGACCCGTTTTTTCATTGTAGGCAACAATCCTGTTTTGGTTGTGTGGAAGAATAAAGTTCATATCCACACGTCCGGTATGCACATTGATCATCTGCCATCCGGTACCGTCACGCTCAAAGAACGGATCGGCACGATTCATTTCGACCGTCAGTTTGGGGACATAGCTCGGCTCTTTGGCATACGTTTTGGGGTATGGCCACGGCCATGCGGTCGACATGACCGAATTAAAGGCGATATTGCCAATTTTGTTATATTGCACCTGATGGACATGGGCATAGATCACATTCACCTTTTTAAATGGCTTCAAGATATCCTGTACTAGTTCGGCATCATCCGTCCAGAAATTCCATCCTTTATAGATCTTTTGCAGTGGTGAGTGTGAGAAGACAATAAGCGGAGTATCCTTAGAGACCTTTTCAAGATCTTTTTTGAGCCACTCTCGCTGCTTTAATCCGACCATGAACGGAGAACCGTTTGGATCATCAAGTCCTGCCATCGTTTGCATGCGCTCCATCGGATCTTTCCATTTGTTGATCCACTTCTCATCGACAAGAATGGAATTGAGTACAACGATATGTACCCCTTTATGATCAAAGCTATAGTATGGGTCACCGAACCGATTCATCCAGTGCTCACCGAGGTCAAGATAGTAGTCGTGTTCACCCAGCATCATCTTCACCGGAGAACGCAAGGCTGAAAGTATTTCCGCACCATGGTCTATCTCTGCGGCTTTTCCAAGCTGTCCCAAATCACCTCCAAAGAGGACAAAATCCGGTTTGGGGTTCATCATGTTACATTCAGCAACCGCTCGCTTGAGCCCCATGTCCCAATTGCGTACAAACTTTGTCCCTTTGATCTGCTGAAGGTGTGCATCGGAGATGACAGCGAAGGTGAAATTCTCATCCGATTTCGTTCCGTCCGCATTGTCTGCAAATGCTACTTCGATCAGGCTCATAGGAAGAATGCTTCCCGCCGTAACGATACCTGATGTTTTTAAAAATTCTCTTCGTTTCATTTTGGCTCCTTTACATTTTCAAACTCTGGACTGGTCAATGCTTTCATAAATGCAACCAGATCCAAGACCTGTTGTCCACTCAAGTTTAGCGGCCTAATACCGCCGTCCAAAAAAGGCGTATCCGGGTCATCGGGATTGAGTTTTCCTCCAAAGTTGTACCACTCTACAACTTCTATCAGTGTTTTAAGACTACCGTCATGCATATATGGGGCTGTCTTGGCGATGTTACGCAATGTAGGCGTTTTGAACGCTCCCATATCATCAACTTCATGTGTTATCGCAAGACGACCAAGTTCGGAAAACTTTTTATCAGCCAATACAAGATCATCCGCAGCATGGTTTGCTATCTCTTTACCTGCACTCTTCTTTAACTTCTTTTTATGCATTGCAAGTTTGTGTAGATATTCCGATGCAACCTTTTCGGATTTTCCTTGCAGTGCTTTGAACCCAACACCTAAGTTGTGAAACTGATTGTCAGTAAAAATTGCATGGGTTTGACTGATCGTATGACATGAGACACATCGCCCCTGTCCCAAAAAAACTTCCAATCCTCTTTTTTCCTGCTCATTCAAGGCATTTTTGTCTCCACCGTACATGAAACGGTCAAATTTCGAATTACCGGAAATAAGTGTTCTTTCAAAACTTGCAATCGCTTTGATAAAGTGATCAATGGTGATTTCAGAAGACTTGATACCAAAGACCTTTTCAAACTCTTTTTTATAAAAATCATCCTTCTTGAGCATGCCAACCAATTCATCCCATGAATGCAGCCCTCCCTCTACAGGATTGATGGGAGGGAATTTTGCCTGTTCTTCCAGACTCGGTACACGCCCATCCCAGAATTGAGATGTATAATAAGCAGCATTAATCACCGTAGGGGCATTACGCGTACCTACACGTGTTCCTTTTTCGTCCGTAAAACCTTTGGAAACAGGTAAATGATCCGTAAAGGCTTTTTCACGAGCATGGCATGTGGCACAGCTAACTTTACCATCCCTGCTAAACCGAGGATCATGGTAAAGCATATCCCCCAGTTTTATTTTGGCTTCGGTTTGGGGATTGTCGGCAGGAACAGGTACTTCCGGCAAACCCAGTGGAGCAGCATAAAGTCCAACAGACAAACCTATGAGAAGGTATGTAAGTTTTATCTTTTTCATTTTTTCTCCTTCGTAATCTTTATTGTTATCTTGTAGCAGTGTATTCACACTGCTACATACGCATTGGTCATAGTTTTACGAGGTTTCGCTCGAAAATCACTCTACGATTCAGGCATATCCAATGCCATCACCTTCACCCATGCATCGATAAAATCATCAATGAACTTCTCCACATTGTCGTCCTGTGCATAGTACTCCGCCTGTGCTCTAAGCTCCGAGTTAGAACCGAATATGAGATCGACTCTGGAAACCTTATAGTTTCGATCCCGGTCAAGTCCCTCATAAAGCTCTCTGTCCCCATCGGGCATCTTCTGCCACGAGACATTCGCGTTGAGCAATTTTACAAAAAAGCTGTTGTCCAACCGTTCTTCCTCTGAAGAGAGCAAACCAAGTTCTCTGTCATATGTAGCCCCTGCCGCTCTCATCCCTGCAAAGAGAACGGACATCTGGGGTACCGTCAGTGTAAGCTGATTGGCTTTGTCAATAAGCAGTTGCTCTTCGATCAGGTCGCATCCACTCTTGAGATAATTGCGGAAACCGTCACCTACCGGCTCAAGAAATGCAAATGTATGCGTGTCGGTCAACTCCTGTGTCGTATCATTTCTTCCCGGTCTGAAGGGAACATGTTTTTTATAGCCCGCTTTTTTTGCAGCCGCCTCTACTGCCGCAGATCCTCCAAGTACGATCAGATCGGCAAGCGATACACGCTTATCGTCATTTCTGTCCGTATTGAAACGCTTCTGTATCTCTTTGAGCGCGACAATCGTTTCGGGTACATAGCGGCTGTTACACTCCCATGATGCCTGCGGCTCAAGTACGATACGCGCACCGTTGGCTCCGCCTCTCTTATCAGAGTTCCTGTAGGTTGAGGCTGCCGACCATGCCGTATAGATCAAGTCACGCAGAGGCACTTTGTCCACTATCTCTTCCTTGAGCGCGGTGATATCCTCTTCATCGATCAGCGCATGATCAACCGCAGGGATCGGATCTTGCCAGAGGAACTCCTCTGTAGGTACTTCATCGCCGAGATAGCGCCACTTTGGTCCCATATCTCTGTGAGTCAACTTGAACCACGCTTTGGCAAATGCCTCTTCAAACAGACTGTGATCCTCCAAAAAGCCTCTGGAGACTTTGGCAAACTCAGGATCCATTCTCAGTGCAAGATCGGTCGTGAGCATGATAGGCGGATGCTTCTTGCCCGCTTCATGTGCATCGGGTACCATATCCGCTTCATCAGGATCTATCGCCACCCATTGCCATGCACCGGCAGGGCTCTTTTGCAGGTTCCATTCATATTTGAACAAGACACGCAGAAAGCTGTTGTCCCATGTAGTCGGTGTCGGTGTCCACGCACCCTCAAGACCGCTGGTGATCGTATCTTTTCCCTTCCCGCTACCGTAGCTGTTCTTCCACCCCAACCCCTGCTCTTCGACAGGTGCGGCTTCTGGTTCGGGACCGACATATTTGGAGGGGTCTGCGGCACCGTGGTTTTTGCCGAAGGTATGTCCGCCTGCGATCAGTGCAATGGTCTCTTCATCGCTCATCCCCATACGCTGGAAGCTGTCTCGGATGTCTTTGGCGGCACCCAACACATCCGGCTGACCGTCCGGTCCTTCGGGATTGACATAGATCAGCCCCATCTGCACAGCGGCAAGGGAGTTTTTGATCTTGCCTTTTTCGGTGTGGCGTTTGTCATCAAGCCACTCACTTTCGCTTCCCCAGTAAGTATCGACCTCTGCTTCCCAGATATCTTCACGACCTCCGCCAAAACCGTAGATCTTGAATCCCATATCCTCCATCGCGACATTACCGACAAGGATCATCAGATCTGCCCACGAGATCTTCTCTCCGTACTTTTTCTTGATCGGCCAGAGCAGGCGTCTTGCCTTATCGAGGTTGGCATTGTCCGGCCAGCTATTGACAGGCGCGAAACGCTGGTTGCCTCCACTTGCTCCTCCTCGACCGTCAACCAATCTGTATGTACCTGCACTGTGCCATGCCATTCGAATAAAAAACGGACCATAATGCCCATAGTCCGCCGGCCACCACTCCTGTGAAGTACGCATGACCTTTTTGAGGTCATTTTTAAGTGCCTGCATATCAAGCGTTGAGAAAGCGTCTCGATAGCTGCTCTTTAGGGAAGGTTTGATCGAGGTATTGTTTTGCTGTAACAGTTTCAGGTTAAGTCGATCAGGCCACCATTTGGCATTCATATCACCCCCAACAGTGGTATAACGAAAATCCTCTTTGTTGTATAGACATTTTTGACTTGGTTTCATTTTTAATCCTTCAATAAAATAATGGATAATTTTTATCCATAAGTAATTATTACAGAATAATTCTTAATAGAAAATTATTTTCTTTTAAAAAGAATAATCATAGAGGAGAATAGTCCTCCGTCCAATGCATTGGTAGTTGTAGGGATGTGTAGATCAGCATAATATTGATAGGAAAACAGATATTTGAAATGGCTTTGCAAACTACGATAGGCTGCACGTAATCTTTTATGTTTATAGTGCCAACCTCTTTTGGAGTCATCCGACACTTTTTCATTGATAAACACTTCATGTCTTTGATACCAGGCTAAAAGCAAATAATGAAACCGACAAGCACTTACCTTGCCAAGATAAAAAGTGATACGCTTTAGCTCTATTGAGGCTTGCATTTTAGGTTTGCGTGTCAGATAACGCGTAATAATTGCATGTTGATGAAAGTGACACATTTGAATGGGAATATCATGAAAAAGCCTGTAAAGCCCGCGTTTACCATTCATTGTAACTGCTTTGATACAGAATCCTTCAGAAAGAAGCTGTGTTTTCATAAGAGCATACTCTTTGATAGTCTCCGTATGAATGAAACGATACCAAACCGGTTGATTACAGATTGTATCTTTTGCTACGATCAAACCGAACTTGTCCGATCTCTTTCCGAAAAAAGTAGCATCGATTACCAAAACAACATCTCTTGGTGTTACCGAATATTTGACAGGTTCATATCGATGAAGTTGTCCTTGAATCCACTCTCGGTCACGATCATATTTTTGACTCAGTTCTTTAAGCGTAAACCGATGATAGAAGTAATCGACAAAAATAGATCGTTGTTGTTTAGCCGGACGTCTTTTAGAAGAGAATGATTGTTTGCAGTCAAGACATATATAACGTTATATCCCCGCTCTTTTTCCATTCTTTTTTACATGGTCAGTTTGCAATGAGGACACCTTTTTTATACCTCATAATACCGTACTTTGCTTAGTTTTTAGCAACTCGTATTACCGCTTTAACTCTTTAAAGTATATCTTTATTCTCCTTGATATATTTTCAACATAGGGCTATAAAACTAAATCCTAAAAAAACTATCATCTATAAAAAGACACATTAGGCAAAGAGTGAACGAAAGCGTTTAGAGACCTTCGACCACCATCCCCTCTTTTCTGCCGGCTTCTTCGATCCTGTCAGTGGGGTTTGCGGATGAATGGTATGCTGTATGACCGCCTCAAGCTGCCGTGCGAGTACCTCTGCGGCTTCTTTGATGTGTTTGGGCTCGAAATCACTCCGCATCGAGCACCTTCTCTATCTCATGCATCGCATCCTCGTTGCGAAGCCTGAACTTGATCTCGATACGCCTTGAGGCTTCTTTGTCCTCGACACCGTTACGCATCACTCTGTCCATATAGGCGCGACCCGAGGCGCTCATGAGCGGTTTGAGGTCATACTGCTTTGCCACGGGAAGGGTGAGCAGGTAGTTCATCACTGCCAGTGCGCGTTTCTGAGAGAGGTCGAGGTTGTAGAGGTAGCCGCCGTCACTGTCGGTATGTCCTTCGATGATGATCTTGTCCAGATAAGGGCGGATCTTCGGATCACTCATCAGCGCACCGATGTAGTCATCGAACGCCTCTTTGAGTGCGGTTTTAGCATCCTCTTTGAGCACGGCACTCCCTTTGTCGAAGAGGATGTTAGAGGCAAGTTTGAGTGAACCGCTCTTCTTGTCGATGGTTACTTTGTCTCCCAGCGCCTCTTTGAGTGCGGCGATCACCTTGAGCCTGATGCCCGTCAGCGACTTGATCTTCGCTTTTTGCTTCTGAAGCTTGGCGATGAGCGCATCATATTTTGTCTGCTTCTCATCGATGGCGTTGAGGAGCTTGAGCAGTTTCACATCTTTTTGTGCGATGCTTCGGTTCATATCGGAGATTTGGTCGGTCAGCACCACGATACGCCCCTCATACGCTTTGATCTTTTGCTGTAGGGTCGCATTGGTCTCTTTGAGCAGGTTGCCTACCACTACGACCTGCTTTGAGAGCGCATCTTTTTGAGCATTGGCATTGGCAAGCATACGGGTGAGTTTGGCGATCTCATCCTCTTTGAGTCGCAAGGTCTTGAGGTTTTCGTTTAGTTTTCGGTCTTTGCCCTGCAACTCCTTTTGTCGTGCCTCCAGCAGAGACCTGCTCTTTTGAAGCGCAGACTCTTTGGCTTCAAGGGTACTTGAGAGCATCGAGAGACGATCCTCTTTGGCATGCAGATCGCTTTTGAGGATGATCGACTTGGAGACGATCGCACCGATCAGGAGGATAAAGACAAAGAGCAGTCCCGCCATCAGATCGGCATAGGAGATCCAGAAGTTACTCCCCTCGTCCGTACTTTTTTTTCTGAACATCGCTACTGCTTCTCGTTGACTTCTTTGAGTACGGCAAGTGCTTTGAGCACCTCTGCATTCTGTTCGGAGATCACACGGGCAAAGGTCGCCAGCTTCTCTACGATCTGCCCCACCTCCGCATCGATCTTCTCAAAGGTATGATCGACACTGCCGTCAAAACGCTGCATCGTACGCTGAAGGCTTTTGGCATTTTCATTGAACCCTTCGATGTTCTCTTTGATGGTCGCAACGGCATTGACGCTCTCACCCCTACTCTCGATACGATCGAGTGTCTCTCTAAGCTCTCGTGAAACCATCTGCATACTCTTGGTGATCTGCGTAAAGCTCTCAGTCGTATCGGCGACGATCGTGGTGAAATTCTTGAGATACTGCTCGTTGAGCTCACGGATAAAGTCCATATTGAAGGTCTCTTTGAGTGTCTGTACGATCTCCTGATCCTTCAGCTCACTCTGCATATGCTCATGTTTGATCAGTTCGGCTCTCTTCCAGACACGCGCATCGTAGAGCTTCTCCATATCATAGAGGTTTTTGTCCACCTTGGAACTGCCGCGCTTCTCAAAGTATGTCCAGATAAGCGAAAGTGCGATCCCGTAGATAGAAGCGTAGAATGCCGTACCGATCCCCGAAAGAAGGATCGATATCTCCTGATCGAGCGCATCGAGATCCTTGACGGTGAAGTCGGGCATGGAGATGGCGATAGAGATGAAAGTTCCTAAGATACCCAGCATCGGGAAGACAGAGGGGGCGACACGGGCGAAGTTATCGTTACGGATATCTTTGTAGTACTCCTCGATGAAATCCTTGACGTTCAGTGTGGACTTAGTCTTACCCATAATAGTCAGGGCATTAGCACGCAGCTCCTGCTGCAGCCTCTCCTCCATCTGCGCAAAAGAGCTACGCATATGGCACGCGGCATAGTTGGCATTGTGGCGGACAAAGAGCACAAATACCACGAAGATAAAAGAGATGATGATCAGTGTATGCAACTCCACCTGAAGCGGTAGAAGACCCGCGTACCCCAGCGCAAGCGCCACTAGAAACAGCAACGGCAGGATCACGATGACAAAAGCATTGGCAAAACAGGAGGGTCTGGTCGTACGACTTTCAATATCGAACATGGGCTATCCTAGTAACAAGAGATTGAAAGTAGTATAGCCAAACAGATTAAACGATCGTTAAACCAACTCAAGTACCTTACCAAACGGTACTTCGTATCACTCGACTGATCTGAAGATCACGATCCGCAGCGGACTGGTGCTTAGTCAAGACAGACAGATACCGCGGTAGAGATATTTCATATTGAAGGCAAAGCTGTAGGTCCTTTTGGCAAACTCCGCGATATAGCGGTAGAGCATCTCACGCCAGTGTATCTTGTGCTCGAAATCGAGGGGAACAAGTCGCTCCAATCCTTTAGAAAGTTCCCCTTGGTGTTTGAACTTCTAAAAAAGCTGCTCAAAATACTCCTGTCTAGGGTGTTCGATTTAGCTTTGGCGATCTTCTCTGTATGTGTCATAGCGCGATTATACCCAAATTCCCATTTGGTATTTTCCTCTAGCTATTCCAAACACCTTCCTATTTCGCTATAATCGCACTTATGAAAAAGATCCTTTATACATTTATCCTGTTAAACACATTCTTATTGGCAAATATAAACGTTGTCGTCAGCATCCTTCCCGAAGAGACCTTTGTCAAGGCTGTCGGCGGGGACAAGGTGACCGTAACACCGATGGTGCTTCCGGGAAACTCCCCACATACCTATGAGCCCAAGCCCTCTCAGATGAAGGCGATCGCTGCGGCACAGATCTACTTCGCGATCGGTGTGGAGTTCGAAA
>Ga0256839_1005882_pt1 | contig 11088 bp, 7 predicted proteins | sample 354166metaG_FD_185968 | JGI IMG/M metagenome (GOLD analysis project Ga0256839, IMG submission 185968) | Hydrothermal vent microbial communities from Mid Atlantic Ridge, Atlantic Ocean - 354-166 | ecosystem: Environmental > Aquatic > Marine > Hydrothermal vents | place: Atlantic Ocean: Mid... | reverse complement strand
GTGCCGGGCGGCCAGGTCGTGCCGCTCGGCCGGGTCGCGCTGCAGGTCGTAAAGCTCCTCTTGCCCCTGTTCGACCCAGTAGTGGTACTTCCACCGCCCCTGTCGCAGCCCCAGCACGGCGTAGTTGCTCACCGTCACCAGGTAAACCGGACGCTGCGGCTGCGGCTCCCTGAGTATGCTCCTGCCCTGCCACGGTTCCGGTTGCGGTATCCCCAAGGCTGCAAGCAGCGTAGGGGCCAGGTCGATCTGCGAGTGTACGCCGGACAACTCCTTGCCCACCGCTTCACGCAATCCCGGATACAAAAACACCAGCGGCACACGCACGTTGGGCTCGTAAAGGGCGAAGTGGTGCTCCCGCTGGTCGTGCTGGCCGAACGACTCCCCGTGATCGGCCGTAACCACCACCAGGGTGTCTTGCAGCAACCCCAGGGATTCCAGGCCGGCCAGAAAGTGTTCCAGTTCCTCGTCCGTGGCCCGGATGGCGTTGAGGAACGATTGCAGCTCCTGGTCCTGGACGGGAAAGCGGACCATACGCCGGGGCCGGGCATAAGGGTGGTGCGTCTGGATCGTGTAGGCCAGCACGAACATTGGTTCCGAGGCGTGCCGTTGCATCCAGCCCAGCACGGCCTGGAACATTTGCCGGTCGGGCACGCCCCAGGAGTTAAGCGGCGGGCCGGGCAGCGTAGAGGCATCGATGAGCTGCTCGACCCCATGCCTGCGCAGGAAACGGTCCCGGCCACGCCAACTCCAGTAGCCGGAGTGGGCAAAGCAGGTGCGAAAGCCTCGCTTGCGCAGCAGCTGGGGTAGCAGCGGTAACTCCACCTGCCGGCAATCTTGCACCACCAGGCGCCAGTCGGGCCGGGGATACACGCTGCCGCAGAGAGCCAACAGGCTTTTGCAACTGTAAGGGGCCGTCACATAGAACTGTGGTACCACCACCCCCTGCCGCTGGATCCGCCGGGCCAGATGCGGCATGGTGTCGTAGCGCCCTCCGGCCCAGGCGACGTATTCGGCCCCTACCGATTCTAGCAACACCACCACCATGTGCTTGGGCCGCCGCAGCAGGAGCCAGGGGGGGGCTTTTGCTGGGGAGTTTGCCGCAGGATGCAAGCCCAACTCGGCCGCAGAGGGACCTTCGGCCCCTTGAGCCACCGGCACGAACCGCCGCTTGCCAAACCACTCCTGCCAGCAGGAGCCAAGCAGCACCAAGTGAGGGGATTGGGAGAGGCGATGTTCCCAGATGCGCGGGCTGGGCCAACGCCGCTCTACGTAGTGCCTGGCCGCCAGCTGCACCGGCAGCCAGGCCATCCAGACGGCCAGCAACACCAGCCCCGGGGAAAAGCGGCCGGGATAGGCTTTTTCCCGCCGGGCAAGCCACCGGCACCCAAGCACCAGGCCCACGGGAATCGCCACCACCCCCACTACCCGCTGCCAGGAAAGATACTCGGCCACCGAAGACCACAACACGCTCCAGTCGCCCACCAGGTACAGCACCCGCAGGTTGAACGGCTGCAACGTGGCTTGCAACAGCGCCCAGCTGGCCACGGCATACCCAGCAGCCAGGAAAAACGCTCCCCGCACGGCAAGCAGGGCCGTTGGCAACCCTCGGGGGAAAAAACGCCCCACCAGACCCAAGCTCCCCGCGGCCAGCAGCCCCAGGGCCAGGGCAAAGCCCACGTCGGCCGCCCCCACCACCCCCAACCGCAGGCACCACTTGAGCACGGCCACGGGAGTGCCCTCGGGGCCGGGCAGCAGGGTGGCCTTCACGCCCAGCAACAACAGGGCCAGGGCCAGGGTAAGCCAGAACACTTCGGCTCCGGCCCGGCGGCTCGTTTCGCTGCGGCACATCGTGACCGATTCCATCGCACAGTCCAACGCGCAAGCGTGCGGCAACAAAGACCCCGGCCCGGTATCGTATCCCCGCGCCGGTGCCGGGCAAACGCCACTGGGAAAGGCCGCTGGCATTGCTGTCGCTCTGCCCCTCCGGCAGGGATCGTCGAGGAAGGCAAGCGGCCTCCGGGGTCGGGTTCCCCGTTGCCGGGCAGCATCTCATCAACAGGAAGTTGCCAAGGAGCCGAAGTTGTCCCCCAGCTGGCATTGACCTTCCCAAGGGATGCTTGCTATGGGTTTGGCACGGGACGGAGCGGCCCATTTGCTTTGGAGCTTGCAGGAGAGACGCATGAGTTCGTGCCAGCCCCCGGATCCCACGCATCATTTTGCTCTCAAGTACCAGGCTCGCCGGGCGGCCAAGAAAAAGTTCGGCCCGGTGCACGGCTTGCCGCTGGCCCGCCGCGCTAGCTCGCTGCTGCTGGAACACGCCCGCGACCAGATGCGCGTGTTGGAAGTGGGCGCCGGCGACCGGCGGATGAAAGACCACCTGCAGCGGAAGTACCCGGGAATCCGATACGAATCCCTGGACCCGGACCCCGAAGGTCCCCACGACTACCGCCGCTGGGACCAGGTGCCTGAAGGCTACGACCTGATCTTTGCCTTCGAGGTGTTGGAGCACATCCCGGCCAAGCAGCTGCCGGAGTTTCTTTGGCAGATGCAGCGGCGCCTGCGCCCGGGAGGCGTGCTGCTGCTTAGCACGCCCAACGTCTATTGCCCCCACCGCTATCTCTACGACGCCACGCACTGCACGCCGCTTTGCTACGACGAGCTGGCCGGGCTGGTAGAGCTTTCGGGGCTGGAGGTGCAGGCCATCTACCGCACCTACCACGAGCCGTGGCTGCGCAAAGTAGTGCGGCGGTGGCTCTTCGGCTGGCTGTTCCGGTTGCTGATGCTGGACTATGCCCCGCAGATCGTGTTGGTGGCCCGCAAAGCGGTTGTCCCCTCCCGCCAGGCGGCGTAAGCAGCGCGGTCCGCTCCTTTCAAAGCTCACAGGCGGGCCGGTCCTGTTCACCCCGCCCGAAACCAAGCCGCACTCCAATTCAGCGGGCCGGAACTCCCTGTTCCCGGCTGCGCCTCTCCTGCGGCCACAACGCGGCCAGTGTCAGCGTCGCAGCCAGCAGGAGCATGACCGCCGCCGAGGGGGTTCGATAGTTCCACTGCACGGACCAGGGCCACGGCCAGCGGAAAATGACGAAGTTCAGCCCAAAGTACAACCACGTCAGCCCTAGCAGGCTCCATCGCAGCAGCGGCTCGGCGGCCCCACGCTGCCGCCGGGAGGCGGCCCCAAGGAACGTCCAGCCCAGCATCGCCAACACCGGAAAAACCACCAGCCCCCCTAGGGCCACAAGGGGGTCCAGTTCCTGGGAACGGAAGGCCAGGTCGCGGGCCGTCTTGCCCGCATAAGGAATCAGCGCCCCCACAAAGATCAGCCACGGAGGCCACCAGCGCCCCGCCGCCACGCCCAGCAAGGGAATCAGGATCAACAACAGGCCGTACTCGGTGTAGAGTTCCAGCAGCGGGTGGTCCCCAAACTCCGCCCCCACAAGCAACGCCAAATGCACCAGGATCAGCGCCCACTCCACCCCCGGGGACCACGCCACGGGCAAGCGGGTGCGATCTTCAAGCCAGCCGGGCTCCGCGGCCAACCGGCCCCGGTTGTACCACACCCCCAAGGCCAGCACGGCGCAGGCTATCGCCCCGAAGCTCATTTCCATCAGGTTCCACCAGTTGATGTGGGGCAGCAGCCACGCGGGGAGCCGTGCGGCCATCGCCTCCGGCTGCCAGGCATGAAGCGCCTGGGGGACCTGTCCCAAGGGGAAGCCAAGCCCTCCGCCCACCGCGCCCCAAAGCCCAAGTCGCAGCGGCAGCGGATCGCGATAGAAGAGGCGGGTCGCCAGCCCCAGCACCGCCAGGGCCAGCAAGTAGCCGCCCCAGCACTCCGGCCGCGGCTTCCAGCCGCCGGGCTTCCAAAACGAAGAGCCGGAAAAATACACCGCCGGAAGGGTTTCGCGGGAAGCGTCAAACGGCCGGTTCAGCAACCAAACGCCCAGCACGTAAGCCGCGGCCATAAACAGCCACAGCCACAGGACGCGGCGGGGAGAATAGTCCACACGACTGAGCCCCAGGCCCAGAAAGGCTCCTCCCAGCCCCCACCACAGCCCCCCTTTCAGAGCCAGCCCCAGCAGGCTCCAAGCCAACGCGGCGTGGTTGCCCACCAGTTCCGGATCGTGGCTCAAGCCGAGCGTCTGGCCGTAGGTCATCGAGCCGCCCAGGGAAATACCCAGCGTGAACAAGGCCACGGCTCGCCAGGCCTGAAGCACCGGCATTGCCGGGACGATGCACCACAGCATCGCCAACCCGCCCAGCACCCCGGCCAGCATGGCCCCGGTTTCGTGACCGTACTGGCCGCGGATGCCCCAGGCCAGGCCGCCCGCGGCGGCGGCCAAGAGTAAGGTGAGTACCAACGAACGTGACCGAGGCACCCAAGCAGTATCCGGATTCGGTTCCATGAATGCCTCCGGAGCTGTCAGGTATGCCAACTTTGCAAGCCGCCCTGGCCAAACGACCGAAAGGTGTATGATCGATGCCGCGGCCGGGGATTTCCAGTCCGTTGCCCATTTCGGCCGACTCAACCCAGGCACAACGGAACTTTTGATCCGGGGACTTCTGCCGTCCGGAGAAGAACCAACTGCCTTCGTTCCGGTGGGGGATGGCTCTCAAGGGGCAGGAGGCGGCCAGCATGAGAGGAGGCAAGCGAAATTGCCTCCCAGGCAACATCCCCGTTAATCCTTGCCAGCGAACTGCCAAGAGCAATGGCATCCAACATCAAAATGCTGGACGATAGGCCATAGATCACACAATGTCGCGGAGATGATTTCGGATAAAGTTATCAATCCAAGCCATATCGATACTTCCACTTGTATCAACCACAGTGGCGCGAAAAAACTCACACGAATATTCGACCAGGATTTCCTCCATCTTCTGGAAGACCTCAGGGTTTTGAACGACAAGAAAATCTTCGGGGCCTAAATTCTGCTTCCTTCGAATCCGTAACCGATGAAGGCGGGTTTCACGATCGGGCACCAGAACGAATGACCGATCGAAACGAGGATGGTCTTCCAGGAGATTCAGAAAACACTCAACCAATTCTGCATTTCCAAAGGCAGAATGGTAAGCCAGAGACCGCAGCAGGATTGTTGAGTCCTGGACAATGGAATCTCCGCTTTCCCGAAAGTGGGCTAGATCGTACCGCAATGCGGCATGATAGAGCCATCCCACGCAAACGGGATCCTCTTCTTCTTTGCGGAGCTTGTCTGCCAAGGACTCGACCGGGTTGGATTCCAGCAGAGTATTGCGCCGGATGCGCCACGAGTTGGGCAGGGCGTCCTTCAGCAACCGGCAAACGGTACTCTTGCCGGCCAAGTCCAGTCCCTCGAAGTGCAGGATCATGTCGGTGCCCTCCGCATGTTCAACAAACCACGTGCACGAGACGAAGTGCGTTCTGCTGCTGGAGGATGTCTTTCAAGCCGGCCACCTGGCTTAAAGTGCAGCGTGTGTATTCCAAGCCCTCGGGAAGAAGGACTTGCCCTGGTATGGACTGTCCACCCGTATCCTGAGTTCCCCCGTTATCCAGGAGAAACACGGTAAGGGGAACCTTGCGGGCCACAGCTTCCTGAAGTGCCGCCTGGGCGGAGTGGTAAAATGCCCCGTCGCCAAGGACGCAGAAAATGCGGCGGTCCGGCAGCGCGAGGGCCAGCCCGGTGGCCACCCCCAGGGAGCAACCGTAGCAAAGGCACACCTCGATGCTGCGGTGCGTGTCCAGGGTATAGCTTCCCAGGTCCCCAACGAGAATGCTCCTTGGAACGCTTCGCAAGAGGGCGTAGAGGTCGTCGTACCGGGACGCATGGTGAAAGCGGTGCGAGCAGGGCACCGTCGGCGCCCGGTGGCACAGCCGACTGTGAAACGATCCGAAGAGAATCTCCCGACAAACCCAGGCACAGCCGTGCTCCCATATTTCGAAGCGCTCTACTTGTCGGGCTAATCGCCCGAGAAAACCGGGGACCGGGAGTGTAAACAGCTCCAGATGCCGTTCGGCCACACAGTGCCGCGGGATGAGCCCGAATGTGATCCGGCACACCGGACCGGCGGCCTCGGGCAGGGAATATTGACGATCGACCCACTCTTGAATTGCTTCTTCGCGCCGCTGGAGACGCTTTCGCTGGTACTCACCGTAGGCGGGATGAGCTACCCATCGCCCGGGCTTGTTCTGCCAGGCCGCGGGTGGAGAAGAGGCATCGGCGGGCAGGCGATCGACCGGCTCCGTCGCGGTGCAGCGGAGGTGCAGGTCCGTCAGGCGAATCACCACGGGAGATTGCAGTTGTTCGGAAACGGAAAAGCTCTCCCTGGTAAGTCGGTACGCCTCGCCCACGGTGGGCGGCTCCAGCCACAACGCGCAGGGGAAAGCCGAGTAAGGCCGGGAATCGAGGCGGAGCTGGGAATCTCCGGCACGGATGTCGTCGATGACCACCAGCACCAAGCCTGCGCGGACGCCCAGGGCACAGGCGTTGATGAAAGGATCCGCCGCATCGTTCAACCCCACGTTTTTGAAGATGCTCGCCGCACGTATTCCTCCTACGCTCGCTCCCCAGGCCACGGCCAGGGCATTTTTCTCATTGATCGAGAAAAGCTCGGTCCCCAGGGCACCGGCGAGACGATGGGCGCCGAAACCCGGGTAGGCAGTGACGAGCTCCACGCCTCCGTCCTGCAACCCTGCCGCGATGGCTTCCATAAAGCTCATGCGTGGCATGCTTTCTCCCCCTGGAACGATCGGGCCACGACGGGACTTTCGCCTCGACTGGCCTGGGCAAGCGACTCGTAGATCGCGCTCATCAACATGGCGGCAAAGGCGTGATCATGTAGTGGGGAACATAACTCCTCTTCCTGGATGCCCCCGGTAAGGTATTCCAGGAACTCAACTACGGCCTGCTGCTTAACCTGCTCGATGAAAAGTCCCCGCTGGTCAAAGTCGAACAACTGGTGAAGCCGAATGGTTTCCACAGGAGGGCCGCCGATCATGCCCGCGTTGCGGAAAACCAGGATGTCGAAATGGTTGTTTCCTCCCGGCTCGATGTCTTCCTCTCCGGACAGCTCGTGGTTCGACTTGGCCTGAAACGAGTTGACCACCACAGTGAGAAATGGCCCTACGTGGACTCGGTGATGTTCGTGTTTAACCCTTCCGTTCCCTTTGTAGAGGTCCTTGGCGGGCAACAGCCAGGACCTTCGAGAAAAGCTGTTGTGAAGAAGATTCAACGAGCCCTGACCGACGCAGACGTCGCCCATCAGGAAATCGACAATCACGTTAAGATCGATCTCGCCGAATCTACCGAAGATTCCGTCCAGCTCGGCGTCGGACAAGGGACAAGTTCGTTCATACTGGCAGCCAAAAAGGCGGGCATAGTCTTCCCGCCGGAGCTGGCGCAGCAATCCCCGGGGAGTAACCGCGGAGGCCAGAACACGAATAGCGTCCCAATGCTTGCCGCTTGCAGTTCCTGCCCGAAAGTACTGGAAAAGAACGTCAAAGAAGTGATGCCCGCTGTGAGAAGCCTTGCCGTGCCCCGAGTGGTAGCTGTGGTGGTCCTGGGTCCGCACTTCCTCGGGGAATCGCCATTGCCCGTCGGCGTGGTGGCAGTGGACCTGAGTGACCGGACACCCCGTGCGGGAACAAACCTCTTCGACGATTTCCAGTATTTTGCGGAACCCGGGGTGGAATCGGCGGTGGGCACAGACCGACACGACGACAGGCTTGCGGGACCGGGCTTTTTTCCACGCGGCGAGGATGGCGTAGTAGTCCTGCTCGATCCCCCTGGCGGCCTCCGCGTCCAGGACGGCGTAGCAGCGGGTGGAAATGGGCTTGTCCAGCAGGACATGAATCCCCCGCTTCATCGCCCAGAGCACATAGGGCTTATGGGCAACCGGATCGGTGGCCACGATAATTGCCCGAAGTTTTTTTTCCACTGCCAAGCGATCCAGCTTCTTCTCAATTTCCGAGGGCATTTCCTGCCGGAACTTCGGAACGATGAGCAATTGGGCTTCGGGAGCAAACTGTTGCAAGGCCCTGGCCGCCTCTTCCCGGGCCGAGTCGATCTCCACGGCGGCCACGACCTTTACCCCGTACCTGCCCGCCAGGCCGGCCAACACGGGAAGGTAAAATCTCCTGGCGTGCGGCCCAACGCCCGCCAGAAGCAACGGTAACGTTTCTTCCATCTGCCGGTTTCCTTCTTGGGAGCCTTGAAAAATCGCGCCGGTTCCTCCTTTTCCCGCTTGCCAGGGACATCCCGGATACGGAGAGCGGATCAGCCCCCCGCCGACCGGCTCAAGCAGTCGGCGGGCATTGCCAGCCGAGCAGGTCCGGTTCCGGATAGAATTGTACCAGATAGTGCCGGTCCGGGGGTTGGATGTAGTGCCAGCCCGCAACGACGATCTGATCTCCTTCTCGGAGCAGGTTGCCTAGCTTGTGGTAGCAGATGCCGTGAACGGGGCCTTGGCGTGTTTCCAGCACGTAGCCTGCTCTTTTGAACGCCGAGTGGCGCGAGTCCCTAACGACTCCCTGGAAAACGGCCCTACCCACACACTCCCAGTCGGGCCCAAGAGCCGGCGCTGGCTCGGACGCTTCCACGAAGATCATCGCCACCTTCGAGTTCCCGCTTTGGACCGTTTCGGCAAATCTCCTCGACTCGACAACACGAGCACCTCCCCCAGGAAACAACTGATCAATCCGCCTCCAGGTGTTGGAAGCCTCCGGAATATTCAGCTCTCCCCGCTCAAGGGCGCGACAAAGGGTTTCGCGCACCTGGGGGATCTGTTCTTCCCACACAGGCACGATCAAGTCCCAGTCGGAATCGGGCCGGTGAATCCCCAGGGCCCGAGAGCCCGTCACGCGTATCTTTGCCACGACAATTCCCGCGTCCTGAAGCAATTCCAGCAGCGGACCCGACGGTCCTTCCCCACACGCTTCCCCCAGGGGCCGCGATGGGGCAACCGAAACTAACTCCGCAGGGGAAAGCACACCGACTGCAGGATGCTGCGCCGCGGGCAGGAGTCCCAACTGCCCGACGCGTTGCTGGTACTTCCAAGCGGCGGAAAAGGCCGAAGGAAGCTTCTGCATCTTCCCCTGGTTACGGATGTATTTGAACTTAACCAGGGCTTTCTGGTCCTGGAATCGTCCGTCCCAGACAAGGGCGATTGCCCCCGCGGCGGTTGTTGCCTGATCCCCCGTTTCCAGGGGCCAAGGAGAGGGATTCTTGTTCATTTCCGGGGTCCCCCTGCGACAATATCCCTCTGAGAGCTATGAACGATGCAGAATGCCCTATTTTCTCCTACGGAATCTTTGCTTGTCCAGCGCATGATTCGCTCTTCGGCGCCGCTTGCTGACACGCTGCCGGGCTTGTGTTATACCGAAGAGCAGGGAGCCGCGTGGGTTGAGGGGGGCCTGGTTCAAAGCTGGGAGGAGCCGCCGGTGGCTCGCGTGCGTAGTGGGAGCGAATCGCTGTTTGCCCGGCAGGAGGAGGCCCATCGCCGTGCGGCCCAGCCGCTGCCGGCGCGGATGCGCCCCCGCCGGCTGGAGGAGTTCGTGGGGCAGCAACACTTTCTGGGACCGGGCAAGCTGCTGCGGCGGCTGCTGGAGGCGGATCGGTTGACTTCGGCCGTGTTTTACGGGCCCCCGGGGACGGGCAAGACCACTCTGGCCCGAGTCATCGCCGCCGAAACCCAAAGCCGCTTCGTGCAGCTCAACGCCGTTACCAGTGGGGTGAAGGAGCTGCGGGAGGTGATCCAGCAGGCCCAAGCCGAGCTTGCCCACTCGGGCCGCCGCACGGTGTTGTTCGTGGACGAGATCCACCGCTTCAACAAGGCCCAGCAGGACGTGCTGCTGCCGCACGTGGAGGAGGGGACGGTGGTGCTGGTGGGGGCCACGACGCAAAACCCGTTCTTTGCCCTCACCAGTGCGCTGGTGAGCCGCAGCCACGTGTTCGAGTTTCGCCCGTTGAGCCAGCAGGAGATCCTGGAGGTGCTCCGCCGGGCGTTGGCCGACCGGGAACGGGGCTTGGGGCAGATTCCCATCCAGGCCGAGGAAGAAGCGCTGCAGTGGCTGGCCGAGGTGAGCGACGGGGACGCCCGCCGGGCTCTCTCGGCCCTGGAGGTGGCCGTGCTGTCCACCCGGGAACGCCCGGTGCGGCTTACCCGGGAGCTGCTGGCCGAGTCGGTGCAGCGCAAGGCGGTGGTTTACGACCGGCAGGGGGACGCCCACTACGACGCGGCCAGCGCGCTGATCAAGAGCATCCGCGGCTCGGACCCGGACGCGGCCCTGTACTGGCTGGCCTGGATGCTGGAAGGGGGCGAGGACGTGCGGTTCATCACGCGGCGGCTGGTCATCCTGGCCAGCGAGGACATCGGCAACGCCGATCCCCATGCTCTGCCGCTGGCGGTTGCGGCCATGCAGGCGTGCGAGTTTGTGGGCTTGCCCGAGTGCCAGCTCACCCTGGCCCAGGCCGTCACGTACCTGGCCTGCGCCCCCAAGAGCAACGCCGCCACGGAAGCAATTGCCCAGGCGAGGGCGGACGTGCGCGGGGGGCGGCTGCTGCCGGTGCCGGTGCACTTGCGCGACCGGCACTACCAGGGTGCCAAGCGGCTAGGGCACGGCGAAGGCTACCAGTACGCCCACACCTCCGAACAGGGGATCGTGGCGCAGGACTACCTGGGCGTGGACCGCATCTACTACCGGCCGCGGCCGCGGGGGTTCGAGCAAGAGCTGGCCCGAAGGCTGGAACAGATCCGCGCCGTGCTGCGCCAGGCGCGGCAAAAGCCTTCCGCGCCGCAGGGGTGAGCGTTCTCGGGCTAGTGGAGGACTTCCTGCTTGGATTTCCGTCGGCGCCGGGCCTGTTTGCGTTGGGCCTTGATTTCCCGGCGCTTGGCGGCCACTTTTTCCAGCGTGCGCTGGGAGGGGAGCTTGATGTCCCAGGCCAGCCCCAACCAGGAAAGCGTGCGAATGAACCAGTAGCTCAGGTCCACTTCCCACCAGCGCAGCCCGTGCCGGGCCGAGGTGGGGAAGGCATGGTGGGTGTTGTGCCATCCTTCGCCCAGGGCCAGGAAACCAAACAGCAGGTTGTTTCGGCTCTGGTCGTCCCAGGTATGGGGCTGCGA
>Ga0256839_1005881_pt1 | contig 11088 bp, 3 predicted proteins | sample 354166metaG_FD_185968 | JGI IMG/M metagenome (GOLD analysis project Ga0256839, IMG submission 185968) | Hydrothermal vent microbial communities from Mid Atlantic Ridge, Atlantic Ocean - 354-166 | ecosystem: Environmental > Aquatic > Marine > Hydrothermal vents | place: Atlantic Ocean: Mid... | reverse complement strand
AAGTTGTTTGTACATACCAAGTTGTTGCAACTGCTGACGATGGATGACAATGCATTTGTACCATATGGGCAGAAGCCAAATAAATGAAAGCAGAACGCTATAGCCTGACTAAAGGAAGCTCTGATCAAGTCATGAATGTTTTATGCTGGCTGAAGTCGCCCTCATCATTAAGCCGTTAATTAATCCCAACATAGAGTACTGGTGAACACCAAGGATTGTTTGCCACAACAGGGGCATTTGTTATTATCTGACTCCGAGGCTGAGTACAATTCAATACCACCACAACGGCAGTGGCCACATCGCTTGTTGCTAATGGTTTCGGTATTACCAACGAGTCCAATATACTTGGATGAGAGCCGCCGACACTTTTTGCAAAGCACAATGACGTAACTCTGCATCGCCATACCACAGCCATCGGCCAACTCATCTTCTTGATACCCACATTCACACCGCACTGAATACGCTACTCCCATACTGATGCCTCCAGCAAATTAGATTCCCAGTTTTCTAGCTCCCGCGCTTCTGCTCGGGAATCTCTATTTGATTTACCGCCTCACTTTCGTGAATAGGTGTGTAGGAAAAGTACTCGATTCTACATCAAGTGCTAATTCGGCAACTCTCTCACCCTGGATAGAGAGGTCTGATTCCTGGAAATCGAAATTTTTTCCATGACTTGAACTACTCGCTCGCCAGTAAGAGACACCTTGATCCAGCCGTACCGTCAATACCTGTTTAGATGAGAATTGAACCTCGAATGTACGACCATGCTGAGAGCTGCGTTTATCGATTGAACGAATATCTGCGGCCATGCCGCCATGATCCAGCGCATGAGTAATAGCCTTATCACGCGATCTCATATCAGGCCAATTATCCCAAACAAACCTCCTTTGCCTATAACTGCCCGAAGGCTCTTTCGTCGTCGTTATGATAATAGCGGGATTACCCCACTGTTGATTCCCAACAACATCTCGGAGACCAGAAATCAGCTCAACCAGTAGAGCAGCGGAAAGTGGAGAGAAGAGATAACGGTCATGATAAGAGATACCTACAATATCAGCATCAGCCCCTAGCAACAGTGAATCTATCGAAGGGTTGGATTGAGTCATAAGACCCCAAAACCGCCTACCGAACCCCTGTAAAGGGCCGTCCAGTTCGTGCAGCACCTCGACTTCTTTATCGCTCGCTTTATCGAAGTCAAGACGTAGCTGTTGGGCTGTTACTATTTCGCTACCAATGACCAGTGGCTTGAGTTTATTACCAACGATCAGGGTTGAATTGCTACTCTCCCATGACAACCCAAAAACCACTGCTAAAGTGTCTTCAATGGCCCACCTGTACGCTTGCTCTCCCTCTAACAACTCTGCCAACACCGAGGCACCACCCGCTTTGGGCAAACCCTCCACTAGGCAGATCGATACAACGGAACCAGGATAATCAACAAGGCTAGCAAGCAGTTGGCGATCTACATCCTCAAGCGCATCGAAACAGTGTTTCTCAATGACTATTTCAACCTTTAGCTCTCGCGCAGCCAATTGATATATCAGCAATCGCAGTGGTGAGGGGCCGATGTCCCATTCATTCGGTGACCCACCCACATAGAACCTGACCTTTCCACTACCACCCGAATGTCTGCTGACACGTAACACAGCCTCAACCAATCCACTGGTCTCTACTCTAGACATTGGCCCGAAGTAACACATCTCTTCTGGTAACTTGAGGCTATTTAACCATTCAGGTGTCAGTAGCTTTAGAGCGGCATAGCGGTTAAGATTGTCGGCATTAAAGCGTTGATCAAAATCAAGTACGCAGTGTGGACAAGCGCTGTCGCATTGAACAGGGCAATGAAGTCGTTTATGGGCAACTCTAAACAGCTCCTCGATGTGGTCTCTGGCATTGGATGCATATCCGGCGGCGTGACGATCATAAATAAGGATGGAGCGGCAAGCGCTATTTGAGTCAGTGCGTGCATTTTTTATATCGCATCCAAGCTCATTAGCCTGAATCCCAAGCAGTTCAGCCAGTGAATCTCGCAGCACTACGGCCAGTGTTCTAGCAGCATCTAAATCGCTTAACCATATGCCAGAATCGTATCTAAGCTGAATTTCCAGTACATCTGTAAACTCCTCATGCCCCAGCGCTACGCCGGTTTGGATTACGTAATCCTCATGACTTCCCAGACACTCTTCTTTGCCTTCTCCACCCTTAGTGCCTCTACCTCCTCTCAACTTGTTGTGAGGAATAAGTTTGCCAGGCACAGAGTCACCAGACATAGGTTCAGCACGCCCACATGCGAGGCAGACTGCATAACCATCGCCATGCACGCCTTTTGACTGGTGAAATATATGTCCTCTGGATGTGGTGCGATATTGCCCTAGGTTTGGATTCGGCAAGTACAACCAGTCACCGCTGGCACTCACCCAAGGGGGTTCAACAGGTATGAATTCTTGCGTTGTAACATCATTATCAGGGTCGCTATAAAAGTCGACAGAGAACCCTGCAGGCTCCAGAAAAGTTTGAATATTTTCTTTTTTAACTTCTGTGTCACACTCCGAGCAGTGACGAAAACTATCCCTTTGGCGTGATGATCCGCTGTGGTTACACACATGACAGCGCCAGGCATACTTAATTGCCTGGGTCTCTCGAGCCTGTTGCTGATTTGCCGGGGCATGCCAATTCAGGGTTATTCCTGATGATCGGTAAACGAGTCCATCCATAACAATTTCAGCACCGGGAGCATATTCTCTTAAGGCAGAAACCCTATCCCTGCTGGCTAGCTCTCTGGGTCGGAAATTGTTGTCTTCCCGCCCTTTGTTTCCTTCATATTCACGCCTTAACTTTTTAGCCTGAGACAACGTCATATTCTCAAATGCGGCGATATGAGTCGGAAAACCGTAGGCAGGAAGAAACCCTTGTGTTGCCAGCTCTCGCAATAGATACTCGCCAGCCATCCGCCCCTTCTGGTATTTAGTTGCCTTGTATGCCGGGTTATTTTCACCACCTTCTCGAGTAAGCCTCTCTTGCTTGCTGAGGTTTCCCCATTCTGTCAACCAAACCTCCAGGGCGGTTTTCATCGCCGCAGCCACACCACGAACAAGGTGTTTTAGCGTTTTGTCTTCATAACAGCTGTGTTTAGTTAGCTGGCTCAAACCAGATGACAGTAGCGGCGAATCTTTATGGGTAGACGCCTCGCACCAAGCAACAAAATGGTCAGCGGGTGTGGCGCCCTCCGGCTCTGCAAAGAACCAACCACAGGTTAGTTTAGAGGCATCCGAATCGCTCGCATTTACCCGCTCTGCGAGGAAATGGGTAAGCACCAGTGAATTGACATGGCGCTGCACGATAATTTCACTATTTAATGAAACCACTGGAGCAGGTAGCTTCGTCACAAATGGCCAGTCGGTATTTGAGTATACGATTTGATCATGGGGATTCGACTTGCACAAAGTCAGCGCCACAGATCGCGCCTCTTTACGTCGTCCCGCTCGCCCTGCACGTTGCAGGTAATTAGCCGGATTGGGAGGGACATTATTCATGGCGACCATTGCAATACCACCAATATCGATCCCCATCTCCATTGTAGTGGAGCAAGAAAGCAGATTCAGGTCGCCTTCTTTGAACGCCTTTTCATAACGAGCAAGACGATCAGACGGCTGTTGAGCTGAATGCTCACCGGTTACGAAATAGGGAGAGAGCTCAATTGCTCTGTCGTTGAGCACTGGCCAAAAACCCTCCTCACGCAACTGCTCAATGGGATCTTGTTTGTCCAGCCAGCGCCTTACATTGGCGATATGGCTAAGCTCAGCGTCATCCCCTCCAAATGGTTTGTCATAGAGCGGTATCTTTTTTCTGGTACATCTGCGCGTTACTTCAGAGTGATTGAAAGGGAGGTAAGGAGTCACTCCATTGAGCGTAGTATCAAGAAAACGGCGTGTCACAGGGCATATCCATGCACTACTGATCGGGGAAAACGCCAATTGGTCAAGTGGCAGAACCCTTCGTCCGCTACCTGCTGACTTCAGAAGCCCAGTTTCTTCCGTCAATACCTTCCAGGCGGCGACCAATGCGGCATCAATAATATCTTCGCCATAGCTTGTTTCAATATCAGCATTAAGGTGATGAGCCAATAACCGAACCAGTGTGCTGCGATGATTTGGCTTTTTTTTCCCTTTTTTTAGAATGTATTGAGCGCGAGGCCATCGTCGATCATACTTTGTTTTTTCAATGGTCTTTTGTTCGACCAGCCATGTTTGTGGAAATGGCATCCCCAGCCAATTCCTCCAGACTTTATCTATCTCAAGAGAGCCACCTGAACGAATAAAAAAATCCAGGCAGATTTTTAGAAAATCGCTCCACTCGTCAAGCTTAAAACCGGGGTGTGATCGGGTGATATTGTTTAATGCCGGATAGCTGACGGAAACAAGCCCCATCGACTCGAGACTATTTAACCGCTTAGGGCGGCGACCAAACTCACGTACAAGGAACATCTGAGCCAATCTAATTCCACCTGTATCTCCAGAAAAACTCTCATAGGAGACATCTTTGCGATAGTGGTTAAGCATCAAATCAAACTCATTCCCATGATTTGCCAGCATTCGTGACATATCATCGAATGAGATCGGGGTTGGCTGCGAAAGTTTAGCGAGCTGTTCCCGTTTGTCATTCAGTTGCTTCTCAAAGAATGCTTTTCCCTGTTTCGGTACATGAGCCAAATTCTGCTCGAACTCGCTAATCTCATCCTCAAGCTTCTTTGCCTCGGCCGTAGCGTGCTTAGCACCCTCTCGGATAGCCAAGTGATAGACCAGGCCACGTATCCGGTTACGTTCTGACTCTTGCTGCAATTTGGCTGCAATGCGTGCTGTACCTTGTCGGCTATCATTAAATGTCAGCAATCTTCGACCACGATAAGGGTGCTCTGCTGGTCGATCGCCATCCGGTGCATACTCCAGCAAGGTTGGGAGGATAATCCCTAAAGAAAAAGGTGCACCGATACGCGCCTCCTGAAACAGCCTGCGACGGCGATTACCCTCTTCGCCTCCACCACAACAGGGGCAAGACAATCCATCACCAGAGTCCCCCTGGATGGTCAGGCGTAACGTATTTTCTTCATCCTGAGCCTCACAATATTGCCTGCTTTGTTTTTCAATTATTTCAATGGCAGTACCCGGCAAGGTGCGATTGACGATTAAGATTTTTGTTTCAGATCTGGCAAGTTTCTCATCGTCCTCTTGCTCTTCCTCTTCACTTTCCAGAAGTTCTTCATCGGATTCCAGCTCCAATTCAAACTCATCAACTGCGTTATACCCTTTGGGGTGCAATAAACGATCACCACGCTCTGCGGCCAATAAATGTGGTGCTCCACAATCATCACAAGCCACCAACTCATAGGCTGGGCTATTACAATGGCAGTGCTTACGGGGTTCAAGATAGACCTGTCCAAAGGGCCACTTATCACTCTCTAAATGGCTGCCTGCTTTGTCGGGACAATGGGGGTCAGAACAAGCCCAAATGCCGGATACCGTTTGATGAAACAGGTGGGCACGCAGCGGAAGAAAAGGTATCTCCTTTGAATTTTTTGTGGCGCTCAACAAGTCTAGCCAGACCAAGGCGGTGGTTTGTTGCTCCCGAGTAGGTTTTTCACTTGAGTTACAGACAGTCTTACAAACCTCGGAGAGTCGTGCCACCATACCGCTCCCGCCTGATTCTTGGTTCCTCTTTTCATTATTCAGGAACAGGCGTTGAAGTGCCCGAGCGGTAGGGTGGATTTCTAAAGCGGCATATCTGTTTGGCGCTGGTTGAGTTGCGGGGATATCTGACTCGATGCTAATCAAATCATCCAGAGACAACTTCTTGGTCTGGACTTTTTCAGGAAGAGGATCAATTTGACGCTTGCCTGCCACCAGATGAACACGATCATGAGAAACACCAGCCACTTGTGCCAGGAAACGCTTGAGTTTCTCTCCCGCCTCACCGTTGGGATTGCCAATGGTGGCCGATGTTGCCACAAATCTAACCTGATCGGGATGAACACCAAAGGCATGGAGCACACGCCGTATTAGCAGCGCCAGCTCTGCCGCTTGCGAACCAATATAGGTGTGCGCCTCGTCTAGCACAATCCACTCTAATTTTCCCTGAGATTTTTGCAAAATAGGGGTATCCGCTGTACGTACCAGCATATACTCCAGCATCGTTGCATTCGTCACAAGAATCGGTGGTGGTGAGGCGCGCAGCGACTCCCGGTCCATGACCTCACTGGGATACTCTCTTTTCTTGTGAGCTTGAACCTTATCAGGTGTATTACCATTGAAAAGGCAAAACCGAACATTGCCATCAAATTGATGTGTCCAGGCCCGTAAGCGCTCGCGCTGACTGTTAATCAAGGCATTAAGCGGATAAAGAAACAGCGCTCTGACACCTATCAGCCGAGAATCACTCTCTGCCTGCTGTTGCGCCAATCGATCAAGGATAGGCACCATAAAACACTCTGTTTTACCTGAGCCGGTTCCACTGGCAACCACTAATGATTGTGGCTCTGAAGATCCAAGTATCTCCCATGCATTTAATTGGTGTTCATAGGGGTGACGATCCATCCCGAATCGATACTCATTTGCCAGCTCTTTAGGTGGCTGATCCATTGCCTCAACGAGTTTTTCAGTTAATGAAGACCCAGCAAGGTCCAACATGGTTTGTCGGCTCTCTTTCCAGCCAAACGTCGCCTCAAATGTAGGATCGGCTAAAAAACTGCCTGTTTCTCCAAAAGGTTGTGAGAATATTTCGTTAAGGTGGCGATACAACGGCACATGCGCAAACCCCAATCGACTAAGCGCAGCAGATCGCGAGCGCTCCGCCAGTTGAGGTAATAGCTGGGAAAAATAGTGTTGGTCCATCGTAAAACCCCTAGTGCTGCATGATGCCAGTGGAGAGGCAACGGGCAATGGTTAAATCAAACGCTTCTGTAAACCAGTCTTGGTCAAAAGCCATGTATGTTCTTAGCGTGTGAATGTGCTCGGGGTGTTCAAGCCATTCATTTGTGCAATTGGTGGAAACCTGTATTGCCAGCAGAATGGGAAGACCTATCGTTGTGTCTTTGAAGTTATAACTCTCATTAAGAAATAGGTGGGTAATTTCACACTTTTTGCGAATCGCCTCAATAGCATAATAAATGTGCGAATCATTCAGCCACTTATCATCTGCACGGTCCCTAAACAACCGTCTCAGCGCGCCCTCTTCTCTGCCGAATAATTGCTGTCGGAAAAAATCATCGCTAGTGGGATGACGCATCATCGTGATGTCCTTGCCGTTGTCTTCCAACGCAATCGACTTTACGATCCCCAACAGATTCCCTAAGGCTGGGCAAAAGGATGTGATCTCATTCACCCGGCTATTCAAATGTTCGCCCAATTGACGTTGAGCTAACTTCTCGCCAAACCATTCGATAGATTGCAGTTTTACCTGACGAGCCGCGTCAAACCACGCCTGTACCGGCACTAGCTCCCAGAGGAAAGGTTGTTCCAGTGAAAACCTTCTAAGAAAGTCATCAGGCAAGTTACCCATACGCAGAGCCAGCGCTGCCATAGCTACTGGAGAATGAACAAAACGACGCCACACATCCAGGGCGGCCAAAGGCAAATGGCCCAGATGGCCAGCAAGCCGTTCCAAATCCCCCCAGCCAGAGTCACTGTAGCCCGCTGCCATGGAGGCGATAACTCTGTCCATCGTCGCAGCACGCTCGTCCCGGTTTTCAATGGCCAGCGCATTCGCCAATGGCGTACTCGCGGTATTATCGCCAGCCACTAGCCAAAGAGTCGGCCTGAAAATAAGAGCAGATTCACGGCCTGGGTAGACCAGCCAGGCTCCGGGCGCTCTTTCATGTGGATTAAATGCCCAGCCTCCCGTTGCAACACCTTGAGACTTTATGCTGCTTAGCAAAATCGCTTCATCAGCCGGGTGTTCAAGCCGTAGCGCCTGCACAGGCAGTTGCTCAATCACCTCTGGGGCAAGCTGTTCTAGGTGCTGGCTTGTAATTAACACCTCAGATGCCAACCTATCCAAACGGCAGGCATATCGAGAGACACGTACACTCATAGCGCACTGGTTGCTAATGAATAAAGACACCTCTACCCAGGCATCCAGCAACTCGTCTGAAGCGAGTAGCTGTTGAATATCCTCGGCAAAATCCTGCAACCGAATCTCCAGGCGCGATAGCCCGGCAATAGGATAGATAGGATGTCTTACCTCATGCTCATTTTCCCGCTCTTTGGTGTGGCGCAAGCGCAAAACAAGCGCTACAGGAATGTGGGGGCGACAAAAGCTGATCAGGCGAACACCAGCCAAATTTTGTACAGACAGCCAGCTATTCTCCGCAAGATTGGCACCCGTCGCATCAAAGCCACGCGCACCTTCAGCAGGAAACGGCAGTTGGATTCTCGCTGTAGTGCCGTTCTGCTCCCAAGCCAGCTCCAGATCCAACCACTCCGGCGCAATCGGCTGATGAGAGGAGCAGTGAAGTGACAGCGTATCGCCATCACTTTTCAGTGGAATCATCGTATCTTCAGCCCCCACAAGCGAGGCACTCTCCAGCCCCCAGTGGTGCAGATGAATAATGCCTTGATTGGCATCAATGGGTTGATACTCAACCGATGCATCACGGGGCAATAGCACCATCCTTGCTTGATGGCGCAACTCCCTTTTTTCTTCGTAGACGGCCTTTATAGGACCCGCAATATCACACGAGTGCTCCCATGATACACTCCTGTCTGTTACATGGTGCCTCCCCTTGTCTCCATACAGAAGAGAGAGATTGGGTTGGCCACGAAATGCTAGTGTTGGCTGCATGAACGCCAGCCAGACTCGGTCACCATGCCACTGAAAACTCTCTTCAGCAGCATCGGTACTACCAGTTCGAATCGTCCAGCGTCGCCCCGAATTGTTTCTTACGACCACCACTCCTCGAAAGGAATAGATCTCACGCTCGGGGTTTTCCAGAAATGCGAGGAGTTCGCAGGAGCCATTTTCACCGTCCTCAATGACGGAATCAGCAGGGATAACCAGCAAGGCCTCCGCCGCCGAAACATCTCCTCCACCTTGGCGAATTAATCGCGGTGATTGCTCTAGCGAGTGCTCAAAGAGCCAGGGCGTTTCAACATCAAGAAGCTCACCCTTGCGGATTGTGGCAAGCCAGCTGCGGCCATCCGGGCACCTAAGCCGAAGGCGGTGCTCAACCATTGCCAGACAACCCCTCAACTCACGAAGGCAACGCTCAGATCGCCACGCTTCGTGCCCGGCTATTTTTCTTGCCGAAAGAGTACGCTGATAGTCCGCCACCTCCAAAACCAACTCGAAACTGCGAGGCAATAAGTCGTTTTCTCCAATATTGAAAAGAGAACAAATATCCTCTGCCTCCCATACCTCCGGCAGATCAATATTGGAATAGAGCCGCCAAATGTCGTTCTCTTTATTATCCAGCCACCGTCCTACGGAAATAATATTGCTCGTGCGACTAACCTGTACCTCAGTAACATCGCGAATTAACTGCTCAATAAGCCCCTGAACCTCGTCATCCTCAACAGGCAGCGGAAAACGCCCCCGCCAGCGCGGCACCCGTTGATCAAGCTGGGTGACAGCTTCGGCGCTCTTCGTTAATTTTGCCTCGTTTTTAAGACTCAGCACGGTTGTAATCACTTCGGCTAGAAGAAGATAGATCTCTTCACGCTGATAGCTTTTGGGAAGATAATCAGCAAGACTTTCTACCCAGCCACGCACCTGCTGAAACGTTGCGCCACAGGCGGCAAGCCTCAGCACCTTGCGTAGCATACGCCCCAGATTCCCTTTCGCTTCGGCTAATAGCTGCATCGGTAAACCGCCCTGAACCGCCACCGAACCGAGGTAACGCAGGCCAGAGGTTTCAATCAGTTTCAGCTTCCAACTGCGAAGGCCGCGATCAATACACTCACCGCGCTGCCCGGCTGACCAACTCAGAGTACATGCGCCCAGATCAGCCAGAATCGGCCCCCAGGACCAACGCGAGCCATCATTACGGCGTCGCCACCACTCTGCCGCGTAAAGCACAAACAAGGGACTGAAAGAGAGACAGGATTGGGATAAAGCACTGAGTGCGCTATAGCGATGAATTTGATCCCGCAGAACGATTTCCAGCGAAGTGAACTGAGCCTCGTTCAAGCGATAGGCATAGAGTGGACGGCCATCGGGTGCAGAAATCCCCGTCTCCTCCAAGAGTTGCCGCTTCCACTGCGTTAATACTGATACTCCCTCATCGCAAATCATGGTGCCCCCAATAGTGATTTTACTGAGTTTAATTTTAGTCATTGTTTGTTGCTTACATACTGGTCGTAAAAGACTTATCATCAGTTGTTTGTACCACTAATATCTGATTGGCCTGTATGGTTGAAAAAGGGTGGGTATACGCGGAGTTTTCTGATTACGCGGTCATTGACGACTTAGTGCTGTATCAGTCCCTTTGTGTGAATGCAAAATTATCCTCAGAAGATCATTAGTATCACATAGCGTATGGTTTTCAGAATCAATTCTACTTTGGCATCGATGCGTAGGTAGCATCTAGTTCAGCGAGTTTCCCCTCTGCTAGTGTCCAAGGCAGCCTGCGCTCTTCCAAATCGATGAGAATATTGGCATCACTGATGAGTAATTGCGCCATCGTCCCCCAGTTTACGCTCCTTGTGGAGCTGGGTGAGGGGCATATTCAAAAGCTCAGCGGCTTTAGATTCCTCAATATACTCCTCGGCTAAGGTGCAATAGACCAATTGCTTGAAAAGATATGTCTCCTCTTTCGGACAAGGATCATCTGGTTCAAGTTTTTCCCAACGGTTCTTCGAAAACTCTATGCTATAGCCCTTATATTGATACTCATTATTCGCAGTTTACATAATTTTTAATTTTCACCCTTGGTGGCAAAGCAACCCTGTCTTGTGCTTAAAAATCAGATACATTTTATCTGAGGATTAGAGTGCCTACTCATGTCGCAGGGTATATTCCAGGCCTTGCGAATAGCAGGCATAAAAAAGGCCGCGAATGTCGCGGCCTTTTCAACGCAGTCTCTGCTTTGGGGTTCAGGCG
>Ga0256839_1005880_pt1 | contig 11090 bp, 5 predicted proteins | sample 354166metaG_FD_185968 | JGI IMG/M metagenome (GOLD analysis project Ga0256839, IMG submission 185968) | Hydrothermal vent microbial communities from Mid Atlantic Ridge, Atlantic Ocean - 354-166 | ecosystem: Environmental > Aquatic > Marine > Hydrothermal vents | place: Atlantic Ocean: Mid... | reverse complement strand
ATATATCAAAGTTTGTTCTTATTTTACCCTGCACCGAGGGAAATATACCCACCCTGAAATAACAGGACTCACCTCCTTTAAGGATCCTGCCAGAGCATTTATCTTCCATTACCCTGAACTCACCGGGTCTGCCGTCCCTTAAGCTGAAGTATAAAACCTTTGCGGGCTTGTCCCCCTCATTTTTTACATACAATATCTTTTCTTTATAAGAATTAACCTTAACTTTACCGAAACTAAGTACTTTTTCAGTTTTGATAGAGGGCGGCTTTTCCTCTATTATATTTAAATCTTCCTGAGTTATACCGTAACCTATTATCTGAACCCTAAATATTTGATCCCCCGCATAAGATATAACAAGATAGGCTGTTTTTAAACCTTTGGTAATTGGCATAAAGCTCACCGTTACATTACAGAATTCATCAGGTCTTAATGTAGTACATGTACTTGCCACATCAAACTCACCCATATTTGTGGAGGAAAGGCTAACCTCATTAATAGTTACCTCCCTGCTTCCACCATTCCTTACTTTAACGAGTACCTGTTTCTGTGTATTAAGGAGAACCTCTCCAAAATCAATTATATTCGGATCAACTATAATAACCGGTGGAGGCACAGCGTTACCATACAGGTTTACCTTAGCAGGATTGTTTGCTGGATCGTTTGAGTATATCTCAAGGACCGCACTTTTACCCTGACCTACGGAAGAGGGGTTAAATTCTACATCAACGGTACAAATAGAACCATAACTCAGAACATTGTTTGTACAATTATCCCTAAGTATTTGAAACTCAGCCTGATTCGCACCAGTGATTTTGACAGAACTTATGGAAAGTACATCATAACCTGCATTTGATATACTGAAGGTAGTCCGCCTCGGATAACCCAAACTTACATCTCCGAAATCAAAAGAGGCTGGCTCAACCGAAATGGTTGGATCCTTAGGTATTCCTTCACCGCTTAATGAAATGGAAAAAGAAGGATTTGCCGGATCGTTTGAGTCTATAATAAGAGAGGCATTTATAATACCCATTTGAGAAGGTTCAAAGGCTACATCAATATAGCAGATGTCTCCAGACTGCAATTGATTTCCACTACAATTGTCAAGTGTTATAATGAAGTTATTAGTATCAGTTAAAGTAGCAGAGTTTACGCTTAGCGGCTGACCGCCTATATTTGAAACTGTTATGCGCGAGCTTTGAGATCTGGTACCTATACCCTGCACACCAAAATCAATTGAAGCAGGATCAACCGAGATAAGGGGATTGTCCGAACTTATACCCACACCAACTATATTGATATAAAGGGGGTTTTCGTCAGGATCGTTAGAATTTATCGTAAGCTGAACATTTACCTGTCCAGCCTGTGAAGGTGAGAAAGTAATATCATAGGTACAGCTCTGACTGGGAGCAAGAGTAAAAGGTACCGATGAAGTAGAGGGACAAGGGTTTGTCTGACCGGGAGATATACTTAAAGGCAGGGTAAGACCGCCCACATACAATATTTCAAGGTCGGAGGAACCTAAATTTGATATAGTTAGGGTGCGCGTTGCGCTACCTCCCACATTAACATTACCGAAATCAATACTTAGTGGATTCACATCTATATCAGGCGGGAGTACTCCGTTTCCGGTAAGGTTTGCGGTCAGTGTTGGCGTATCTGGATCGTTTGAATCTATATTCAAAGTTCCTGTCTTACTACCAGCAGAAGAGGGACTAAATACTACATCTATAAAGCAAGTTTGATTCGGACCCAATACAGCATTAGTACAGGTTGTATAGTTAATTCTAAAATCAGCAGATCCAGTAATGTAAATATTTGTAATGTTTAAATCTACCAGTCCGGTGTTTTCAACAGTAAAAGAAGAGAAAACCTTATTTGCACCTATGAATACATTACCGAAATCGTGGAACGTGGGATTTATAACTATGTTTGGCTCGTTCGTTGCACCTGTACCCATTACTGGAACACTTGTGGGAGATGAAGGATCGTTGGAGTTTATTATTAGGGAAGCTTGATAGTTTTGCAGTGCTGTAGGAGAAAAGTTAACGGTTAAAGAACAGGAGCTTAGAGGCTGAAGGGTTTTATTTGAACAATTGTCATTTGATATGGAAAACACGGAATCTCCTGATAGTTGCACTGAATTTATAAGGAGATTAAGACTTCCGTTGTTTCTTACAGTAACAAGCAAGGAAGAAGTTGAACCTACCGCTACGGATTTAAAGTCTATTGGATTCGGATAGACATATATTTCGGGACCTATGCCTTCACCGGTAAGCTCAATCGTATAATTACCATTTAAGGGATCGTTTGATTGAATTACGAGCTGGGTGCTTATGTCTCCGTTAGATTGAGGGGTAAAAGTTACCTCAAAGGAACAGAAGGAACCCGGGGATAAAGTCTTTGGTAACTGAGTGCAAGGATTTGCTCCTCCATTGAGATTAAGGGAAAAGTGAGTTCCATCTGTAAAGCTTATAGAATTTATTGTCAAATTTGATCCGCCGAAATTATAAATCCTTATTTCCTTAGGATAGGAGGAATCACCCACATTAGCTGTACCGAAATCGTAAACACACAAGCTTACCGCAATTCTCGGATCGGTTCCGTAAGACAGCTCACCGGTTAACCTAAGTACAAAAGTTTCACTTAGGCATGTCCATCTACCGTTCCGGGAATCATAAGTACAACCACTGTAAGTATCCTGCAAAACTCCGCTTGTAACGGGGAAGTTAGGAGAATTTGTATTACCCACTATATAAACATCACCGTTTACCAAACTTAAAGATTTCACCTCGTCACTCAAACAACCTCCTATGTATGTAAGGGCAAGGACGGAAGACAAATCCGAAGAGATCTTTGCAACGAATCCGTCAAACATACCAGCCTCAAAGCTTACTTTCTCAGTTTGGAAAGCGGTTGAGTGTGTAGGCATATCAGGAGCCTCGGTAGAACCGACCGCGTATATGTTACCCGCAGAGTCCACGGAAATATCATTCAGGTTATCATCACCCTTTCCCGTAATAAATATTTCTCCTAAAAGGTTAAGCTGATTATCGTATTTTCTTATAAATATCTCATCTTTACAAACAAGTGTATTCGTAAGCGGATCATAATAACACGAAGAAGTAGGTTTTTGCGTAGTACCTCCCACAAGGATGTCACCCGTTGGCAAAACCTTAACGGTAGATGCAATTTCCCACTGATTACCCGTAATTATGCCCCTTAGAATATTTGAAAGGCTGGAATCCAATTTAACCACAAAGCCACAAGGTCCAGTTGTTGATATGTTAGGAGAAGGAAAATCGCAGGAATTAGCACTACCTGTAGAACCAACTACATAAACATTCCCCACACTATCAATAGCAACATCATTAGCATTATCACCGCCTACACTTCCCAGATATGTGAAACCCAAGAGTTGAGTAAGATCATTATTTAACTTTGCTATAAATCCGTCCTCACAGCCACTTCCCTCATCACACACCTTATCGTAAGAATTCACAAGGGTAGGCATGTCGGGAGAGTTAGTCCTTCCCACCACATATACATTACCACCGCTATCAACAGCAATTGAGGCAGGAAAGTCTCCGTTGGAACCACCGAAATAGGTAGCATAGACGGGAGGAGTACTTAAGTCTTTATTTATTTTAATAATATACAGGTCATAATATCCTGCACTATTAGGTTGATAGGCACCGTTTGAGGTATATGCATCTGCGGATATACTGCTTATTACCGCAGTTATAAAACCAGATGGATCAATTACCATACTTACTCCTGTATCCATACCGCTACCACCTATAAATACAACAGCAAGAATGTTCTGCAGAGAAGGGTCCAGCTTTATAATGAAAGCATCGCCGTTAGTAGCATCTGGAAAGCTCAAACCGTTGGTAGGAAAGTCCCAAGAATTTGTACTTCCTATTATATATACATTTCCCGAAGAATCTGTCAGAATTGATTTCTTGCTCCATATTACATCGTCCCTGCTACCACCCAAGAAGGTACCCGAAATCAGCGGATCAATAAAAAGATCGTAGTCTTTGTCATAATTTCCAACTTTGAAGTAGTAATAATCCTTTCCTATTCCGTAAGAGACATCTACATACCTTCTCTCACCATCAATATATTGATAGGCTATAGGTTTTGTAAATCTCAAGATACCTTCCTTCTTTCTTAGTATTAAACTTCCGTCTCTTTCAACCGAAAGTTTAACAACTCCTTCTACCTTTACCTTCAGGTCCTCAAGGTTTCCGCCTTTTCTGACAACGAATATCTTTTCCACCGTGTTCTTATTAAGGGAGAATATAAGGTCAACATTGGGAAATATACCTTTAAGTTTTATCTTCTTGAAAGTAGGCAGTCCCAGCTTGATAAGGGAAGGATCCTTACCCTTTATTACACTTATTTTTGTCAAGGCTTTATCGTAAGGGCTTATACTTTCTGGTTTACCAAATATCTCCTCAAAAGTAATACCATCCACGCTGTATATAACCTTACCTTCTTCATTTACGGCGAGTAAAAATCCACTCCCACTACTTACATATCCTCCCCCGACTTTCGTAAATGGTAGTATTATCTTATTATTTATAGTAAGCGCGTTTACTGTGGCGAACAATATCAAGGAAGAAAGCAAAATCCAAATTATACCCATACTCACTCTTATTTTAATTTATCTATAATTTTTAAAAGCTTCAATAAAAGCTCCTAAGTGCCGATATAAGTAGGTGCGATGAGAGAAATATTTATTGTAGGACTCGGAAGAATGGGCGCGGGTATAGGAAGGAGACTTTTAAGAAGTGGCTTTACTGTCTTTGGTTACGACAAGGATAGAGAAAACAGCGAAAAGGCTAAAAATGATGGTATAAAGGTGTTTTATAATCTTTCCCACATAAAAGAGGTTTTCACTCAGGAAAAGAGGATTATATGGATAATGGTACCCGCCTCGGTGGTTGATGCGGTGATAGATGAGATTGAAAAATTCCTATCACCCGGAGACATTGTAATTGATGGCGGTAACTCCTATTTCAGAGATTCCATGGCAAGATATAGAAGGCTTGCGGATAAAGGAATAGGCTTTCTGGATGTGGGAGTGAGCGGAGGTGTGTGGGGAGAAAAGGAAGGATACTGTATGATGATAGGAGGGAACAAAGAAGACTTTGAATATGTTGAACCAATCTTTAAGGCTCTGGCTACCAAAGGTACGGGTTACGGTTACCTCGGAAAAGCGGGAGCGGGTCACTTCGTAAAAATGGTACACAACGGCATAGAATATGCCATGATGGAAGCGATAGCGGAAGGTTTTGAACTGATGAAAGAAAGTGAATTTAATCTTGATTTGAAAGAGGTGGCAAGGATATATAACACGGGCAGTGTTATAAGATCGTGGTTGATGGAGCTCGTTGAAAAAGCCTTTGAAGATTTTGGAGATCTTAAGGATGTTGAAGGATATGTGGAAGATACGGGAGAGGGTAGGTGGACAGTAATTGAAGCCATAAACAGGGCTGTACCCCTGCCTAACATTGCGGATTCCCTCTTTATGAGATTCAGGTCAAGACAGAAGGATTCCTTCAGGGACAAACTTCTGGCAGCCTTAAGGTTTGAATTCGGCGGACACGGTGTAAGGAAAAAAGATGGGTAACAGAGGTTATGCCATCTTTATATTCGGAGGAAGCGGTGATTTAGCGAGGAAGAAAATTTACCCTGTACTTAGAAAATTGTACAAGGAAGATGGTATTCCCAATCTTAAAGCCGTATATGGCCTTGCAAGGGATGAAAATGGAATACCGGAACTTTTAAAAGAATGGGAGGAAGACTTCAAAAAAATATTCAAGTTTATAAGCTTTGATGTCTTCTCCGACGAAAGCTACAATATTCTGGCAAAAGAGATAGAAAAGCTAAAAGGGACAGAGCTTATATTCTATCTTGCCCTTCCCCCCACCCTTTTTGAAACAACCATAAGACATTTGGGTGCCACGCTGAGAAAGTTCAGTAATCCGAGGAAGATAGTTATTGAAAAACCTTTCGGTTTTGACTTTCTATCCGCGGACAGGTTAAATAATGTCCTCTATAAATATTTCATAGAAGACGAAATATACAGAATAGATCATTTCCTTGGTAAAGGGGCAGTACAGAGTATCTTTTCTTTAAGATTCTCAAACAGCATATTTGAGGGGATATGGAATAAAAACTTCGTTGATCATGTTCAAATTTCAGCCCTTGAAAGTATAGGAGTGGAAGGAAGAGCAGGATACTACGACCGCATAGGTGCTTTGAGGGATATGGTACAGAATCACCTTCTTCAAATCCTTGCCTTTATAGCAATGGAACCCCCCTGCTGTCTTGAACCCGAAAGGATAAGAGATGAGAAGATAAAACTATTAATGTCAATAAGGGAAATAAGGAAAAAGGATGTAAAAAATTTTGCGGTAAGGGGAAGGTATAAGGGTTATACGGAGGAGGAAGGCGTTGATCCTTCTTTAAAGACGGAAACCTTCACCGCCTTAAAACTGTACATAGATAACTTAAGATGGCAGGGGGTCCCTTTTTACCTGAGGACAGGAAAGAAGCTGAACAGAAAACTGACGGAAATAGTTATAGTCTTCAAAGAGATACCCGGAGTATTTGCCAAACTCCTTGATTGCGTACCTCAGCCTAATGTGATAGCAATACAGATAGCGCCGAAGAATGTAATAACTTTGAAAATTCAACTCAGACCGCCGGCCCAAAGGTTCATATCCTGTCCCGTTGAAAGCAGACTTGATTTTGATCTTGAAGATTACTATAAGGAGAAAATTCCGGAAGCCTATGAAATGCTGTTCAGAGACATTATTGAAGGTGACCACAGTTTATTCATCAGGGCTGACGAAACACTGCAAGCGTGGAAGATAGTGGAACCGATACTTGAAGCATGGGCTGAGGATGATTACATACCCGAATACGAACCGGGTTCTTGGGGACCGAAAGAAGCGATGGAGCTTATTGAAAGGGACGGAAGGAGGTGGCTAATTGTATAAGATAGTAAAGGAAGAAAGCTTTGAAGAAATAAGTAAAAGGGTTGCGGAGGAAATTATTGAAAAAGCAGAATACTGGATAAGCGGTAAGGGTTCGTTCAATATAGCCCTTGCGGGAGGTACCACACCCGTTGAAACTTACAGAATACTGGGAAATTCTGATCTTAAGTGGGATTACATAAACTTTTTCCTTACAGATGAAAGGTATGTATCCCTTGATGATGAAAGGAGCAATTACAGAATGATAAGGAGTCTCCTCGGAGAAAAGGCTAAAATAATCCCCTTTGATACATCAAAACCCATAAAGGAGACATGCAGGTACTACTCAGAAAGGCTGAAAAAGATAGGATCCCTTGACTTCATACTTCTCGGTGCGGGTGCAGACGGGCACACTGCTTCCTTATTTCCCAACTCGGACTGGCATGACGATGACGGCTTTACCTGCTGGACGGTGGATCCCGCCGGTCTAAAAAGGGTATCCCTATCCCTGAGCTTTATAAATTCTTCCGAAGAGACTGCCCTTTTTATAACAGGTGAAAAGAAGAGGGAAGTATTTAAGAAGATATTAGCAGGAGAAAACATTCCCGCCGCAAAGGTTAGATGTAAAAAGGACTATGTAACCATATTTACTGACATAAAAATATAAAAAACCGCCCGGAGGGCGGTAAGACAAATTCAGCAAGAAGGACAGGACGGAGGAGGGGTTGTAGATGTAGGACCAGTCACATTTTGAGCGGATTGAGTTTGTGTCTGATTTAAAACTAATGAACCACACACGGGACAACTCGCTATATTAATATTATTGTTAACTGCGGATGCAGCGGCAATTGTAGCCGTAACCGCGGTAAGATTGCTGTATGCACTATCCATAATACTTACGGATTGATTGTCGTTTGTCTGCCTTGTACTTCCAAGTAATGCTCCGTTGTTTACCACCGTTTGCGGTTTATCCGTGCCTATGTAGTTGCATGCCTCCTGCTCAATATTCTGGTTTATAGTAACCGTAGCAGAAGGTGCGTTAACGGTTGCAATGTTTGCACCTCCGTTTAAGGCACTTCCAGCCCCGTGTACCAATATACCTGCATTAGCATGCTCGTAAGCATTCCTTTCCGCCATTACGCTGAAGTTTTCATTGTGCTGATGGGAATCAATTATATCCCCCCCATTGTATATATCCTGAGCACCCTCTGCATATTCGTTCTGCGTACCGAGGGCTACCATGTTTGTGGCCTTCTGATCAATATTCTGATCCACATCAACGGTTAAACCGGAGGCATTAATATTTGTTAAATTTAAAGCCATATTCGCCGCGGACATGGCAATTATAAGAGATTGGAAGCCATTAAGATATTGACCTGTTTCATCTGTAAGCACAACGGAAGCCTGAGCATTTCTTTGTTCCGAATTTACTATGTCACCCGCCGTTGTAACCTCCTGATATATCTCATCGTAAGGATCTGAAGGATCCACATCATCAGGTGCAAATTCATTATATGCCTCCTGCTTATTATCCTGGTTAACGGTAGCAGTCACACTGTTAGGCACATTTAGTATGTTAGTGCCCGCGTTAAAAGCAGATCCTGCAGCGTGCAATCCGCCCGGACCCGTCCTATCCCTCTGATCCTCAATCAGTACAGAAACATTAAGATTATTTTGCATTGAAGAAACTATCTGTCCTCCGTTACTTACCCTCTGAGTAGCATGCTGAACATTATTTCTCGCACACTGATTATTACCCTGATTGACATTAACCGTACCACCACTTGCATTTGCTATACTGGAACCATCATTATAGGCTGTACCTGCCACATCAACATGATGTGATACGCCTCCCGTGCCGTTTTTATAAACACTTAAATTATTATTATGCTGAGCAGTCCCTACTATACTGCCTGCATTGATTATATTCGGCGTGTAATTACCCTGAGCGGAAACATCCTCAAGCTCCTCATCACTCAAAACTTCCGTTGCTTCCGTAACATATATGGAGGTTAATAATAAAGAAGTAAGAATGACACCTTTAAGCCCTTTCATAGCAAACACCTCCCCTTCAGTGCAACAGGTTAGAGCCTGTTTGCATGTTCGTCTGATTAAGGTTTACGGTGGAACCGGATACATTCGCAAAGTTCATCCCCAAATTACCAGAACTCTGAGCTGAGTTAACCACAATTATGGCGCTTATATCACTCTGGGCACTGTCTATTATCTGGATGGACGCGTTGTTGTTGTTCTGTTCTGCCGTGACATCTTTCTTGTTTTCAATGTCCTGATCCGAGCTAAACACCTCGTTGTCAGAGGATTGTTCGTTGGTCTGTACTATGTCCACCGTACCCGTACTTGAGATATTACCTATTAGATTAACCGCCATGTTACCCGCACTCTGGGCTGAGTTTTCAACTACTACATTACTTGGATTGCTCTGGGCACTGTCCGTAAGCTGGACCGAACCGTTGTTGTTGTCCTGTCGGACAACAATGTCTTCTTCGTTACTTACACTTTGAATACCTTTAGCCTCAACCGCTTCCAACTCATCTTCCGATACAGCCTCAAGGGCTGTGACACCAGAGAAAAAGGACAGCAGGACCAGCAGGAAAATGGGGGGACCCGTCTTCATCTTACCTACCTCCCTTCCGGCTTTTACAATTTTTACTTGCAATAAACATACCAAAATACATAATTGCTTGATAAATTGCAATATTTTGAAATTTTCACTTTTTAAAAAGTTATAAAAAATGTAAAGTAAATTAACAAAAATCTTAAATCAATCCTTTAAAACTATTAATATTCATAAATTAGATGGATTTGTAATTACAATTTACACATGAAAAAGTATTTAACATTTCATCTTAAATGTTATTTTTTATATATATGCGTTTTCAAGAGGGTTGGATTGCATTAGCTTTCGTTGCCATACTCGGTGCAATAATAATACCACTTCCCGCTTTTTTACTTGATGTACTCCTTGCCCTAAGTATAACCTTTGCTGTCTCATCCCTCATGCTTACCTTCTTTGTAAAAACACCCCTTGAACTCTCCTCCTTCCCCAGCCTTTTACTTCTCGGAACTTTGCTCAGACTTTCCCTTAATATTGCCGCAGCAAGGAGGATATTACTTTACGGAGATCAAGGTACTGATGCGGCAGGTCATATAATAGAGAGTTTCGGAGAGTTTGTGGTGGGGGGAGATGTACTTGTAGGAATTATAGTATTTCTTATATTTATTGTAATAAACTTCATAGTTATAACGAGGGGTGCGGAGAGGATATCGGAGGTATCCGCAAGGTTTACACTTGATGCAATGCCCGGAAAACAGATGAGCATAGATGCGGACCTTAACGCAGGAATAATTACAGAGGCTGAAGCAAAGAGGAGAAGGGAACAGCTTGAAAGGGAGGCAGCCTTTTACGGCTCTATGGACGGTGCCAGTAAGTTTATAAGGGGTGATGCCATAGCTGCACTCCTTATACTATTTTTGAGTCTCATAGGCGGATTGATAATAGGTATAGTGTTTAAAGGTATGGATATAGGTGAGGCTTTCAAGACTTACACTCTCCTCACAGTAGGTGAAGGTCTTGCTTCTCAGATTCCAGCCCTAATACTTTACACCTCCGCAGGTATAGTGATGACTAAAACAGCTTCAAAGGATGAGCTGGGAAATGTTATAGCAAAAGAGTTCTCAAAGGAACCGAAGGCTTTGATATTTGCCTCCGGCCTTCTATTTTTCATAGGGTTAATACCCGGTTTTCCCAAGATACCCTTCTTTTTCATGGCTGGTATTCTCGGAGGAGCATACTTTATGCTCGTAAGGAGTATAAAAGAAGAACAGGTAAAAGAACTTGAAAAAGCCATACAGGAACAGAAAAAGGTTGAAGAGGAAAGAGAAGAAGAAATAGTACCCCAGCCGGACCCCATCACAATGGAGGTAGGCTACGGACTCATACCCCTAATAGATGAATCACAGGGAGGAGATATACCTTCAAGGATAAGAACCGTAAGAAAGCAAATAGCCAACGAATACGGGCTTATAATACCCTTAGTACACATAAGGGACAACCTTAAACTTTCTCCCTACCAGTACAGA
>Ga0256839_1005879_pt1 | contig 11090 bp, 15 predicted proteins | sample 354166metaG_FD_185968 | JGI IMG/M metagenome (GOLD analysis project Ga0256839, IMG submission 185968) | Hydrothermal vent microbial communities from Mid Atlantic Ridge, Atlantic Ocean - 354-166 | ecosystem: Environmental > Aquatic > Marine > Hydrothermal vents | place: Atlantic Ocean: Mid... | reverse complement strand
TAGTTGTCCACCCAACTCTATTCGTGCCGTCGCGCAATGCTGTAGCGATATTAGTTGTGTCGCCAGCCACGCCAAATGGTGTCCAGTAGCGTCTGCGGCAATTATGTATCGTTGCGCCTGCGTTTGTGTTCCATAGATAGCCGACGGCCAGGTCACGATTGAATAATCCTTCTACAGGAGCACCAAAATTAGCAACTATATATCCGGGCGCAAGTTCTAATGATATGTCTCCAGTCTCTGCAATTGGCTGGCCGATTGGTGTGTAATTGGCATCAAGCTCATAGATTCCCCAGCGTATTTTTGCTCCAGAACTTGCGGTAGCTGACGATCGTAATCTGAATCTGATACCTGTTGCTACACCATCTACTGGCCCAGGGTAGTGCGCCGCTATGCAGTAGAATGCGTTATTGAAATAAGCACCACTCCAGTTATCCGTAAACGGTGTGTATTTATTAACTACAGCCTGAACTGTGTTCTGCGCTGTGTGGCCTAACCCGGAATACCCCATCGGTAAGTCCGCTGAGTATACTTCAGCATTTGCACTAAGGATAAGCTGCGAACCTGTAGATGAACCAAGGAACTTGTCTTGAACAAGATTTCCGGCCCCGTCGAGATACCAAATACCCCATTGGAGCGCAGTTCCATCCTCGAACCAAACGGCAAGTCTCTGCCCAACAGATGCGTTGGCTGAAAAAGCCTGAGCACCACTAACTGCACCGCCTAACGCTACACTCGTAGTCCCGCCTGCGGAAAGCGTTTCTCGTGTTCTTGGTAATACTTTAGCCATTATTTAACCTCACAAAAATGAAACATCATCATCTTGTAACTGTCGCCGCTTTCGACCGCGTAACAAACGTTCCATTACCTCTCTATCACTACTGACGTCGACTTTTTCAGCGGCAAAGGCGTCAACGAGAGTGTGCTTGGCTACCAGATTAAGGGCTGTGTTACTTGCTGATATGTTTCCCTGCTGTCGAGCAATCCTATGATTGTCCACCGCTTCCATCAACACCCACTCGGCATCGATGTGAGACGCTTCTAAGCGCTCACTAAGAATTCGATTGATCGCCTCAACAATAGCAGGTTCATCGCGCAATTTGTAACCGTAATCAGGGCTGAAACCGGAGGCTTCCGCAGCGCGACGCGCTGACCAATCCTTGCAATACTCGATAACAAAGCTGCACCGTGGGGGGTCGAGCCCGACGAGTTCTTTTGACGTGATCCTACGCACCATAATTCTCACCAAATATCCAATTACACAGCATTATAGCATGCGTAATCAAAACACCAATTTCAGTCATTGTTTCAGGTAATAACCCTGCATAGAGTATGGGGACTGCCAACCTATCGCCGAAATTCCAAAACATTCGATCCTGGAGAAATGAATATGTTTAGATCTCATCCCTGTAACCCCCCCTTATTTTTCCCGAGGCTAGCAGTATGAGACTATTCACCATAGATATCATAGGTTTAGGACTGCCACCCCCCTAAAAGATTAAGTTAAAAGAAATTAAATTTTATTATAGATATCATAGGTTTAGGACTGCCACCCCCCTAAAAGCTTTAGTTATGAGGTTGGCAGTGATGCGTAACTTATTGACTTATAACGCATTTTTCACCACTGGTGGGACAAAAGCTTTAGTTATAACCAGTAAAATAATCACTAAGTTGTAGAAAAAACGAAAATTTGATCATTTTACAGTGCATAAGATTTTAATTACCACACGATTACTAGGGTGACTGCCAACCTGCCCAGAGACTATTTCATCGCCCAGCACTATTAAGTTATGACCACCTAAAATCAACACCTCCCCCACCTGATTACTAAGGTACGATTACAATATATAACTGAGTTGCGCGTGGGCGAGAATATCGTGACTGAGAGGACGCTAGCTGTGATCACGGGTCTATCTGAGGGGTGGGGAGTCGACAGCCAGCTCGCCGGTGCATTACCTGGAGACGGGTAAAGACAGCAAGTGAATTTTTTTGCAAACCCCTTGACAATAAGCGATTATCGCCTATAATGAGACTCAAGAGGTTGAGAGAGCCTCTTCCCTCCCGGGGGTTTCCGGGCTCAACAGGAGAACGAAAATGAACATCACGTACGATGAGATGTGGCGTCACCTCAACGACCTCGGGGAGGGCTACTCGGAGTGGCAGACCTGGGGCGATGTCGAGGCGGCATATGCTGACGACCCTGATATGGAGATCATTGAGCAGCGCGGTAACGATGGCGATGTGATGGTTGTTAGGGAGTTCGGCGGCTTCCACTGCGGTTACTGCGGTCGGATAATGTATGACTATATCATCATCGCTGACGCCAACGGCCCGTGGGCGGTAAGGGTCGCGATGAAAGACCTTATTCGTGACATAGACCCTCATGGAGTGCTCTCGACGTGTGAGTATATCGTGGAAATGGTTGGCGATAATCTGCTAACCAGAGACATGGTTGATGCCATCAACGAAGTCATCAATGACTGGTGCGAGGCAGACCCCGATGGATACGACGATGCCGCCGCTGAGCGCATGGACAAAGACATCGAGTACATTATCCAGGAGACGATCTAATCACCACCGCCGGGGCCTCGCGCCCCGGCACCGTCCGGGCGGGTTCCCGGCTCAAGGAGAAAGAAAATGAACACATCGATCATCTACACAGTCCGCAGACCGATATCCAGTGATCCGCATCTGATCAGCGAGGGCACCGTAGTATCCGCACACCGCACCCTCAGCGGTGCACGGAAGTCAATCCAGCGCCAGCGGCGCGGAGCGCGTGCACAGGGCGGCTACAGTCAGGACTATATCTGGGACGAGCGCAGGCAGATCACGGTCCCCTGCGGGTCATGACCTGGCGCATCTACCTCCGCCACCCAGGCCAGCGGGTGACGGACAAAACCACCACAGACGACCATATGACAGCTGCGGTCGCTTTTGCGCGGCTATGTGTTGTGCACGCTGGAGAGCCAATAGCTGCGGTGCTGACGCGCGACGGACGCGGGGTAGACTATGTCGATCTGACCCGCCTCAGACGATGTACATGCTGTGGGCATGTGATGCCGAGGATTCTGCGGAGTAGAGAATGCCCGGGTTGTTATGTGTCGTCGCTAAAATTATTGCTATGAACAGGAGGACATAATGAGCTTGAACTATAAAGGCGAGCGGTTTTTCCTGTACGACCCAGAAGGCGACGGGATGCAGTACTTCAGCACCGAATACGACCGCGACCAGGCTGCCCGTGCAGTCATTGATGGCTGCCTGGAGGATGACATGTGGAGCGAATTCACCGACCAGATTGTGGTCGGCGTCGTTACAGAATCGGCCAAACCCGTGGATGTCCGCCACAAGCCGGCGGGCGCAATGATAGACGAGAACGGCGACGATGAGGATGGCGTCTACTGGGGAGACCAAGAGCGCATGTGTGGTTACGAAATGTTTCGTCTTATGGATGACCAACCGGAATGAGTGACGCACAGCGGGATGAGTGTCAGGGTTGGGCGCCTTGCCGTGTGGCTGCTTTATTCGTTCAGCCAGACGGGTGCTACTCTGGATTGGGTATGATCGATTTATGGCCTGAAGACAGAGATGCGAGGCTATACGCTGGGCCATACCCAGTAATCGCTCACCCACCATGCCAGTTATGGGGTGCGCTTGCGGCAGTTAATTACGCGCGGTGGGGTGGCGAACACAACAAGCCTGGAAATGATGGTGGGTGCTTTGCCTCTGCTCTTGACGCCGTAAACAAATGGGGCGGCGTGCTTGAGCATCCGGCTAAAAGTAGAGCGTTCGCAGCACACGGCTTACCGAAGCCTAGTGGGAGTTGGTGGCAACAGACCGAGCAAGGCGGCTGGGTTTGCGAGGTATGGCAATCAGCCTACGGACATCGAGCAAACAAAGCAACATGGCTATATTATACTGGCGAAAGACCACCATTTAATCTTCGGTGGGACAGGCCAAAAGGTACACACCAGGTTGGATTTCAAGATAAGCGAGGAAAAGCGAGAAACAAACCAACGTTGAGCAAACGAGAAGCTAACGCAACGCCGATTGCGTTTAGAGATGAATTGATACGGCTTGCATTACACGCACAAAAATATGAGCCGTATTTTTAGCAACATAACAATCAATCTTAGTTGTGCGAAAGAAGCGCAGCGTATTGAGCATCAACTGGAGCGCCTTGTTAGGCGCGGGAGTTTGGAGTGGATAAAAGCGAAGTCGAAAAATTGGCGGCAGCCGAACTTGGTGTCAAACAGGAACTGTTATGGAACTGTCGGGCAAGCTGGCCTAGTGATTTTGACGACAAAGAGCAGAACCCGCATGGGCGACCACGAAATTATTATTGTCCAACAGTCGGAGGGCAAACTGTTGTTTGGGAAGGGGTGAGCGGGTGGCCGACTAAAGAGAAGGCGCTGGAGATCGCTGGTAAATTCCAACAAAAATGTATTGATTGGCTGGCTAATCATAGCGCCTAACTATTATTCCACGATAAAAGTAGAATGTAACAACGATAATTGAGCGAAAAAGGACATTTATGACACCAAGGGAACTCACAGATATACGCCGGCGCTTGTGCCTTGGCCCTGTGGCCATGAGTCGCGCAATGGGCGTTAGTTATCCGACGTATCGTGATTGGGCAAGCGGAAAGACGCGAGTGCATCCAGCCGCAGCGCGGTGTGCTGAGCTGTTGCTAGAACTCCCTTACAATCGTGTGTCTGAGCTAGCGCTAAAATAGGATGGCTGGCGCCAGGCAACGATGGTGCGCATCAGAAGAGAGGCGGTCGCGGCTTGTTGGCCTGGTCTTTTATTCAACCCCCACCAGCCAGAAATGTTACTCATCCCATACTTCTTTCGGGCTACTTTCTTTGGTTTCGATAAGATCGTCTTGAATCGCTCTTAATCGATTCATCTTATCTTTATATTCTTGTGAAAATTTATTATTAACTTGGCGCGGTTTCCCGGGTGGGTTGATTGACTCATTACCCCATTTCCAATCATTATCGTTCCCAGCCATGCCATACTCCATTGATTAGTTTACAGTGATAAACCCTTATTACCTACATTCATCAATTAAACCGCCAAAGAATCACTAACATAGTCACTAGGGGTGTTACTTGATGGACGCCAATTATGTTGTTGTCGATCAGCAGGTTTTTGTTGTTCCATTATCTATCTAACCGTCATTAATAAATGAAAGGTGGCTTTGTCGCCATTTTTGGTAATCCTCGTTACTTTGAACGGCATGAACGAGAATTGATCGACAAGACCAAACACAGATTCACCTGATCGATATAATTCCATCAATTGACCGAATTCCTCAGTGTCCGAGTCACGAGTAATTTCAGCGGTGACGGTCAATTTCTCAACCTTCATAATATCTACCCCAACGCGCAGCCCAGTCGGCGTCAGTTGGTGGTGTAGTGCTCGATCTGCACCATGGCTTTGACCCCAGATGATGAGGATACGGGTACCCGTCACACGTACATTTCCGGCGAGTATTGCGTCTCTTATCTGATGGATCGTATGACAGGGAATCTCTGCCACACCCTGGGCAGAGGGTATACTTCCTGGTTACATATTGTCCGATAGGTTTCTTTAGGGTCACCCTGCGCCGACAATTAGATTTTGTGCAGCGATATTGATATGTCATGACGATATCCAGCAGAAAATCGATACCCAAAATACTGTGCAAATTACGGTGGCGAATAAAATACCCGTCCCGTTAGGCCAGCGCTTTTCTTTGTCCTGGTGATTCATCATTTCTTCAGCTCTCTATCAATTCGCCATAGCACACTTCGCCTTTTACCAATTTGCGACAGGTGATCTTTTTCTCATCACCAGCTGGCAGTCTATAAATACGTAAGCCTGCAAAAATACTCAAACCGGATGAAAGGTTCTTGCCGCAATGAACACCCCAGCCAGCTTTGATACCCCAGCCAGCTTTGATACCCCAGCCCGCTTCGATACCAAAGCCAGCTTTTGCTAAAACGTAACCTGTAACGCTGATTCTTGTGAAAAACACACAACCAAGCGACTCTTCTATTTCGATAGAGCCATCAAAGTCACCGATGTATATATCGCCAATATAATTATTATCAGCATCGAAATGTTCTTTGTTCAGTTTTAAGATTTTCATCACTCTTCCTTATTCTCTGATTCTCTGATTCTTGCGAGCCATTCTTGTGAGTTTGCGCAAATTTTTAGTATGTTTTTTCGTTATTTTTTTCGTTATTCGTCATTTCTCTCCGTCGATCAGGTAGGTGGTCGTTATCCGCGGACGGTGACCTGGTTTAGTAGGCCTGGTTGCGAAGTAAAGCTGGGGACAGGTGCTCAATTACTCGATCAGCCTCTGCTACATTCATGGCAGTTAACTCACGATCAGGGATGGTGTGAGTATAGGTTACTGTTCCACATTGTGTCAAATGAACATTACAGCCTGCTTCACGTCGTCACCGCGCTCAGCCGCTTTCCGTGCTGCTATCGCCTCAATCTTCCGCTCAAACGTCCCCAGGTACTCTGTGACACCCTTTCTGCGTATCGTCGCTACCCACATTCCTTTTTTCCGATTAAACGCTACACCGACGTACCCTGACTTGTTGCGCTTGCTCGGCGATGGTGTGGCGCGATTTGTCTCAGCAGCCTTGAGGGTCAGGTTGACCCATCGATGGTCACTGGGGTCGCCGGAGATCGAGTAGATCCGTCCCTGTGGTAGTTCACCGACCATGTATAACCAGGCCAGCTTTCTCGCGGAATATAGCTGACCATCGATGCAAATGAAGATCCGACCCTTGCTGTCCACCTTATCTTTTACGCTGTCATCATCGACCATCGATGAATAATAACGACGCGAAAAAACGCCGGTGTCTGCATCGTATTCTATCAATTCCTTTAGGGTTTTTTGCGTTAAATTAACCATAGTCATCCTCGTCGAAATAACCCCGATCCTCCGACCAGTTATTCCTGACCCAGTGATGTACGCCAGCAACATGGACGCTTATCTCTTCCCATCCTCCAACGAGGCAGATGCAATTGAAATCATCTGAGCCATATTTTATATTTGTCATTATTCCATCCAAATAAAAAAAGGCGATCAACCACCTGGCCAATTGCGGAACTGCACAATAACCTCCGCATGGTCATTGTATTGGCAAAGCAGCATTTCAGACAGTTTTACGCCGTTACTTTGAAATTGGTGCCAGCGGCTTGATTCGAACCCGCAATACTCTAAGGAGACAGATTTTAAATCTGCTGTGTATAGCCAATTCCACCACGCTGGCTGAAACTAAGAATTAGAACTTATCGTCATCAATTTCTAGCGCCTTTCTAGCAGTTTTTCCAAAGTCGCTAAGAATCCATGGGAAGCAATTGCCTACCTGACGACGATATTTATTCCTATCAGCGTAATATTCGAGAGCATCATATGCCTCCATAAGTTCGTTATATGCTGCTCTAGCTGCGTGCTCAGGATCTTGATAAGTAGCACGCCAAGAGGCATAAGATTGTCGTTTCATCACAGGTCACCTTTCCTTTCATACCTACACGTAACAAGCTAAAAAGCCGTTTTAATAATCTAATTAGGCAGGCCCAATTATTTCAAATCCTTGATGCTCTATTCTCCATTTTAATTCACCGTTTTCGATGTGCTCCTTGCTGTACAGGAACCCTTCATACTTACATAGATTGGTACTAAGCCTTTGAATATCTTCCTTGAGTACAGCATTAACTGCGACCAGTTCATCGTAACTATAAGCAGATAACCTACACTTTTTTCACCTTTACTGTTTGTTTTCACACAGGTAAAAATTACTTTACCACCTGCAACATAACATCGCCTCGCGCTTCAGTCATTTGTCGCTCGTACTCCTTATATAATGTTGCGGAGTCCATTTGCAGATATCTCTCACTGTTTCTCAACAGCCACAACCTAACCCTGTAACCAAGGTTAAACACCACGACTTGTTGATATTTCCCAATCTCTTTTAACACCATTCCAGTTTTCACCGGCGTAAAATATTTTCCATCTACATACATATCATTAGGTGAGAATGCACCACCACTCTTCAGTGTATCGGACATGTCTGCTGCTGTGAGTATGTCGCACCGAAACGCTCCGTGTTTTTTCTTAATGAAAATCTCCAAAGTTTGCTGCATCGGTGATTTTGACGCTTCTTTGATATCACGCAGAAAATCTGTCATAGGTGGCGCTTCTTTTGGGTTGAAATCGCTTAGATCAACCTGATACATAAGATGCCACGCCACATGTTTCCAGCCGTCCGTTTTCATCCAATTCCATCGAGTTTCCCAATAATCCAACCACTCTCGTGTCATGTTGTCGTTTTCATCACGCGGATTTAGGTCAGACCATACACCAAAAAATCTACGTGAAGGGCCGTTTAAACGTAGTGGCATCATACTGTTTGTTGTCATGCTTGCGTTGATTATGTTGCGAATTTTGATCGGTTTGATTCCTTTCTGGTTGACTCTCAGAGTATCTGGCGGGGCGGCGGCCAGCGGTTTTAATTTGTTGCTGACGGCCAGTGCCTCTCGCCGGTCACCCAGCTCCGCTTCATTGACATGGAGATATTTCGTAGACAATAGATGGTCATCGAAATCACGGAGTAATTCTTCGCCACTAATAACAGTGTAATTTTCTCCCATCGCCTTAGTTAGCGGGTATAACAGATAGTCTTTACCACAACCTTCACTGCTACCAAGTAACAGCATGTGGTTAATTTTTTGATCAGGGTGGCGTAGCGTGAAAGCCATCCACTGCTCGATATGTTTCATGTACTGACCCCAACCCAGCGCAATGAAATGCTCACGCCAGTAGGATATTCCACCTTTTGTCCCGCACACCTGCGTGGTATCAGACCATGTATTTGCATAAGTGATGCCATTTTCAACAAATATTCGAGGCTGTTTAGGCGCATAGTCCAGGCGATCAACCTTTTTTACTCGACCATCTTGCAGAGCGATCTTTCTCGCCTCTGCATCTTCGTGGCTAAAGCTGTTCTGGAATGCCTCAGTACTGAAAAATATGCGCGACTTCCAGTCATAGAATTGATTCAATTCTTTCACAAACACCACATCATCATAGAACTCAGCTTTGCTAATCTTTTCGCCGTACCATTGATGACGAAGGTCTTTCAGGATTTCTTTAAAATCACCTTTCCCCCACCCCATCAGATCACATACAGTGGTGTGCCACTCCATTTTATCTAATTTGGGCAAATCATCGGTGAACTTGAGTATCTGTGACGCCAGTTCACGTGCCTTTGGGCTGCTAGGATGTTCGCGTCGCAAATTGTCACAGAGCATCTGAGTTGCATCGTTACTTTTTTCCTGGGTTACGGAATCAGACGCATCGGGAGAAGATGTTAAAAAACTGACTGGCTCATCGGGGGAGATCGACACCGCGGCATTGGCAGTTGTGGTTGATAGGAAACTGGGTTGACCGATAGGAGTGAATTCACGCATGATTTGCCAGTTTTTGAGATCACCGGTGAACCCCGGTGACTGTCTGTCAAGGAATTGCAGCAGATCACGCCCCGTCCTATCTTGACAGGCTCCGTGATGACATTTGAAGCCGATGCTACCGTCTGCGTTCGTGAATACGGCAGTGCCACTGTCATCAGCGTCTGTGTGATCGTTAACCCAAGGACAAGTGATGTCAAAGCGACCATCAGAACGCACCTCCTTAATATGGATAATGTCGGGGATGTTGACCAACGGGTGATCGGATACCGCGGTCGCACCGTCGATCCGTGATTCACGCCGCACCGCGTCAAGATCAACGGCGAACGGTGCGGCGAGCTGGTCAATAGTGACGCGATTAAACGGCTCCCATTTGAGCATACGGCACTTATACGGCGAGCCGTTGACCAGCTTTGATGCTTTGCTGTTTGACCCTCCGGGAAGGCGCACGTAACGGGTCACACCCTTCATACCCGGGTCTCTACCGTCAGTTGCCAGACCGTTACTGACAAGTCCGTCGAGCAGGTTCTCCACTTTGCTGCGGTCATCACAGGGTGTGTCGAGGATATAGCCCCACTGCTCTGACCCAGGTGATGTTTCAAGTATCCATGACGGCGACGGCAGTTTTGACACGTCAGCCATCGATAATTTTTCTCTTACATCATCAAGTACGATAACTGGAGTGTGTCTAAACAACGCTTTACGGCGTCGAGCCGTACCCTGATCGTCAGCGTGGAAGATGCTGATAGTGAAATACTGATTCGTGCCAGGCCGCAGGTTATAGCGGCTAAAGTAGTCACCCTTCCAAGCAATTAAATGCTTATCTTTTGGTATGTTACCGGGGTCAAAGTCGAAGTCCGTGACATGTACCCATGGCGCATCAGCACCGAATAACGCAGCCAAAAACTCACTGTTTGTTACCATAGAGTGATCAAACACGATTATAGTTGGTTATTTGACAACGGCTTGATATCGTTAGAGTTGACAGCGTGTTTATAACCTCGTTCAGGGTTATCAACCCAAATCCAATGGTCACGACTACCGTCTTCAGGTTTGCATACAACATAGATCACATCCCCATAAATTACTTGCTGACCTATCATGTATTCCATCAGTGTCACCTCTATGCGGATCAATAATACTAGCACAGATTTAGACTATGCAGTATGTGGGTCAGTGTCAAATAAAATGTTGACATCTTCCACAATGTACTACTATCCTTGGTTCACCTGATATCGGATAAGGATTGAGAATATGGCAATCAATGATGTGCTTGATGGCGATCTACGTGTGAGAGTCAAGCAGAGCGAACTTGATATTTTTACTATGAAATCTGAACGCGTTACTGGAAAACCGTACCAACTCCTGGTGCGTGAGATCATCACCGCATTCAACGATGGACGACTTCGCATTATCCCCACAAAAGATCAGCAGAATGGAGAACTGTATAATGTCCCTGGAAAATAACCTGAAACGAATCGCTGATGCGCTGGAAGCGCTGGTGGAGCAGCGTGCCGCTCCTGCTACCGCTCCTGCTACCGCTCCTGCTACCGCTCCTGCTACCGCTCCTGCTACCGCTCCTGCTACCGCTCCTGCTACCGCTCCTGCTACCGCTCCTGCTA
>Ga0256839_1005878_pt1 | contig 11093 bp, 11 predicted proteins | sample 354166metaG_FD_185968 | JGI IMG/M metagenome (GOLD analysis project Ga0256839, IMG submission 185968) | Hydrothermal vent microbial communities from Mid Atlantic Ridge, Atlantic Ocean - 354-166 | ecosystem: Environmental > Aquatic > Marine > Hydrothermal vents | place: Atlantic Ocean: Mid... | reverse complement strand
CCATTGTTTTGGGGAAACGGCTTCCGGGTGCCCGAATCCAGGCCATCGACGTCGAAAAAACAGCGGTGGAATTGGCAAAAAAGAACGCCCAGCAAAATGGGGTACATATCGAATGGCAGGTGACGGATGCGTTCGCATTTCTAAAACAGACCCCCCGGCGGTTTCAAGTGCTGGTGAGCAATCCGCCGTATGTGGCCCGAAAGGATTGGGCCCAGCTCCCCGCTGAAGTGCGGGAATACGAATCCCCCGCGGCGCTGGACGGCGGAACCGACGGCCTGGATTTTTACCGAAAACTGCTGCCCCGCATACACCGGGTGTTAACTCGTCCAGGACTGGTGGCACTGGAAACCGGCTACGATCAGGCCCGTCGGGTGGCCGAAATGTTGTCTCGCGCCGGCTTAACAACGCAAATTCGTAAAGACTATCAACAAATTGAACGAGTGGTGATTGGAATATTATGAGTAAAAAAAACAAACATCAAAAGGAAAAAGTTGCCTTGGAAAATAAGATTCTGGCATTTCTGAAGAAGAAAAAAGGCCATGCCTATAAACGTAAAGAACTTTCGCGGGCTATCGGCATTCACAAGGATAATTATTACCTGTTTCGAGAAGCGCTACAAACGTTGTTAAAATCGGGTAAAGTGGTCCGGCTAAAGGGAGGAAAATTAACCGTCCCCGGAAGTCTGATTAAAAGCCGGGGCATATTGCAGATGACCCGCAAAGGTTTTGGTTTTGTAACCGATGAGCGCACCGGCGAGGATATTTTCATCGCCGCCCAGCATTTGAATACCGCCCTGGACCAGGACCTGGTGGAAGTCCAGCTGTTTGCGGTTTCCCGCGGACGCAATAAAGAAGGGCAAATTACCCGGGTGATCGCCCGAGGCCGAACAAGCTTTGTGGGCACCTATCACAAAAGCGAATATTATGGGTTTGTGGTACCGGACGATCCCAAAATTTATCGCGATTTTTACATCCACGATGAACATGCCAACGGAGCCCGGGACGGTCAAAAGGTGGTGGTGGAATTGCAGAAATGGGATTCCTCCCATCTGAATCCCGAAGGGCGCATTGTGGAGGTGCTGGGATACCCGGACGAACCCGGCGTGGATGTGGTCTCGGTCATCAAAAGCTATGGCCTTCCACTGAAATTCAACCGCCAGATCGAAGCGGCTGTAGAACAAATCGAATTCACCATCACCGATCGGCTGCTAAAGGACCGCCTGGATTTGCGCGACTGGCTGACGTTTACCATCGACCCCGAAGACGCCAAAGACTTCGATGATGCGGTTTCTCTGGATAAACTGGAAAACGGCAACTACCGGCTGGGGGTTCATATTGCCGACGTGAGTTATTTCGTCCCCGAAGGCTCTATTATCGACAAAGAAGCGTTGCAGCGCGGCACCAGCGTGTATCTGGTAGATCGGGTCATTCCCATGCTTCCGGAACGCCTGTCCAATCAGCTGTGCAGCTTGCAACCCAACACCGAGCGACTAACCTTCAGTTGTATCATGGAATTGACCCCGGAAGGGGAGGTGGTGGATTATCAAATCCAACCCTCCGTGATCATCAGCAAACGGCGGTTTACTTACGAAGAGGTTCAAGACATTCTGGACGATAAACAAAGCGATGCCGTTTTTGGGCCCGTTTTGAAAGAAATGCACCACCTCAGCCAGGTACTGCGTCGCAAACGATTCGCCGAAGGCAGCATCGATTTTAATACCCCAGAAGTCAAATTCAAACTGAATGAACGGGGAGAGCCCATCGACATTATCCCGGTGAAGCAACTGGCCAGTCATCAGCTGATTGAGGAATTTATGCTTAAGGCCAATCAGACGGTGACCCTCCATGTTCAGGCCATTTCGGAAAATGGGAAGCCATATCCCTTCATTTACCGGGTACACGAAAAACCCGATCGGGAAAAGCTGCACAAGTTTAAGGAATTTTTAAAGGCATTGGGATACCGGATTCCCATACGCGGCAACATCACCCCAATGCAGTTTCAGGCCATTTTGAAAAAAATCGAAGGGAGCAAGGATGAGGTACTGGTCAAAGAAGTGGCGCTCCGCACCATGATGAAAGCCGTATATTCGCAGAACAATGTGGGCCATTTTGGGCTGGGTTTTGAATATTACACCCATTTCACCTCTCCCATCCGGCGGTATCCCGACCTGGTGGTTCACCGGCTGCTAAAAGAATATTCCGGGCCGATTCCGAAAAAACGGCTGCGAGCGCTCAAAAAAAGCTTGAAGCGGATTTGTCAGCTCGCTTCAGAACGGGAACGCCTTGCTCTGGAAGCCGAGCGAGAAAGCATCAAAATCAAACAGGTGGAATGGATTGCCAAACATACCGGCAAGGTTTTCGAAGGAATTATTTCTGGCGTGACCTCTTATGGCATGTTTGTCGAAATCATTCCCTATCTGATCGAGGGGTTGATCCACATCGACAGCATGGACGATGACTTTTATATTTACGAAGAAAAAACCTATGCGCTTATCGGCAAAGACACCGGTCGCCGGTATCGGCTTGGGGACCTGGTGAAAGTAAAGGTGGCCAATGTGGATCGGGAACGCAATCAGGTAGATTTTTTGTTGATCCATGATGAGGCTTGATCCACCCCTTGCATGGGGTTAATTTCAGTAAGCAATCAAGGAGCCGCAAGTATGAAGCTGTCACAGAAGATTGTCGTCATCACAGGAGGAACGGGAGGATTGGGTCGGGCGGTGGTAACGGCCTTTGTGGAAGATGGCGCTCGTGTATGGACCAACTATCGCCAGGAGGAACGGTTCCAGCAACTACTACAGGCGGTTTCTGCTCCCAGCGCGTTACAGGGATTCCCCGCCGACCTGACCGATGAAGAACAGGTGCAACAATTTTTTGACCACATTCTACGGGTGGATGGCCGGATTGATGTGCTAATCCACCTGACCGGGGGATTCTGGATGGGGGGTGACATTGCCGATACCCCGCTGGGCAAATGGGACGCCATGATGCGACTGAATTTGTTATCCACATTTTTGTGCACCCGCCAGGTCTTTCAGGTCATGAAACAGCAATCGGGCGGGCGCATTTTCACCGTCGCATCGCGCACGGCACTTGACCTCCCTGCCGGTATGGGCGCCTATAGCGTCAGCAAAGCCGGGGTCCTTGCCCTGACACAGATTCTGGCTAATGAAGGAAAAGCCTACAATATTCGCGCCAATGTGATCCTTCCCAGCATTATCGATACACCGGCCAATCGCCAGGCCATGCCGGATGCCGATTATCGCCATTGGGTTCCCCCGGAAGATATCGCCCAGCTGCTGGTCCTCCTCTGCCGGGATGATGTGCGTTTTGTTTCGGGAACAGAAATTAAAATGTACGGTAAATTGTAGCATGAGATGCCGGTTTCGACAACGTTCGGAGCGGGTACGCTCCCGTTTTACCATCTGGATGCTCTTTGCCCGCCTTGCCTGGGGACGCTCCAGTAGTCCACTACACTGGCGCCATAACTTTCGGAAAATTTTCCCCCCACCCCGAATCACCTATTTCAAAGATATGCTGAAAAATTATTTTATCTGGAACTGACTCCCATCCACACCTTAACAAACCCGTTGAGAGGAGCAAGTTTCCGCCTGGACTTCCCGGACAGCGCCCGCACCCCCATTTCCCCCATGGCCCACTCGCTTCCGGGTGCAAACGCAAAACCCATCAGCAGAAATTTCCGCTTATTCCATCACGTGGTCGGTCGGCTGCTAACCACTGAAATGGTAATTTTTTTTACGGACTTTCAGGAGGCTGCTGTTGAGCGGTGGTGTCTGCCTGAGCAGCCGGATAATGAATCTGAATATCCTGATTAAATACGTAATCTTTCAAGAAAATTTGGGTAAGCACCTGCTGATCGCCCAATTCGCGGGATTGTGCCAGAATGTCGAATTGAATGGGCAACCACTGGCCATCCCGCCGCACCAATTCCATGCGAACATCCATCCCGCTGGTGACCTCGCCGCTCTGGTAAATCTGCGATCGCCAACCCAGGCACACCCAGCGGCCACCCACCTCCTGAAATAAAGGATAATTCACAATCTTCAAATCACCGGACTGCCAGATATCCCGCACCAGTAAACCGGCACGGGTGTAGGTCTTGTGGATGACAATCTCCTGATCGCCCTCCAGCAGGCGATCCACTATGGCCACGGTATCGGTACCTGACCGCAAATAGGCATTTTCGGTAAACTCGCGCACGGGTGAATAAATGTTATACTTCTGCCAGTCCATAAAAATCCCCTGGAAAATCCGCTTCACTTCCTGGACCCGGGTCAAAATCTCCTGACGGTCATTCGCGTCCTTAAATTCCGCCTGCAAAATATAAAACGCCCGCCCATCGCGCATCCAGGTAAAGCGTAATGGATACAGGTGAACCGTATCCTGGCGACTCTTCATATACTCAATGTATGATGCGGTGGTAATGGAACAGGAAAAATTCTGAATGTCGGATTGGGTCAGGTACTGGTAGTACCCGTCTACCCGATTCTGAAAATCGGCCAGACTTTCCTGAGCCCACAAGCCCACCCATCCGAAAAGGCATACCAGCCACCCCATTTTCATCATAAAAACACCCCCATGGTGAATGTGCAATTTAAAGAATATTTGGTGGAGAAAAAAACCCTGGAAAATTTTCTGGCGGGATGATTTCCCTTTTTTTAAAGAAAGCCAGAACCAACGCCTCATCCGAAAGGAAAGAACGCACGGTACAGATTGTACTTAAAATCTGGATTTGGTATAGCAAACAGATGATTCCGGTGTGGAACTTGTGCAGCGTCTGGTTTAAAACATCTTACGAAGGTAAGAATAAATTTGCCAGATATCATCCACGTAATCGATGGTTTGGTCAAAACCATAGAAATAGCCGTAATTGGGCACTCCCAGTTCCCACACTTCCAGATGTAATTTCCAATCTTTGCTGGTCAATTTGGGCAAACAGGCCTTTACCGCACGCCAGGTATTGGGATCCATGCCCAGATAACGGGCAATATCCTGTGCATCGAACACGCGTCCCGGGCCGCAATTGTAAGCCGCCAGTGCCAGTTTAATGCGTTCTACCCGCCGGGCCTCGGGAAAATATTTCAGCTGTTTATATAAATGGTAGATGCCCGCGGTGATGTTTTCCCGGGGATCCCGGGCAATATACTCGATGTCCAGCTCGCGGGTGATTTCTCTAGCGGTATAAGGCATGATCTGCATTAATCCCATGGCCCCCACATGGCTACGGGCATCTTCCCGGAAGTGCGATTCCTTTAAAATCTGCGCCACAATCAATCGCCAGTCCAGACCATAGCGTTTGGAGTATTTGCGGATGATGGGATAATATTGCTCGATTTTGACAAAAAAGTCGCGGGGCAATCGCCGTCGACGAAACTCTTCCAGGCGTTTCTTCTCTTCAATTTTGCGCTTTACCAGGGAAATGAGGGTATCCGCTTCACTCACGGCCGGCGTTTGCAATTCCTGCTGGGCACACCCTCCCAGTAAAAAGGCGATCAGGAGCCAGAGCCCGATCCCATGTGGCCAGAATCGTCTCATAAAAAGGTTAGTTTAAACTCATCCCGATAATTAATCCCACAATCAGGCCGATCATGATAAAAATACCACATACGACAACCCCCACAGCCAGGTTCCCCTTTTCCAGCTCGTTGGGAATATCGAAATGGGTTACCCGGTTAAATAATCGATAGGTGACGATTGCTGCGGCTATTCCCAGGATAACCCCACCCACTGCATACAGGGTGTTTAGAAATAACGGCGACTCGTACCAGACCTGAAACATGCCTCATCCCTTTCTGTTATGATGGATTATCGGATCACTGCGCCGAATATTAACCTTCGATTTGACGATGCAACCAGCCCAGGATCAAATAGGTCAACATGGTGATGACCACGCCTTCCAGAAACAGGCCGGCCCCAATGGTCAATCCGATGGCAGCCACCACCCATATGGAGGCCGCGGTGGTCATCCCCCGCACCGACCCCCGTTCCCGGATAATGGCACCGGCGCCCAGAAAACCAATACCCGTCACCACCTGCGCAGCAATCCGGGAAGGATCGACCCTGAAATCGCTGCCTACCGAAAGCGACACCACCATAAACATCGCCGAACCAATGGCGACCAGCATCTGGGTGCGGATGCCAGCGGGCTTCTGATCCTTTTCACGCTCCAGACCGATCAAGCCCCCACACAACCCCGCCACCACGATCTTCAGCACGTTCACAAACGCACTATCCAGCATTCTGATGAATTCTTCCATAAACGTTTTTCTGCATATTACGAAATCACACCCAACTTGTCAAATGGCAATCGGGAATTTCCGGCATCGGCATCCCGTTTTGGGATGTTTCTACTCATCTTGGGCAACTTCGTTTCCTGAATTAATACCCAGACAACACGGTTATGCATCCATTTTTGCGCTTCAAAAAACATTCCAAACATGATTTACTCCCGATGGAAAATATGCAGCCAATTACAGAGAACACATTTTTATACCAAAAAAAATTTTTTTAAACATGGGCATGTTTTGATTACACAAACGTACAGGATAAGATTGCCACATTCTGTGGTCGGAGGCGGTGGTCATCCGGGGAGAATTTAATTCGGCAATTTTTAGACGATGTGGTTTCATGCATCGGGTGATTTTATTACAGGATACTGCTGGAAATTACGGATGGCTTCGGTTTAAATCTGGTGTGATGCCTGTTCTGCATACAGGGCCAACCACTGGTACAACCCCTGCTGAAAAAACCCGCTGCGTTCCAGCGGCAAGCGCTGGTCGGGTTTGGGGGCGGCCAACAGGCACTGGCGGATGCGGGCGGCGGTTTCGCAGGAGGGGAAGGCTTCGTACATGGACTCCAGGTACATTTCGAACCCGATGCTTTCGGTGCGGCGGGCCCATAATAGCAGCAACGGTAGCAGGCCGTTGATGAGTAGCTGGCGGAACCGTTGCTCCCCTATTTGGAGGGGCCGCCGGATATGCCAGCCAAATAAGTGCTGGATGCGCTGCGCCATCAGAATTGGAATTGGCTGGCAAAGCGCCTGCCGCCAGCGGGAAAAGACATCTCGATCGGGAAGGCGCTGGATAGCAGCTTCCAGCAACTGCGAAAAGAGTTGGTCTCCGGGAAAACAAGAAAGCCAGTTGGCCAGCAAGGCAAGCCGGAGCACGGGTTGATTGAAAGGCCGCATCCGGGAGAAATGCCAGTCCCATCGACGCAGCACGGGCAGGTGTCCCTGCTGCCGAAAATGCTGCAACCATTGCTGATCTTGGGGGGGCAATTTGCTGAATGGGGGAAGCAAATCGGCCCGCATGGCCAGGTACAGCCATATTCGCCAGGGCACATAATCCAGGGGCGCCAGGTATTCGCGCAGCCGGCTGGCCGGCACCGCCACCATCAGCTGCTGGAAAGGGAACTTGTTTTGAGTATACCCCAATGCTTCTGCCAGCACCAGGTAAAGCGTGTTGCCAAAACCGTGCTGGCGAACCCAGCTGGCCAGCCGGGTGATTTTATTTTCCAGACGTTGCCAGGCCAGTGTGGCCAGTGTTTCTGGCGAAGGAAATTCCGCCACTGCCTGCAAGGGCAGGGTGGGCTGTTCCAGCCGCTGCAGGTGTGCCCGCCATTGCCCCAACGAAATGCGTAGCTGGTGAGACAGCACCACGTGAAAACACCGCCCGGCCAGATCGGGGGGCGTATCGGAAGGTGCTTCCCACACCAGATGCAATATCACCCGCTGGTAGCGCCGATCCTGATGGTGACCATGCCGAAACCAGTCCGATAGCCGCAGGTGGCATTCCACATCACCCCGGTAACACACACCATCAACCTGGATCAGCGCATCCAGAAAATCGGGTCCATTATCCCGATTCCAGATACCCGGCTGCAGCACCCGCAGGGGTTTCCCGTCGGTGGTCATCCACACCTGCTGCAACCATTCAGGATGCAAATAAGTCAGGTGCATCCAGTGCTCGGGAATGGAGCAAGCCGTTCGGACCTTGGTGACCATGGGTGCCTCGATTTTAACAAACCTATTGGTTTTGTAATATAACATCCGTTATATTACCATTCAAGGTTTTTTATTCGCTTACCGTGCGGGCATGGCGATGGGTGGTTTTCGGTTATCCGACCACTTTGGGGCATGGGGAGCCGTTTACGCACCCCGGCACCATTACCAGTAAAAGGTTTATTAGGTAAACATCAAAAGGACAACAGAAAACGCTATGGAAACGGACCATCTGCATCCACAACAGATTGCCCGACGCATCGCGCACATTATGCATTGCCTGGGATGGACCCAGGAGGAACTGGCCGCCGCGCTGGGGGTCACGCAGCCGGCGGTTTCTCAATACCTGAAGGGACGCATTCCCCCGGCGCCGATTCTGTACCGTCTGGCGCGTCTGGGACAGACCAGCATGGAATGGATTCTGACCGGCCACGCCGCATCGGACGCCGGCGCCGCGGTTCATGAAGATCGTTCTGGCTACGGCCGGGAAGTGGCTCTCCTGGCCCTCTATCGGCAACTGCCGGCATCCCTGCAAACGGCCCTGTTAAATTTTCTGCGCCAGCTGGTCCGCCAGCGGCACGATTACTCTCAATAATCTCGCTGAGCCAGAAAACGGGTCAGGCGATAAAGGGGATTTTCCGGAGAAAGGGGTTGGATGGTTTCCAGCGCCTGGAGTCCCTTCTGTAAATAGGTGTCCACCACCTGTCGGGTGCTTTCCAGAATGCCCAGGTCCGCCAGCGCCTTCTGAAAGGTTTTAAAATGCTTGAATTGCGAACTCCGCGCCGGCAACCGCTGCTGCCATTCCGGATGGGTTTCCAGATACGTATCGTAACAAATGGTCAAATAGGTCTTCTTGTGCATGAGAAAATCGCTGCCCACTTTCTTGCCCAGTTTTTTGGGATCGGCTACCACATCCAGCAGATCATCCTGGATTTGAAATCCCATGCCAATATGATAGCCGAATGTTTTCAAGGCCTCGATCTGCTTCCGGTTGCCACCACCAATTAGGGCACCCAGATGGCAGGACACCTGAATCAGCCAGGCAGTTTTTTTGTGAATCATGTCCAGATATTCATCCAGCGATACATGGGAACGGTTCTCAAACGCCTTATCCAGTCCCTGGCCTTCGCACACTTTTACCAGCGCCTCGCTGAAAATCCGGGTTACTTCTACCAGACGGTTAGGTGGCGATAACATTAATTCCTGGAATGCCAGGCCAATCAAGGCATCGCCAACCAGGATGGCGGTACTGGCATCCCAGCGCACATGAATGGTGGGCCGTCCCCGCCGCAGTTCATCCTGATCCATGATATCATCGTGGATCAGGGTAAAATCGTGAAACAGCTCCACCGCCGTGGCCGCCGGCAATGCATCTTCTATCCGTCCCCCCACCGTCTGACAGGCGTAAAGGGTCAACAGCGGCCGAATCTTTTTGCTGGGGGTCTCCAGAAAATACCGAATGGGATGTTTGAGATTGGCAGGCATCTCCGGCTGGACCACCGCCATCAGGCGTTGCTGCACAGCCGCGAGCAGGGGTTGGCTTTCTTCTAAAATATTCACCGGGTATCCGAACGGATTAGGTTTATTTAAATGCGCGAATAATCTCAAGCACTTCGGTACGGCTCTGGGCCTGCATCAATCGTTGCGGGACATCGGTTTCCCGAAAATTACGCGTAATCTGGGCCAGTGCCTTGATATGTGGGCCACTGGTTTCCCGGGGGGAAAGTACCAGAAAAATAAAATGAGCCGGTTTCCCGTCCACGGAATCAAATTCCACACCATCCCGGCTTAAACCAAAGGCGATCAACAACTCGTCCACCGCATCGGTCTTGGCATGGGGAACCGCCAGGCCATTCTCCAGCCCCGTGGAAAGGTATTGCTCGCGCTCAATCAAATCCTCCAGCGCCTGCTGGCGATCCTTTACCTTACCCGCATGAACCAGCAAATCCAGCAACTTTTCGATGACCTGATATTTATCTGAGGCATGCACATCCAGATCAATGAGAGATTCCGTCAACAACTCCCCAATGCTCATATCGCCTCCAGTTTATTGCAAAAATGTAATACCCCCTTCTCCTAAAAATCAAACACAATTTCAATTGAGCGTCAGATAAATGCTTCCATTGAATGCGCCACCAGGCAAGACTTTCCGCCTCCAACGCATCAATGGCCCATCGTCATATGGAAAAAATGCCGACAAGCATAATGGTGACCCGTTGGGGCGATAGCATCAACTCGGCTAATGAATATCATCGCCCGCCTTTCACCGGGCTGATATAGCATTCATTTTACTGAAATGCCCTGTGGGTAGTCATTGTTTTTCTGGAGGTTTTGTGGTCAGCCAGATGACGGGTGTTAAAACGTTTAATAAAAACGTCACTTCAAAGTGAATTACTTAAATTCCTTGTGTTGGAAATCCCTTACTTGCTATATTGCCAGAGAACGAACACGAATGGAGGAAAGCGCTATGCCTCGGAGAATGGTAACCATTGACGGGAACGAGGCAGCCGCTTTTGTCGCCTTCAAAGTAAACGAGGTCATCTCAATTTATCCCATCACACCGGCATCTCCCATGGGCGAATGGGCCGACGCCTGGGCCGCTATGGGGGAAAAAAACATCTGGGGAACAGTACCTGCGGTAATTGAGATGCAGAGCGAAGGTGGCGCGGCGGGTGCCGTGCACGGTGCACTACAAAGCGGTTCCCTGACCACAACCTTTACCGCTTCTCAAGGTTTGTTGTTGATGATTCCCAACATGTACAAAATTGCGGGCGAATTAACCTCTACCGTGTTTCATATTGCGGCCCGAACGGTGGCCACCCACGCCCTGTCCATTTTTGGAGACCACAGCGATGTGATGGCGGCACGCCAAACCGGCTGGGCGATGATGCCTTCTGCATCGGTCCAGGAGGCACAGGACTTTGCCCTGATTGCGCAGGCGGCCACATTGGAATCTCGGGTTCCCTTTCTCCATTTTTTTGACGGGTTCCGCACCTCTCATGAGATTCAGAAAATCGAAAAACTCACTGAAGCGGATATGCGGGCCCTGATCAGCGACGATCTGGTCCAGGCGC
>Ga0256839_1005876_pt1 | contig 11094 bp, 12 predicted proteins | sample 354166metaG_FD_185968 | JGI IMG/M metagenome (GOLD analysis project Ga0256839, IMG submission 185968) | Hydrothermal vent microbial communities from Mid Atlantic Ridge, Atlantic Ocean - 354-166 | ecosystem: Environmental > Aquatic > Marine > Hydrothermal vents | place: Atlantic Ocean: Mid... | reverse complement strand
TCTTAAGGCTATAGCGCAGAAGGACAAAGAAATGTCCGGGCCCCAGTCCGCCCCACTAGCACTGCTGGACAAAGTCGTGAAATTCGTTTGGACCCCTGATGTAGATGATGCTGTAACTGCTCTTGAGACATTGCGAGACTCCCTTACTGAATCTGTTAGCGCAATGACCAAGTTATATGACGCTGTCAAGACTCAAGCAGACAAGCATAAAGAAGATCTTGAGGCGCAGGTAAACAAGGCAATGGAAGGCAATTTGGAGCAGTTAGATTTAACACCTCCAAAAGAAGAGCCAACCGCAAATGTCTCCTATTACCGATAGAACAGAAGCTACCGGCATGGTTGGGCAGCCCAGCCTATCAGAGCTATCTGAAACGATTCGTTTCGTAGTTCCTTCTGAAGATCGTGATTTCGAACGACCGCGCGATTCATATTACGCACAAACTTCACCCGACACGGCCATGGCAGAAGATAACGGACAGGAATGGGTTAAGCAAGTTCAGCAGGTTATGAAGAATAACCCAATTAGTCCGCCATTCCCTGGCCCAATTGACGGTAAGATTAGCCGTAAGCTTCTCGATGTATTGCTGAACTTCTCTTGGACACTAAAGAGAAAGACCGGCAAGCAATTCAATATTGTATCTGGAAGTTCCATTAACCAGGGCGAGTTGGCCAAAGCACTGGGGGCGCTAAAGGAATATCTGCAGCCAAAGAAGGTTGAGCAGAAAGAAGATAAAGAAGACGAAAATGTTGAAGAGGATAAATCCGATAAGACCGTACTCGCCTTTCAAAAGTTCTTCAGCACTGCACATCCCATTATTGGCCAACTGTACAATGGTCCCAAAGACGGCCAGATTAACGATGAGCTTATTGCGGCTGCTAAGAGTGCAGAAATCAAGATCTCCAATGCCGTTGGAGAGCAGGGCGCACAGGGTTTGATTTGGGGCGGAAAGGGATTTTCCACATCTCCAGGCGACGTTTCTACAGCCCTTAGTCTAATCAGTAAGCATAAAAAAGTAGCCTTTTTGACCTCCAAAGAGAGAATTCGTATATTTTCTAGCATGTTGAGCCAATAATTTTGTTCCTAACTATCAATATGGGTGCATACTAATCGACTAGTTTCATCTAGTAAGATGTAAGACCCATAGAAGAAAGATAGTAGAAGCGCAAACAACGCGCTTCAGGGATAAAACAAAATGGCACTAAAAATTCTACAACCAGGATGTCAACCACTCGGTCAGTTTGACGGTCTTGATGCTGAAGCAACTTCCACTCTTGGTGGAGAGGTCTGCACCTTCTCGTACATTGCATTGAACACAGACAATGCAGCTGCTGACGTAGAAGACGGTTACGTAGCCCAGGCTAACACCCGTATCGCAGTCACCACTACCCTAACCTCTGGCGCACGTCCACTCTTCCTTTGTGATGAGGGAACCGGCGGTTACGGAACTCTTTTCGGAGAGGTCGTGGGAGTATCTACCGGTCAGGTCTCTACTGGCGGAGCAGTTCTGGGTCCACACACTGCAACCGGTTCTGGCAAGGTCACTCTTTGGGACAAGCCAGGTCTCTACGCAGTAACTCTTGACGCAGTCGACACCACCATCAACAGCGGTTTGGTTCCAACCAACCCAGCACTGTCTGGCGGTGATGCACTCTACGCAACCTCTGCAGGTCTTTTGACTCCAAACGCAGGCGATGCATTCGAGGCAGTTGTTGTTGGTCGCTTCCTTGAGTTTGCTCCTAATGGCAGCCTTGTCACCACGCCACTCGGCCAGGTACAGGCACTCAACTCGCCATCTGGATCTTCGGCACCAGGCGCACAGTTCGACGTAGCTGTGTTCACCTTCAACCCAGAAATCTGATAGCAAATGAATAAAGGGACGCCTGCGTAAGTAGGCGTCCCTTTTCTCAACCCCAAACACTAACTTAACTTACTTACCCTTTCAGAACGCGATTACTGGTTAGTTCGAGTAATCTAATAACTTGGAGAACAACATGAGTGAACTTTTCAATGCTCAAGGTCAGTTAAACGCATCTAGCTTGAACGATGCGCTATCTACCCTTACAAAGTACGCAGCTGTTATTCAGGAGAGCCTTCCATCAAACGTTGGTCTCGCTGGACAGCCAAGCCTAAACGATGAGAAGCGCGATGAGCTTATCAGCCGCGCAATCATGACCCACGAAGGTAAGTTGGCACTTGCACAGGCAATGGCTAACCCAATTCGTAAGAACTTGGATTACCAAGGTCTTGCACGTCGTGCATTGGTTGTTGATCCGCTCCCACAGGGCGCTCTTCCAGTATACGACCGTGATATCGATGTAACCGCAGTTGTTATCTCTGCACATGGTTCTGGCCCAGAGTCTCGTATCTTCGGAGATCGAGTAACTGTTCCAGAGTTCGAGCTTTACTCGAACCCAACCGTTCGAATCCACGAGGTAAAGCGTCGTAGGTTCAACGTCATTGACCGTGCAGTGCAGAAGGCACGTCAAGAGATCATGGCCCAAGAAGATGCCAACGTCTTCGCAGCTCTTGACTCTGCTGCAGGTGTCGAGAACACCGAGCAGGACATCGCTGATGCCGGTATGCTCAAGCGCGACCTTGTCGAGCTTAAGGTACAGGTTGATCGTTGGGACCTCGTAACCACGAAGTTCTTCATGAACATCAACGAGTTCACCGACATCCTCAACTGGGCATCTGGCGGCGGCCAGGGCGCAGGCGGTGGTGAGGTCGATCCTGTCACCCAGCGTGAGATTCTTCAGACTGGTCTCTACGCACACATCTGGGGCGCAGACATCATGGTCTCCAAGATTGTTCCACCAGGAACTGTCTACGGCTGTGCTGACCCAGAGTTCGTCGGTGTTATGCCTGTTCGTCAGGACATCGAAGTTCTTCCTGCAGACGAGCCAAAGCAATTGAAGCTCGGCTGGGTCGTATCGGAAATAATCGGCATTGGGATCGTTAACCCAAGAGGCGTTGCCAAGGGTTCTAAGTCTCTAGCCGCAGGCTAATAATCAGTTCTAACTAAGCATGAAAACGCGCTCTAACGGGCGCGTTTTCTGTTTTTGATCTGTTGATAACTATCGTATTTTCTATTCATCCATATGGTAGCACCCTGATACATCCAGTCTAATATACGTTCTATCTGCTTGTCTCCGCAGGTAGCAATGTCAACGATATTCTCTGAGTTGTAGCCAATATTCTAGTATATTTACGAAATGAGCGCCAATAACAAAGTACTACCGCTAGATGGTTGCGCAAACCTGATTAGCAACTTGGTTGATGACTTCGCGTCATCCGCCCGTAATGGCTCAGAAATGCCTTCTAAGAAGGTTTACAAGGTCCAGGCTAGCGCAGAGCCCGGAATGGTCAAAAGGGCGGCCAGAGTGGCAGCTATGCGCTGCATGATGCCATCCGAGGAGCTTCGCAAGGTAGCTTTTGACACGCGCCGAATTGACCAGGAAACTGAGCGTGTTCCGAGGGCCAATCTCCAGTATTGGAATCGTTCCCAGCAGTTCCTGGATGAGGAAGCCAAGAACAGAATTAAGGCCTTGGCCAGGCTTATCAAGCCGCTGGAAATGATTCGTGACAAATACGGTCACCACCCAGAGTATTTTCATTCCTATGCTCGAAGCCTCCATGACTCAGTCAAACGGGCCATTAAGGTAGATGATGAAGAGCTGGACATATTTAGACCACAGATTGACTATTTAGAGCAGCTGCTTTTTGCCAGATATCGTCTAAGCCTAGAAGACTTGACTAAGAAGTCTATGGCGCAAGTATACGATCAGCTTATCAAGAGAGACGAAGAGCTTATTAGGCGTGATGCTTATCTGAAAATAACTAATGATGCTCACGACGAAAATGTGAAACAATCTGCATTTTCCATGAGCAAAGATGGTGATGGATTAAACGCATCAACGCAAGAAAGCATCATAAATGCTATTTTCGGCAAACAAGATCTAAGAAGGGATGGGGAAAAGAAGGTCGAAAGGACTATCACAATTACTATAAAGGACGAGGTAGTTGAGTAAATGCCCAAACATCATCATACTTGGTGGCCCAAGGAAGGAACTTGTTTTGTTGTTAGAAATGTAGCTCCCAACCATAAGAGGATCAGGGTTCTTGGAGTACCTATTGCCAATGGCGAAGAGAAGGATCTATTAGCTATCCCCGAGATTTCGGAGGCCGTTATCAGGCACTCACTTTTGAAGGGAGATCTTAGAATCAAGGGTTTATGTAAGGAGATTATAGTCACGTGCAGTGACATTGACTTGCTACAGTTTAACGATGAACAGAAACAGTTCCTTCAGAGCATTGGAATTGAGGATGGCCTAGAAGTTGATACAGGAGTTGTTGAGATACCATTCCTATTCAAACAGCATGTTCCATTGGAAGGGGCCAAGGACGGCGTTAATAGAATTTTTACCGTTCCTGACAAATTTATTAATGGACCCTTTGGAAATAATGATTTTCGTATACTAGTTAGGCATAACGGTAGGGTTCTAATTGCTGGATGTGACTTCACAATAACGGAATCTGGTGGTCCCGGAACAGGTTATGATACGTTAACATTCACAACCTTTACTCCAAACAGCAGTAGTGAACTGATCGCCGATTACGTAATCGCGGCACCATAATTAGGAGATAACCAACAATGACTACGAGGAAAAACGCATTAGACCAGCAGCTGGACATTGGCGGGTCACTTAATCAGATTTCCACCAAAACGCTAACTGATGAAACCAGTATGTACGGCGAGCCCGTTACTGGTCAGAGCGGTGCGGCTGCCAGCATTGATTCTGTAGCTTCTGGTATTGTTACCGTTTCCGGTCTAACCGGCATGACATCCAGCTCTGTTGGCCGCTTCATCACAATCAGCGGTGCCGCTACCGGTGCAAACAACGGTACCTTCCTGATCACTTCATTTATCGGCTCTACATCTGTCACGTACTCCAACCCATCTGCGATTGCTCCTGACGGTAACAACGGTGCTATCTCCTGGACCGAGCGCGAGGCCTACTCTCTTGAGGATGACCTTAACTTCGTCCGCACCGATCGTGCAGCAATCAAGGGTGTGGCATTCGATGCCGCTATTCCAACTTATGAGCGCCCAACTGCGATTGGCACGTTTGTTCCAGCCAACTTGTCCAACATTGCTGGAAAGACCACCGATGCCAAAGCACTTATCGTAAACCGTAAGTATGAGAATGCATTTGTAACTGATGGTTACACATCCATCACGCTTACTGGCGTTGCTGCGTTTGACCACGCTGATGCAATCGACAGAACTGGTGTTCCTATCTTTGATGGTGCGGATGCAGGCGATAACAATGCAACCTACGCAGAGATTTTTGACGGATATGAGGCCGAGCTTTTGGTTCTATCTGGACCCAATGCTGGTAACAGAATTTACGGTCGAATGAGGGCTGGTGGTTCTGCTTCGCCAGATAGCGTAGAGGTTGAATTCAGATCTGTTCCGCGTGGCGAGCCGCTATCAAGTTCTGTAGCATACATCTGGGAGGCTGGCCAGCCAGAAAGCATTGATATCTTTTATCCGTACAGAGAGCGTCTTGACAACATGGACGAGAACGCACTACGAACGGTAATGATTAATGGCCTTGTTGGAGACCAAGATGCGTCTGGAATCGCTAACATTCGCGAGATACTTTGTATTGGACCAAACGATACAGATCTGTCGCTTGTTCTAACTAATACAACCAATTACTTCCCATTCTCTGATCTTCCAGATGCCACACCAACCCTGTGTGAAGCTCTAAATACGTTGAACGAGCAGATTGGTAATCGAGATTACACTGGAAGTATTCTTACCGATGGTTACACCATCACTCAGTCGCTACAGCAGCTTGCTGATGCAATTGGTAACAGCAATGTTACCAGAACAATTGAAAGATTGACAGCCGCTGTTGCTAAGAACACCCCGCACACTCTTCCTGGTGGGCTAACCTACACACTTGATGCTACAGATAATGGTCAGTATATGTGGGTGTTCTGGAGAGGAGTTTTAAGAAATCCTGGTCCTGTCGTTGATGACAACGATTATGAGGAAACAAGTACTACTCAAATCACACCGTATACAAGGATTAGGAAGCGTGATCACATAAACTACTTCATACTATCTTAAGGAGATATATAGGTAACTGTCATGTTAGTTCCTGACATTACCTTTGCCGAAGTTGATGAGCCACCAAATCGGTGGTGTGATTGCGGGCACATAGCCCCCGAGCAGTTTGCTCGGGGCGGGCCCGACGATGTGCTTCAACCAACGCGATTCTTTCGTGTTACGGGCAAAGTAGCCGGTCAGGACATTGACAGGGTTATTTGCGAGCCATGTTGTGTCATTGTGAATTTCTTGGCCGCTAGGAAGAAGAAAGCGAGGAAATAAGATATGGGAATCAATGAAGATATTATCGGTCTGCGTGAACGAATGGCCGATGCGATTGATAAGCATTTTTTCGATGAGAGCACCGGTGGCTTTGTTCAGGTATCTCTGATTCAGATCATGAAAGAGGCAGAAAGAAAGCGCCAGGCATGCGCAAAGCAGGCAGAGCATTTTCGTAGCCAAGCGGTAAATGCTGAAGGGCAGGCAGCAGCCTACGGAACCATCTCAAGCATTGTCAACGCTGTATTCAACTCTATGCTGACCGCCGAAGAACGACGGCTGGCCGATGAAGAAGAGAACGAAAAGCGTATAGCAGAAGAGGCAGCAGAAAAAGAAGCTGCACAAAAGGCTTCCAAAACCAATAAAAAGACTACCAAAAAGACTACTAGTCGCACTAGATCTAATAAAATCGATACAAAAGAATAAGCTATAAGTAAACCGAATTACCAATAAAGATACATGTTCTTGGGCATGTATCTTTTTTTTATGTGAGCTAAATGCACGGCAATAGAATAGCAAAAGAAGACATTGTTGATTCTGATTTTGTTGATGCTTCAGAGCTTGGATCGGACGGTTTTGTACCGTACCTTTCTTTACCTCTCATTTCAATCTCAGCCGGCGGTGTCTTTACGGTGGATATCAGCGGATTGTTGCGCGGTATAATTAGTGAGCCAGACGGGACCATCGAAGTTGATGATAAGATATTTGTTACTGGCGCATCACCAGGCGCAGCAGATGGATATTATACCATAACAGAACTAATAACAGAATCAACATTTAATGTTTTAGAATCAACCGTGACAGCTACTGGTGGAACTGTTGAATTTCTATATGCTTCTGGTGCAAGCAAAGTTGGATTTGATTTAAGCGGATTAAACAATACTACTGCAGACAATTTGCAGGACGCTATAGTTGATTTAGACTCATCTATCGTAAATCAAGACGATCACAAAACACTTAGACAACTAATTCACTTAGCCGATGGAATTGGCGGACCATGGGAAGGATTTACATCGGGAGCTTACAGAGAGATTTTGCCAGCATCGACTCCATTCCCAACATCTGTAACATGGTATGAATCCGCATCTAAGCTTAAAAAAATTGTAGAAAAAACAGTAGTGAGGAATCCTAATAAAACGCCATCTACTATAGAGTGGACTGCCTACGATACAGACGGCACGACTCCGGTGGCCACTATAAGAGATTCGATCACTTATAGTGGAATTTTCGAACTTTCACGCACTAGAACAATTATACTATAATGCCAATTGACTCACCAGCAGTAATTATCTTTGACGAAAACGGCAATCCCGTTGGAGTTGAATATGATGGCGTTGTATATAGGCTTCAGGTTGAGGCAACATTAACTGATGGGTATGTCCAGATTGGGACATTAAGTGATCCTATTAGGGTAGATCCTACAGGAAGCACGGCACAACCAGTTACGGACAATGGCGGCTCTTTAACCGTAGATGATGGCGGAAGCTCACTTACTGTTGATCAGAATACAGCATCTAATCTAAATGCACAAGTGCAGGGACCGGATGCTGACGGAGTGCCACCGACTGGCAACCCTGTACTTACTGCCGGTTATGACGGAGTAAATATACAAACAATTTTAACTGATACTGGTGGTCGTCCAGTAACTACTTTGCACGATGGAACTTATGGACCGGTGTCGGTTAAGGATGCTAGTACAAGCCCGACAGCTGCCGATAAAGCCCTTGTAGTTGTTGTAAGCCCAAATCAGCAAGCCATACCTGTATCTTTATCCTCCTCCGCCACTTCAATCAACGGATTAGCTTTTGGTTACATTATGCTTGGCGGTGGTTCAGCTGGCAATCTCTACGCTATTCGTGCTACGACCTACACAGAGCAAACGACGAACGCCCAACGGTCCGTCTCTTCAAACAGCGCCGCGGATACAGCTACGGGTACAGGCGCCCGCACGGTCTTAATCACTTACTATGATCAGACTGGTGCTGGACCGTTCACCGAGACCGTTACGCTTAACGGTACAACAGCCGTTAACACGACCAACACCAACATTTGCTTCATCGAAAAGATGGAGGTTGTCACGGTTGGGACGGGGCTATACAACGCGGGCAGAATTCGTCTATGGACGACAACGGGTGGAGGAGGATCGGTAATCGGGTCCATCAACAGGAACACGGTAGTTTCAGGCCTGGGTGACGGTCGGACCTTGTGGGCTCACCACTACGTACCGTTGGGTAAGACTTGCAACATCACCGGTATCTCCGTTTATGCCAGTAGATCAGCAACCTTCCACCTCAAGTCCACGCAAATTGGTGTGGCGAACGCGGCATCCGTAATCATTTCCGGCTTAACCACCTCCACCAGATCACACTTTCAGCGAACATATGACTCACCAGTTACTGTAGTAGGACCGTCACTCATCGTATTTTACGGAGTGCCGAGAAATAACGGTGTAACAATGATAGCTTCCTTTGATTTCTTTGAGACTTCAACATGACAACAGCAATAACATTTGGAGAAAATAGAGATGTAATTTCTGGCACTTGGTCCGAGATTAAGGCAGTTATTCAGTCTAAAAATCTGTTTCTGCAATATGTAGAGTCTGACGGAACATATACTATTTTTGCGTTTGATGCAAGCCTTGTATACACCTGTTCAATTTGGACAGGTACAGTTCCAGATAGCGTTGATATCAACGGATACAGCCAGGCGCAAAACGATTCAGATAAATCTGATTTTGAGACTAACTTTCAAGCATCATCTAATAAAAGAATATCCAGCCCAACATCAGCAGATGGAACTTTGCAAATATCAAAACAACGTCTAGAATTGGGCCGAGAATCGTTTAAGCGTATAGATAACGCCTCTGAACAAATGAATATAAATGGCATCGCTGCTGGAATACCAGTTAATATATGGAATGGAACTGGTGCTGGTGATTCAGGCTCAGATTGGACGAGAACTGGCGTTGGATCAGAATCAGATGCATCAGCCCACAGCGGCACAAATGGCTTGGACTCTGGCATTACCGCTCAGAATGATATGATTGTGTTTGATTTTGGATCTATGACAAATATCACCGGTCAAGCAGATCAAGTCGAATTCTGGATACAGCTAAAAGCGGTAGTTGTAGGTGGACAGATTCATATAGGCTGGACTGATGATGTCGATACTATGGTTGGTAATACCGTTAAAATTTCAAATTACCTATCCAATCTAGACCTTGATGTTTGGAAGAAAGTCACAATTCCAATTGGTGACTTTAACATGGGCAGTAATGCACAAAAGCTATTCTTTAGATTTGAACAAGCATCTGGAATTCAGATATGGCTTGATGATATTGCGATTGTTCCAAGTGCAGGCGGTGGTCCATATATTTTCAGAATTTCTGCACCAACGGGCTACATCTATCATGTCGAACGTATAGCTTTGGTTGTAAGCGCACCTGACACCGGTTGGAGCAGCACTGCCTTTGCAAATATTGTTGGCGGTCTAACCAATGGATTAGCATTTAGATACAGAATACTTGGTGGCGACATATATTGGTCTTTTAACTGCAAAAACAACACCGAACTGTTTGGTCAATTGGCGACATTGAATGATATCAATTTCGATGACTCTGAACAAATGATAGTGTTTGCTTTAGAACCACAGCTTTCATCAGTTGTGTTGACTGACGACAATGAGGTAGTTGAAATTATAGTACGAGACGATCTTAGCAGCTTGACTGATGTGAGGGCATTCTTGCATTATGGAGTAGAGGAAATTCCAACATGACAGTTAATTTCAAAAAACAAAAGTTAGACAAAGACGGCACTCCTGTAGTTGCACTAGATTCTCCGTACGATCCGCAAGACAAGAAGCCAGTTGTGGTTATGTCACCATCCACGGAGGGCTGGAATACATGGATTTGCGGCGCTGGTGACGATCTAGAAACGGGCGCTAGGGCTGGTGGTGATCCGTTTTTGCTTGAATTTGAAGACGGTTACTTACCACAAACCAAGATAATAGACTTCGGCTTTATTGAAAACATAGAAGTTCATGATGGACAGGTATCATGGGAACCTAGCGCAAACTGGAGCGCCAAAGACAAATTCAGTCTGGGCGTCTACATTCCCGCCACACCGACCACATTCAATCCGTCAGGCACAGGAAATGCAAACATCATAAACGAAATGGGACAACCGTTTGAGTTGGACTCTTACATCATTGTGCCGGCAGCTGGAGACGGATACTTTGATGTTGACCTCGTTGCGGCTTGCCCTGTACCAGCTAGCGGAGCCGGGTTCTGGGAATGTGATTATGAAAGCGGAGATATTTCAGTCGGCGCTCCATTTACTGCAAGCTATCATCTTCTGGCGGTACCTGTTCAATCATGGCTAATCAGAAATATCATCACAACGCATCCTGGAGGATGGTTTGATATTGATGTGTACAAGACAGAATGGTTCCACAAGAACTGGAAGCTTCGTTGGGAAGTATACAAAGAAACGCCGGGCGATGGTGCAATTTCGGGATGGATTTTGGCATTTAGACGTAACACACAATAGGAGGGGTCATGAGAGCACTGGTACTATCTGGAGGCGCAGCAAAAGGGGCATATCAAGTTGGGGTAATGAAGCACCTGCTAGGCAATCTGCAAATCAAGTACGATCTGGTATGTGGTATTTCTGTTGGGGCCATCAATGCAGCTTACCTT
>Ga0256839_1005875_pt1 | contig 11095 bp, 5 predicted proteins | sample 354166metaG_FD_185968 | JGI IMG/M metagenome (GOLD analysis project Ga0256839, IMG submission 185968) | Hydrothermal vent microbial communities from Mid Atlantic Ridge, Atlantic Ocean - 354-166 | ecosystem: Environmental > Aquatic > Marine > Hydrothermal vents | place: Atlantic Ocean: Mid... | reverse complement strand
ACGCTCCTCGAGATCAAAAAATCCGGGCTGAACATGCTTGCTTGCCATCGCCTCCCCTCCAATCCGGAATCACTTCCCCCATGAAATCACATCCCGCACTAAAAGGGGAGGTTTTTCGAGGTGCCCGATTGATGAAGCGAAGGGCCGCGCTGGAGCCGGTCATCGGGCATCTGAAGGCCGAGCACAGGATGGGTCGCAACTACCTGGCGCACCGGATGGGCGATGCCATCAACGCCATCCTGGCTGCCGTCGGCTACAATTTCCGCCTGTTGCGGCGCTTCATCGCCCAGCTTCTTTTGCGCCTCATCCAGATATGCCTGTTCGGCCTTGCACAACGGCGGCAAACAATCTCTGCAGCCCCACAGGGCTAATTGTTCACGTTCGACTTTTCAGGCCATCAAAAACAGGCCCGCCAAGCTTCGAAAATCCATGCCCATCGATGTAATTTACGGCCCGTTTCATCGGCCCGCGTGCATGAAATCCTCCACGAAAAATCCTTTAACCGAAGGCCCGCGCATCGCGTTATCCGCCCATGCCGCCGCTCTCGAAACCTGCAAGACACGATGCAAAATACCACCATTGAAGCGGCAAATTTACACCACTCCAGCCTCGTTTCTTGTGGCCTGCTGATAGTCAAGGGCGGCACCTTGGGAGCCGTCGCGGAAGCGATTTCACCCTTGACGATCCCCAGCCCGCAAGCACCCTGACAAGGAAGCGCCAATGGCGAAAACCTGCCATTGACGCTTCTCTCGGCACGCATGTTTGCCTCGCCAACAATGATACGCAGCAATTGAGCGAAACGTTGTGGATTGCATTTTCTGCCCGCCGTAATGCATAAAGCCATCATGGAGCTGGAGGATCTCAAGAAAGACTGCTGGGTGAAGGGGCTGGCTGGTGCTCAGCCGGTCTGCATCGTGGATGTGCGCTGGAGCGGCAAGGATGTCGCGGAAGTCTTCTATCGAGACCAGGACGGCAAACCTGGCCAACGCATCGTATTTCGCGAAGAGGCAGATGATTTCGAACTGGTGCGAGCCGGGCGGCAGTGGTCATTCAATGCCGATGGTGCCAGCCTGCGTCTGGTAACGGAGGCCGAGCGCATCAATCTGGCCCATCATTTCGATCCCTTCCATGCCGTTCATACCAGCCTCATAGAACCGCTTCCCCATCAGCTGACCGCTGTTTATGATGCCATGCTGCCGCGCCAGCCATTGCGCTTTCTGCTGGCGGATGATCCCGGTGCGGGCAAGACGATCATGGCCGGCCTGCTCATCAAGGAGCTGATGCTGCGTGCTGATCTGGAACGCTGTCTCATCGTGGCTCCGGGTACACTGGTAGAGCAGTGGCAGGATGAGCTGCACGACAAGTTCGGCCTGGAATACGCCATTCTCACCCGCGACATGCTGCAGGCCAGCCGCTCGGGCAATCCGTTCAATGATCATCCCCAGCTCATCGCCCGGCTGGACATGCTGGCGCGCAACGATGACCTGAAGGAAAAGCTCCGGCACGCCGAGGACTGGGACCTCGTCATCTGCGATGAGGCCCATCGCATGTCGGCCTCCTGGTTCGGCAACGAGGTGAAATACACCAAGCGCTATCATCTGGGCCAGCTTCTGGGCCGCAAGTGCCGCCATTTCCTGCTCATGACGGCCACGCCGCACAATGGCAAGGATGCCGACTTTCAGCTCTTCATGGCCTTGCTGGATGCCGACCGCTTCGAGGGGAAATTCCGCCAGCGTGATGGCGTGCATCGCATGGATGTTTCCGACCTCATGCGCCGCCTCACCAAGGAGGAGCTGCTGCGTTTCGACGGCACGCCACTGTTTCCGGAGCGTCGTGCCTATACGGTGAAATACCAGCTCTCCCCGGCGGAAGCGGCGCTGTATGCCGCGGTTACGGATTACGTGCGCAACGAGATGAACCGCGTGCAGAAGCTGCAAGCCGAGCGTGGCGATGGCCGCAAGCGCAACATGATCGGCTTTGCCCTGCAGATCCTGCAGCGTCGCCTGGCCTCTTCTCCGGCAGCCATTTACCAGTCCTTGCGCCGCCGTCGGGAGCGGCTGGAGCACGAGCTGGAAGAAGCGCGGCTGCTGGCAAAGGGACGTAGGCAACAGTCCGTTCTGGATGGCCTGCTCACCCCGGAAGACCTCGATGAGCTGGAAGAATACGCGCCGGAAGAGCTGGAGGAGCAGGAAAACGAGATCGCCGCCAGCCTCACCACTGCCGAGACCATCGAGGAGCTGGAAAAGGAAATCGCCACCCTGCACATGCTGGAGGCGCAGGCCAGGGCGCTGTTGCGCTCCGGCGAAGATACCAAGTGGCGCGAGCTGCAGCGCATTCTGGATGATGACCTGATGCGCGACGAGCAGGGAAACCTGCGCAAGCTCATCATCTTCACCGAGGCGCGCGACACCTTGGAATATCTTGCCACCCGCATCCGCACCATGCTGGGGCGCGATGATGCGGTGGATGTCATTCACGGCGGGGTAACGCGGGAAGATCGCCGCAAGGTGGTGCAGCGCTTCATGCAGGACAAGAGCCTGCGCATCCTCATTGCCAATGATGCCGCCGGCGAGGGCGTGAACCTGCAGCGCGCGCACCTGATGGTGAATTACGACCTGCCGTGGAATCCCAACAGGCTGGAACAGCGTTTCGGACGCATTCACCGCATCGGGCAGACGGAAGTATGTCATTTGTGGAACCTGGTGGCGGCGGACACGCGCGAGGGCGCGGTTTATGCCCGCCTGCTGGAGAAGCTGGAGGAAGCGCGCGCGGCGCTGGGCGGCAAGGTGTTCGACGTGCTGGGCGAGCTGTTCGAGGACAGGCCCCTGCGTGATCTGCTGTGGGAGGCGGTGCAATACAATGCCGACAAGCGCGAGGCGGTGCCGCAGCCGGTGCTGAACGCCGTGGAGCGCCAGGCGGAGGAAAAGCGTATTCGCCAGCTCATCGAGCAACGCAAGCTGACCAATGACGTGCTCACCCCCGCCACGGTGGAGGAAATCCGCCAGCAGATGGAGCTGGCCGATGCCCGCCGCCTGCAGCCGCACCATGTGCAGGGGTTCTTCCTGCAGGCCTTTCAGCACTTGGGCGGACGCATCCGCCAGCGCGAGCCGGGACGGTTCGAGATCCTGCACGTGCCGGCGCGCATCCGCGATCGCGACCGGCAGATCGGCACCGCGGCAGCGCCGGTGCAGAAGCGCTACGAGCGCATCACCTTCGACAAGGCCTTCATCAACCAGCAGCCGGTGGCGGAGTTCATCACGCCGAAGCATCCGCTCATGCAGGCGGTCATCTCGCTCATCCGCGAGGAGCTGGGCGAGCTGATGAAGAAAGGCGCGGTGATGGTGGATGAAACCGATGATGGCGAAGATGTCGCGGCCATTTTCTTTGTCGATCATGCGGTGGAGGATGGCCGCATCCTGCGCAATGGCGCCCACGCCGTCATCTCGCGCCGGCTGCATTTCATCCGCATCGATGCCCAGGGGCAGGTGTCTGACGGCGGCATTGCTCCGCACCTTGACCTACGCCCGGCCAGTGATGCGGAAATCGAGGCCGTGCAGGCGGAGCTACAAGCGGAATGGCTGCATAATGACGTGGAATCGCGGGTGCGCGCCTTTGCGCTCAATGATATCGTGCGCCGGCATCTGGAGGAGGTGAAGGCGCGCCGCCTGCCGGAGCTCGACAAGGTGGAGCGCGAGGTGAAGGCGCGGCTGAGGCGCGAGATCCGCTACTGGGACAACCGCGCGCTGGAATTGCGCGAGCAGGAAAAGGCCGGCAAGTTCACCCGCCTGAGCGCGGAGAATGCCGAGCGCAAGGCCCAGGAGCTGAGCGAACGCCTGCGCCGCCGCTTGCAGGAGCTGGAGCAGGAGCGCGCCCTGCGCGCCGCGCCGCCTCTCATCCGTGGCGGCATGCTGGTGGTGCCGGCAGGGCTGCTGCGCCGCAAGCTCGCGTCGCCGAAAGAGGAGATGGCCATGCCGGGGGGCTTTGCCGAAGACCCGGCAGCGAGGGCGGAGATCGAGCAACTGGCCATGCGCGAGGTGATGGCAAAGGAGCGCGCGCTGGGATATGAGCCGGAAGACGTATCGGCCCGCAAGATGGGATTCGACATCCTCTCGCGCGATCCGCAAACGGGCAAATTGCGTTTCATCGAGGTGAAGGGGCGTGTAAAGGGGGCGGACACCATCATGCTGACGCGCAACGAGATCATCACCTCGCTGAACAAGGGCAAGGACTACCTGCTGGCTGTGGTGGAAATCGAGAACGGCTTTGCCCACCAGCCCATCTACATTCCCGGCCCGCTGCTGGATCGCGAGCCGGGCTTCGCCGAAACGGCAGTGCAGCTTGATTGGCGGAAGTTGCACAGGGTCTCATTGTAGAGGGTGAAGTATACCTTAATATAGTATTTTGATTATAAATTCTGAAGAGGAGGATGGGGATATGTCGAAATACAAAGACACAATTACAGGAGATATAATAAGATTCGATTGCAAATACAAATTTTATAATTATAGGATGCAGGGGAGGGTTCTGTCTGTGGACAAAGATGTGGTTTCTGTAAAAATTGAAAAAGCATGGCTGGAAATTGTGGGAAAATGGGATATAGATTGGAAATGCGAACTACTTGGCAAAGAGATGAAGATATCTAAGAATAAAATTAAAATGAATTATAGGATAGACAGGGGGGAGCATGAGTGAGGAAAAAACCAAACTCATCGAAGTGGCACTGCCGCTGGAGGCCATCAATAGGGCTTCAGCACATGAAAAAATGCCCGGAATTGGCCCTCACCCGCGGGGGCTGCATCTGTGGTGGGCGCGCAGGCCGCTGGCGGCATGCCGGGCCGTGCTGTTTGCCCAACTGGTGGATGATCCCTCCAGCCATCCGGAGAAATTCCCGACACCCGAAGCGCAGGAAGAGGAGCGCCAGCGCCTCTTCAGCCTCATCGAGGAGCTGGTGCAATGGGAAAACTCCACCAACGAAACCGTGCTGGAAAAGGCCCGCGCCGAAATCCGCAGAAGCTGCGGCGATGACCTGCCCACCATCTACGACCCCTTCTCCGGCGGCGCCTCCATTCCGCTGGAGGCGCAAAGGCTGGGGCTGAAGGCGCGCGGCTCCGACCTCAACCCGGTGGCCGTTACCATCGGCAAGGCGATGGTGGAAATCCCGCCGCTGTTCAGGGATCAGCCGCCAGTGCATCCCGGCCCGAAAATGCGCACCCATTACCGCCGCGCCGAGGGGCTGGCGGAAGATGTGCGTTACTACGGCGAATGGATGCGCGAGGAAGCCTTCAAGCGCATCGGCCACCTTTACCCCAAGGTGAAGCTGCCACAGGAATATGGCGGCGGTGAAGCCACGGTGATCGCCTGGATATGGGCGCGCACCGTGCCCAGCCCCGACCCGGCCTTTGCCGATGTGCCGGTGCCGCTGGTGCGGTCATTCGTGCTTTCTCAGAAAAAGGGAAGGCGCGCCTGGGTAGAGCCTGTTGTCGAAGGTAATACCTACCGTTTTGTTGTCCGTTCAGAGGAGCTTGGAGACACAGGGGAAGCGCCCGAAGGAACGGTAAATCGCAAGGGTGGTCGCTGCATCCTGAGCGGCACGGCCATGCCTTTTCCTTACATCAGGGAGCAGGCACAAGCTGGACGAATGGGGGCGCGCCTCATGGCTATTGTCGCCGAGGGGCCAAAGGGACGCATCTATCTCGCCCCTGATGAAGAACACGAGCGCATCGCGAGCAAGGCCAGGCCAGATTGGAAGTCTGACACTATTATTTGTCATTGGCCAGGAAGGACAAATGTGGTGGAATATGGGATCACAACATTTGGCGATCTCTTCACCGACCGGCAGTTGGTGGCGCTGACGACGTTTGCCGACCTGGTGCATGAGGCGCGGGAGAAAGCCTGTGCCGATGCGCTGGCTGCCGGCCTGGCGGATGATGACACCCCCCTGCGCAACCTCGGCACCGGCGCCCAGGCCTACGCCGAAGCCGTGAGCGTCTATTTGGCATTTGCGGTGGATAGGTGTTCAGATTTTAACAATTCGATTGCGCGATGGAATTCAAGTAATGAAAAAGTAATGAATTTATTTGCCAGGCAAGCAATTCCTATGACGTGGGATTTCGCAGAGGCAGACATTATGGGAAATGTCGTTGGTGGATTTCAGCCTGCAACCATATTTATATCTGAATGTATAGAAAGGCTACCATGCAATAAATTGGGGGAAATTTTTGTTAGTAATGCCCAATCAATAATATTTGATAGATATACAGTCATTTCCACCGACCCGCCCTATTACGACAACATCGGCTATGCCGACCTCTCCGATTTCTTCTTCGTCTGGCTGCGGCGCAGCCTGCGCCAGGTGTATCCGGACCTGTTCAGCGTGCTGTCCACGCCAAAGGATGAGGAACTGGTGGCCACGCCCTACCGCCACGGCAGCAAGGAGAAAGCAGATACCTTCTTCCTGCAGGGCATGAAACAGGCCATTGCCAACATGGCGCGCTGCGCCAATCCGGACATTCCCACTACCATCTATTACGCCTTCAAGCAGAAGGAAATCGAGCAAAGCGGCGTAACCTCCGCCGGCTGGGCGACCTTTCTGCAGGCGGTCATTGACGCTGGCTATGCAGTAGTCGGAACATGGCCCATAAGATCTGAACAAAGTTATCGCATGGTGGCCTCCGGCACCAATGCCCTGGCCAATTCCGTGGTGCTGGTGTGCCGCCCGCGCCCGGCGGATGCGCCGCGCATCACGCGGCAGGAGTTCATCCGCGCGCTGAAGGCGGAGCTGCCGGCGGCGCTGGAAACGCTGCAGAAGTCCAGCATTGCCCCGGCGGACATGCCGCAATCGGCCATCGGCCCCGGCATCGGCATCTTCTCCCGCTACGCGGCAGTGCTGGAGCCGGACGATACGCCCATGCCGGTGCGCGATGCGCTGATGCTCATCAATGCCGAGCTGGATGAATATTTCGCCGGGCTGGAAGGCGACTTCGACCCCGAAACCCGCTTTGCCATCACCTGGTTTCAGCAGCATGGCCTGGGCGAGGGCGACTTCGGCATCGCCAATTCCATCGCCCAGGCGCGCGGCATTGCCGTGGAGGCGGTGCAGCATGCCGGCATCGTGCAGGCCAGACGCGGCAAGGTGAAGCTGCTGGCGCTGGAGGAATTGCAGGAAGACTGGCGGCCTGATACGGATGAGCACCTGAGCGACTGGGAGTGCTGCCATTATCTCATCCGGGCGCTGGAGCTGGGCGGCGGCGAGCAGCACGCGGCGGTGCTGCTGCGGCTGATGGGCGGCGAGCGGGCGGAAAAGGCCAAGGAGCTGGCCTATCGCCTCTATGACATCTGCGAAAAGCAGGGCTGGGCGAAGGAGGCCAGCCGCTATAACATGCTCATCTCCATCTGGCGGACGCTGGAAGACCGCGCCGCCAACCTGTCGGATGCCGACCTGGCCGGCGGCGACGGGCAGATGAGTTTCTTCTGACGAGCTTCGCAGGCGGGGGGAGAAGAACATGGCCAAGGCTGCGCGGCAATACGTGTTCGAGGGCATGGAGCTGCTGCCCGATGTGCTGGCGCCATTCGTGGAAAGCCGCCTGCAGGCGGCGCTGGGCGATGACTGGCCGCTGCAGGTGGTGCAGCGCCTGCACGAATTGCGTCCGGGGCGCGATGGTGCGCTGCACTGGGATCAGGCGGCGCTGCTGAAAGTCATTGAGGTGTTCTGGAACAAGGCCTTCCGCACCCTCTGGGGGCATGACGTGCGCAGTTGGGTGAACGAGCTGCGCACCGTGCGCAACGAGCTGGCACACGGCGGCAAGTTCACCTATGACGATGCCGAACGCGCGCTGGACACCATGCGCCGGCTGCTGGAGGCGGTGGGCGGCGACAAGGCAATGCAAGCCGCTGCCGAGCTGACGAAAATGCGCAACACCATCCTGCGCACCAAGTTTGCCGAGCAGGCGCGCAACGAGGAACGGCGCAAGACCCACAAGTTTGACATCGCCACCGAGGTCGCCGCCGGTCTGGCGCCGTGGCGCGAAGTGGTTACGCCGCATCCGGACGTGGCCAGCGGCGCCTTCGAGCAGGCGGAATTCGCCGCCAACCTGCAGGATGTCTATCGCGGGCGGGCGCCTTCGGAATATGCCGATCCGGTGGACTTCTTCGCCCGCACCTTCCTCACCGAAGGCCTGCGCGGGCTGCTGGTGGGTGCGGCGCGGCGACTCTCCGGCGCGGGAGGGGATCCCGTCATCAAGCTGCAGGTGAAGTTCGGCGGCGGCAAGACGCACTCGCTGCTGGCGCTGTATCACCTGGTGGGCGGCACGGCGGTGGCCGACCTGCCCGGGGTGGATCAGCTGTTGCAGGAAGCCGGCGTGGCGCTGCCCGGGAAAGTGCATCGCGCCGTTCTGGTGGGCACCGGACGCAGCCCCGCCAACGTGCTGCATACGCCGGACGGGCTGGAAATCCGCACCAGCTGGGGCGACATGGCCTGGCAACTGGGCGGGCGCGAGGGCTACGAGCTGCTGCGCCGTTGCGACGAGGAGGGCATCGCGCCGGGCACGGAGCAGTTGCAGGCGCTGTTTGCCCGCTTTTCGCCGGCCCTCATCCTCATCGACGAATGGGTGGCCTACCTGCGCCAGCTCTATGATGCGCGTCCGCAACCCGGCGGCACTTTCGACTCGAACCTCACCTTCGTGCAAACGCTTACCGAGGCGGTGAAGGCCGCGCCGAATACGCTGCTGGTAGCCACCTTGCCCGAGTCGGAGATAGAAGCCGGTGGTGAGGGCGGACGGGAGGCCCTGCGGCGACTGGAGCACACCTTTGCGCGCATCGAATCCGCCTGGCAGCCGGCGACGCTGGAAGAAAGCTACGAGATCGTGCGGCGGCGGCTGTTTCAGGAAATCCCCGGCGACAAGGCGCACCACAAGGACAATACCATTCGCCAGTTCATCAAGCTCTACAAGGAGCATCTTGACGAGTTTCCGAGCCTGGTAACGGAAAAGGCCTATCAACTGAAGCTGCAGCGCGCCTATCCGGTGCATCCCGCACTGTTCGACTTTCTCTACGACAAGTGGGGCACGCTGGAGAATTTCCAGCGCACCCGTGGCGTGCTGCGGCTGATGGCGCAGGTGGTGCATCATCTGTGGCGGGAGGGAGATGGCTCGGTGATGATCATGCCCGGCTCCGTGCCGGTGGGGGCGGATCGGGTGGAGCCGGAGCTGACGCGCTATCTGGATGCCGTGTGGCGCTCCATCATCAACGACGATGTGGACGGGCCGCATGCCATCGCCCGCCAGATCGACGACAAGAGCGCCAATCTGGGGCGGGTTTCGGCCACGCGGCGCGTGGCGCGCTGCATCTTTCTGGGTACCGCACCGGTGTCCGATGCGCCCAACCCGGGGCTGACGGAAAAGGAAGTTCTGCTCGGCGTCGTGCAGCCCGGCGAGAAGGTGGTGGCCTTTCGCGATGCCTTGCATCGGCTGACCAGCGAGGCGCGGCATCTGCACAGTGAGCAGGGACGTTACTGGTATTCGCGCAAGGCCTCGCTGAGCCAGCGGGCGGCGGAATATGCGCGGGAGTACGACGAGGAAATCATCCTCGATGAAGTGGACGAGCGGCTGCGCACCTATGTGCAGGCGCAGGTGAAGGCCGATCGCGGCCCGTTTGACGCCGTGCACGCGGTGCCACCGGATTCTGCCGATGTGCCGGATGAGGCCACGGGGGTGCGGCTGGTGGTGCTGGGCGCGCGCCATGCGCATCAGAATGGCAAGGGCAAGCGGCGCATGGAGGATTCGCCAGCGGTGCAGCAGGCGCAGGCCATTCTCCAGATGCGTGGGCAGACACCTCGGCAGAACCGCAATGTGCTGGTGTTTCTGGCGGCGGATGCCAAGGAAACGAAAGACCTGTTTCGCGCCATGCGCCTGGTGCTGGCCTGGCAACGTATCGTGCATGAGACGCAAAAGCTGGATCTGACGCAATCGGAAGCCGCGCAGGCACAGGAAAAGCTGGCCGAGGCCCAACGCACGCTGGAGGGGCGGCTGCAGGAAGCCTGGAAATTCGTGCTCTATCCGCTTCAACCGGACCCGCAACAGGCTGGTGAGGAATGGCAATGCAGCCGCCTGGGCATGACCGACAGGCTGTTGCATCGTGCTGGCGAGAGATTGCGGCGAGATGCGGCATTGCTGGAGGTGCTCGGCCCGCAGAACCTGCAGACCATCCTGGAAAAGATACGTGTCTGGGAGCGTCAGCCACACATTCGCCTGGCCGAGCTGTGGGAGTGGTGCTGCCGCTTCATCTACATGCCGCGGCTGGTGGGGCCGGAGGTGCTGACGGATTGCATACGCCAGGCTGTCAGTGGTCTCACGCCGGGCCCATTTGCCTATGCGGCTCGTCATGACGAGCAGACAGGGCGGTATGAGGGGCTGATCATCGATCAGGCGCAAAATGCTCCCGTTGCGATCACGCCAGATAGCGTCATCGTGCGCGCGGATGTGGCGGAAAAGCACAGGCCACAGCCAGCAGGGGAGGCTGCCAAGGCGCAATCACAGCCGTCCACCACCGGAGCGCCTGCCGCCCCATTGCCGGATGATGGGGCAGAACAGTCAGAACAGGCGGAAAGGCTTCCAACACGCTATTATGGCGTCGCGACATTGTCGCCGGAGAGGCCTGCCAAGGATTTTGGCCGCGTGATGGAAGGCATCGTAGAGCCGCTGGTGGAACTGATGGGCGGCAATGTGAGGATTCGTGTGGAAATAGAGGCTGATGTGCCTGATGGCATCAAGAGGGATCATGCCCGCATCCTGATAGAAAATGCCCGCACATTGAAGATGGAAAACAGCGAGCTGGAGTGATGGGCAGGGTTTTTCGGAGCATGCTGTTCGCGGCAGCGTTTCAACCAGGTGAAGATGCGCTCCACGACCCAGCACCTGGTAATGACGACGATTCATTTTGTCTTTTGCGGACGCCGCACGATCTGAAGCTTTGGTCCTAAGGTCTGTTGACGTTTGATGAAGGGGGATTCTCCTTATTGCTGTCTTGTGATTCAAGGTTCCCAAAGGAGGGAGCCATCATGCGCAGGATATTGACCGACCGACAATGGGAAGCCATCGCA
>Ga0256839_1005874_pt1 | contig 11099 bp, 7 predicted proteins | sample 354166metaG_FD_185968 | JGI IMG/M metagenome (GOLD analysis project Ga0256839, IMG submission 185968) | Hydrothermal vent microbial communities from Mid Atlantic Ridge, Atlantic Ocean - 354-166 | ecosystem: Environmental > Aquatic > Marine > Hydrothermal vents | place: Atlantic Ocean: Mid... | reverse complement strand
GGGGTTATCGAAGCGCGGCGCACTTTCCCCCCGGAAGGGCGTGGCCTGGAAGGTCACGTCCCGGGCAAACGGCGAGGGAAACTTGCCGGTTTCGCCATAGGCCAGGCGCAGCTTGAGCACCGGCACGAGGTTGCCCAGCATAGTGCGCCAGAAACGCTCCTCGTGGATGTTATAGGAGAGCCCGATCTTCGGATAGGCCTGCAGGCCTACCTCTTTCCCGAAAGCACTGTTGCCGTCCAGCCGTAAGCCGGCTTCCAGAAAGAGGCGGTCATGGAGGCTGAGCTGTTCCTGGAAGAAGATCCCGCCATTGAAGATCTGCGTGCGGGTTTCCTCGGCCGTGACGGTGGCCGCTTCGTCCAGGTCTTCGGTGCCGGGGAGAGCAAACGTCGTTCCCGTGGCCGTGATAATACTCTCGTCTTCCCGGAAACCCTGTACGCCAAAGGTAAAGGTAGAAGTCAGCGGGCCGATCTGAGGATAGTTGATCGTGCCCACATACTCCAGCGTCACGACCGAAAAGTCCCGGTTAAACCGACTCAACTGGCCCCGGTCTCCCGAAACGGGCTCGAACTCAATGGGCAGGAAGACGCGCTGTTCGTTGGCGCGCATGTCGATGCCCACCGTGAGCTTCGTACTGAACGTAGAGGAGGGCGTAAAGCGAATGGTGGAGCCTGCTGTAAAGCGATGGACGCCTTCGTTAACGTCCGGCAAAAGAAAGATGCGCAACGCCTCTTCGAAGGTTTCAGCTCCGCTGAAAAACAGCGCGTCGCCTACCTCAAAGGTGGTCAGCGGATCGAAAATCGACTGGCCGTTAAACAGACGCTGGAATTGAGAGCGGACATACGAACCCGAGAATGAAACCTCCAGATCGGGCCGAACCTTGGCCTGCAGGTTGGCCCGCAGCGCATACAGGGTGTTTTCGTTTTCCGGCTGCACGCCGGTGTCGTTCTGCAGCCGGCCGCTCACGTTATAGGTAAAGGTGGGCGAACCGCCCGAAAAGCCTACATAGTAGTTCTGGTAGAATCCATTTTTCAGGAAGCGATCACGAATGAAGTTTGTCTTTCCATAGTTCGGATCATTGGGATCTTCGCGCGTCTGAGGAAACGAGAATCCCGTGTCTTTGAGAAAGCGCGTTTCTGGCTGATCCAAGCCCAGCTCTGTGCGAATAGTCACGGTGGAGCGACCTGCCTGTCCTCGTTTGGTAAAAATCTGAATGACGCCTGAAGCTGCGTCTGAACCATAGAGAGTGCTTGCGGCTCCTCCTCTGGTAATTTCTATGCGTTCAATATCACTGGTGATCAGCTCAGCTAAGGCAGAGGTCAGCTCCCCTCCCAGGCTCAAGCTGGTCCCCAGTTCGGTGTCGACGCGGATGCCATCAATGTAAATGACAGGCGTTTGACTGCCAATGACGCTCGTGATGCCTCGAAAATCGATCAAGGCTGCCTGTCCCGGCTGGGCACTTTGCAGACGAATGGTAGCGCCGGCTACGCGACCCTGTAGCAACTGGTCTACGGACAACACCGGGGCCTCTTCAATATCGCGAGCGGTGAGCACTGCTACATCAGTGGCCAGCTTACGCCGGGCAATGCTGGTGCCCTGGCCGGTTACCACGACTTCTTCGAGCTGGAGCAGGTCTTCTTCCAGCATGAAGTCCTGGGTAACTGTGGCACCGGCAGTCAGGGTCACCTCAGCCCTACCTTCTCGATAGCCCACGAAGCGGGCCACAACTTCGTAGGTACCAGGTGGTATATTTTCAATGCGATACAGGCCATCAAGGTCGGCCGCTGCTCCCTGGTTGAGCGTTGGAATCACAACGTTTGCTCCCGGCAATGGCTCGCCTGTGCGCGCATCCAATACACGTCCCTGAAGCGTTGCTTGCTGCGCGTGTGCAGTAGTCCAGACCAGAAGGCTCAGCAGAAGCAATAGGCCGTTTCGCATGGCGATCACAATCGACCAGTTTTTTGAAAAGATCTTACCTTATGTTATCCGATACCTTCAGCGGAGGCAAGCAAAAAATTGGCTCAACAGATTTTTAACGCCCCGGTTACATTTCAATGATCACCACATTACTGAGAGATCTTGAAGCGCTGGCTTGGATGTTGGAGGCTGGATGGATGGCGTCAGGCATCCATCGCATAGGTGCAGAACAAGAGCTTTTTCTGGTAGAGCCCGTAGGGAATCCCGCACCCTTAGCTGCACAGATACTGCAGCAGAATACGGATGCTCATCTGGTTGCTGAACTGACCCGTTTTAACCTGGAGCTTAATCTTGATCCCATATTACTGCAGCACGACGCATTTTGTCGGTTGGAAAATCAGTTGCGCAGGTATCTGAGCTATGTGCAACAACTGGCCCAAAACTACCAGATCGGGTATGTACTCTGTGGGATTCTGCCTACAGTTCATCTGTCCGATCTGACTGTGGATAATATGATGCCGTTGCCTCGTTACCGGCAGCTCAATGAAGCGATCCTTCGCCTGCGTGGAGGGCCTGTTCAGTTGCAAATCACAGGTATTGATGAGCTGTTCGTGCAGCTGGACTCGATTATGGTCGAGGGATGTAATGCCAGCTTTCAGGTACACTTACAGGTTGATCCGGATGCTTTTGCCCGGTTTTACAACGCCGCTCAGGTAGCGGTGGCCCCGGTGCTGGCCGCGGGCGCTAATGCGCCGGTGCTTTTCGGGAAGCGGCTCTGGCACGAGACGCGCATTGCTGTCTTTCGCCAGGCGATTGACACGCGGGGGGGTAACCTGTATCTGCGAGAAATGAGTCCACGCGTGCACTTTGGCACAGACTGGGTGCGAGAGTCGGTGCTGGAAATCTACCAGGAAGATCTGGCGCGCTTTCGGATGTTGCTGGCACCGGAATCACCGCTCGAAGATGCCCTGCAAGTGCTGGAACAGGGCGGCGTTCCTCACCTGCAGGCACTTCGGCTTTTCAATAGCACGGTCTATCGCTGGAACCGGGCCTGTTATGGTGTGGCCGGAGGGCGCCCGCACCTGCGTATCGAAAACCGGGTGCTGCCCTCCGGACCGACGCCGGTCGACGAGGTGGCCAATGCCGCTTTCTGGGTCGGACTGGTGTTGGAGCTGGCGCATCGGGAGCCGGAGCTAACCCGGCGGATCGATTTTGATGAGGTCCGAGGCAATTTCATCGCCGCTGCGCGTCTGGGTCTGGGAAGCCAGTTAACCTGGCTGGATGGAACGCGCTGGCCAGCGCCGCGGCTGATTCTGGAGGAGCTATTGCCGCTGGCGCGGGCTGGATTGCAGCGTTTGACTATTGATCCTGCAGACATTACGCACTACCTGGGCATCATTCAGGAAAGGGTAACAAGCGGTCAGAATGGGGCTGAGTGGCAATTGCGCTCACTGGCTGCCTTGAAAGGACAGGGCAGCCGCGCCGAACGGCTGGAAGCGCTGGTGCTGACCATGCAGGCCTATCAGCAGGAGAATCGCCCCGTGCACACCTGGGAGCCGGCCCGGCTGGCCATTGTACGCCGACGCGAGGCCCAGGGCAATCGTCGGGTGGAACACGTGATGACCACCGACTTGATCACCGTGCAGGAGAACGAGCCACTACTGTTTGTAGCGGCGCTTATGGAATGGAAGCAACTGCACTTTGTCCCTGTCGAGGATGTGCGCCACCGACCTGTTGGATTGGTCAGCCGTGAGCGCGTCCAACAGGCTTTGCAACAGGAAGGAAAGGCACAACAACCAGTATCGACCATTATGAATCCCGATCCGATCACCCTGACACCGGAAACTTCCCTGGAGGAGGCGCGGCGGTTATTGCAGACACAGGCCAGGTCGGATCGGGCATTGCTGGTCGTGCACAGAGAACAGCTGGTGGGGCTGGTGGTTGAAACAGACCTGACTGAGGAATAGCAGCGGTTAAGCTTTCGGGTCGTCCGCTAAGTCGTCGGACGTTTCTTCATCTTCCTCATCTAATTCCTCGTCCTCTGGCTCTTCGTCCACTGCCTCGTCCAGTGCCTCATTGATGGCGATGGCCTCGTCCTCGTCCTCCAACCCGCCCAGGATGGTTTCCATTGTATCGGGTTCCGGCGTTTCGGCCTGGCGCCGACGATGGCGCTGTTGCAGTTCCGCCTTGAGTTCCGGTACAAGCTCATAAATGAGTCCAAGGTGATGCTTGCCGGTCTGCACCACCAACCCCTGTTTAATCATGACCTGGGCAATGTCGTAGGGGCACATTTCGTACCCTTTACCCCGCAGGTAAAAGTTGGCGTTGCGTCGCTCCGTACCGACAATAAGCACGTAACCTCGCGCCAGCTTGTTTTTGGCGTGGTTGAGCCATTTATCTCGGGAGACGGTAGGGCCTACGCGACGTTCTGGCTGATAATCGCTGACCGGTTCCATACGCCGTTACTTCAGAAGGTCCCGCTGAAAGAGCAGCAGCATCAACCGCAACAAAAAATCCCTGTTCCAGCCGGGGCAATTCGCGTTGTATATTTCAGGAAATAACGTTAACGCAAAAATAATAACGTGATGCAATCCCTGGCATTGCAACTCGGCGAATTCGGGCAGACCCTGATTGCCGGTGCCCCGTTGCTGGCCTGGCTGAAGGCGGCAGGTGTCTGGGCGGTACTGTCGGTGGTTTTCATCGTGATGCAGCGGGTGCTGACGCGTAGATTGGAGGCCCTGGCCCAGCGCACGCGCACGAATATCGACAATGTCATCGCGAACGCCCTGCGCCGGACGCGTGCCTATTTCCTGGTAGGGCTGGCTTTTTACGCCTCGGTAGCGATCGTTCAGTTGCCGGAGCCGGTTGTGCGGTGGGGCGGTCGGATCGCCTTTGTGTTGCTATTGCTGCAGATCATTCGCTGGGGCAACGGGCTGATCACCTTCTACGTGGAGCGCTACCGCCAGCAAAAGCTCGAAGAGGATCCAGCCGCCGTGATGTCCATGCAGGCGCTGGGCTTCATCGGACGCCTGGTGCTCTGGACGCTGGTACTGCTGGTCGCGCTGGACAATTTCGGCGTGGACATCACGGCGCTGGTGGCCAGTGTCGGGATTGCCGGCGTGGCCATTGGTCTGGCCGTGCAGAATATTCTGGGAGACCTTTTTGCGTCGCTCTCGATCGTGCTCGACAAGCCCTTCGTGGTCGGCGATTTTATTATTGTCGATAACTACATGGGTACGGTCGAGCACATCGGCCTCAAGTCCACCCGCATTCGCAGCCTCACCGGCGAGCAACTGGTCTTTTCCAACAGCGACCTGCTCAACAGCCGCATCCGCAACTATAAGCGCATGCGGGAGCGGCGTATCGTGTTTACGGTGGGTGTGGTTTATCAGACGCCGAAAGAAAAGCTGGAAAAGATCCCACAGATCATTCGTGAGATCATCGAGGCGCAGGAGAAGGTGCGCTTCGACCGCGCGCACTTTAAAGAGTTTGGCCCCTCCTCGCTTAATTACGAGGTCGTCTACTGGGTCCTTGAGCCAGACTACACGCTCTACATGGACATCCAGCAGGCCATCAACCTGGCGCTCTTTGAGCGCTTTGCGCAGGAAGGCATTGAGTTCGCCTATCCGACGCAGACGCTCTACGTCTATCCGATGCAACCGGTGGAGGCGCCGACCCCGTCCGACGCCGATGCACGCGCTCAGCCCTGAGGCGGATCCTATCGAAGGCGTTTCACAAAACGGGGGCCTGGCCCCGAATTGTCTTTTGCAGTGGCTGTTACCCACAAAAAAGGGCGAGCCCAAAGACTCGCCCCCGCGAGAATTTTCGGAAATACCGCCTGTTTTACCGGGTGCCTGCTGGAAGGGGGAGCGATTTGCGTGGGATGCGTTCGTCACGCTCGGCCGCGTGGTAGGCGAAAGCGGCGATGATCGTGGCGGCCTGCCGCAGGTCTTCTTCGATCACATGATCGAAGACGTCCATGTTGGAGTGGTGCGTGCGCGTGCCATAGGCCAGATGATCCTGGATAAACTGGAAGCCGGGCAGGCCCACCGCATCGAACGACAGATGATCGGTGCCGCCCGTGTTGCGTAGCGAGAGCGTCGCGGCTCCCAGATCATGGAAGGGGGCCAGCCAGGCCCGGAAAATCGGGGCTACCGCTTCATTACCCTGCAGATAAATGCCACGGATTTTGCCTCCACCGTTGTCGAGGTTAAAATAGACAGAAAACTTTTCGTGGGCTGGCTTCAGGCGGGCAGGGGGTTGGCCCCAGCCGCGCAGTTCAGCAAAGTGCTGGTTGACGTAGGCGCGGGAGCCCAGCAGACCCTGTTCCTCGCCGGTCCAGAGTGCCAGCCGGATCGTGCGGCGGGGGCCGCGTCCCAGTTGGTCGTAGACGCGTTTCAGGATGCGCATGGCCTCCATCATCACGGCCGACCCCGTCGCGTTGTCGGTGGCACCGGTGCCGGCATGCCACGAGTCGAAATGCGCACCCAGCATTACGAGCTCTTCGCCAATCTGCGGATCGGTGCCGGGCAGCTCGGCAATCAGGTTGTATTCATAGGGATCGTCGTCGTAGAAGGACACGTCCAGGTCCAGCGTCATCTCGACGCGAAAGCCACGTTCGAGCAGGCGATAGATGCGATTGTAGTGTTCGACTGCCACGGTGAACTGGGGAATGACCCGCACGTCGGGCTCCCAGGGACCGGGGCGTTCATACCAGGGGGTACCCGGCGGGGCAGGCACGCGGGCAGCCGAGACGAAGACGGTGCCATAGTCGCCCCGGAAGTTGCGGTCCAGGATGGCCAGCGGCTGCTCTTCGTAGAGAAACTGGAGGCGCTTTTGGGCAAGCTCAAGCCGCCGTAGAGCGGCAGCACTGTAGCGGCGCCCTCCGCTTTCGGGGTGGGCTGCGTTCGCCAGGGCCAGCAGGTCCTCGGCATCGCGCCGTCGCGCCAGCGGCTGGAAGGGTTCTTCGAGCTCCCGGGGCGGTTCCAGCAACACAATTTTGCCACGCAGCTTGCCGCGATAGGCGGCGAACGCGCTGGTGTCCTCGACGTCGAAGCGTACAACCTCGGCCGTGACCGGCCCGTCAATGTCTGGCGACCAGGCCTTGGGATAAGCCAGTACCGGAAACGAGACCGGGGTCGTCACTTCCATGCGAAAATGATGCAGCTGCCAGCCCCGGCCAAAAGGGCCCCAGGGTTCGCGGTGAACGTTCGTCAGCCCCCAGCTTTCCAGCCGGCGAGCAGCCCAGGCCATGGCACTGTCGAGCTGAGGCGAGCCGGTCAGCCGCGGTCCGTACACGTCGGTGAGCCAGAAGAGGGTCTCCATCACCTGGCTACGCTGCAGGCCTTCTTCTCGGATGAGACGGATCGCCAGCGTGTCGACCGGCTCCTGGGCCTGAAGCGGGATCGCCCACAGCAGGACGATCAGCCAGAGACGCTTAATCTTCCGGGCGGTGGCGATAGCGGATAACATGGGCCTTCTCCAGGGTAATGAGTCCTTCCTGTACGACCTCGTCCAGAAAAGGTAAGAGTTTCTGGATATTTTCTTCGGTGTCAACGATTTCCACCACCACGGGCAGGTCTTCCGAAAGCCGGAGTAGCTTGGCGGTGTGCACGCGGCTGGAGGCACCGAAGCCCATGATGCCGCGCAGAACCGTGGCCCCGGCCAGATTCAACTCGCGCGCCTTGAGCACGATCTGTTCGTAAAGCGGGCGCCCGTGGTAGCGGTCGGTTTCACCGATAAATATACGCAACAGCATGCCTTCGGAGGGTAACTTGGTCATGGCAGGCCTCCCAGATGGAGCAACAGGCGGGCGGTCAGAAAACCCAGCGCGACGCAGAGCAACCCGGCCAGGCTGCTTCCGAGCAAGTTCAATAAGCCCAGCAAGAGCTCGCCATCGCGCAACAGGTTGAAACTCTCCAGGCCGTAGGTAGAAAACGTCGTGAACGCCCCAAAGAATCCTACAAAAATCAGCGGGGCGGTTGGAGGGGGCAGTGGAACGACTTCGGAGAGGGCCCACAGCAATCCCAGCCCGTAGCAGCCCATCAGATTGACCACCAACGTACCCCAGGGGAAAGCCGGGCCCAGCCAGCCATACACCAGGCCCGAGAGGGTGTAGCGGGCAAGCGCTCCGAAGGCGCCGCCCAGAGCAATCAGTAATAGCTTCATGGGCGTTGCGCTCCCTTATGGTATCGGGCTGCTTCCCATAGCCGGAAGCGATCCAGATCGGTGCGGATGGCCCGTGCAACCGCCGCAATGACGGCTACATCGTCAACGAGCCCGAGGCCCAGCAAAGCATCAGGCAACAGGTCGAATGGATTGACAAAGTAGGCCAGCGCAGCGACACCGTAGAGTAACGAACACCATGGAATTACCCGATACTCACGCCGCATCCAGGCCTGTACCAGACGTAGCAGGGTGTGCAGCTCGCCTCCTACCTGAGCCAGTGCGACCTCGTGTCGGGCTAACTGGCGTGAGGCGTGCAGTACCAGCCGCACCAGCCGACCGCGGCGTGCCAGTAAGCGACGGGCCGTCTGCAATGCCAGCTCAAAAGCACGGGTGTGCAGGGGAACCTGAACGGATGGGTGAGTCTGCACGGTGATCACTTCCGGAACGCGTAATGGCATGGCAAAAAATAAATCGTTCTTGTAGTTTCTGCTCATCCCGACCAAACGAAATATAGCACAACCATGCCTAAGCCTAAAGTCAATCGATTGGGCAGCCTCTGGGGGCTGCTGTTGGGTCTGGTATGGATGACAGCACTGGCGCAGGAGCAGGCGCCGATTCCACCCACCCCTGCTGAAGTTCGATTGCGGTCCTTCCAGGAACGCATGGCCCGGGTGGAACGCTCGCTCGTGCGTAACGTGCCGTTCCGCAGCATCGGCCCCACCATCATGAGCGGTCGCGTGGTGGACGTGGACGTCAACCCGGCCGATCCAACCGAATTCTACGTGGCCTATGCCTCCGGAGGCCTCTGGAAGACGGAAAACAACGGCATTTCTTTTCGGCCGCTTTTTGACCGTGAGGCGACCATGACCATCGGCGACATTGCCGTGGACTGGAAGCGCGGCGTGATCTGGGTCGGTACCGGCGAAAGCAACTCCAGCCGTTCTTCCTACGCCGGCACGGGCATCTATCGCTCTACAGACGGCGGGCGCACCTGGGAGCATCTGGGATTGGCCGAAACCCATCATATCGGCCGTATTGTGCTGCACCCCCACGACCCCAACACGGTCTGGGTGGCGGCTGTTGGCCATCTGTACTCGCCCAACCCCGAACGGGGCGTCTACAAGACCACGGACGGCGGGCGCACCTGGCGCCGCGTGCTCTACGTGGACGAAAACACGGGCGCCATCGACTTAGTGATCGACCCGACCAATCCGAACGTGCTCTATGCCGCCATGTGGCACCGGGAACGCCGCGCCTGGAACTTTGTCGAAGCCGGCCCCGGCTCCGGCATCTTCAAATCGACCGACGGCGGAGAGACCTGGCAGCGCCTCAACATCGAAGGGAGCGGCTTCCCCACCGGGGAAGGCGTTGGACGCATCGGACTGGCGCTTTATCCAAAGAATCCACAGATCCTCTATGCGCTGCTGGACAACCAGTACCATCGGCCCAAAGAGGAAAAGAAGGAAAAACCGGCGCTGACCAAGGAAGACTTCCTGGAAATGCGTCGCGAAGCCTTTCTGGCGCTGCCGAACGACTCGCTGGAAGCTTTCCTCCGGGAAAATGGCTTTCCACGCGAGTACACGGCTCAAAAAGTAAAAGACATGGTGCGGCGCGGGGAGATCGCACCGCGCGCGCTCTACGATTACCTGACCGACGCGAACCGGGAGCTGTTTGAAACTCCTGTGATTGGCGCCGAGGTGTATCGCTCAGACGATGGCGGACGCACCTGGCGTCGTACACATGAAGGTTACCTGGACAATGTGTACTTCTCCTACGGCTACTACTTCGGCCAGATTCGCGTCGATCCGAACGATCCAGATCACGTCTACCTCCTGGGAGTGCCCCTTCTGGTATCGGACGATGGCGGACGCACCTGGCGCTCGATCAATGAGGAAAACGTGCATGTGGATCATCATGCCCTCTGGATCAATCCGAACCGGCCCGGTCATCTGATCAACGGCAACGATGGGGGGGTGAACCTGAGCTACGACGACGGGAAGACCTGGTTCAAAGCCAATACGCCACCTGTGGGACAGTTCTACTCAGTAGCCGTCGATAGCGCCCGGCCGTACAACGTCTACGGCGGGTTGCAGGACAACGGCGTCTGGATGGGGCCCAGCACCTACGAATTCAGCTACGAGTGGTATGCGGAAGGGCGCTATCCCTATGAACGATTGCTGGGCGGCGATGGCATGCAGGTACAGGTTGATCCCCGTACGAATGACATTGTCTATACGGGCTTTCAGTTTGGTAACTACTTCCGCATTGAGCGCAAAACCGGACGACGCGTGCCCATCAAGCCCCGGCACAAACTGGGCGAGACGCCGCTACGGTTCAACTGGGAAACTCCGATCTTTCTGTCACGGCATCATCCCGACATTCTGTATCTGGGCTCGAATAAACTCCATCGCTCTTTGAACCGGGGAGACGACTGGGAGACGATCTCGGGCGACCTGACGCGGGGCGGCCGTAAAGGCGATGTGCCCTACGGCACGCTCACCACCATTGCGGAGTCCGAACTCCGGTTTGGGCTCATCTATGTGGGCAGTGATGACGGCCTGGTACACGTGACCCGGGATGGCGGCGTTACCTGGACCCGCATCTCGGACAACCTACCGCAGCATCTCTGGGTGAGCCACGTCGAGCCCTCGCAGCATGTAGAGAGCCGGGTCTATGTGGCACTCAACGGTTATCGCTGGGATGATTTCACGCCGTATCTCTATCGCTCCGAAGATTACGGACAGACTTGGGAGCGGATCGGGACGGACCTGCCCTACGAGCCGATCAACGTGGTGCGCGAAGATCCGTACAATCCGGACATCCTCTACGTGGGCACTGACGGCGGCCTCTACGTGTCGCTGGACGGCGGGCGTTCGTTCATGCCCTTCTATGAAGGATTACCGCATGCGCCCGTGCACGATCTGGTGATTCAAAAACGGGAACGGGATTTAGTAGTAGCCACGCACGGCCGCTCGCTCTACGTGGCCGACCTGGAGGAGATCGAGCAACTTACGCCG
>Ga0256839_1005873_pt1 | contig 11100 bp, 7 predicted proteins | sample 354166metaG_FD_185968 | JGI IMG/M metagenome (GOLD analysis project Ga0256839, IMG submission 185968) | Hydrothermal vent microbial communities from Mid Atlantic Ridge, Atlantic Ocean - 354-166 | ecosystem: Environmental > Aquatic > Marine > Hydrothermal vents | place: Atlantic Ocean: Mid... | reverse complement strand
CATCGGCTCGCATCAAGCGTGCCGCCATGATACCACAACACACACCAATGTACAAGCCCCGACCCAAACCAATTACAAATTCTTGACATATCCACAATTACCCGCCCCATGTACGGAATATGTCCGGCATCACAGGGCTATCATTCCCAAAACAAGACCATCACCCAACAGAGGAGACCAAAATGCCATTCACACTCCCAGAACTCGGCTTCGCCTACGACGCGCTCGAACCCCATATCGACGCCAAAACCATGGAAATCCACCACACCAAACACCACGCCGCCTACATCGCCAAAGCAAACGCAGCCCTCGATGGCACCGAATGGGACGGAAAATGCTACGGCGAAATCCTCGCACGCATCAAAATGGTCCCCGAAAACATCCGCACCGCCGTCCAAAACAATGTCGGTGGCCACGCAAACCACACCCTCTTCTGGTCCATCCTCTCACCAAACGGCGGCGGCACGCCCGAAGGTGAACTCGCCGATTGCATCAACGCCTCCTTCGGCTCCTTCGAAAGCTTCAAAGAACAGTTCGCCAACCAAGCCGCCACCCGCTTCGGCTCAGGATGGGCATGGCTCGGCTTCGACTCCGAAGGCAAACTCCATGTCGGCTCCACCGCCAACCAAGACTCCCCCATCATGTTCGGCCACAAACCAATCCTCGGCCTCGATGTCTGGGAACACGCCTACTACCTCAACTACCAAAACCGCCGCCCAGACTACATCAACGCCTTCTGGAATCTCGTCAACTGGACCAAAGTCGCCGAATACTTCCAAATGTTCAAGCCCGACACCTGCTGCGCCGGCAAAGAGAGCTGCTGCTCCAAATAACCAAAACCTAAAAAATAAACCAAAACACCCGGCAATCGCCGGGTTTTCAATTTCAGGGTGCCCCTTTCAGGGTGCCCCGACCCGCATTCTTATGCGCGTCGGGTCTTCTCCTCTCCCTACCATCCTCCATGCGAAAGCAAACCCTCATCCTCACCGCTTGGCTCGCAATGCCCTTTCTGTGCATCACCTTCATCATGACCTGGATCTTCGTCACCCTCGACAAAGACAAACTCATGGCCGACTCCCCACCCGTCGGAGCCGGCGCAGGCGACACCGGCAACGCCAACGCCCTAGGCCAATGGCTCGCAGGAAGAGACCCCGACCAAATCTCCAAAGCCAACCAAGCCCGCAGAGAACACACCGCCATCAACCCCTTCAACTGGCCAGGCGGCACCCAACTCACCTTCACCCACACCCCCCCAAGTGGCCTCGACCCAAAAACACTCGAAGCCCGCATCATCATCCAATCCGACGCCATCCAAACAATCCTCATCCGCCACCCTCAGCAACTCAACAACGACCCCTCCAACAGCCCCGCCAACATCCAATGGTCCATCACCCTCGACCCCTTCGGCCCACCCGTCACCTCCGCCCACATCGCCATCGGATACCGCACCAAAGATTCCGACTCCTCCCAATGGCCATTGACCCCAATCAACCTGACCAACATTGAACCAGCCAACACCCTCGCCTCGGATCCAATCACCATCGAGCTGCGAATCAATGTCGTGGCCCCATGAGAATCCTCACCAAAAAAATCCACCGCGCCTACCCCGAACTCGACAAGTTCGACGACGATGTCTGCAAACGATACATCCGTCGAGCAAAGCAATTTGGAAATGCCTGGAAAATCTGGACCATCTTCGCTCTGGTGATTCCAAGCACGGTTGTGATCTGGTTTTTATCGATGATCTTATTGGATTGGACGATGACAACATACGCAGCCCAATTGCCGTCATGGCTCGATCTATTGATATTCTTGCCCGCAATAACAGGAATCATTTGGTTCCCCGCACTCGTCACCCTCCTCATCCGCGACCGCTGGCTCCACCGCTGCATCCGTAAACAACTCACAGGCACCCAATGCCCCACCTGCGGCTACTCCCTCATCGGACTCTCACTCCTCCAAGACACCCCCGCCCCAACCGTCCACTGCCCCGAATGTGGCCACACCACAACCCTCAAAGACCTAGGCCTCACCCAAGAAGACATCGACCCCACCCTCATCACGACTTCCGAAGCACCCGCAAGTGCGAATACCCACGCCCCAACACAGCACGACTGCTCGCACTGAGCCACTCATCGAGGACCTCCGCATACACCTGACGAAAATCAGCCGTGTATTTCAAATCCCCCGCATCCAGATTCGTCAACGACGGATACCGCGAATGCAACCCCGGCTCAACCATCGGCCCAAACAAAAACATCGGCGCCGCCGTCCCATGATCCGTCCCCCCCGACCCGTTCTGCCCAACCCGACGCCCAAACTCACTAAAGCACATGCTCAACACCTTCCCATCATTCTCCTGGGCCTTCAAATCCTTATAAAAAGCACCCACGGCCTCAGACAACTGCCCAAGCAACCGAGCATGGCTCCCCTGAGCCCCCCCCTGATTGGCATGCGTATCAAAACTCCCATGCGACACATAAAACACCCGCGTCTTCATCCCCGCACGAATCATCGACGCCACCATGCTCAACTGGTTCCCAAGCGTTGAGTTCGGATACCGCACCAACGACTCCGTCTCCACGGCCTTGCGAATCTTCCGACTCGAAATCTGCGCATCCATCGCCGTCCGAACCAAAAACGACTTGTTGTCATCCAACAACGCCGCCTTGGCTCGCTCATCGTTTTCCTGAATCGACCGCAGATACGCCTCGTTGAGTTCCTTGCCAAACTTATCCCCCGTCCATTGATACATATCCGCGCTCTCGATCGCCACAGGCATCATCTCCCGACCATGCAACGCAAGCGGCGCCGTCCGTCCAATCGCAATCGGTGGCGGCGGCATCACCACAGCACCCGAACCACCAGCCCCGCCCTTCCCTTTCCCCTTCCCAACCCCATCACACTGTGCATCAACATACTTCCCAATCCACCCATCCCCCGTCCCATTCGTATCAGCAGTATGCCAAATATCCATCGACGCAAAGTGCGAGCGATTCGGATTGGGATACCCAACCCCCTGCACAATCGCGCACAACCCATCGTCATACAACTCTTTGAACCCACCCATCGAACCGTGCAGCCCAAGCCCGCCGTTGCGATCCAAACGCAACACATCATCCCCCGACAGCCCAATCCCAGGCCGAACCCGGTGATACCCATCATCCCCAAAGGGCACCAAGGTATTGAGCCCATCATTGCCCCCCGACAACTGGATCACCACCAATATCCGATCCTCATCAACCCCCGCAATCGAACTGAGCCCCATCGCAGGCCCAGGCAACGCAAAAGCCGAACTCTGCAAAAACGCAGGCACCGTCACCGCCGCCGACGCAAACAACGCGGAGTATTTGGCAGACCCCTGCAAAAAATCACGCCGGGTATACGCCTTGGCATCGCTTGGATTCAGATGATGACTCATATGAAAGAACTCCTATTGCATGCTCCTACTGCACGCTAACACAACTGGTACTCAGGCATCGAGGTCAACAACACCAACGCCCGCACCGCCCCCTCATTCTTCCGCAACGCCCCCTCGTCCTCGTCCACTCGCGCTCCACGCAACACCGTCCGAATCACCGATTCCTGCGCATCGCCAAGCGTCAACATCGACAACTCCCGAACAATCTGCTCATCACTGGCATGGGTTTCAGTCGCCGTATTCAAACTCGGCACCAACGCCAACGCATCAAAATGCGATTGCTCTTTAAACATCAAAGGCCGAGTCGGAAGCACACCAGTCAACAAATAAATCAGCGTATTCTGACGCACAAACATCGTCGAAGTATTGATCCAACTCCGCCCACCATCCCACCCCTTCACACTCGGAGGCAAAAACAACGACTGCCCCATCAACTCCATCGCATCCGACACAATCCCCATATCCCGCACAGGCACCTTGAGCGACCGCACCGAACCAATCAACAACTCACTTGGGCTCTTGATTTTGGTTCCAATGTTGGCAGGATCATAAAAATGCCTCGAAAGCAGCATCTTCCGAATCACAGGCCGAATCTCATAACCCGTCGCCCGAAACAGATTCGTCAACTTCACAATCACCCGCCGCGTACCGATGTCCATCGCCGACAAATCCATCGGCACATCCCGTACAAAGAACCGATACAACTTGAGCACAATAAACATCGCACACGCCTGTTGAGTCAGAATCACATCAACCAGATCGTTCCCGTCAAAGTTTCCCGTCTGTCCAAGTACCCGCTTGCTTCCGCCGTCATGTTGTCTCTTGTTGAATGAAAACTTGTTATCGACAAAGGTGTAGCCCGTCAACGCTCGGGCCGATTCCTTGATGTCGTTCTCTGAATAATGCCCTTCTCCAAGTGAAAAAAGTTCCAGCAACTCTCGTCCAAGATTCTCATTGGGCGAGTTCTTTCGATTCTGGTTGTTGTTGAGAAATTTGAGCATCGCCGGATCACGCACAATCCCCAACAGCAAATCACGAAAGTTCCCCATCGAATGTTTCCGCAACATCCGATTCTGTTCATACATGTGATACGAATCTTCCACATTCCGGTAGCTCGTCGCAAAGTGCCCATGCCAAAACAGCGTCATCTTCTCTTCCAAAGGCCTCGGCGTCTCCACCATCTTGGTCAACCACGCCCGCTGAATCTCCCGCATTTGCCGGCGATCCTCCCGCTGTCGTCGCTGTCGCTCGTTGCGAAACAACGCCACCGTATCCTCATCACCAGTTTCCCGCGCTTTGGTAAATCTCTTCCGTTCTTCTCGCGTGATTGGTCGAATAATGTTCTTGTCAAAAGAATCCGCTTCATCGGCCTGACCAGAAATCTCCTCAAAATCCACCAAATAATCCACCGCTCGCTCAACACCCCATCGAGCAAGCGTCCGAATCTGCTCATCAGACCCCCCAAACCCCGCCCGCAACAACAAGTGCCTGGCCTGGGCGTACCCAAAATCCGCATCCTTGATCGCCGAAAGCGAATCATTGATTCGCCTGGGTTTCGACTTGGACTTGGGCTTGGGCTTGGCGGCTTCCATGCGTGTTGACATCAGATCATCTCCCAAAACAGCATACCACACAACCAACGCCCAACGCAACAGCCCATCAGCCATTGCATCAAACCCAACTGGCCATCCAAAACAGACCATCAAAAAACATCAAAAAACCGTCACCACCCTCATTGGGAATCATCCGTGGCTGGTTTCACCCCATCACACTTTCGGACGCGACGCAATCCGAAAACTCCACACCAGCCCCCCAACCACCGTCGCCAGCAGCAACGCCCCGATCACATGGTGCGAAGTCGTCATCATCGCCTCACCCACTCGAATCCCATGAGCCGTCGCCAACTCCGTCGAAGTCGGCAACACAGGATGCCCAGTGTCTCCCGTCCGCGTCATCGCCAAAGCCCCCCACCCAAGCGTGAACTGCAACACCACCAACCCATGCACCACCGCCCCATAAGGCCGAATCGCACCACTCCCGTCCGCAGAACCCCGATCAATCTTCCCAACCCGAATGCACTTGGCACCCGCCACAATCACCAAAATCAACACAAGAAACGAAAACCCAATATGCGACATCAACGCATGACCAGAATCCAAATGCCGAGTCATCGCTCCAAACACCAACTGAATAAAGAGCCCAACAGTCGCAATCAACAGCATCGTCGACGCCGACTTGCTCGCATCAATCGCCTCATTGCTCGGATGCACACGCTCCCACCGCCTGCTGCACACCACCCCCGTCGCAATCGCCAGCGCAAAAACCAACTGCGCCAACACCCCATGCAACGAAGCCAAAAACTGCGATTGCTCCGAAACCCGCAACGCACCCATCACCCCTTGCACCACCACCCCAACCAACAACACCACACTCATCACCCTCGGCAACAACCGCGACGGAGCCCCAAACATCCGCACCACCAACACAATCGTCACCAGCCCAGCAAAGGTCCCAAAAATCCGATGCGAATGTTCCAAATAAATCCGCGCCTCTTCCATCAACGACAACGGAAACAAAATCCCCACCGATCCATAAGTCGTCACCGAATCAGGCACCGCCAACCCAGACTCCGTACTCGTCACCAATCCCCCCACAGCAATCAAAGGCAAATAACTCAACGCCACCACCCAAGCAAACCGAGCCCGCCAATCAATCTCCTTGACCACAGAACGCACATTCGACGCCCGAACCTTCCCCGCCAACCACCCAATAACAATCATCCCCACAATCACCCCAACCCCAAGAGCAATCCCACCCCCCGTAAACCCGCCCGGCTCATAGACAACCGTGCCCGAGACAACAGTGCGATCCAATTGCACGCCCAAAAGCTCCATCGACGAATGCGATTGGGTACTCTCAAGAACCTTCACCCTCTCGGTCATCATCGAACCAGTGAAAATCACCGAAACCGCCCCCCCAATCAACCCCGCAGCCGCCCCAACACAACTCTGCCGACTTTCCACATTCCTGAGAAACAGGAAAACAAGCCCCGCATACACCACCAAAGAAACCCCGATGATCACCCCAACAGGCAAATCTCGATTCACCAACAGCATCACCCAACTCACCACCCCCATCAACAGCACCCCCGCCACCCCAATCGTTGTGGACACACCCAAAATCGGGTTTGCAAGTGGTGATGATGCAGAATCGGGCATAACTGATTGTGGGGCCATGGGTTGGGTACTTTCTGTCGCGGTTGATTATTGAGACGCAGTCGCAATTGGTTTACGGTAGTGCTTCCAAATATCCAAAGCCAAAAAAACATCAAAAATTATGGCTTGGCAGCACTCCACCACACCATCACCCATGCTACGCTGTCCGCAATCAACAAACCCTCCTCCTTTAAGAGGGTTTGGTTTTCATCTCAATACCGCTTATCGCAGTGGTTGTTGCAATGGCTTTCCAATAGGAGCTCACCGAGTGAAACCTATATTCCCAAAGTGGATGAACAGCGTCCCCACCGTACTCGTCGTCGGTGTCCACGCCGCCATCATTCCCGTCATCGCAGGGTTCTGGTACTACGCCACCCCAAAGTTCTGGGAAGTCGGCTACATGCCCACCCAACCCGACACCGGCTTCAACCACCAAATCCACGCCGGCAAACTCGGCATGGACTGCCGCTACTGCCACACCGATGTCGAAGACTCCTGGCGCGCCAATGTCCCACCAGTCAAAACATGCATGGGTTGCCACGAAGATGGCAAACTTGGCCCAGACGCCTCAGCAACCGCCGAAAAAGTCCAGTTCATCCGCGACGCCTACGAAACAGACTCACCAATCGAGTGGCGCAAAGTCCATGTCGTCCCCGACTACGCAACCTTCCCCCACAACGCCCACATCAACGCCGGAGTCAGCTGCTTCTCCTGCCACGGCGCCATCAACGACATGCCCGTCGTCTCCCAAGTCCAATCCCTCTCCATGGGCTGGTGTCTCGACTGCCACCGAAACCCAGAAGAAAACCTCGTCCCCAAAGACAAAGTCACCGACCTCTACTGGGTCCAAAACGAATGGTTCGGCAAAAAAGCATCCGAACGAGTCCACATGGGCATGACCCCAGAAAAACTCAAAGCCACCCTCATGCAAGCACCGCCACAAAGTTGCAGCGCCTGCCACTTCTAAGCATTCGACACCCCACCGACCAAAGCACACGCCACGCGAGACCGAACCATGAGCACACTCGATCAATGCCCTTCGACAAAAAACTCGATCGACATCCCTGAAGAACTCCCCGAGTTGGGGAAAGTCTCAGGCCAAAAATACTGGCGCAGCATCGAAGAATACTCCGCAACCCCAGAGTTCAAAGAACTCATGGAACGAGAGTTCCCCGTCGACGCCTCCATCATGGACGACACCTCCCGCCGCTCCTTCATCAAAGTCATGGGCGCGTCCATGGCCCTCGCCGGAGCCGCCACCATCCCCGGCTGCCGCCGACCAGACCGCAAAATCCTCCCCTACTCCAGCAATGTCCCCGAACATGTCATCCCAGGACGCCCACTCTTCTTCGCCACCGCCATGGCACTCCCCGCCGGAGGCACCGAAGGCCTCCTCATCGAAACACACGCAGGCCGACCCACCAAAATCGAAGGCAACCCACTCCACCCAAACAACCAAGGCAAAACAAGCCCCTACGCCCAAGCATCCATCCTCGACCTCTACGACCCCGACCGCCTCAAATACCCCGTCTACAACAACCCCGCCCGAGGCCACCTCGCCGCCACATGGGACGACTTCGACGCATGGGCAAACGAACACTTCCCCAAGTTCGACAAAAACAAAGGCGCAGGCCTCGCCTTCGTCATCGACAAACAAACCTCCCCCGTCCGCGACCGCATCTTGATCCAACTCCAACAACGCTGGTCAAACGCCGCCTTCATCGCCTGGGACCCCGCCGAAAGCCGCGCCCAAGCCGATGGCACCAAAATGCTCCTGGGCAGCCCACACTGGACACGCTACAACCTCTCCAAAGCCACCCGAATCCTCGCCATCGGCCAAGGCCAAATCGACCAAGGCCCAGAAGCCGTCCGCATGGCCCGCGAACTCGCCGCCTCTCGCAAAATCCTCAACCACGGCGACGAAATGAGCCGCCTCTACGCCGTCGAAACCAGACCCTCCTCCATCGGTGTCATGGCCGACCACCGCTTCCGCCTCGCCCCATCACAACTCCAAAACTTCACCATCGCCCTGGCCAAAGCCGTCCTCCTCAAAACCGCCGGGCTCGGCAACTACCTCCCCGATGTCGAGGTCGTTGGCATCTCCAAAGACGAAATCCAAGCCATCGCAGACGATCTCTTTGCCCACCGCAAACACGCCGTCGTCCTCCCCTCAGAAAGCGACCTCACCCCAGAAATCTGGGCACTCTGCCAAATCATCAACGACACCCTCAAAGCCACCGATGAAGGGTTCGTCGAATTCTTCCCAATGAGCCCCCAGTCCGCGTCCAATGGCTACCAAAACCTCGCCCGCCTCAACGCCCTTCTGGGCCAAGGCCATGTCAACACCCTCGTCTGCCTGGGCACCAACCCAGTCTTCGACGCCCCCGGCTCACTCGACTTTGCCAACAACTTCTCCAAAGCCAAACACACCATCACCCTCTCAGTCGGCAACTCCGAAACCGCCGCCGCCTCCACATGGGCACTCAATGGCACCCACTTCCTCGAAAGCTGGAACGCCGTCCAATCCATCGATGGCCAAATGTCCATCACCCAACCCATGATCGCCCCCCTCTACGACCCGGCACGATCAGAAATCGAGTTCATCGCAGGCCTGCTCAATACTGGAAACAGTGCCGGAAACGAAAACGCCACCACCCCCGATGGCTACACCATCGTCAAAGATTCCATCCGCGAAATCATGGGCCTGGGCTCAGCAGAAATCGACAAAGTCTGGAAAACAGGCCTCCACAACGGCGTCGTCGCCAACCGAACCGCCCCAGCTTCCAAACCCACATGGAAATCCGAAATCGTCGTCAAAGCCGTCGTCGCCAAAGGCCAAAACAACGCACCCGCCCAGACACACCTCGATGTCCAATTCTACACCGACCGCTACAACATCGGCCAATCCGCAAACAACGGCTGGCTCCAAGAACTCCCCGAATTCGGCACCTCCGTCGTCTGGGACAACCCACTCCTTCTGAGCCCAAAAACAGCCAAAGCCCTCGGCGTCCTCCCAGAACACACCTCCCAAGACGAATTCAACCCCTACACCAAAGCCCAGATGCCCCAAGCACGCCTGGTTGACATCACCCTCAACAACCGAACCATGACCATGCCCGCATGGATCCTCCCAGGCATGGCCGACAACACCGTCTCCATCAAACTCGGCTTCGGACGAACCCACGCCGGAAGCGTCGGCAACCAAGTCGGCTTCAACGCCTTCGACATCAAAGCCCTCACAGGCATGCTCGCCAGCGGCGCAACCATCACCAAAGCCAAAGGCACCTACACCATCGCCTCGACCCAAAACCACTGGTCCATGGAAGGCCGAGAAACCATCGTTCGCGCCATGGACAAAAAATGGTTCGACAAACACGCCGCCAAAGGCATCAAAGAAAAACCAGACAAAATCTATGGCCACAAAACCGCACACCTCAATGTCGCCGAACAACTCGGCGAACTCGCACACACCCCACCAAACATCTCCGCCTACGACAACCCACAAAACGCCTCCGATGGCAACGCCGCCCCCGGCTCAGACTTCTCCAAAAACCCACAATGGGGCATGTCCATCGACATGAACGCCTGCACCGGATGCTCCACCTGCACCGTCGCATGCCAAAGCGAAAACAACATCCCCGTAGTAGGCAAATCAGAAGTCGCCAAAGGCCGAGAAATGGCCTGGATCCGCATCGACCGCTACTTCACCGGCGACGACCTCAACAACCCAGACGAAATCTTCAACCAACCCATCGCCTGCGTCCACTGCGAAAACGCACCCTGTGAAACCGTCTGCCCCGTCAACGCCACAACCCATAGCCGCGAAGGCACCAACGACATCGCCTACAACCGATGCATCGGCACACGCTACTGTGCAAACAACTGCCCCTACAAAGTCCGCCGATTCAACTTCTTCGACTACGCACCCGCCAAATTCAACGGCGGACTCAACCCAAACTACACCACAGTCGCCGCCGCAGACAAGTTCGACGAAACCATCGGCCAAGACCGAACCTTCAACCAAAACCTCATCCCACCACGCCTCCGCAAAAAACTCGACGAAATCAGCAAAATGAAGTTCAACCCAGATGTCACCGTCCGCAGCCGAGGCGTCATCGAAAAATGCACCTACTGCATCCAACGCGTCAACGCCGCACGCCAAGACGCCAAAGTCCAAGGCATCTGGGCCGAAAAAGACCAAATCGCCCCGATCCCCGACGGCTTCTTCCAAGTCGCATGCCAACAAGCATGCCCAACCGACGCCATCGCCTTCGGCGACATCCTCGATCCAAACGCAAGAGTCACCAAAGAACGCGACTCCCACCGAACCTACGCACTCCTGGGCTATCTCAACACCCGCCCACGCTCCACCCACATGATGCGCGTCCGCAACCCAAACCCCGCCATCGGCGTCTACGACCACCACGATCCACTCGATCACGGCGGCGGACACGACGACGGCTC
>Ga0256839_1005872_pt1 | contig 11101 bp, 14 predicted proteins | sample 354166metaG_FD_185968 | JGI IMG/M metagenome (GOLD analysis project Ga0256839, IMG submission 185968) | Hydrothermal vent microbial communities from Mid Atlantic Ridge, Atlantic Ocean - 354-166 | ecosystem: Environmental > Aquatic > Marine > Hydrothermal vents | place: Atlantic Ocean: Mid... | reverse complement strand
GGTAGCGCCTGTCCGGCGGGCAGGGAATGCGCTCGAAGCCGTTGGCGATGGGGTCTTCCCAGCCCTCGATGTGCAGCGGGTCTTCGCTGGCCTCGCGCCAGACGCCGGCCTGCACCGTGCCCAGCACCGGTGCGCCAGGTGCTGGTGTCTGTAAGAGCGTCTCGATCGGCACTTCCAAGGCTCTGGCCAGTTTTTGCGCCATCTTTTCGGTCAGCCGTGCCTTGCCTTTTTCTAGCCGATAGAGGTGCATGCTGGATATGCCTGCCAAGGCAGCCAGCTTATCGCGGCTCAAGCCCTTGTCTATGCGAATCTTTTCAATGCTAGCGGTCATGCCGCGAGTGTGCTGATGCATTTTGTTCTTGACCACAACAAAAAATGTTATGATAATGGTATGAAAATCACGGGGATTGTTGCGATGCAGTTGGTCGAATGGCGACAACGCAGAGGCATGACAAAAGTTGAGTTGGCAGAGCTGATCGGTGTGTCGGTGATGCAGCTCTATCGCTACGAGAAAGGCCGCTGTCGCCCATCACCGGAGGTGATGCGGCGCATCGCTCACGTAACGGGTGGGGCGGTGCTGCCGAACGACTTCTACGACCTTCCCGACGGACACGAGCAGCGGGCGGTTGCATGCGGAGGGGAGCGGCCATGACGTGCCATGAGCGGCGGGAGGACATCGACGTGGTGCTGCTGGAAGGCGTTACCATGCCGTGCCGTGGATGCGGAGCGGTGCGGTTGCGCCTGCGGCGCGTGGAGGACGGAAAGCTGCTGCGCCTGGAGCTGACGCGCAGCAGCGTGGCGTTCCTGCGCGGGGCGATGCAGGCTCATGAGGAATTCAAGCTTCAGGCACGTGTGAACTCCCAGTCGGCCAGGTCCTCTGGCAGGTCGCAACCGGAAGGGTCGATGCCGGACGACGGCCAGACGGTGGCGCCGGAAACGAGATCGTCCAGTGCCTGACGGGGTGCGAGTATGTGCCCAATGGGTCGTCTTCGTGGAAGACGGTCCAGCCGTGGAGTGTCAGACGGATGTGGAAAGTGCCGCATGGTCCCGTGTGCCAGAAATGGGTTGGGGGCATGGCCCGCCTCCGTGTGTGCGCGTGTCGATTCACGGAAGCAGCATAGCACGGTGGCGGGCCAGTTCGTGCGTGGTGTCGTTCTCCCTTCGTGTGCTGCCTGGTGCATCTCTCTCCCTGCGCCAGGCAGCATAGCAGGGAGGTTTCGGGAATGATGCCAGATTTTGACTGTCAAGCGCGGGTGGAGCGGGCGCGATGGAAGCTGGACGATGCGCTGCGACGGGTGGCGGCGAGGCTGGGCAACCGCAAGGCGGCCATCGGGTGGCTGGCGCGGCAGATAGGGGCCGGGCCGTCCGCCCTGGAGACGCTGCTGTATCACCGCCGCGGCTCGGTGCGGCTGGCGCGGGCAGTGGAACGGGCGTGGATGGAGGCGCTGCTGGCCATGCTGCGGCGCGACCTGGAGGCGCTGGAGCATGAGCTGGTGGTGGCTGCTGAAGACGACGTTGCTGAGCTGGCGCATCAGGCGCGCGCTGCTGTGGCGGCGCTTGAAGAAGCGCTGGCGCAGAGGAGTGAAGAGCGATGATGGATGCTGACGGCTGGCCGAAGGAGACGATGACCGTGGACGAGCGGCTGCGGGTGCTGGCCGACGAGGTGGAGGCCGGCATGGTGGACGGGCTGCTGGTGGTGGCGGTGGGCGAAATGGATGTGCGCATCGTGATGCAGCCGCCCGCCGGGGCGGCGCGCAAGCGGCTGCTGGACGGCATCAGCGATGGGCTGAAGGAGGTGCTGGGATGAGCGATGACGGCTGGTCGAAGGAGGCGAGAGCGCTGGTGGCCGAGCGCGAGGCCACACACGGGCCATTCCCGTGCACGGCGGCAGTGGCGCAGCAGATCAAGACTGCATTGCGCTGGGGCGCCGGCGAGCGCTGGCACGAGATGCCGGCGGAAATACGCGAGGCGCTGGAAACGATGGCGACGAAGATGGCGCGGGTGGTGTGTGGCGATTGGAGGCACGAGGATCATCTGGGCGACGTGGGTGGCTACGCATTCCTTGCGCGGGCTACGATCAACGGGCGGGATGACGATGGGTGATCGCATCGCCGTGAAGGAGGTGCTGGCCAGGGTGTCGCTGGCCGACATCGCGCTGCGCGACGTGGGGCGATGGGATCCTCGTCGCAGCAATTTCAGTCGCGGCGACCTATGGGCCTGCTGTCCGTTTCACCAGGAGAAGACGCCGTCGTTCCACGTGGACGTGCGGAAGGGGCTGTTCAAGTGCTTCGGATGTGGCGTGGGTGGCGACGTCGTCGAATACGTGAAGCGGCGGCAGGGGGTCAGCTTCCGGGGAGCCATCGAATGGCTGGCGCAGGAGGCCGGCATCGCGGGGGTGCCGGGGCGGCCAGCGCCTGCTGTCGCCGCCGCGCGACGTTCTCGCTCTCATGGCCGTGCCAGCGGCGATGCGGATGCGCGAAGGAGGTTGGCGAGGGCGCGAGCCATATGGCGGGCTGCGAAGCCTGCACTGCACACGCCAGCGCACGATTACCTGATGGCACGAGGCATCGACGAGCGGCCGCCTGCCAGCCTGCGATACCATCCGCGCCTTTGGCGCTCGCGAGAACACGGCGAGGGGGCGGCCATGGTGGCGGTGATGGCGGGGCCTGAAGGGCAGTTCGCGGGTGTGCATCGCACGTGGCTGGCGCGGGCTGACGATGGCTCATGGCGCAAGGCGGGTGGCGAGGGCGTGAAGAAGATGCTGGGCGTCGCGCGCGGCGCGTGCGTGCGGCTGACGCCGGCGGCAGAGTGCATCCACATCGCCGAGGGCATCGAGACGGCGATGGCCGTGCTGCAGGCATTGCGGCGACAGGGAGAGGACAGGCCAGCCGTGTGGGCGGCGCTGAGCCTGGGCAACATGGGGCGGGTATGGCTGCCGGACACGTGCCGGGAGGTGGTGCTGGTGGCCGACAACGACACCAAGGACTGGCGGGCAGCTCGGCGGGCGATGCGGGATGCTGCGCGCATGCATGCGGCGCGTGGGCGCATCGTGCGCATCGTATGGCCGCCGCGCGGGATGGACTTTCTCGACTGGATCAACGCTTCCGCTTTCCACGCCACAGCAGAAACGGCAGCAGGATGATCGACGGGAGATAGACGATGGCCAACAGCATCACCAACACCCATCCGCCGAACAGGCGAGCAAGCCATACGAGCAGGGCCGTGCTCACAACGGCGAGCAGCGTGAGTGCGAGCAGAGTTCGCAGATACGTCATCCAATGACGAGAGGGAATGGCCATGCCAGATATCGTATCACCTGGGAGAGCGCTACAGAAGGCGCAAGTGGCAGCCATGCCGGCTCCGACGTTCTCTCCATCGATGATCGAACAGCTGAACGAGGAATTCGCGGTGGCGCTGGCAGGCGGCAAGGCGGTCATCATCCGAGAGGATCCGGGAGCGGAGCCGGGGCACAAGGTGGAGTTCATGAGCAGGGACAGCTTCCTGCTGTGGACGCAGAACAGGCAGGTCTATTACGACGGGAAGCAGGTGCCGATCGGTCAGATATGGCTGAAATCGGCCCTGCGCAGGACATACAGGGGGGTCGTTTTCGATCCTGGTGGCAAGGGGCGGGACGGGCATTACAACTTATGGCGCGGCTGGTCAGTAGAGCCATCGCCAGATGGCGATGCATCGCCTTTCTTCGAGCTTATACACGACGTCATCTGTGGCGGTGATGGAGAGTTGTCCGCCTGGGTTACGGGTTGGTTCGCGCAGATCGTGCAACACCCTGCCAAGAAGCCCGGGACTGCGCTGGTGCTGAGGGGCGGGCAGGGTGCCGGGAAGACGATGGTGGGAGAGATATTCGGCTGGCTGATGCCGGATCATTACATTCTCGTGGATGATCCACGCTACCTCGTTCACAACTTCAACGCTCACATGGCATCGTGCTTGTTGCTGCAGGCCGACGAAGGGTTCTGGGCAGGCGACAAGCAGGCGGAGGGGCGGCTGAAAGGGCTGATCACATCGGAATACCAGATGATCGAGGCCAAGGGGGTAGACCCTGTACGCATGCGCAACCACGTGCGGCTGTTCATCACCTCGAACGAAGACTGGGTGGTGCCGGCAGGAATGAGAGAGCGCAGGTTTTGCGTCATCGACGTTCCGCCGGTGAGGCAGCAGGACAGACTGTATTTCGGGCGATTGCGATCGCACATGAGCAAGCCTGAAAATCTGGCAGCGTTGCTGTGGGAATTGCAGCACTTCAACCTGGATGCTGTGGACGTGTCGCGTATTCCGCGCACGCAGGCGCTGCTCGATCAGATCGTCGATACGCTGGACAGCTTCGTGGCGTGGTGGATGCAGTGCCTGGATATCGGGGGAGTGCCTGGTCAATGCGAGGAGTGGCCGGAGTTCATTCCGACGCGGTGGCTGTATGAGAGCTATTACCAGAGCTGGGAGCGCAGACGTATTGGGAAGCCGCTGCTGGAGCGGAGTTTCGGAAAGCGGTTCAGGGCAATGTGCCCCTCAGCAAGAAGGGAGCGAAGATTGCCGCCTGACGAGGCCGTGAGCGATAGAAAGTGGGGCTATGTGTTGCCTCCATTGGCGGTGGCCAGGCGGGAGTTCGAAGAGGTGGTCGGTCAGTCCGTTGATTGGCTGGACGATGTGTGAGCGTCCCATCTGTCCCATGAAGTCCCATTGAAAGCGATTACATGGGACATCGAAAAATCACGAAGGAACAAACGGATGAAGTATGAGTGTCCCATGTGTCCCATTGCTACGCGCGCGCGCGTGCGCGCACACGTATTACGTGGCGTTCTTTTCCGGATTTCATGGGACAGATGGGAAAAAGGGACACGCGTGTAGAAAAACAATGGCTTATGGCGTCCCATGAAAAACGATTCATGGGACACATGGGACAGGGAGAGAAGGCGATGGTGGCGAAGGCGGTGAAAAGGCGGGCGACGTTCATCGGAGTGCCGGAGCAACGGATGGCGCAGGCTGAACGGCGTGGGGAAGCGGTCGATGTGGTCAACCTGCATCCGACAGGGCTGCCGCATTACGACACCGTGCGGTTCGCTGGTGGCGAGATCGCCCGGCTTGCGCGGCGTGGAGCGCTGGAGCCGCATCTGGTAGAGGCGGCGGAAAGGCTGGCGGCACTGCATCATGCTGCGCGGATGGACGGGCCGCGTGCAGTCGATCCGTCGAAGATCGTGGTCGATGGTGGTGGTGCAGGTGCAGGTGATTTGACCGAACGTGTGCTGGATGCACGGGCGGCGTTCAGCGAGGCGATGGATGCATGTGGGGCGTTGTGTCGGCCAGTCGTGAGTGCGATCGTGATTGATGGGATGACGCTGGCGGAGGCGGGGCGTATACGTGAGCTCTCCAGGAACAGGCGTGATAGAGCGGTGGCCGCGTTATGGGTGCTGAAGGCGGGGCTGGACGTGCTGGCCAAGCATTTTGGGCTGCGTAGGCCGGAAGTGGCGATGACGGATGGGAGGTGGTGAAAAACATGTAGCGATTTTTTCTTGATTTGCGACACAAATCGGATAGCATTCAGGCACAATGCGATTCGTGTGAGCGCTGCGGCAATTGTCGCGGCGCTTTTTTCGTGGGTCGACCGATGCTGACGATCGATATATCGGATGATGTGGCGCGGGTGCGGCGGCGCATGACGACGGTGGCGAGGCAAGAATTGCCGTTTGCGCTGGCGTTGGCACTCACTGGCGCAGCATTCGATATACGTAAGGAGGCTGTCGAGCGTGTAGGGCCGGATAGCTTCGATATGCGTGATCGCCGCTTTTTGAGAGCGGCGCTGCGCGTGGAGAAGGCGACCAAGGCGAATATGACTGCCAAGGTGTATGATGCTCTGGAGAGCTCCGATCTGGAGCTGCATGCGCGTGGCAAGGTCAAGTATCCGTTCAATGGTCGTAGGCTGGCCGTGCCGACGAATCATCTCTTGCCCAAGCGAGGTGCGAGAGGCGTGCCGAAGGCATGGCGTCCGGCGCAGGCCATGCGGAAGAAACGTGTGTTCGTGAACCGCTGGCGTGGTCATGAGTACATTTGGCGGCGTCGGACAAAGAAGAGATATCCGATAGAGCCGCTGTATTTGCTCGTGCCACGTGCTCGAATGCCGCGGCGGTTTCCGTTCTACGAGCGAGCCAGAGACATGTTTCGATCGCAGATCGACGGGCAGCTGGACAGGGCGTTGCGTAGGGCGATCAAGTCTCGCCAGCATTGACGAGGGTCCTTCCTGCCCCCCTCCACCTCACGGGTGATGCGCAGCGCGGGTGAGCGCTAGTCGAATGATGATGCAGCGAGGTTGACTGACGTCATGACGGTTGACGTGCCGGTTGACGGATTGGTGCCGCTGGCTGAACTTGCACGGCGGCTGGGCGTCAGCAGACAGGCTGTGGCCAAGCGCGTGCAGCGACTGGTCGCGGCTGGTCGCCTGGAGGCGGTGCGCGAGGGGCGCACGGTGCTCGTCGATCCTGTAGCGTATGAGCGTGCTGTGCGTGCGGATGGTGATCCAGCCAGAGATGAACTGTCGGAGACGCCACCTCCGTCCGATGCGTCAGTGAGGTCAGAACTGCCCACGTTTCGCGATGCGCGCACCGAACGTGAGCGCGTAGAGCTGGAAATCAAGCGCCTGCAGCTCCAGGAGCGCAAGGGGCTGTTGCGACCTATCGCTGAGATCGAGCGTGTTGCGCTGGAGGTCGGGCAGACGATTGCCAGGCGATTGGATCATCTGCCTACGCTGGCTGATGAGCTTGTGTCGGTGGCGCACAAGCGTGGGGCAGAGGGAATGAGAGAGCGCTTGACCGAGATCGCGCGCCATCTGCGCGAGGAGATCGCCGGTGATCTCTCACGCATGACGATCAGCGATGATCGATCGGAGGCTGCCTGATGCTGCACCGCCCCACCTCCGAGATCATTGCAGATGCGCTGGCGCAGGCCATCAGACCGCCTGAGCGCATCAGTTTGTCCGACTGGTGCGCCCGCAATCTCATCGTCGCCGATGGACCGCTCTCCGGACATCCGTGGGATCCTGATCTGACGCCTCAGCTGTGCGAAGTGCTGGACTGTCTTAGCCTGGATCATCCTTGCACGACGGTGGTGCTGCGCAAATCAGCTCAGGTGGGTGCTACGCAGATCGGCATTGGGTGGATGCTGGCCATGATCGCGCTGGCGCCGACCAAGGCCATGATCATCTTCCCGACGCTGACATCCGTGCAGGATTACAATCGTGAGAAGCTGCAGCCCACGATCGATGCCACCGCTGCTGTGCGTCGGCTCGTTTATGGCCAGAAGTCGCGGAGCAGCGCTGGCAGCACGTCCATGGTCAAGAGGTTCCCGGGCGGCAGCATCATCCTGACGGGAGCCAATAGCTCTGTCGACCTGCGCTCGAAGACGGTGCAGATCCAACACCGCGACGAGATCGACGATTGGCCTCATGACCTCGAGGGGCAGGGCGATCCAGAAGAGATGGCAGATGCTCGCATGATCGCATTTCACGCGCTCGGACGATACAAGGTCTTCAAGAGTTCTACGCCGACTATCCGGGGGATCAGTCGCATCGATGCGGCGTTCGAGAAGGGTGATCAGCGCTACTGGATGGTGCGGTGTCCGCACTGCGGGCATGAGCAGCGGCTCGTATTCGGTGCCGGCCAAGAGCATGGACTGAAATTTTCGCACAAGCCACCGCACAATGCGCATTACGTCTGCGCAGGCAATGGCTGCATCATCGAGCATCACGAGAAGGCGGAGCTGGTGCGCGGGGGCAGGTGGGTAGCCACCAATCCCGATGGATTGTATCCGTCATTCCATCTTGATGCATTGTCTTCACTGCTGACCACCTGGGACAAGATCGCGGAAGCATGGGTGGCCGCCAAGGACAATCCGCAGAAGCTGAAGGGGTTCGTGAACCTCTGGCTTGGCGAGAGCTGGGAAGAGCGTGGCGAGGCACCGGAATGGCAGCAGCTGATGGCGCGGCGTGAGGAGTGGCCGCGCAATGCAAAGCCGGCTGATGCGCTGCTCATCACGATGGCCATCGACGTTCAGCAGGATGGTCTTTTCTACGAGGTCGTAGGGTGGGGACGGGACAAGCAAAGCTGGGTGCTGGACTGCGGATTTTTGCCAGGCGCGACGGCTGATCCGCGGGCAGAAGTATGGCAGCGTCTGACAGAGATTGCCGATCGGCGATATGGGGATCCGTGGGGTAGGACGTGGGCAGCCGATGTGATCGGCGTCGATGCCGGATACAACACGGAGGCCGTCTTCTCGTGGGTGCAGCGCCGTCCGAACGCGCTGGCGCTCAAGGGCATGCCCGGCTGGTTTCGCCCGGCTCTGGGGACGCCGGCTAAGATGCAGGTCAGCAGAAGTGGTCGGCGCCGTCGTGGCAAGATGGTGTGGCCTGTGGGGACGTGGCCTCTCAAGAGCGAGTTCTATGCGCTGCTGCGCAAGCCGGGCCGCCATGCCGGCGAAGAGGATGACCCTCCAGGCTACTGTCATTTCGGCATGTGGTGCGATGAGCGGTATTTCAAGCAGCTGACCGCAGAATGCCTGCGTGAGCGTGAGAGCAAGGGCAGGATCGTCAAGGAGTGGGTGGCTGGCGGCGACAATCATTTCCACGACTGTCGCATCTACAACATGGCGCTGTGGTCGTATCTCGGCGGCGACCGCATGACAGACGATCAATGGGCAGCGATCATCAAGCAGCGAGGGGCTCCAGCAGAGGATGATCTGCTGGCCAGAGCGATGCCTGAGCATATGGCAGAGACGAGGCGATCGCAGCGCCACGATAGCAATCAGATCAATGGCCAGTCGTCCGCCAGGACTCGCCGCCGCCGCAGCGGATGGATGGATGGAGTGCTGTGATGAGCATCACTGAAGGCGTGCCGGCATCGCTCGTTGCAGGTGATCGATGGCAGTGGCGTGAGAGCGGCGTTGCGTGGCTCTATCCGCCTGATGACGGCTGGACGCTGAGATATCGCCTAGTGAATGAGGGTGGATCCATCGTCATCACGGCGATCGTCGTCAGTGGTGTGTATGAGGTGGATGTCGATCCGTCGACGACGGCTGCATATGCGGATATGGAATATGCGTGGACGGCATGGGTGGAGAGGCCTGGTGATCGTCGTACTGTCCGGTCTGGGCGTGTGGAAATCATGCCTGATCCGGCGGCAGCCACAGGCGACATCCGCACGCATGCGGAGCGTGTTCTGGAGGCCATCCGTGCCGTCATCGAGGGGCGCGCGACCAAGGATCAGGAGAGCTACTCGATCGCTGGTAGATCTCTATCGCGCACGCCGCTTAGCGACCTGCTGGAGCTGGAGAGGCGCTATGCTGCCAGAGTGGCCGCCGAGCGCGCAGAGCGTGAGCGAGCTGCTGGCCGTGGAGGCAGCTCGACGATCTCCATCACATTCGGACGCATCTGATGGGCATCTGGGACAGCATAAAGCAGCGCTTCCAGCGGCGTGGTCGTGGGAGCGACAATGGCCTGCGCAGCTATGCCGGGGCGGCTCATGGGCGCCTGACAGCAGACTGGATCGTGGGCGCGGTCGGGCCAAATGCTGCGCTGCGCGGATCGCTGTCCGCACTGCGCAACCGCTGTCGGGACCTGGAGCGCAACAACGACTATGTGAGGGGGTTTTTAGGCGCACTGCAGACCAATGTCGTCGGCGCATCCGGCATCCGTCTGCAGATGCGTGTGCGGAACGACGACGGCTCTCCGGACGTCGACGCAAACAGGCGCATTGAAGAGGCGTGGGCTGAATGGGGACGTCATGGCATCTGCACGGTAGATGGGCGGATGAGCTGGGCGGATGTCCAACGTCTGTTCATACGGTCGGTGGCTCGTGATGGCGAGATCATCGTGCGCCTGGTGCGTGGCGCTGCAGCCGGCAATGACTTTGGCTTTGCGCTGCAGCTGCTGGAGGCGGATCACCTGGATGAAACGGATGATCGCGATCTGAGTGGCAATCGGCGCGTCAGGATGGGTGTCGAGATCGATGGATGGGGCAGGCCGACTGCCCTCCATCTGTGGCGCTCGCATCCAGGCGACATGATCTCGTCGCGAGACGGTGAGCGGAAGATCAGGCTGCCCATGCGTGATGCTGTGCATGCCTATTTGATGGAGAGACCTGGACAGCTCCGTGGCATTCCATGGCTCTCCAGTGCCATCATGAGGCTGCACCAGTTGGGGAAATATGAAGAGGCTGAGCTGGTGGCCGCGCGTGTAGCGAGCTCGAAGATGGGGTTCTTTGAGCCTGATCCGGATGCCGACCATCAGCTTATCGGACAGCGTCATGACGGTGAGCTGTTGATGGAGGCGGCACCTGGGCAGTTCGAAATGCTGCCGCCAGGCTATCGTTTTCAGCCATGGGATCCTCAGCACCCAAACAACGCGTTCGAGGCATTCACCCGTGCGATGCTGCGTGGGGTGTCGGCGTCTCTCGGCTGCAGCTATGCGACGCTGAGCGCCGATCTCGCGCAGACGAACTACAGCTCGCTGCGGCAGGGGGCCCTGTCTGAGCGCGACATGTGGCGTCTGCTGCAGGCGTGGATGATCGAGGCGTTTTTGCGGCCAGTGTTCATGGCTTGGCTGGGAATGGCCATGACGACAGGTGCCCTGGCGTTGCCTATGAGCAAATGGCGCAAATTTGCACAGCCGACGTTCCAGCCGCGCGGATGGGATTGGGTCGATCCGCTCAAGGAGGTCAACGCGGCTATCGCGGAGATCGAGATGGGGTTGAACACGCACAGCAATGTCGTGGCTTCGAAAGGCCGTGATCTTGCTGATCTGATGGTGCAACGCCAGGCGGAAGATCGCCTGGCGGCGGCGCATGGCGTCGATCTGCCGCGTGTCAGGCCGAAAGCCAGCTCAATGCAAAAGGAGCAGACGGATGCGAATGCAGAATGATGCTTCGTCAGATGACGAAGTTCGAGGGGAGCGCCGGAAGGTCGCTCCCCTTTTTCGTGCGGCATCTATCGATGTCGTGCGGGCTGCCGATGGAGGCGATGCGGCGCGTCTGGAGCTGACGTTCAGCTCCGAGCGCCCTGTGGAGCGATGGTTCGGGGTGGAAATCCTGAGCCACGATCCACA
>Ga0256839_1005871_pt1 | contig 11104 bp, 8 predicted proteins | sample 354166metaG_FD_185968 | JGI IMG/M metagenome (GOLD analysis project Ga0256839, IMG submission 185968) | Hydrothermal vent microbial communities from Mid Atlantic Ridge, Atlantic Ocean - 354-166 | ecosystem: Environmental > Aquatic > Marine > Hydrothermal vents | place: Atlantic Ocean: Mid... | reverse complement strand
GTTAGGGTGCGGGAGGCCGCCCCGCCCCAGCTGGGGGTGAATGTGGGCGACCCGGAGATCGTCGCCCGGCGCACCCCCGACACCATGCACCTGGGCACCAACCCCCTCCGGGAGGGGCTGCTGGTCCTCCTGGGCAGCGTTGCCTTCTCCCTCCTCTTCCTCGCCATCTTCTACGCCACGGTGGGCAGGCAGGGACCCAGGGTGGCCTCCCCCGAGGTGCGGGCGGCCTACGAGTCCCTCGCCTTCATGGACGAGGCGGAGATTCGCCGGCGGGCCGACCGCTCCATTGATCTTGCTGCCCTGGAAGGGGCCACCCAGCAGACCTACGCGGGAAGCTACCTGGTCTTCTCCGCCCCCATCAGCCGCCGGGGCACCGTGGCCTACGACGGCCAGAGCCTGCCCCAGTGGGACGAGCCGGTGGTGAGCTACCTGGTGCTGGGTGAGCGCCAGCGGGTGGTGGTTCCCCTGCTCTCCCGCTTCCTCTCCCCCGATGACCGGCCAGAGCGGCTCGGGGTGGGTGAGCGCATCCTCCTCTTCGGCCTCGTCCCCACCAAAAGGGTCTACCAGAGCTACGCCGCCCCCATCAAGCGGGCCATCGCCAGACAGCTTGAGGTGGAGGAGGAAGAGCTGATCCTCGTCTACCCCCGTCTGATCCTAAGCTACGACCAGTAGCCGGGCTTCGCTTTCCCCTCCCCCGGGCCGATAATCTCACTGCCATGGAGCGGGTCTTCATCATCGCCGAGCTGGGGATAAACCACGGGGGAAAGGTTGAGCTGGCCGAGGAGATGATCCGCGCCGCCCACCGGGCGGGGGCCGATGCGGTAAAGCTGCAGAGCTTTCGGGCCACCGGCCTGGCCCACCCCCGGGAGGCGGCCGACCAGGTGGCCCTCTTCTCCTCGGTGGAGCTTTCCCCCGCCGACCACCACCACCTGAAGCAGGTGGCCGACGAGCTGGGGATAGAGCTTCTTTCCACCCCCTTTGATGTGGAGATGGTGGGGATGCTGGAGGAGCTGGGGGTGGGGCGCTACAAGATCGCCTCCGGGGATCTTACCAACCACCCCCTGATCCGGGCCTGCGCCCAGACCGGCAAACACCTGATCATCTCCACCGGCATGGGCACCCTTAAGGAGGCCCGCCGCGCCGGGGAGGTGGCCCGGGAGGCGGGGGCCAGCCAGGTCACCCTGCTCCACTGCGTGAGCCTATACCCCACCCCACCGGGCGAGGCCCGCCTGCGCCGGATAACCAGGCTCGCCGAGCTGGGCTTTGAGGTTGGCTACTCCGACCACACCATCGGCATCCACGCCTGCCTGGCGGCGGTGGCCCTGGGGGCCAGGGTGCTGGAGAAGCACTTCTGCCTGGACAAGGAGAGGCAGCAGGGGCCAGACATCGCCCTCTCCGCCGACCCGGGGGAGCTTTCCGCCCTGGTCAGGGCGGTAAGGGAGCTGGAGGAGATGCTCTCTGCTGAGCCTGAGCAGGTGAGCCAGGCCGAGCAGGAGGTAGCCAGGATCGCCCGCCGCTCCCTCTACTTTGCCCGCGACCTGCCCGCGGGCCACGAACTCAGGGAGGAGGATCTCATCCCCCTTCGCCCCGCCGGCGGGATCAGCCCCGACCGCATCGGTGAGGTGGTGGGCCGGCAGCTTATCCGGCCGGTAAAGGCGGGCGATCGGGTGAGCTGGGAAGACCTGTCCGGCTGACCCCCCGCTGGGGGGCAAGCCCATCCACCATCTCCATCAGCCTAAGGATGAGCTCGCCGATCCCCTCGCTGGTGCGGGCGGAAACCAGCAGGGCTTCCGGGTAGCGGCTGCGCGCCTCGGCCAGCACCAGGGGGTCATCCACCAGGTCAACCTTGTTAAAGACCAGAAGCCTGGGCAGGCGGTCCACCTGAAGCTCGGCAAGCACCTTCTCCACCGAGTTGAGCCGCTCCTCCCACCCCTCGGTGGCGAGATCCTCCACCACGATGAGGAAGCTGGCCAGGCTGAGCTCGTCCAGGGTGGCACGGAAGGCGTCCATCAATTCTTCGGGCAGCTCATGGATAAAGCCCACCGTGTCGGTGATGAGCAGCGAGCGACCGTCGGGCAGACCCATCCGCCGCACCGTCGGGTCCAGGGTGGCGAAGTAGCGGTCATCCACCTCCACCTCCGCCGAGGTGAGCCGGTTAAACAGGGTGGACTTGCCCACGTTGGTATAGCCCACCAGGGCGGCCAGGGGCAGGGCGCTCCTTACCCTCCGCTTGCGGCGGGTGTCCCTTCCCCGGCGCAGCTTCTCAATCTGGTTTTCCAGCTGGCGGATGCGGCGGCGCACCCGGGTCCTCAGCACCTCCACCGTGGTCTGGCCAGGACCCACCGTGCCGATACCGCCGCCGGTGCGGCTCTGCTCCTCAATCAGCATGCTGATGCGGGGCAGGTCATAGCGCAGCCGGGCCAGCTCCACCTGCACCCTCCCCTCGTGTGTGTGGGCGCGGTCCATGAAGACCTGGAAGATGAGCTCGCTTCGCCCGATTACCAGCCGGCCCAGCCGCTCCTCCAGGTTGCGCTGGTGGACCGGGGTGATGGGGGCAGCAAGCACCACCACCTGGGCGGAAAGCTCCTCGGCCATCCGCCTCACTTTCTCCACCTGTCCCCGGCCAAGGTAGGTTGCCGGGTTGATCCGGCCGATACCAGGCAGGTAGCTCCCCACCACCAGAAGCCCACAGCTTTCTGCAAGCAGGGCAAACTCCTCCCTGAGGGCCCGGCCCGGCGGGCGGGCACCGTTGAGCTTGGGGTAGGGATAGACCAGCAGGGCAGTCTTTCCCCGCAGCCGCCCCACCAGGCTGTCAAAGCTCACCGCCACCTAGCCTTCCCCTCCCTCCTCGTCGCCGGGGGAGGGGCGCTCCAGCACCTGCTGATAACTCATCACCCTAATCTCTCTACCCCCCTTGGTGAGGATTAGCTCACCCGTCTCGGGATCAACTCCCTTCACCAGGGCGGTCACCCGCATCCCCTCCACCGTCACCGGAAGCTCCCTTCTCTGGGACCACTCGCGGCCGGCAAAGAACTCCACCAGCTCCCCAATCCTCTCCCCCGCCCGCTCATCTCCAAGCCCCACCAGCCCCAACAGCTCCTCCACCAACGGGACGACAAGCTCCGCCGAAAGCTCAACCCTTCTCCCCAGCTCCAGGGTGAGGGAGGTAGGCGGCAGGGGGGGCGGCTCCCGCAAAGATGGCAGGCAGCCCAGGTTGATCCCCACCCCCACGATGGCGTGGCGGCGCACGATCTCGGTAAGGGTCCCCCCCACCTTCCTGTCCTCCAGGATGAGGTCGTTTGGCCACTTGAAGAAGAACCGCTCCTCAAGCTCGGGGAAGGCCCTCATCAGCCCCCGCCCCACCGCCGCGCAGGCGGCCAGGGAGAGGAGTGGGGTGGGTTTGAAACTGAGCCTTGCCCCCAGGCTCATGAGCAGTGCCTCCCCGGGGGTGTCCTGCCAGCTTCTCCCCCAGCTTCCCCGCCCCGCCGTCTGGTGCTGGGCCAGAACCAGCACGGGGCGACCGAGCTCCCCCCGCTGCCCAATCCGGCGGCGCAGGAAGCTCTGGGTGGAGTCCACCTCAGCAAGGTGCACCACCTCAAGCTGGGGAAATCTCCGCCCAAGCTCTCTGGCCAGTGCACCCAAGGGCAACCTAGGCTAGCAGAGACTCACGCTTCGGCCGGCTGGGGCTCAGGCTCGGCAGTCTTCCCCGCTCCCCGCCCAAAGATGCGCACCACCGCCACCACAATCACCCCCAGGGCAAAGACGAGCAGGACCGCATCGGCCACCAGAAGCACCGGGTTGGCCGGCGCCCCGCTCAGCCCGGCGTGCTTCCATAGCATCTCCACCAGGCTGGTCAGGGTGGTGGCGATCATGAACAGGGCAGGTATTACGGTAAACCAGGCCGGCTTGCGGATGGTGATCAGCCAGAGGCTGAGCACGGTGAGGGTGAGGGCCCCCAAAAGCTGGTTGGCGGTGCCGAAGACCGGCCAGAGGGCCTCCACCCCGCCCGATACCGCCAGCCCCACCATGGCAATGACGCTTAGCAGGGTGTTGAACCAGTAGCTCATCAGCCACTTGGGCGGGTTCTTAAAGGCCATCATCCACACCTCTTCCAGCAGGTAGCGATTGAGGCGCACCGCCGAGTCCAGGGTGGTGATGAGGAAGCCCTCCAGCATCAGCATGCCAAATACGATGAGCAGGGGCAGGGGGATGAAGGGGAGGGCCTGGTGGAGCAGGCCACCGAAGCCCATGGCAAAGCCCAGCACCGGGTTCTTCTGCATCCCCGGCTCGGTGGGCCAGACGATGCCGCTGGCGCCGAAGTAGCCCGCCGCCCCCAGCCCCACCGCAATGGCTATGAGCACCAGGAAGGCGAAGGCCGACTCCACCACCATGGAGCCGTAGCCGATGCGGCGGGCATCCGACTCAACGCTTATCCCCTTGGCGGTGGTGCCGCTGGCCACCAGGCTGTGGAAGCCGGAGAGGGCTCCACAGGCGATGGTGATAAAGAGCAGAGGAAAGATGGGCCCCAGGATCTCGGTCCCCCGCCCCACGCTAAACAGGGGCAGGGTCCCCTCGCCTCCCACCGTAGCCCCGCTGAGGCCGGCAACGAGCGCCCCCACCAGCAGGCCAAAGATGCCGATGTAGAGCACGAAGCTGTTTATGAAGTCGCGCGGCTCAAGCAAGAGCCAGATGGGCAGGGCGGCGGCAAACAGGGTGTATACCGCAAGCACCCCGGTCCAGATGGCCATCACCGTGGCCCGGTCAAGGCCGGTAAAGCTCACCGGGTAGTAGAGCCCCACCACAAAGGAGAGCACCGCCACCCCCAGGGCGATGGGCAGCATGATCTTGGTGCTCACCTTCCTTACATAGAGGAAGTAGCCCATCACCGGCGCCACCAGGGAGATTACGATCACCGAGGTGGTGGCAATCCCTCCCACCCGGAAGGAGCCATCCTCCATCACCAGCCGGCTGGTCCAGGCAAACTGGCCAGGGTCAAAGTTGACGAAGGCGGCCGGGATCACCGAGACCAGCGCCTGGACGGAGAGCTTGAGGAAGATGGCGTTTACCAGGATCAGGGCCAGGATGGCAAAGCCGATAAACAGCCCGAAGCCAAGCTTGCCCCCGTATCGGGAGGTGATCTGGGGGATGGAGCGCCCCCGGTGGCGAATGGAGGCATACATGGAGACGTAGTCGTGGACCGCCCCAAAGAGGATGCCCCCCAGCACGATCCAGAGCATGGCCGGCACCACCCCATAGACCGCCGCCAGGGTGGGCCCCACGATGGGCCCCGCCCCGGCGATGGTGGCAAAGTGGTGGGAGAAGAGGACAGGCCGGGAGCAGGGGCAGTAGTCCAGCCCGTCGTTGATCTCCACCGCCGGGGTCTTGCGCCGGTCGTCCTCCCCCAGGATGCGGGCGATATAGGGGGCGTAGAAGCGGTAGCCCAGATAGAGCACACCCATCACCAGGACCGTAAGCAGCGCCAGGTTCATGGCAGGTCACCTCGGTTTAGCTGGCTCTCTCGCACCGCCCCTCGCGGTCACCCTCCATAAGAATTATAAAATCCACCCGCCCCGCGGGGGCAATTGACCGCCCCTACCTCAGGTATATATACTCAGGGAGCCAAAGCGGGGACGTGGCCGAGTGGTTAGGCAGAGGTCTGCAAAACCTCTTACGGCGGTTCGATTCCGCCCGTCCCCTCCACTAAAATCTGGGCCGGGGGCGCATAGCTCAGTTGGTTAGAGCGCCACGTTGACATCGTGGAGGTCCCAGGTTCGAGTCCTGGTGCGCCCACCACTCCTCTGCCTTCTGGCTAGCTCTTCTGAGACCCCTCCACGGGAGGGACCTTCTCCTCAATCACCTCGGGACCCCTCCTTCCCTGCTCAAGGTACTTTCGGGCCACCTCCACCGACCCGTGGGCACTGTATGCATAGCCCACCAGCAGCCAGCCGGCGGGAAGCATCTCTCCCGTCTCCTCATACTCAACCTTCCTGGGCAGGGGGATGGGCCTCTTCTCGTCCTTGGGCTTGGCCGCCTCTTCCTCGGGCGGGACCGGCTTCTCCCTCACCACCGCACTGGGCACCTCCCGCTGCTGGTAGGTAAGGATCAGCTCATAGACCCGGCCCATCGTCTCATCAATGGTGATGTAGCGCTCATAGAGCCTCCCCTCGTGCTCAAAGCTCCAGTCCGGCTCCCCCAGCAGCTCAACCACCCGATCCCGCTCCGTCCTTCCCACCTCCAGCCCGCTCAGGGTAGGTATCCCCCGCTCGCTGAGCAGCTCCGGCCTCACCACGCCCACCTCCACCTTCTGCACCCGCCCCCGGTAGGCGGCCACGCTAACCATGAGGGCATCCTTCCAGTACCAGATAAGGGAGGAGAGGTCGGGGTTGGCCTCGCTCTCCTGCTTTATGGGCCCCTCAAGCTGGTAAGGACCAAGCTCTATCCCCTCAGCGGGCAGACTCTCCACCGACAGCCCCACCCTGAGCCCCGCGCCCAGGTCCTCCCGGGTGACCAGCCGCCTTACGGGGTCCTCCCCCGGCCGGCCGGGACAGGCCTGGAAGGCCAGAGCGAGGAGCGCCAGCGCTCCAAGGAGCCAGCCCGCTTTCCCTTTCAGTCCCACCGCTTCCTGACTATATCCCCTCCCCGCCGGAGTGAAGCGGGGGGCTAGAATCGACTCCAGTGAGAGGCGACCCCTCCCCAGGCCGCGTGCCCCTGGCGGCGCGGATGCGCCCCCGCACCTTTGAGGAGGTGGTGGGGCAGGCGCCGGTGGTGAGGGAGCTTGCCGCCCTCGCCCGCCGGGGCAGGGTGCCCTCCTTCATCCTCTGGGGTCCCCCGGGCACCGGCAAGACCACCCTCGCCCGCCTGGTGGCCGGCGCCATAGATGCCCAGTTCATTGAGCTTTCCGCCACCGCCAGCGGAGTGAGGGACATCCGCCGGGCGGAGGAGCTGGCCCGGGGCGGGGGGATGTTTGCCCGCCCGGTGGTACTCTTCGTAGACGAGCTCCACCGCTTCAACAAGGCCCAGCAGGACGCCCTCCTCCCCCTGGTGGAGGAGGGGGTGCTAACCTTCATCGGTGCCACCACCGAAAACCCCAGCTTCTACATCATCTCCCCCCTCCTCTCCCGCTGCCGCCTATTCATCCTTCGCCCCCTCACCGAGGAGGAGATAGAGCTGATCCTCAGCCGCGCCCTGGCCGATCCGGAGCGGGGGCTTGGGGACGAGCCGGTGGAGGTGACCGATGAGGCGGTGCGTGCCCTTGCTCGGGCAGCCGACGGGGACGCCCGGGTGGCCCTGGCCGGGCTGGAGGAGGCGGTGGAGCTGGCCCGCGCCCGGGCGGGCGAGGGCGAGAGGGTGGTGGTTGACCTGGAGCAGCTTCGGGAGCTTGCCTCCTCCGGAGCCCTTCGCTACGACCGGGCGGGCGACGAGCACTATGACCTCGCGAGCGCCTTCATCAAGTCGGTGCGCGGCTCCGACCCTGACGCCGCCCTCTACTGGCTGGCTAGGATGCTTGAGGCGGGCGAGGACCCCCGCTTCATCTGCCGGCGGATGGTGATCTCGGCGGCGGAGGATGTGGGGCTGGCCGACCCCTACGCCCTCACCCTGGCGGTGAGCACCTACCAGGCCCAGGAGCAGGTGGGCATGCCCGAAGCGGCCATCCCCATGGCCATGTGCGCGGTATATCTGGCCAGCGCACCCAAGTCAAACAGCGCCTACCTCGCCCTGGGCCGGGCGCGCAAGATCGCCCGGGAGCACGGCACCCTCCCCGTTCCCCGCCACCTGAGAAACGCCCCCACCCGCCTGATGAAGGAGCTGGGTTTCGGTGAGGGCTACCGCTACCCCCACAGCTTCCCGGAGGGGTTTGTCCCCCAGCTCTACCTGCCCGAGGAGCTGGCCCACCTTCGCCTCTTTGAGCCCAAGCCCATCGGCTCTGAAGTGGAGATCGTGGAGCGCCTGAGAAGCTGGTGGCAGGAGCGCTACAAGAAGAGCCTCCAAGGTCCCCCCGACCATGAGCCCCCCACCGGGGAGAAGAAGAAGCCGCCAGCAAATAGGCCACCGCCCGAGGAGAGCTGATCAACTCCCCAGGTGGCTCCCCGAAAGCTTCCCCCACTTCCAGGACCACCTCAAAGCTAAGGGACATCCAGGTCGCAAGCGCTATCAACGCTTTCCTCGCCCACCCGGCCCGCTGACAGCGGCGGGTTCCCACCACCAGCGCTTCATCGCCAAAGCCGGGACCAGTCCTTGCGCTCAGCAATCCACCGGGCAGGCTAGACACCCCAAGGCCAGCCAAGGCGGCAGGCATAAAACCCCCGACTTCCCGCGCCATCGGGAAGATTAAGGCAAAACCCCCCAACAATGGCGGAGGTTCAAGTCAAGCTTCCCTGCCCATGGAGTAGGCAGAAAAAAAGTCCCGGCGATCTGCTCAGTGGAGGAGGTGAGGAAAAAGGTCCCGCCAATTTCCTCACAGGACTTCACAACTTGCCAACAGATGTGGTAGACTTACCCTTACCCCGTAAGGGGACCTCACCACCCGACGGGCCGGGGGCAGGCAGGTTCGAAGGGACCGGCAGGCTCCCCGGCCTGTTTAATTGAGCCTCCCACTCCGCTAAGTAGGTAAGAGCGGTCAGGTGCTTTCAATTATCCTCATTATTTTATTAATCATGTAATAATTTATTACCCAATCTATATCACTCATAGCTCTCTCAAGTGGCTCAGTCATTTTTAACCAGGCAGGTCCGTCAGTTATCCACACAAACTTAAGCCCCCGCTTTCCTGCAGCTTGTGACATCAGAATATAACTCTCAGCTATTGAAATCGGCTTGCTTCCAGCGGTGTTGTAGAAATTGCATTCAATTACAACAGCTGGTTTTCCTTCTCTGTAGATAACATAGTCATGAGTCTTAGCTCTCTTTTTACCTGAAGCAATGACTTTATATAAAGATAAATTAGGATCCTGTCCAACCAGGATACAACTATCATCAATAAACTTAGTTATTCTTCTTTCCACTATCTTGTCAAATATGTTTCCACTTCTATTTTTCCTAGCGTTGGTGTCTAATCCAACTTCAACTCCAAGTAGATAATCAATGACATCCTTTATCTCACCAAATAAGTCAATTATTCCAGTCTTTACGCAAAAATCAACAATTTCTTCTAATGAATTCTCTTCCACAGCATCTGGAGTAAATACAAGAGAAACTACTTCTTCACTATCCAAATCAAATATGTCAATCTTTTCATTATGAATCCTCTCGGCTATTAAAAGAGGCAGGGTAGAAACAACTTCAGGATACTTAGAAATTAAATGACCTAACTCAGATGTTCTTTCATCCTTACTGTTAATCCGGGTTAATACATTAAGAATAGAGAGCTCAGCCCTATGAGCTTCAATTTCTCTCCTGACCTTATCCCAATCAACAAAATAATCATAAGTTTTATTAGACATTAATAAAGTATTCTTGAACTCATAGAAGAAGTCCTCAAAGCTAGAGAAACCTAGATCACCATATCTGACCATTCTTTCACCTACTGTCTCACTAGAAAGTCAAGCTAGCAAATACTAATAGCCAGCTATCTTTCTACCAGAAAGCTCCTCAAGCTCTTTAAATAATTCATCTTCTAATTTACCTTGCCTACAATTTTCATATTCATCTCTTAACCTTTTTGAGGCTACCTTAATAAACTCCTCCTTGAGCTCAAATCCTATAAACTTCCTCCCTAGCCTGATGGCAGCCACTCCCGTAGTACCAGAGCCCATAAATGGGTCCAGAACCAAGTGTCCCGGCTCTGAAGAAGCCATTATGATCCTTTCAAGCAGGGCCAATGGTTTCTGCGTCGGGTGCTTCCCATGCCTCTTCTCATCGCCCGATGGGGGGAGAATTTTCCACTCATCTGTCAAATCTGGAGCAATGTCTCTCCAGTGAGACTTCATCTGTTTACCTTTATTTATTTCTTTCATCTCCTTATAATTGAAGATATGCCTAGTCTCCTCATTCTTAGCCGCCCACAGCACGATCTCAGTCGCGTGAGTAAAGTACCTACACGAGAGATTGGGCGGAGGATTGGGCTTTACCCAGGTAATGACATTAAGCAGTTTAAACCCCAGCTGCTGCATCGCAAACCCGACCGAGAAGATCACATGATGCGTTCCCGAGACCCAAATGGATCCGTGTGAGTTGAGAATCCGCTGACACTCGAAGAGCCACTTCAGGTTGATCACGTGCATCTCACCTAAGCCCGGTGGCTTGTCCCAATCCCCTTTATCCACGCTGACCATCTTGCCAGCGTGGCAGGTGATTCCACCGTCAGAGAGGAAATATGGCGGATCGGCAAAAATTAAATCTATTGAATCTTTAGGAATTTTTTTGAGCGCTTCAATGCAGTCAGCTTGATAGATCAGGGCTGACCGGTCAGGGGATGAATAATAAGGCTCTCCCAGCTTTTTGACCCAGTCGGGCCACCCAGTCTTAGCCCCCTTTCCGTAAGTCATCCTCGTCCCTAAAGCACGCCGACTGATACCTAGTCAGAGGTCATGTTAACACAGATATCCCTTATTAACCTACCCCTTATACATCACATACAGCTCCCCCACCTTGGCCCAGTTGACCACGTTCCACCAGTTGGCGATGTAGTCGGGCCGGCGGTTCTGGTACTTCAGGTAGTAGGCGTGCTCCCACACGTCCAGCCCCAGGATGGGCCGAAAGCCCTTGTCCACCAGCTGGGGCGGGTTTTGGTTGGGGGTGGTGATCACCTTTAGCCCCCCGGCCGGGTCCACCACCAGCCAGGTCCAGCCGCTGCCAAACAGGGTGGCCGCCGCGGTGGAAAACTGCTCCTTGAAGTTCTCAAAGCCGCCAAAGACCGACGCGATGGCCTCGGCCAGCTCCCCCGAGGGCTCGCCACCCCCTCCCTGGCCGGCCGGCGCCATCACCACCCAGAAGAGGCTGTGGTTGTGGTGGCCGCCCCCGTTGTTGATCACCGCCTGGCGCTTCTCCTCCGGCACCTCATCCAGGTGTAGCACAAGCTCGTTGATGTCCATGCTGAGGAACTGGTCCAGCCCCTCCAGCGCTGCGTTTAGCTTGCTCACATAGCCACCATGGTGCTTCTGGTGGTG
>Ga0256839_1005870_pt1 | contig 11105 bp, 6 predicted proteins | sample 354166metaG_FD_185968 | JGI IMG/M metagenome (GOLD analysis project Ga0256839, IMG submission 185968) | Hydrothermal vent microbial communities from Mid Atlantic Ridge, Atlantic Ocean - 354-166 | ecosystem: Environmental > Aquatic > Marine > Hydrothermal vents | place: Atlantic Ocean: Mid... | reverse complement strand
AGGCGAAGCAACCGGTTTTACCTCAACAACCGGCGTAGCAACTACTTCCTTTTGCACTTCTAAAGTAACGATTAAAGTCCCTTCTGATACCTTGTCCCCTACTTTGACAAAAACATCTTTTACAATGCCTGTTTCAGTTGCAGGCAAATCCATGCTAGCCTTATCTGTTTCCAAAACAGCCAGAGTCTGCTCTTTAGCAACACTATCCCCTGTTTGCACGGATACTTCGATGACATCAATATCCGCCACACCCCCGACATCCGGAACTTTTACCTCAATAACTTCAACAGCCGTAGCAGGCGCATTGGTAACGGGCTCTTCTGTCGCCGCTACCGGCTCAATTTTAAGGTTTTCAGTATTGTCTGTTACATCCATGTTCACGTCCGCATCATTTGCTTCGACCGTGACCACTAAAGAGCCTTCCGAGACTTTATCCCCTACCTTGACATGTACCGCAGTAATAATTCCAGCCGCAGTAGAAGGCAAATCCATACTGGCTTTATCGGTTTCCAATACAGCTAATGTCTGCTCTTCAGTAACAACATCCCCCACTTTCACTAATACTTCAATGACATCAATATCAGCAACATCACCGACATCAGGCACTTTTACTTCTGTTAATAGAGTCATAATTTGTTCTTTTGTTAGATTAACCAAGGCGCAACGATTTCAGGATTAATATTATATTTAGCAATTGCCTCATCTATTTTAACAGCATCGAACTCCCCTTTATCTGCCAAACTCTTTAATGCAGCAATCGTAATATGATACCGATCCACTTCAAAGAAATGACGCAATTGCTCACGCGTGTCCGAACGACCAAAACCATCTGTCCCCAATACCGTGTAATCTGCCTTAATATAAGGTCGAATTTGCTCTGCAAAAGCACGAACATAATCAGTCGCGGCAATGACAGGAATTTCTGCTTTCGTTATGCATTTTTCTACATGTGATACACGTGCTTTGGCCGTGGGGTGCAACCTATTCCAACGTACAACAGACTGACCTTCACGCGCTAGTTCGGTAAAACTAGGGCAACTCCACAAATCCGCTTCAACTCCCCATTCATCACGCAACATCTCAGCCGCCGCCATCACTTCACAAAAAATAGTCCCTGAACCCAGCAATAATACTTTAGGGGTTTTCTTACGACTGATACCGGATTGAAACAAATACATGCCTTTTAAAATATCTTGCTCCACCCCTTCCGGCATCGGCGGCTGGTCATAATTTTCATTCATAACCGAAATATAATAAAAAATATCTTCTTGCTCAGCATACATGCGACGCAGACCGTCTTGTATAATCACCGCCAACTCATAAGCAAAAGTCGGATCATAAGAAATACAATTAGGAACAGTCGCCGACATCATATGGCTATGTCCATCTTCATGCTGCAAACCTTCGCCGTTCAAAGTGGTACGCCCTGCCGTCCCGCCTAATAAGAATCCACGGGTACGTTGATCGGCAGCTGCCCAAATCAAATCCCCGACACGCTGAAAGCCGAACATTGAGTAGTAAATAAAGAAAGGAATCATCGGTACGCCATGTGTAGAATAAGATGTACCTGCCGCAATCCAGTCACATAAACCACCAGCTTCATTAATCCCTTCTTGTAATACCTGGCCGGCTTTATCTTCTTTGTAAAACATCAACTGTGCTGCATCTTGCGGCGTATATAACTGCCCTACTTGTGACCAAATACCTAACTGACGAAACATGCCTTCCATACCAAAGGTACGTGACTCATCAGGCACAATTGGCACAATACGCTCACCAATTTTTTTATCTTTTACCAGAATATTTAAAATTCTGACAAAGGCCATTGTGGTCGAAATGCCATGCCCTGCTTTTGTGCCATCCAAAATGGCTTGGAATGCACTCAACTGAGGAATATCCAATGCCTCTGCCGTTTGTCGGCGCACAGGAATGTTACCCCCTAATGCAGCACGACGCGCTTGCATATATTTTAACTCTTCTGAGTCTTCGGCAAATTTCAAATAAGGCAAACTTTCTAGTTCATCATCTTTCACCGGCAACTGCCATCTATCGCGAATATTAGCGATGGAGTGCATGCTCATTTTTTTCTGCTGATGGCTTGTATTCTGCGCTTCACCCGAATCGCCCATGCCATAGCCTTTAATGGTTTTAGCTAGAATAACAGTTGGTTGACCAGTATGTTTTACAGCTGCGTGATAGGCAGAAAAAACCTTAATCGGATCATGTCCACCACGGTTTAGACCCCATATATCTCGGTCAGTATATTCTTCAACCAACGCTTGCAACTCAGGCGTATTAAAGAAAAACTCACGCACATAAGCCCCATCTTTTGATTTGAAGTTTTGATAATCACCATCCACACATTCCATCATGCGCTTCATAATCAAACCTTCTTTATCTTTTGCTAAGAGCGCGTCCCAATGTCTGCCCCATATGACTTTAATCACATTCCAGCCGGCACCACGGAAACTGCCCTCTAGCTCTTGAATAATTTTGCCGTTACCACGCACCGGCCCATCAAGGCGTTGCAAATTACAGTTTACAACAAAGATAAGATTATCTAGCTTCTCTCTCCCTGCCATATTAATAGCACCTAATGTTTCAGGCTCATCCGTTTCACCATCGCCTAAAAAGGCCCAAACCTTACGCGCTTCCGTTTGTGCCAAGCCACGACTTTGCATATAACGCATAAAACGTGCTTGATAAATGGCCATAATAGGCCCTAAACCCATGGATACTGTCGGAAATTGCCAAAAATCAGGCATAAGCCATGGATGCGGATAAGAGGATAATCCATTGCCGCCCACTTCTTGCCGGAACTGATTCATGGTATCATCAGAAAAACGCCCTAATAAATAGGCACGCGCATAATCTCCAGGGCAAGAATGGCCTTGTACAAACACCATATCACCGCCATGCTCATCCGTTGGCGCATGCCAAAAGTGATTATGGCCAATATCGTATAAAGTCGCTGCCGAAGCAAAACTCGCGATATGTCCGCCTACATTGGTCTTTTTGTTGGCTCTCAACACCATCATCATGGCATTCCAACGCACATAAGAACGAATTTTTCGCTCTATGGTGGTCATACCGGGATATTTGGGTTGTTGTTCCACCGGAATGGTATTGATATACGCAGTGGTCGCACTAAATGGAATATCAGCACCGGTTTGCCTTGCCATTTCAACCAATTGTCCGATGATAAACTGGACACGTTCATTACCATCTTGCTCTTGAATAGAACTTAGCGCCTCTAACCACTCTTTTGTTTCTTCCGGATCAATATCAAGCTGATCTAACTTATTGGCATTCAAACCATTACTCATCCCATACTCCTGCGACTTTATATAGTGCTGATTGCAACACTATAAATACTGCTTTTACCTAAAATTAAGAAAGGATGTGAGTCATGATAAATACACAATTCACCATTCAGCACATCCTTAAGATTTTTTTATTAATACTCACTGTCAGGTTTAAATTTATTCATGCCAAAACCATAAAATTAAAGCTTCATGCACATAAATCCAAACCTACAACCCTATCAACTATCCCTTTGCATTCGACACCGCTTCTTTTGCCAATGCAGTAATCACATCCCAGTCTTTATTTTTAACCGCATCCGCTGGAACCAACCAAGACCCACCCACACAAGCGACATTCTTCAATGCCAAGTAGTCATTATAATTAGCAGGCGAAATGCCACCTGTTGGGCAAAAAGTAATTTGCGGAATAGGACCTGCAATGCCTTTTAGTAGAGGAATACCACCCGCCGCTTCTGCCGGAAAGAATTTAAAATGATCCAAGCCATATTCCATGCCGGTCATTAATTCAGAAACCGATGCAATTCCCGGAATCAAAGCAATTTCACTATGATTAGCCGCGTCTAAAAGCTTAGGCGTTAAACCTGGGCTAATAGCAAAAACAGCCCCTGCATCAGCCACTGCTTTTAATTGCTCAGGCGTAGTAATTGTACCTGCACCAACCAAAGCTCCTTCGACTTCTTGGCTAATCGCTCTGATAGAGTCCATCGCCGCTGCCGTACGCAATGTAATCTCTAATACTTTAATACCACCTGCCATTAATGCCCTAGCCAAAGGCACAGCATCGGCGGCATCTTGAATGACCATGACAGGCATCACAGGTGAAGCATTTAAAACATCAGAAGGTTGAACTTTCCAGTTATTAATAGTCATATTATTTTTATTGAGTCAGTTTTTAATTATATTGAGTAACGGTTATTTTTTAACGCGACAATACAGGTTGTCTTCATCGAATAAATTAGTCGCCCCTGTTTCTGCTGATGAAGCTCCCATACGGAAAGCGCCAAACATTTCACGCCCCATTCCCCAATGGTGATCTCTTGCGCTATTTTCTTCAGGTTTACGCGCATTAAATTCATCCGCATCCATCAGCACATTGACATCGCCTGTCTGAGTATTTAATTGGATAATATCGCCATCACGTACTTTTGCCAATGGTCCACCTTCAGCACATTCAGGGCACATATGAATCGCAGAAGGGACTTTTCCAGAGGCGCCAGACATACGACCATCGGTCACAATAGCCACTTTAAAGCCTTTATCCTGTAAAGAACCCAATAATGGTGTTAGCTTGTGCAGTTCAGGCATGCCATTAGATTTCGGCCCTTGAAACCGCAGAATAACAATAAAATCACGTTCTAAATCACCCCGATGAAAAGCAGCAACAACATCATTTTGATCATCAAACACCAATGCAGGTGCTTCTACGACCTGATGCTCCTCTGCAACCGCCGAGACTTTAGAAATACCACGCCCTAAATTTCCGCGCATAACATGCAATCCACCGCTGGCAGCAAAAGGTTTTTCTATTGAGCTGATAACCTCAGTATCCAAAGAAGCAGCAGGAGCCGCTTCCCATTTCAATTGGCCATTATCTAAACGCGGCTCTTGCGAATAACTTCCCATTCCACGCTCATTTGCAACCGTTAACACCTCTTCATGCAAGAAGCCACCTTTTAATAACTCAGCAATTAATACGCCCATACCACCAGCCGCTTGAAAATGGTTAATATCAGCTTGGCCATTAGGATAAACACGCGCTAATAAAGGCACTGCATGCGATAACTCATTAAAGTCATCCCAGTTAATTTCAATACCGGCAGCCCGAGCAATGGCAACAATATGCATCGTATGATTGGTTGAGCCTCCTGTTGCTAATAGACCCACAATCGCATTCACAATGGCTTTTTCATCAATCACCCGGCCTAAAGGACGATAATCATCACCTAATGCGGTAAATTTTAAAACTTGCCGTGCCGCTTCTTTAGTCAACTCATCACGCAATGGTGTATAAGGGTTAATAAATGAACTACCGGGAAGATGCAGGCCCATAATCTCAACCATCATCTGGTTGCTATTCGCCGTACCATAAAAAGTACACGTACCCGGGCTATGATAAGACTTAGACTCAGACTCTAATAATTCCTTACGTCCAATTTTGCCTTCCGCATACAGCTGACGAGTCGCCGCTTTTTCTTTATTGGTAATCCCACTCGGCATAGGACCTGACGGCACAAATACCGCCGGTAAATGACCAAAACTTAAAGCCCCTAGCAACAATCCCGGGACAATTTTGTCACACACACCTAAATATAAACCGCCATCAAACATATCATGACTTAAGCTAATGGCCGTTGCCATCGCAATCACATCACGGCTAAACAAAGACAATTCCATTCCCGGCTGACCTTGTGTGACACCATCACACATAGCAGGTACGCCACCGGCAAACTGAGCAACTCCGCCTGCCTCTTTAATGGCCGCTTTAATTAAAGCCGGTGAATCTTTATAAGGCTCATGTGCCGACAACATATCGTTATAAGAAGAAATAATGGCAATATTTGCTTTTTTATCCGCCGTTAAATCTGCTTTATCGCCTGTACTACAAGCCGCAAAACCATGCGCCAAGTTACCACAAGCCAATTTACCTCGGTGCGGCCCCTGTGCAGCGGCCTTATCAATATGTTTTAGATAAAGCGTGCGCACATCATGGCTACGCTCAATGATTTGCTGAGTGACTTTTTCTACTACTGCATGCATATTATTTTCTTCCTCTAAAAGCTTAGGAGCGAAAACTCAATAAGAGCCAAATCTTGCTTTTGGGTCTTATTAAATCTTCATTCCTTAAGGGACATGAACGACATTCATTAAAGATAATGGCTAAAATTAAAACAGTACCAAAGCCATCGCGATGCGATTAAGGCTACTTTTATGTCAATCGTTCCTTTAAGTTACAAGTAAACACTTTATTCGGTTAAGCAGCCCTCTCATTGAGCTATATCCTTACTATTATACAGTATCACAAGCATAAGCAACAATAATCACCGCCGGAGCACACAGATAGCACTACTTCCATACAAAAATTGCCCCCACAATGCTTAAAACAGATAACTAGTCTTCCCAGACACGCCCATCCCGAGCAAGTAGCGTTATCGCCGCATCAGGCCCCCAAGAACCGGCGGGGTAAGACTTAGGTGTATCTTGTATCTCTGCCCATGCGTTTTGAATTGAATCAATCCAAGTCCACGCTTGCTCTATCTCCTCGCGACTGATAAATAAAGTAGAATGACCACGCATAGCCTCCAACAACAAACGCTCATAAGCATCCACAACATGCTTATCTTTAAAGGCCTCTGAAAAACTTAAATCCAGCTGTGTTTGCTGTACTTTAATATGCTCATCAATACCAGGGATTTTATTTAAAATTTCAACATTAACTCCTTGGTCAGGATGTAAGCGTATTTTTAATTTATTAGCAGGTAACTCAACAAAACTATCTTGAAAAATATTATGTGGCAACTGCTTAAATTGAATAATGATTTCAGACTGCTTAGTTGGCATTCTTTTGCCGGTACGCATATAAAAAGGCACGCCTGCCCAACGCCAATTATCAATATCAACCCGCAAGGCAACAAACGTTTCGGCTTTACTTTCTGTATTTGCCCCTTCCTCTTCGGTGTAGCCCGGAACGGGTTTACCCTTTATATTGCCGGCCGTATACTGACCACGTACCGTTTTGTCTCGCACATTCTGCGTGGTAATAGGGCGCAAATCTTTTAATACTTTTATTTTTTCATAATGAATATTCTCGGCATCTAAACTGACAGGCGGCTCCATTGCAATAAAGGTTAAAATCTGCAATAAATGATTTTGCACCATATCCCGCATTTGTCCTGTTTGATCGTAATATCCCCACCGCCCTTCGATACCTAAATCTTCGGCAACCGTAATCTGAATATGATCAATGGTATTGTGATCCCAATTGGTAATAAACAATGCATTAGCAAAACGCAAAGCCAATAAATTTAAAACCGTTTCTTTACCTAAATAATGATCAATACGACACACTTGCTCACCGGTAAATACTTTTGCCACTTCATCGTTAATTTCTTTAGAAGAAGCCAAATCATAACCAATCGGTTTTTCCATCACCATTCGCGATGCAGCAGTCAACACACCTGATGCCTGCAAGCCCTGACATACATTTTTAAATAAAAAAGGCGGCACCGAAAAATAATTAATCATCACCCGCTTGTCTTTATCCACAAACTGGTTGAGTTGTTGATAGGCTTCAGGTTGCGTCAAATCCATCTGTACATAACTCATCCGCGCCGAAAAACGTTGCCAGACAGCCGTATCTTTAGTGCCGGTTAAATAGTTATCCAGGCAAGTATTAGCTGCATCAATCAACAATTCTGCCGCCCCCTCAAATTGATCCACTCCAATAATTTTAGTATCAGGCTCTAATAAACCAGCCCTATCTAACTGATATAAACAAAGTAGTAATTTACGAGTAGATAAGTCACCTAGCGCACCAAAAATAACCAGATCACAAGGTTTAAATGTTTTTTTACTTTGCATAAGCGCCCCCAAAAGAAATGATTGATAAAGACCGGCTTAAACTAAGGCTCTAGCCCTTAGAAAGGACTGCTCAGATAAGGCACTCCAGCGCGTCACTTGCGTTCTAAACTGATGAAAAGAGTCGTAAATTTTCTGCGCCATAGGGTCATTTTTGGCCACTTCCAGCACCACCTCTTCAGAAAGTTGCTTTAACTTGCGCAATACATCATCAGGTAATGGCATCAATTTAACACCATGTTTATTGACCAAGGCATCTAAAGCTTGATTATTACGCGCCGTATAATCCGAAATCATATCCATATTAACGGCTTTACAAGCAGCCATGACAATACTCTGTAAATCATCAGACAGTTCATTAAAGGCATGTTTATTAATCATCGCTTCCATAGTAGAGCCTGGCTCATGCCATCCGGGATAATAATAAAATTTAGCCACTTTATGAAAACCAAACGCCAAATCATTATAAGGCCCCACCCATTCAGTCGCATCAATCGCCCCTGACTGCAAAGACGTAAATAACTCCCCACCTGGCATATTGACGGTTGTCCCGCCCGCTCTACGCAATACCTCCCCGCCCAAACCGGGAATACGCATTTTTAAGCCTTGCAAATCTGCCACCGATTTAATCTCCCGATTAAACCAACCAGCCATTTGCACACCAGAGTTACCAGCTGCGGCAGGAATCAAATTAAACGGTGCATATAATTCACGCCATAACTCCATCCCCCCCCCATAATACAACCATGCATTCATCTCTTGCGCAGTCAAACCAAAAGGCACTGCAGAAAAAAACTGAGTAGCTGCCGATTTACCTTTCCAGTAATAAGCCCCAGAATGCCCCATTTGAGCCGTGCCTTTAGAAACCGCATCAAACACCTCAAAAGCCGGCACCATTTCATTAGCCCCATAGACTTTCACCTTGATACGGCCACCGCTCATTTCATTAATCATTTTAGCCAGCAAATTAGCACCGGAACCTAAACCCGGAAAATTTTTAGGCCATGCAGTCACCATTTTCCAGCGAAATTTTGCTTTTGCCTGTACAACACTTGGAGCCACTAAAGCCCCACCAGCCACCATACCTGCTTTATTAATAAAATCACGTCTTTTCATATCAGCTTATCCTAAATTTCAAGTGGCATCATTCTACCTGAATCAGACTGGCTTATATACTGCGAATCATTAACATTCCATTTCAATATACCGCTTTTCCCATGAGCACATAAACTCAAAATTAACACCTCAAAATATCTACTAAACATTAAACCAACCTATCCTAAGAGCGATTACTAATTCACGCAATATTTTTATGGTTAAAAGGATAAAAATTGCCGTCATTTTTTATATCACCTCCCTTTAAAACTTTATATACTCCAGTAAAAATATACTACAAACAACTGATATTTATTTGAAAAATAAAAAACTATATTATTTTTTCTGCAAAAAACAATATCTTTTTTTACCGCTTAGAGGTATCCTACCAACAAAGTAGAGGCGATAATTATTTTGACATAATGAGTTAATCCATCATATGAAAACCTAAAGGGAGACACTATGAATACAACAGCGATAGACTTAGATATGCTTAATGAATTACTTGAAAATCAAAAGAAGCTTGATGATATAGCGTTTGATTTAAGTTTTGAAGATGACTTATTTCTGAGTGACTTCCCCGCCCCCGACAAACAAAAAGCCACATATAAGAGCACCTATTCAGTTGAAGATACGCCACTAGACATACCGAAAACTCATAGCCTTGCTTATTTTGTAGTACCTGTCTCTGCCGAAATCGCAGCAATATCCTATAGCATCATACATTTTACCTAAGACATAGCACTAGGTTCAAAATACACAGCGCGACAAAAAAATACCCTTTTGCAAACCCAAATATCACCAAACCACTTCCTTTGCCCTTAAACACGCATCATCAAGCCTATATTTTCAATGTTATAATAAGCATTTTACCCACAGCTTATAAAACGCCACATTATGACTACCGTTAATAAGGATAAACTCTCTAGTGCTCGCTTTGCAGAGGCAACCGATGCTTTTGTTGAAGTATTTACCGCTTCCGTTGACTTTGACCAACGCATGGCTCAACAGGATATTGAAGGCTCTATTGCACATGCCGGCATGTTATGCAAAATCGGCATTCTAACAACAGCAGAGCGCGATAGTATTTTTAAAGGCCTACAGCAAATTAGCACAGAAATTGAACGGGGTGAATTTAACTGGTCCGTACAACAAGAAGATGTGCATATGAATATTGAAGCCCGCCTAACCGAGCTTATCGGTATGGCGGGTAAAAAACTGCATACAGGTCGCTCACGCAATGACCAAGTAGCAACCGATATTCGTTTATATATGCGTGCCGAAATAACTGCCATCGTAGCAGTCATTACGCGCTTACAACATGCATTACTGGATTTAGCTGAACGCGAAGCAGATACCATTATGCCCGGCTTTACCCATTTACAAGTCGCACAACCTGTTACTTTTGGCCACCATTTAATGGCTTGGTATGAAATGCTGGTACGTGATAAGCAACGCTTAGAAGATTGTTTAAAGCGGGTTAATATTATGCCGTTAGGTGCTGCGGCATTAGCGGGCACCAGTTACTCAATTGACCGGGAGATGACCGCTGAATTATTAGGCTTTAGTCGCCCTTCTGCCAATTCGCTGGATTCAGTAAGTGACCGTGATTTTGCCATTGAGTTTACCGCAGCAGGCAGCATCATTATGATGCATTTATCGCGTTTTTCTGAAGAGCTAGTGCTTTGGGCTAGTGCGCAATTTGCCTTTATTGAATTACCTGATGCATTTTGTACAGGCTCTTCGATTATGCCGCAAAAGAAAAATCCCGATGTCCCCGAATTAGTGCGTGGTAAATCAGGGCGAGTAACAGGACATTTAATGTCCTTATTAATGCTAATGAAAAGCCAACCGCTTGCTTATAATAAAGATAATCAAGAGGACAAAGAACCCTTATTTGATACTGCCGACACCTTAAATAATTGCTTACGTGCTTTTGCTGATATGGTGCCGCATATCGAAGCCAAACGCGACAATATGTTTAATGCGGCTAAAAAAGGCTTTGCAACGGCAACCGACCTAGCCGACTATCTAGTACGACAAGGCATGGCTTTTCGTGATGCACATGAAGTCGTTGGTTTAGCGGTACGCCTAGGCTTAGAGAGCAAT
>Ga0256839_1005869_pt1 | contig 11105 bp, 10 predicted proteins | sample 354166metaG_FD_185968 | JGI IMG/M metagenome (GOLD analysis project Ga0256839, IMG submission 185968) | Hydrothermal vent microbial communities from Mid Atlantic Ridge, Atlantic Ocean - 354-166 | ecosystem: Environmental > Aquatic > Marine > Hydrothermal vents | place: Atlantic Ocean: Mid... | reverse complement strand
AATATCTTGCTCCCTTGCACCTTGTATCTTGTCCCCTTGTATCTCTACTCTTTGCCCTGCCCTTACTCGATAATCTTCGCAACCACGCCGGCACCCACCGTGCGGCCACCTTCACGAATCGCAAAACGCAGACCTTCTTCCATCGCAATCGGCGCAATCAGGCTCACCGTCATCTGCACGTTGTCGCCAGGCATCACCATCTCCGTGCCCTCCGGCAGGTCGCAAGCACCCGTCACATCCGTCGTGCGGAAGTAGAACTGCGGACGGTAGCCATTGAAGAACGGCGTGTGGCGACCACCCTCATCCTTGCTCAGAATATACACCTCCGCCTCAAACTTGGTGTGCGGCGTGATGGAACCCGGCTTGCACAGCACCTGACCGCGCTCCACCTCTTCACGCTTCGTACCGCGCAGCAGCACGCCCACGTTGTCTCCCGCCTCGCCCTGGTCCAGCAGCTTGCGGAACATCTCAACGCCCGTGCACGTCGTCTTCGTGGTCTCCTTGAGACCCACAATCTCAATCTCCTCGCCAACCTTCACCACACCTCGCTCGATGCGCCCCGTCACCACCGTGCCACGTCCAGATATGGAGAAAACATCCTCAATAGGCATCAGAAACGGCTTGTCAACCGGACGCTCCGGCACCGGAATGTAGTTGTCCATCTCCTCCACCAGCTTCAGGATCGAGGGTATGCCAATCTCGCTGGTGTCTCCCTCCAGGGCCTTCAGCGCCGATCCCGTCACAATGGGCGTGTCGTCTCCAGGAAACTGGTAGGAATCCAGCAGCTCGCGCACCTCCATCTCCACCAGCTCCAGCAACTCCGCATCGTCCACCATGTCCGCCTTGTTCAGGTACACCACAATGTACGGCACACCCACCTGGCGCGCCAGCAGAATGTGCTCCCGCGTCTGCGGCATGGGGCCGTCCGCCGCCGAGCACACCAGGATCGCGCCGTCCATCTGCGCCGCGCCCGTGATCATGTTCTTCACATAGTCCGCGTGCCCAGGACAGTCCACGTGGGCATAGTGACGATTGTCCGACTCGTATTCCACATGGGCCGTCGCTATCGTAATCCCGCGCGCGCGCTCCTCCGGCGCATTGTCAATCTGGTCGTACGCCTTCGCCTCGCCGCCGTGCTGCTCCGACAATACCTTCGTCAACGCCGCCGTCAGCGTCGTCTTTCCATGGTCCACGTGACCAATCGTGCCAACATTTACATGCGGCTTCGTACGCTCAAATTTTTCCTTGGACATATGATCAACCCTCGTCAGTTAATAGCTTCACAATGCCTTGTCAATTCTGTTATCTTCCATCATCCCCACAGAGGGAGACTGGAGCCCATAATCGGATTTGAACCGATGACCTCTTCCTTACCAAGGAAGTGCTCTACCGAACTGAGCTATATGGGCATCTGGAAATCTGATACTGGAAACCCGCGCTCCATATCACTCCTGCCTGGCGGCACGTCCGCCTCCATCCGCCAAATGGAGCGGGTGATGGGAATCGAACCCACACCATCAGCTTGGAAGGCTGAGGTTCTACCATTGAACTACACCCGCCTGATCTTCCAGTTGTGTCGAATTCCTCGTACCCACCTGCAATGGTGGAGGGGGGAGGATTCGAACCTCCGAAGGCTGAGCCGTCAGATTTACAGTCTGATCCCTTTGGCCACTCGGGAACCCCTCCGAAAAGCAAGCCGCTTATTCTGCTGGCCAAATCCTGTCTTGTCAATATGTTGATGAACGAATGTGTCAAAAACCCCGGACAAAGCGCCCTGCCTGCCAGAAGGGAAGAATTTATATATATGGAGTACGGTGGCGGCAAGAAAAGCGCCAGCAGTGGATACTGGGCACATGAAGACTATCGAATCACCACCAATACCCAGATAATCAATATAAGATTCATGAGGTTACGATGAGCCTTCCTCCTTCTTGGCCAACAGCCAGAGCGCCTCAAGCTGCTCCGCGGCGGCCTCTTCCAACACCTCTCCTCGTGCCTCGAGCATACGTTCCATGGCAGCGAAACGTCGCTCGAAGCGTCTGTTGGCAAGACGCAGGGCCTGCTCGGGATCTACATCCAGGTGACGGGCCAGATTGCTTGTGGCCAGCAGCAGGTCGCCGACCTCGTGCCGCAGGCGCGCCTCATCGCCCGCAGCGATTTCCTTCCTCACCTCATCCAGCTCTTCCAGCACCTTGTCAATCACCTGCTCAACGTCATCCCAATCGAAACCAACGCGCGCCGCCCGTTTCTGCAACTTGACTGCCCGAGTCAGGGATGGCAGCGCGTCAGCCACGCCGGTGAGGGCGCCAGGCGCGGCTCCGCCGGCGTACAGCGCCTTTTTCCTGCGTTCTTCGCACTTGCGCCTTTCCCAGTCGGAATCGGGCTCCTGTGCTGCCCGCCCGTCCGCCGCGGGAAAAACATGGGGGTGACGCCGCTCCAGCTTATCGGCAATGGATGCCGCCACACCCTCGAAATCGAACCAGCCGGCCTCGCGGGCAATTTCACTGTAGAAGACCACCTGAAACAGCAAATCGCCCAATTCCTCGCGAATTTCATCCGTCCCGCCATGCTCGACGGCATCGGCCACCTCATAGGCCTCCTCCAAAGTGTGGGGCACCAGACTCTGCATGGTTTGGCGCCGGTCCCAAGGGCAACCCCACTCGGGGTCCCTCAAGGCGGTCATCACCGCCAGCAATCTTGTCATATGATGAAGCATGCCTACCTGAGCCGTTCGATGGAAACAAATTTGTGATTAGCGTCATGGCGCAGCATGAATACCCCCTGAATGCCATCATGCGTAAGAAAGCGCTGGAGAATATTGACAGGAAACCGCACTGTCCTGCCATCGTGGCTCTTGGCCACAACATATTTTGCAGTTCCCTGATAGACCCGCACATACTCGTCGGCGGAAATATCCAGCGCCACAATGATATCCATCGTCTGCCCGGTCATTTCTGCAATTCGGCCTCTATCATCTTTACAGGCGCCACAGGATCCTGATCACTGCCCTCACAACGAACCGCCTCCCGGTGCCGATCGCTATGCTTCTTCAACCTCCCCTCCCTTCGAATCTCCTTTAGAGTCACTAGAAAAATAGTACGCAATCTATATTCAGAAACGCCCATGCAGAATCACCGAAGACTTTGACACAGCGCAAGCTATCTTTGCAAGGACTGCACCACACTCCTTCTTCGTCTGTCTTAGCATGCTATATATCACTCATCTGTTGCGCTTTACAGACGACACTGATATTCTCCAAAAACCGTTGAAACATGCTATATAGCGCTTACAAACCACTATCACAAAACAGTAAGGAGAAGCCCATGGCCGTTAAAAAGAAAGCCGCAGCGCGGAAGAAGACCGCCAAAAAAGCTACAGCCAAACCTGTAAAACGTGTAAAAGCCATCAAAGAACCCTACACCCGCACCGCCATGCTCGCTCATATCGCGGAAGCAACGGGACTTACTAAAAAGCAGGTAACCGCTGTATTCGATGAATACAAGAATATTATCGAGGGCCATGTAAAGAAAGGCTCTGCCCAGGTCTTCACCATGCCCGGTCTGTTCAAGATCAAGGTAACCCGCAAACCCGCCACGCGCGCGCGCAAGGGCATCAACCCCTTCACTGGCGAACCCATGGTCTTCAAAGCCAAGCCCGCCAGAAATGTCGTCAAAATACAGCCACTGAAGGCGCTGAAGGATATGGTATAGCCTGTTTTCGGGGCGGCGAGTGCAATGCGCGCCGCCCTTTATGTCCCCCCTCCCTCTCTTTTTTCAACCTTCCGTATTGACACCCGCCCGGCCTGCCTCAACAATCAAAAGGGGAAACCGATATAGTCATTAAGACAATCGATTTTTCGGCCAATGGAATGAAATCCTGGATTGCACAAGCATTATGCCTGCTTCTCACCCTCGCCTGCGGCAACGCCATGGCGCAGGTTACGTCATGGGAAAACAATGAACTACCCCGCATGCGCGCAGACTTTATCGCGGCGGAACAGGCCCTCCACGAGGGCGCCATCAGCCGTTTCCGGCAACTGCAGGGTGAATTGGCCAACTACCCCCTCGCGCCCTATCTGCAATACGAATACCTGACCACGAGACTCTCCCGCCTTCCCGCCAACAAGATCCATGCCTTTATTTCAGAACAACGTGGCGCCCCACTGGCGGACCGACTGCAATATGCCTGGATCAGCCGGCTGGCCAGGCAGGGACGATGGACACAATTGATCGACAGCTATATTCCCGGCAGCAGCATTACACAAAACTGTTACTACCGCCAGGCATTACTGAAGACAGGCGCCATGGAAGCAGCATTCGCCGACCTGGAAAAAATATGGGTCGTGGGATTCTCTCAACCCCGCGCCTGTGACCCCGTCTTCAGCGCCTGGCACAAACAGGGGCATATCACCCCCCAGCTCGCCTGGCAGCGCTTCACCCTTGCCATGGGCAAAAATAATACGCGCCTGGCCCGCTATCTGACACGCTTCCTCCCCGACGAGGAACAAGGCTGGGCAAATCTATGGCTCAGCGTGCACAGAAACCCCATACAAATCGAATCCCTCTCACCCTTTACCACCCCGCATCCCATGCGCAACAAGATTCTGACACATGGTCTCAAGAGGCTGACGCGCCAGGATCCACTCCAGGCCATGGATACCTGGGACAATATTCTCAAGGAGCGCTATCCTTTCTCAAAAGAAGAAAGCGCCATAATGGAGCGTGATCTGGCTCTCGCCCTTGCAGTGCGTGGCCTGCCCGAGGCGTTGGCCAGGCTGGCTGAACTCGAGGACCACACTGTAGATGACAGCATCCGGGAATGGCGCGTCCGCGCGGCGCTTGCCGAGCAGAACTGGTATGCCGTTCTGGCCTGGATCCATCAATTGAAACCGGAACAACAAACCTCTACCCGTTGGAATTACTGGAAGGCCCGCGCCTTGGAAGCCCTGGGCCTGACGGAGCAGGCTGCAGTAATCTATCGAACGCTGGCCCCCAGGCGCAGCTATTACGGCCTGCTGTCCAGCCTGCGCAGCGGCCAAACCATACGTATCCATCAAAAAGCGCTGGAAATACGCCGCGACGACCATCGCATCCTGGAACGACACCCGGGCATACTGCGCGCGCGGGAGCTGTTCTTCCTGGGCCGCATCGTGGAAGCACGCCGCGAGTGGTATTACGCGACACGCCATATGGCCGAGTGGCAACTGGAAGGCGCCGCCAAACTGGCTCAGACCTGGGGGTGGCACGACCGCGCCATCATCACCATGGCGCGCACTCAACAACGTGACGACCTGGACCTGCGATTTCCATTGCTGCACTACGATGAAGTCATATCCCTCGCCAACCGTAACGGCATTGACCCGGCCTTTGCCTTTGCCATCATACGCCAGGAAAGCGCCTTCACCCCAGATGCACGCTCTCACGCCGGCGCCCTCGGCCTGATGCAACTTCTGCCCCGAACGGCCAGACAGGTTGCGCGGCGCATGGACGTCAAGTTAAGCCACAACCGGGAGCTGCTCGATATCGACACCAACCTGCGTCTGGGCATGGCGCATCTGAGAGATATGCTTTCCTCATATAACAACAACAAGCTGTTGGCAGCGGCGGCCTATAACGCTGGGCGCTATCGCGTGAACCGCTGGATCTCCAAGGAGGCCATCACTCCCGCAGATATCTGGGCCGAAACCATCCCCTTTCGTGAAACCCGCAACTATATCCAGAATGTCATGCTGTTCTCGGCCATCTACGAGCAAAAGCTGGGGGGCGACCCTCCGCGTCTGATCCAGAACAGCATGCATCCCGTCACACCGGCCGGTGCGATTCTGGCGTTCCTTAAATCCTGAACAGCCGGCTTACAGTTTGCAAAACTTTTTCTCCCGGCTACCCAGATGATGATCGGGAAGCTGGTGAATGACTATACCTTGTAGGCGGCAAAGGCGAGCAAAAACCAAGCACAGATAAACGCCAATCCACCCACGGGCGTTACTGTACCCAGCATCACCATCCCAGTAAGACTCAACAGATAAAGAGAGCCTGAAAACAGCAGGATACCCAGCAACATACTCCACCCGGCCCATACCGCCAATTTTGACTCCGGCAAGCGGTGGGTGACAAAGGCCACGGCAAACAGCCCCAGGGCATGATAGAAATGGTATTGGGCGGCGGTCTGATAGATATGCAGCTTCTCGGCGCCGATCACATCGCGCAGGGCATGGGCCCCCATGGCGCCACTGATCACTGCGAGCGCCGCCAGGATACTGCCCAGCACCATAAATAGTCTTGCTGTCGATGTCATTTGTTCCTCCTTCAAAATAAAGTCCTCATGGCGCGGCGCAGGTTCTGCGGCGTACCGATATCGAGATAGGGCTGCTGCGATACGACGACAGCCTCCACCCTGATGCCCTCCTCCAGTGCGGATCGCATGACATCCCCCATATAGACCTCGGAGCTCTGCGCCGCGGCCTCCAGGCGCTCCAATACCACAGGATCATCCCTGGCGCCCGCCAAAAATTCATGCAGGTAGTCCGTGAAAGCCGGCCGCCATACAGCCGCCCCCCAGGTGTACTGCAAACTACTTGAGGCAGGCTTTATAACAATGTCTCTAACAGTTCCCGCGGCCTCATCGAAATCAATCATATCGACCTGCGCGGGCTGCTCGGCTGGAAACAACCCCAGCACGACCTGCGCCCCGCCTTCTTGCAAACGCCGCAGCAGAGCAGAATAAACATCATCCACGGAAAGTATAATGTCAGGAAAACCCAAGGCGCAGACCTTGCCGCTGACAAAGGAATACAGGCTGTCCACCGTAAATGGTGTACCAGGCGAATCCTCCACCACGCGGTAGACCAGCTCGACGCCAAGCTCACGCCCCTCACCCAGACTGTTTACGATGTCGGCCTTACCCGGGGCGATGGCCACGTAGACCTGGCAGATACCGGCACAACGCATGTATTCCGTCAGGTAGTGGCTCGCCACCTTGGGGCGCGATCCTCCAGGTGAAGACTCAGGCCAGAACCCCAGCGGCAATATTTCCTTGCTGAGGGGCAATGGCGCCAGCCTCTTTCCCCTGCCTGCCGCGGGGATGATACCGACAATATTCTTCATGGCGTACGCATTCATGCTCTGTAGCAGTTTTTCTCCAACTTTACCAAACGCTATCGTCGACCCTGTGCCATCCCGCGCCATGGCAGGCAATAGGCAGGGTAATCATATCATGTCCTGCCTTCCGCGCTCCCCACAGAATCCCCCGTTGCCCCACCCCATGCATGGGGTTACCATCTATTAACCCGGCAACCATATATATCGTATTCAGGACTTCAGGCCTGTGCTGGAACAAGGCGCGGTGCGCAGGCAATGGTCATTCCATTGGCAAGCGCCGCAACGCCGTGCCGGCGCAGGCCTGAAGTCCCTGACAGATTGAAATCAAAGGACAGGCCATTGCGTGCCGGCCCGCTGACCGCGTTGGCGAAATTTGCTGTAGAATGACTACAGCGGCATTTCGCCGCCTTGCAGCAAACCAGCACGCAATGACTGAATACGATATATTGTTGCCGGGTTAATAACTATGCAAAACAAATATGATGTCATCGTAATTGGAAGCGGACCGGGTGGTGAAGGCGCCGCGATGAAGCTGGCCAAGGAGGGCAGGCAGGTCCTGATGGTCGACGCCTACCACCAAGTGGGGGGGAACTGCACTCATCGCGCCACCATTCCCAGCAAGGCGCTGCGCCAGGCCGTACAGCGGCTCACTGAATGCAATGCCCATAATGGCGCCCGCTATCCCGACCTGCTGCGCAGCGCCAACTCCGTCATCGAGCAGCAGGTGGCCATGCGCAGCGGTTTCTACAGCCGCAACCATGTCGACGTCATTCATGGCCGGGCCAGTTTCATCGACCCTCATACCATCGAAGTCGTCACGGCCGAACAAATGCAGGAAACATTGCGGGGAGAGGCATTCGTCATTGCCACGGGTTCCCGGCCCTACCACCCCGATGACGTGGATTTTCGGCACCCGCGCATTCTCGACAGTGACTCGGTCCTCAAGCTCGAAGACAATCCACGCTCTATTACCATCGTCGGCGCCGGCGTTATCGGCTGTGAATACGCCTCCATTTTCCGCTCCCTGGGCATCAAGGTCAATCTCATCAACGCCCGCGACCAATTACTGTCTTTCCTGGACGATGAAATCATCGATGCGCTGAGTTACCACCTGCGCGAACAAGGCGTTATCATCCGCCACAACGAGATCCACGAAAGGGTCCAGGCCGATGAAGATGGGGTTACCCTTTTTCTGAAATCCAACAAGGAAATCAGGAGCGACTATCTGCTGTGGGCTCAGGGCAGGACCGGCAATTCAGACCACATGGGCCTGGAGAAGATCGGTATCGAGACGGACAAGCGCGGCTCCATCGTCGTCAACCGCTTCTACCAGTCCTCCCAGCCGCATATCTACGCCGTTGGCGATATTATCGGTTTCCCCAATCTGGCCAGCGCCGCCTATGACCAGGGCCGTTATGCCGCCACGCACCTGGTCTGCGGCGCCTGCGATTTCCGCCTCGTCACCAATGTACCCACGGGCATCTACACCATCCCCGAAATCAGCTCCATGGGCAAAACCGAACGGGAGCTGACCCGTGACAAGGTGCCCTATGAAGTAGGGCGCTCCCAGTTCCGTCACCTGGCGCGGGCCCAGATTGCCGGTCAGACCTCAGGCATGCTAAAGATCCTTTTCCATCGCAAGACCCTGGAGATCCTGGGCATCCATTGCTTTGGCACCCAGGCTTCCGAGATTATCCATATCGGCCAGGCCATCATGTCCCAGGAGGGCGATGCCAATTCCCTGATGTATTTCATCAATACCACGTTCAACTACCCCACCATGGCCGAGGCCTATCGTGTGGCGGCCCTCAATGGATTGAACCGTATTCATTGAGAAACCAACCGCCTGCAAATATCACGGCATGGACAGAAAAAGTCGCAAATGACTTTTCTGAAGCCAGGTTTGTGGCACAATAGCCAAGCCCCCGCAGCAAAGAGAAGCGTTCCCGTGAGCGACAGTCTGCGGGATGGTTGTACAGACGTACACAGCCTGGAGAATCAGACCTAATCCATGGGTTTATGACGGCGCATAGCACAAGCCATTGATTCCACAGCGGTTCAAAAAATGCCCGCTTAACCTTTGGGTGAAGCCAAGATTTTTTGAATCCACTGTGAAAGCAATATCTTGCTCTCTGCATCCGCCCTGAACCCACGTATTCAGGTCAGAATTATAAGCACGGTTAGGAATCTATCAGGAGGGTTTATGAGTTTTATAAGAAGAAACATATACTTGGCAATAACCGCAGCCCTGGGTCTGGGCATCAGTCTTCCTCTGGCCGCAAGCAGCGATGCGGATCAGATGCGCCTGAAAATTCTCGGCGTCATACCCGCGCAAACCGCCCCGGCAACAGAACCCGCCGCTTCCACGATGGAAGAATCCCATGAGATGGATGAACACCACGATGGTGGCATGTCCATGATGGAAGAAGACAGCGAAACGGACGGCCATCATGACGGGGACATGCCCATGACCGGGGCGTCTCACGACATGGATGAGCACCATAAAAGTGACACGTCCATGAAGGAAGAGCACAGCGAAATGGATGAACACCACGATGGTGGTATGCCCATGATGGAAGAAGACAACGAAACGGGCGGCCATCATGATGGGGACATGCCCATGACCGGGGAGTCTCACGATATGGATGAACACCATAAAAGTGACACGTCCATGAAGGAAGAGCACAGTGAAATGGATGAACACCATGATGAGGCCGCCGGGCACACGAGCGCGGAGAAAAAAATGATGGAATCCGCCCATGCCCCGGCCGGCATCAAGATTGATAAAAAAGAAAAACACCACAGCGAGGCCCATTGGGGCTATGAGGGCAGTAATGGCCCTCACTTCTGGGGGGACCTGAAAAGCGAATATGGCACCTGCAAGGACGGCAAGCAACAGTCGCCCATCGATATCTCAGCAGCAATCGTCACCACGCTCTCCAGAATCCAGACCGACTACCGCGATACGCCTCTGGACATCGTCAACAATGGTCATACCATTCAAGTCAATTACCAGGCAGGGAGCAGCATCACCATTGGCGGCAAGCAATTCGAGCTGCTCCAGTTTCATTTCCACAGCCCCAGTGAACATACTGTCGGCGGCAAGGCCTATCCCATGGTTGCGCACCTGGTACACAAGGCTGCCGACGGTCAACTGGGCGTCATTGGTATCTTGCTGAAGGAGGGCCAGGCGAATGCTCTGATCGATCAAATATGGGGGCATCTGCCACCCCATGCCGGCGAGAAGGCCGTCATAGAAGGTGAAGCTATCAATGTCTCGGACCTGTTGCCCAAGGACATGACCTACTTCAACTACGGTGGCTCCCTGACGACCCCGCCCTGCAGCGAAGGGGTCAACTGGATGCTACTGGCCACGCCTGTCGCGCTCTCGGCAGAGCAAATCGAGCAATTCAGAGCATTGTATGCCTTCAATGCCCGCCCCATTCAGCCGGTCAATGGCCGCCCTGTCGGCCTGAGCAACTGAGCCTCATGGTAACACCCATCACCCACGGGTAATCCCCGTGGGTGATGGATTCCCCAAGGGGGCTGTTCCGAGAACCCGGTCACAGATTCAACATCTGGGCACAAGCACTCTTCCGTCCCACCCGATACCCTTGCTGGTTTCAGTGAAGTATGGGAGGAAGACATGCGTAAAGAAATCCTGAATCTCTGCATTATGCTGGCAGCCTTCCTGGCGGGCCTGATCATCAGCCTCAGAGGCAATCCACTGACGGGCATTCTCGTCCTGATTGTCATCTTGTACCTGCCCAGGCAGATTATGAAACTTCCCCCACTGCGGAACCGTCTGTCACAACGATATTAACCCGGCAACAATATATATCGTATTCAGCCATTGCGTGCCGGTTCGCTGCAAGGCGGCGAAAGGCCGCTGTCGTCATTCTACAGCAAATTTCGCCAACGCGGTCAGCGGGCCGGCACGCAATGGCCTGTCCTTTGATTTCAATCTGTCAGGGACTTCAGGCCTGCGCCGGCACGGCGTTGCGGCGC
>Ga0256839_1005868_pt1 | contig 11106 bp, 10 predicted proteins | sample 354166metaG_FD_185968 | JGI IMG/M metagenome (GOLD analysis project Ga0256839, IMG submission 185968) | Hydrothermal vent microbial communities from Mid Atlantic Ridge, Atlantic Ocean - 354-166 | ecosystem: Environmental > Aquatic > Marine > Hydrothermal vents | place: Atlantic Ocean: Mid... | reverse complement strand
AGGTGCGGGTGGCAGTGGCCAAGGCTGATGACGCCGATGCCGGCCAGCAGATCGATGAAGTCGTTGCCCGCTTCGTCGAACAGGCGCGCGCCCTCGCCGCGCACGAATGCGACATCGGCCCTGGCATAGGTGGGCATGAGGTGATTGCTCATCGCCTGTTCTCCGACAATCCGCTGGCAAAGGTGGCGACGACCACCCGATGAAAAGCGAAAACCGCGCCGAGGCCCCGGCGCGGTTTGTAAATCCTGCAACAATCCTTGCGCCGTCAGGCCCCCGCGCCCGTTTCCAGCGCCTTCAGGCGCTGATGCAGGCGGGAGATTTTTCGCGCCGCGGTGCGCTTGTGCATGATGCCCTTCTGCGCGCCCTTCATGATCTCCGGCTGGGCGGCGCGGAAGGCTTCCTTCGCCGCCTCCAGATCACCGGCCTGCAGCGCCCGCTCCACCTTGCGGATGAAGGTGCGCACGCGCGACTTGCGCGCCTTGTTGATGATGGTGCGCCGCTGCGCCACGCGCAGGGCCTTCTTTGCCGCCTTGGTATTGGGCATGGCGTCCTCGTCCTGTCTTGCTCGTGAATGGCGTTCACAAAAACCGAAAGGCAGGCACCACCCGAAAAGGGCAGTGCCTGCACCATTGATGACGGGCTTATAGGGCGAAAACGCCAGCGGCGTCAACCATCACGCCGAATGGAATGCATGAGCGTTTTTGCTCCCATCCCCCACGCTCACCGCATCACTCGCCGTAAAACTGGCGAAGCTAGTTCATGCGGTGGGCTTCGGCCTGGGTCCTGGCGCGGGCATCGGCGCGCACGCACAGGGATTCCACCGTCTCGCCCAGCAGCATCAGGCTGTTGGGGTCGGAGAGGCGATGATCGGCACCCTTGACGAGGGTGAAGGTGATGTCCTCGCCCTTCAGCGCCTCATAGGTCTTCAGCGCATGCTGCCAGGGCACGTCCGTATCGGCATCGCCCTGCAGGATGCGCAGCGGGCAGGCAACTTCAAGCCCTTCTTCCAGCAACAGGTGGTTGCGCCCCTCCTCGATCAGCGCGCGGGTGATGATGTAGGGTTCATCACCATACTGGCTGGGGATCTCGATGCGGCCCTTCTCCATCAGCTCCTTGCGGGCGGCTTCCGGGAACTCCTTCCACATCAGCTCTTCCGTCATGTCGGCGGCCGGCGCCAGCAGCACCAGCCCCTTGATGCGCTCTGCCTCTTCAGGTGCCTGCTGCTTCAGGCGGCGGTAGAGCAGCAGGGCGATCCAGCCGCCCATGGAGGAGCCGATGAGCACGCGGGGGCCTTTCGCCACCTCGCGGAAGATCATCTCCGCCTCGCCCAGCCACTTGCCGATGGTGCCCTCGGCCAGCGCGCCGGAAGATGCACCATGCCCGGAATAGTCGAAGCGCACCGCCGAGCGCCCGCGTCGCTCGGCCAGGTGGCCCAGGGCGGTGGCCTTGCCGCCGCGCATGTCGGACATGAAGCCGCCGAGCCAGAAGAATCCGCATTTCTCGCCCGCGTCGGCGGCTGCGCCATCGTTGATCCAGGCGATGTCCTCTCCCTCGGCGCTTTTCAGGAAGGACGGTTCCGGCATGGGCGTGTCCATGTTTCCTCCTGTTTCTGCATTTGCAGCGATTTTTCGCGCATCTGAGCGCGTTTCATGCTTGACTTGCCATACACCTTGCGAATCTATATGGCCAGAGCGGTGCGGGACAATGCGGATTGATCCCGCATCCCGAACAGATGGCGGCAACGGTGCCGCATGTCCGTGGACAAGTCGAGGGAGATACAGCCATTCGCAGGCCGCACAGAAGCACCCAGCGCCCCCGTGATGACGGGCCGAGGGTGAACGACAGGATCAGGGCGCGGGAAGTCCTGGTGATTGACGAGAACGGCGAGAAGCGTGGCGTGATGCCGGTGGAAGAGGCGCTGGCCCTGGCCGAGGAGGCGGGGCTGGATCTGGTGGAGGTTGCGCCCAACGCCGAGCCGCCGGTGTGCAAGATCCTCGACTATGGCAAATACAAGTACGAGGCCCAGAAGCGGGCAGCGGAGGCGCGCAAGAAGCAGAAGACCATCGAGGTCAAGGAAGTGAAGATGCGCCCCACCATCGACACCCATGACTACGAGGTGAAGATGCGCAACCTGCGCAAGTTCATCTCCAAGGGCGACAAGGTGAAGGTAACCATCCGCTTCCGTGGCCGCGAGCTGGCGCACACCGAGCTGGGCCGCGCGCTGATGGAGCGTGTGCTCGATGATGCCGGCGACGACGTGAAGGTGGAGCTGCGCCCGAAGATGGAAGGCCGGCAGATGGTGATGATCCTGGCACCGGACAAATGACCTTGGGGCTGCTCCGGGCAGGGCTGTCTTTCCGGATTGTGCAAGGCAGTGCCTTTTGCCTTCCATGCGTCTTCATCAGCCACGCTGACGCAAGGCGGGATCGGCTGCAAGCAATGCCCGCAGGCCCTCGCGGTAGGTGGGAAATTGCGGCTGCCAGCCCAGTTCGCGCTTCAGCCGGGCATTGGAGACGCGCTTCGATTCGCCATAGAAGGAACGCGCCATCTCCGACATCTCCACCTCTTCGAACGGCTTCAGCGGTGGCGGTTCCAGCCCCAGCAGCTCATGGGCGAACAGCGCCACCTCGTGCGGCGGGGCCGGTTCATCGTCCACCACGTTGTAGATGCGCCCCGGATACGGCCGGTTCATGGAGGCGATGAGCGCGCTTGCCAGATCCTCCACGTGAATGCGCGAAAACACCTGCCCTTCCTTCACCACCAATGCCTTGCGCACACCCTGCCGTGCCTTGATCAGCGGGTTGCGCCCGGGGCCGTAGATGCCGGGCAGGCGGAAGATGTGCACCGGCAGGCCATGGGCCGCATGCAGTGCCAGCCATGCCTGCTCTGCCGCCCGCCGCCGCTGGCCGCGTCCGCTCACCGGACGGCAGGGTGTTTCCTCGTCCACCCACGCCCCGGCATGGTCGCCATACACGCCGACGGTGGAAAGATAGCCGACCCACTGCAATTGCCGCGCCCGCGCCGCAAGGTCATCGCTCAGCCACCGCAGTGCCGGATCGCCGGCATCATCGGGCGGAATGGAGGAGAGCACGTGGCTGATGCCGTCCCATGCCTTCTTCGGCAACGGGTTGCCGGCATCGAAGAGAAAGGCGCGTCCGCCCGTGGTTTCGATGTGCGTCAGTGTTTCCGCATCGCGCCCGGTGGCGGTGATGCGCCATCCCCGTTCGCGCAGCCGTGCTGCGAGATGGCCGGCAACGTACCCGAAGCCGAGCAGCAGGATGTGGGGTTTGCGAGCCTGTTCCATCGATGCGCCTTTCCATCGGGTGAGGGGAGCACGCCCTTGAAATTGGCCGGAAAATGCCCATCTGGCAAGCATGCGGGAAGGGTTTTCCCGCCAACGACAGCCAACCGGGAAAGAGGACGATGCCCGAACGCAAGCGCAGGAAGGAAACCACGGCGATGGCAAGGACCGTCAGCCCGCTGGAGCTGGCGCGCATGGGTGGCGGGCGGCTGGCCTACATTCGCCCCATTCGGGTGGAAGAGGCCATGCGCATCCTCGGCGCGCCCATCGAGGCACCGCCGGGCGTGCGGCTGTATGCGGCCTTCCATGCCGACGGCCAGCCCCTGGCCATTGCCGACAGCCGCGCCGCGGCGCTGGCCAACGCACTGGAGCATGACCTGGAGCCGGCCAGCGTGCATTGAGCGGCTGTGCGGGCCGATTGCCATCAGGCCGTCAGCAACAGGTTCCGGCCGCATGTCATGGTGGATGATGCAGCCGGTCATGCATCATGAATCCGGCAGGGTGTGCCGTCATCGGGCTGGCCGTGGGGCTGGTCGTGGCGGATGATGTCATCCTCGCCCAGGTAGCTGCCGCTCTGCACTTCCACCACCACCAGCGGCGCATCATGCGGGTTGGCCAGCCGGTGGCGCACGCCCACCGGCACGAATGCCGATTCGTTCACTCCCACTTCCACCACCTCATCGCCAATGGTGGCCCGTGCGCGGCCCGAGAGCACGATCCAGTGCTCGGCCCGGTAGCGGTGGCTCTGCAGGCTGAGCGATGCATGCGGCTTCACCAGCAGCCGCTTCACCTGAAAACCCGGCCCGCGCGCAAGGCATTCGTACCAGCCCCACGGGCGGTGCACGCGCACGCCGCACGGCGGCAGGTGCGCATGTGCCGACTGCCGTTCCCGCTGCGCCAGGAGAGCCGCCACCGTGCGCACTTCCTGTGCGCGCTTTCTATCCGCCACCAGCACTGCATGTGGCGTGGCGGCGATGACCAGCTCCTGCAGTCCCAGCCCCACCACCTGCATCTGCCCGCCTGCCGCGTGCAGCAGGCAGTCCTGGCAGTCCAGCGCCAGTGCATCGCCTTGCAGGGCATTGCCGTTCTCGTCGTGCCCGGCCATGCGCCACACGGCGTTCCAGTCGCCGACATCATCCCACGAAGTGTGCAGCACCACGGCGCAGACATTGCCGGCACGCTCCATCACCGCGTGATCGAAGGAGATGCGCCGTGCCTGTGCCAGGCTGCCTGCATCGAGCTTCAGCATGCCCGCTGCATTGCCCGCCCGCGTCAGCATGCGCGCCTGCGCCAATGCCGCGCGCACGGGTGGCAGCAGGTCGGCAGCATGGGTCGAGAAGGCCTCGATCACGGCCCGCGCCGAGAACAGGAACATGCCGGCATTCCACAGCACCCTTCCGCCTTTCAGCAGGCGCTGCGCCGTTGCCGCATCGGGTTTTTCGATGAAACGGCGCACGGCCAGCACGTCTGATGTGCGGGCAGGCGGATCCAGTGTCATGACCTGAGCGGAAGCGTGGGCAGATGTTTTCGCTGCCTGCGCCATGCCGGATGTGGAGGGCAATGGCTGTTCCGGTTCCAATGGCTGTTCCAGTTCCAGGTACCCGTAGCCGGTTTCCGCCCGCGTTGGCGGCACGCCAAGGGCCACCAGCCGGCCCTTGCGCGCAGCCGGCACGGCCTGCCGGATGGCGTCGAGAAGGGCGCGAGGATCGGCCATCACGTGATCGGCCGGGCAGACCAGCATCAATGCATCGGCATCTTGCGCATGCAGGTGCAGTGCCGCTGCCAGCACTGCTGCTGCCGTATCGCGCGGCACCGGTTCCAGCAGTATCGTCTGCGGTGCGGGCCGGATGTCATCGAGTTGATTCAGCAGGGTGAAGCGCTGGGCATCATCGGCAACGATCAGCGGCGGAGCGAAGAGTTCTCCGCGCAACCGGCGCAGGGTCTGGCGAAACAGGCTCTCGCCACCAGCGCCCAGCGGCAGGAACGGCTTTGCCTGCCCCGGGCGCGACAACGGCCACAATCGCCGCCCCGCCCCGCCACAAAGGATGACAGGATGAACGCGCTCCTCATGAGCGCAGCTGCGCGCCCCCGGCATCGTTTCCCCCGTGTGCGGTCTCCCTCCATGTCATCCGGCAGGGATGACAATCGCTACCATGACACAACCAGCGCAGGTTGCCAAACGCAGGCAGCGTTACAATGCGGGAAAAAGGGTGCGCGATCGCATGAAAACACGCAAAAGACGCCACCTCCGTGGCGGGAAGTGGCGTCTTCGGGTAAAGCGTGTCGTTTGTGCCGACTGCCCGGAATCCTGAGGAAAACGGTCAGCTGGCCTGCTGATCCCCCTCCTCGCCGCCGACGCTGGCCTGCGCCTGCTGCATGCGCTGGGCATACATGGCGGCGAAGTCGATGGGATCGAGCATCAGCGGCGGGAATCCGCCATCGCGCGTGGCATCCGCCAGAATGCGCCGGGCGAAGGGGAACAGCATGCGCGGGCATTCGATGAGCACTGCCGGGCCCATCATCTCTTCCGGGATGTTGACCAGGCGGAAGACGCCGGCATAGACCAGCTCCACGTGAAACACCACCTGCCCCTCGTGCTCGGCATGGGCTTCCAGCTCCAGCGTAACCTCGTAGTCGGTATCGCCCATCTGGTTGGCATTGACGTTGACGCTGATGTTGATCTGCGGCTGGCCCTGGATGGTCATGGACTGCGGCGCGTTGGGGTTCTCGAAGGAGAGATCCTTCAGGTATTGCGCCAGAATGCCCAGTTGCGGCTCGCCGCCCTGCTGTTCCGTGGCCGCACCCTGGCCGTTGCCGGATTCGTTCTCTGCCATGGCTTGCATTCCTCTTGGTTGCATGGAAACTGATGGAATCACCCGCTTTCCACGCACCGGTATCACGAAGCGGCGCGTCTCACAATGGGCAAGCGGGATGAATTGCGCAAGGCCAATGGGCGGAAGGGCAGGGGCGAGATGGTGCCTGGGGGCGGAATCGAACCACCGACACGCGGATTTTCAGTCCGCTGCTCTACCAACTGAGCTACCCAGGCCCGTCATGGGGGATGACCGGATATGCCGCCAGCCACCCCGGCGGCCCTTATATCGGAAGCGCATGGCGGCTGGCAAGGGTTTTCATGCATCGGCTTCATGCATGACCCGGAACCCGTCCCGATGCACCATTCACTTCCAGTTGCCGCGCCAGCCGTGCCAGATCGGCCCGCTTGACCAGGTCATCGGCCGCCCGCACCAGATACACCCGCTGGGTGTTGAAGATGTAGTCCTCGTCCGGTGCCTTGAGGTCGGGATGGATGGGAATGGCGGCGAACACCTCCGCCGTGCGCGCCCGTGCAATGTCCTTCACCGGCATTGGCGGGCGTTCGGCCAGTGTCGCCAGCAGGGCATCGAGGCGCTGGCGGGCATGGTCGGCGAAATCCGCCGGCAGCACCGAGGGCAGCGTTTGCCGCGTGGTTTCCTCGGCAATGATCTCCGCACCTGCCTGCCGCAGCCATCCATGCAGTGCTGCCATGTCCGCGGTTTCGCTGCGCAGTGTCGCATCGAGCATCTCTGCCACATCCAGCAGGGTGATGCGCCATGCCCGCCAGCTGGCGGCATGCACGGCCTGCTGGAACGAGGCCTCGGAGAACAGGCGCTGCCAGTTCAGCCCGGCCCGCGCCCGGCAGTATTCGATGACGCACTTCTGTGCGATGAAGGCGCTGCGCGCTGCCCAGAAGCGTTGCAGGTCCTGCGCCGAATCGATGCGCTCGCGCTGCAGCAGCCGCTTCAGGAAGCTGCCGAAACCAGCCATGTCAGACACCTCTCCTGAAGGGCTGCCGGCCAACACCTCTGCTGCAGGCGGCGCATTCCTGTGCTTCCGGCGTTTCGCCGCAAAGGCATGCCGGTGGAAAGGCATGCGGGTGAATGCTCGTCAGGCCAGCGCCCGCTTCAGCTCGTCGGCAAGGTCGATGCGCTCCCACGAGAAGCCGCCATCCTTCTCCGCCGGACGGCCGAAATGACCATAGGCGGCAGTGCGGGCATAGATGGGCCGGTTCAGCTTCAGATGCTCGCGAATGCCGCGCGGGCGCAGGTCCATGATCTCGCGCAGCACCTGCTCGAGCCTTGCCTCGTCCACCTCGCCGGTGCCATGCGTGTCGGCATACAGCGACAGCGGCTCGGCCACGCCAATGGCGTAGGAGAGCTGAATGGTGCATTTCTCCGCCAGCCCGGCGGCCACCACGTTCTTGGCCAGGTAGCGCGCGGCATAGGCGGCGGAGCGGTCCACCTTGGTGGGATCCTTGCCGGAGAAGGCACCGCCGCCATGTGGTGCCGCGCCGCCGTAGGTATCGACGATGATCTTGCGGCCGGTCAGCCCGCAGTCGCCATCCGGCCCGCCGATGAAGAACTTGCCGGTGGGGTTCACGTGCCAGGCGGTGTTTTCCGTCAGCCAGTCGCCCGGCACCACCTCGCGCACGTAAGGCTCGACGATGGCGCGCACGTCATCGGAGGTGAGGCTTTCGTCCAGGTGCTGGTGAGAGATGACGATCTGGGTAATCTCCACCGGCTTGCCGTCCTCGTAGCGCATGGTGAGCTGGCTCTTCGCATCCGGTCCCAGCTTCGGCTCTGCCCCCTTGCGGCGCATGTAGGCAAGGCGCTGCAGGATGCGGTGGGCATAGTGGATGGGGGCAGGCATGAGGTCCGGCGTCTCCGTGCAGGCATAGCCGAACATGATGCCCTGATCACCCGCGCCTTCATCCTTGTTGCCGGCGGCATCCACCCCTTGCGCGATGTCGGCGGACTGCTCGTGCAGCAGGTATTCGAAGGAAAGGTTTTCCCAGTGAAAACCTTCCTGCTCGTAGCCGATGTCCTTTACCGCATCACGCACCAGCTGTTCCACTGCCTCGGCATTGACGGAAGCAGGTCCGCGCACCTCGCCCGCCACCACCACCTTGTTGGTGGTTGCCAGCGTTTCCGCCGCCACCCGCACCAGCGCCGGGTCATATCCCTCTTCCTCGGCAGTGCGGAAGAACAGGTCGACGATCTCGTCCGAGATGCGGTCGCACACCTTGTCGGGATGGCCCTCGGAAACGGACTCGGAAGTGAACAGATAATCCTTGCGCATGCCGCTTTTCCCGCTGCTGAAAACAAAACCGGGCAGGCGGAGCCGTCTCCGCCATCGTTTCGCGGCATTCATAAAGCTTTCTTTATATCCGCGCAAGAAGGCAATGCCGGAGATGGAGACGGCTTTTCCGCGGTTCCGGGAAGGGGCACCGCTCAACGGCGGCCGGCATTGAAGTTCTGCTTCACGTTGCGGCGCTTCCGCCCATCACCGGGGCGCTTCACCCTGAACAGCTTCGGATTGACCTGTTGGTCGAAGGCAAGGTTGCTGAGGGTGATGGTGGTGCGCCGTCCCTGCGGGTCGATCACCGTCCACTGCTGCAGCTGCCTGCGGGCGGGATCGAACACCAGCAGCAGCTCGCCCGGCACGCCCTTGTCATTGGCCTGCAGGGTAATGAGCAGCAGCCCGTCGGAGCGCTCCACCTTCTTCACCTTGGCATCGCGCAACAGGTCCACGCGCTCGGCCAGCACCATCTTCAACGGTGTTTTCGACAGCGGATAGTAGTCCACCTTGTCCTTTGCGTTGTTGCGCACCGCCACCCAGGTGCCGTCGGAGACGATGACGAGCGGATGCGGTGGGGTGTATTCGAAACGCATGCGCCCCGGCTTGGCGATGACCAGCTTGCCGGTGGAAACGCGGCCACGCGGACTGATCTGGGTGAAGTCGCCATGCATGGTGCGAAAGCCGTTGAAGAACTGCGATACCTGCGCCACCGCCTGCCGCTCCTGTGCAGTCAGGGCGTGGGCAGGGGCGGCAGGCAGCAGGGTGGCTGCCATCATGAATTGCAGCAGATGACGACGCGTTGGCATGGCATGCTCCGGCACATGGATTGGAATCGGGATTCGCCTGCGGCGTTCTCATGCCCCAGAAAACGGGCAATTTGGTGAAAAAGCCGTTAATCCGGCGTGCCGGTGCGCATCATGAGCGGGCGGGCATGAACAAGGCAGCCCGCCCGTCCTTCTTCAGTCATGGGCACTGTCGCCGCCCACCAGCACCTCGCGCCGGCCCTTGGCGTTGGGGGCGGAGATCAGCCCTTCGGCCTCCATGCGCTCGATCAGCGTGGCGGCCTTGTTGTAGCCGATCTGCAGGCGGCGCTGGATGTAGCTGGTGGAAACCTTGCGGTCGCGCAGCACCACCTGCACGGCGCGATCATAGAGGTCATCGCCGGTGGCACTCACCGCGCCGCTTTCATCCACTGCCGCGGCGGGTGTCTCTTCCTCTTCGGTGGTAACGGCCTCCACGTATTCCGGCGGTGCCTGCCGCTTGAGGAAGTTCACCACCTGCTCCACCTCCTCGTCGGAGACGAAGGGGCCATGCAGGCGCACGATGCGCCCGCCACCGGCCATGTACAGCATGTCGCCCTGGCCCAGCAGCTGTTCCGCCCCCTGCTCGCCGAGGATGGTGCGGCTGTCGATCTTCGAGGTTACCTGGAACGAGATGCGGGTGGGGAAGTTGGCCTTGATGGTGCCGGTGATGACATCCACCGACGGCCGCTGCGTGGCCATGATGACGTGAATGCCCGCCGCGCGCGCCATCTGTGCAAGACGCTGCACCGCGCCCTCGATCTCCTTGCCCGCCACCATCATCAGGTCGGCCATCTCGTCGATGATCACCACGATGAACGGGAACGGCTGCAGGTCCAGCTCCTCTTCCTCGAACACCGGCTCGCCGGTATTGGGGTCGAAGCCCGTCTGCACCGTGCGGGTGATCTTCTCGCCCTTCTTCAGCGCCTCGCGCACCTTGGCGTTGAAGCCGTCGATGTTGCGCACGCGCAGCATGGCCATCTTGCGGTAGCGGTCCTCCATCTCGCGCACCGCCCATTTCAGCGCCACCACCGCCTTCTTCGGGTCGGTAACCACCGGCGAGAGCAGGTGCGGAATGCCCTCGTAAATGGACAGTTCCAGCATCTTCGGGTCGATCATGATGAGGCGGCACTGCTCGGGCGTGTACCTGAACAGCAGGCTCATGATGAAGGTGTTGATGCCCACCGACTTGCCCGATCCGGTGGTGCCGGCAATCAGCAGGTGGGGCATGCGCGCAAGGTCGGCCAGCACCGGTTCGCCGGCAATGTTCTTGCCCAGCGCCAGCGGCAGGTTGAACTTGCTGTCGCGATAGCCCTTGCTCTCCAGCATCTCGCGCAGATAGACGGTCTCGCGCTGCTCGTTGGGCAGCTCGATGCCGATGACGTTGCGCCCCGGCACCACGGCAATGCGGGCGGAAACCGCGCACATGGAGCGGGCGATGTCATCGGCCAGGCCGATGACGCGCGAGGACTTGATGCCCGGTGCCGGGCGGAACTCGTAGAGCGTAACCACCGGGCCGGGGCAGACGTTGACGATCTGCCCCTTCACTCCGAAGTCTTCCAGCACCTGTGCCAGTTGCAGGGCGTTTTCCTGCAGCTGCGCATCGCTCAGCCGGTGGCGGCTGGCCGGGTCCGGCCGGGCCAGGATGTCAAGCGGCGGCAGCTCTATCTGCACCGGCCTTGCAGGCTTGGCCGGAGCCTTTGGCGCGGGCTGGACGGCAGATGCGGCAGGGGCAGGGGTGGCTGGTTCCGGAGCCGGCGTTGCCTGCGCGTGTGCCGTGGCAGAAGGAGGAGCATCTTGTGCCGCGGCGGATGCATCGTCCAGTGGCTGGCCTGCCTCATCCAGCTCCTGCGGCAGGAAGGCGGAATCCATCGGCGCGCCGATGCGCAC
>Ga0256839_1005867_pt1 | contig 11106 bp, 7 predicted proteins | sample 354166metaG_FD_185968 | JGI IMG/M metagenome (GOLD analysis project Ga0256839, IMG submission 185968) | Hydrothermal vent microbial communities from Mid Atlantic Ridge, Atlantic Ocean - 354-166 | ecosystem: Environmental > Aquatic > Marine > Hydrothermal vents | place: Atlantic Ocean: Mid... | reverse complement strand
CGTGCTGGTTGCGCTCCTCCTGCCTGCGGTACAGCAGGCCCGGGAGGCGGCTAGGCAGACCCAATGTCGGAACAACTTGAAGCAGTGTGGGCTGGCACTGCTGAACTACCACGATGCTCATGGAGTGTTTCCCCCTGGTATCGTTGACGATAACAACTGCCCTTCTGGGGGGATGACCACGGGCTTCGTGCTGATCCTGCCTTTTCTGGAGCGTAGTGATCTCTACGACGCTTACAACACGCGGGTAGGCGCGCCACCGAGCTCGGTTATTCCCAACGAACACGATGAGCACGCGCACATGTACCAGCACGGCTACCACGGGCCTGTTTGGGCGAACGTGGTCAACAGCACGGTGATCACGCGGGAGATTGCCACCTTCTTCTGCCCGTCGAATCGGTCGGAAGGGTTGGTCTTCCACGCCCATCATGGGGGCGGGCACATGCAGGGCATAGTGATCCTGCCAGCGGCCACCGACTACGGGTTCTGCCACGGGGCCATTGCCGCGTTGTGCGGTGACCCAAGCAGCATCAGCATGCCTGCTCATCTGGATGGCGTCTTCGGGATCAACAGTCGGACGCGGGTTACGGACATCAAGGACGGTGCCGGGCAGACGGTGCTGATGGGAGAAATCGCCGGCGGTGAGGGGTTCGTCGGCACTTACGACTTTGACACCGATCGTCCTCCGGACAGCACCGCGCTCGACGGCCGCTCCGGCAGCCCATTCCCCCGTCCCTGGGGGGTTGATCAGCCGTGGGGGATGACCGCGATACGGAGCGACCAGGAGGGTCCAGAGCACGGTGGCTTGCATCGTGGCTCGATCTTCATCAGTGCATTCCAGCACGTGGGCATGGATCTGAAGATTGACGGCGATCCGGCCACGGAACTGCCGGCGCGGATGAACCCGAGGCTGGTGCGGCAAGCGCGTGTGCTGCGGCTGCCATCGGGCAAGATGCCGGCGAACGTCGCCGGGCCGAACCCGAAGTGCGTCGAGATCGACGACCGGCTCTCAGAGGCTCGGAGCGCGCACCATGGGATTTGTTACTTCCTGTTCGCGGACGGTTCGGTGCGCGGGCTGTCCGAGACGCTGGACCTGAGGGTGTACGGGGCGGTGTTTACGAAAGCCGGCGGAGAAACGAACGCGGGGGATTTGTAGCGGAGCTTCGCCGGCGCAGACTGCGCTTTTGCAGGCGTCTGTGCTGGCAAAGAAAAGGCATCCCGAGTGCGAGGCGGCGCGTGGGCGCGTCGCCTCGCCAACGGGGGCCGTACGGTCATCCGATGCTGCCCACCGCTTCGCACTCGTGCCCTTCGCGTTCGGCGCGGGTCAGAACTTCGGGCAGGTAGATCGTCTGAATGGCCTCCATTTCGCGATGGGCGACCCAGTGGTCGCGCGATTCCCAGTGCTCCACCAGAAAGAACAGCCGGGGGTTCGTCTGGGAGTGGTACACGTCGAACCGAAGGCAGCCGGGCTCCTGGCGAACCATGGGCACCATCCGCTCGAGTGCTGCCTTGACGGCCGGAACGTCCTCGTCCTTGTGCACGGTCAATCGGACGTTGAGGTAGAACATGGCCAGGCTCCTTTGGTTGCATCACACCGGCGAGCGGTAACTATATGCGGCGGTTGCGATGGCGGGCGATTGGTCGCGTCTCGGCGTCCGGGTGCCGCTTAAGCCCCCGTGCCGCCGCCAGACTTCCATCGGATGGAGGCGGTTTCGTTCAGATGCACCCCCCGCGCGCTGGGGCTTACGCGGAATCGAATTCGTTGTCCCAGCGACGGTCCGGTGCTTTGCGTGCGGCGTGCCTCGCCCAGGCGAAGCCCGCTCAGGATGATCGCACGCACGGGACGGCGCAACACGCCTGAGCGGCTACCGCTTCGAGTCCAGCGGTTCGGCTTCGGCCGGGCTGTAGGCAAGATTGGGCGCGAGCCAGCGTTCCACTTCCTCGACGAGCATGCCTTTGCGTTTGGCGTAGTCTTCGACCTGGTCGCGCGTGATCCGGTCCACTGCGAAGTACCGCGCCTCGGGCAGGGCGAAGTACAGACCGCTGACGCTGGCAGGGGGGATCATGGCGAACGACTCCGTGAGCCGGATGCCCGCTGTACGCTCGGCGTCGAGCAACCGCCACAGCGTCGCCTTCTCGGTATGATCGGGACAGGCCGGGTAGCCGAACGCGGGTCGGATGCCGCGGTACCGTTCGGCAATCAGGTCTTCTTTGGTCAGGTTCTCGTCTCGTCCGTATCCCCATTCCCGCCGGACGCGTTCGTGCAGCCACTCGGCGAACGCTTCGGCCAGCCGATCGGCCAGGGCCTTGGCGAGGATGGCCCGGTACTCGTCGTGCTCGCGTTCGAACCGGGCGACCAGCTCGTCCGCTCCCAGGCCGGCCGTTACGGCGAACGCACCGATGTAGTCGAGCCGGCCGGAGTCGAGCGGGGCGATGTAATCGGCCAGGGAGCGGAAATGAGTCTGACCGACGCGTTCCCATTGCTGGCGAAGCATGCAGAAGCGGACCAGTTCCGCGGAGCGATCTTCGTCGGCGAAGACGATGATGTCGTCGCCCACGGAGTTGGCCGGCCAGAAGCCATAGACGCCGCGCGCCTGCAGCCAGCGGTTGGCGATGATGTCGTCCAGGAGCTCCTGAGCGTCGTCGAAGAGCTGCCGCGCCTGCTCGCCCATCTCCGGGTGGGAGAAAATCCGCGGGTACTTCCCCTTCAGTTCCCAGGCCAGGAAGAACGGCGTCCAGTCGATGTATTCGCGCAACGTCTCCAAGGGGACATCGGGCAGCTCGCGGCGACCGAGGAAGGACGGCCGTTCGATGGGGGCTTTGTGCCAATCGACTCGGAACCGCCTGCGGAGGGCTTCTTCGTAAGGCACCAGCCGTTGCTGCTGGCGTCGCTTGTACCCCTCGCGGTCACGTTCCTGCTGCAGCCGGACCTCCTCGATGAACGCGTCGCGTTTCTCTGCGTCGAGAAGCGATTCGACCACCGGTACGGCCAACGAAGCGTCCTTCACGTGCACGACGGGTTGGCTGTACCGGGGGGCGATTTTGACCGCGGTATGGCGGCGGCTGGTGGTGGCTCCGCCGATGAGCAGGGGGATCTTCATCCCCCGGCGTTCCATCTCCTCGGCCACGCGAGCCATCTCCTCCAGCGAAGGCGTGATCAGCCCGCTGAGCCCGACGATGTCGGCCCCCTGCTCTTCGGCCGTATCCAGGATCTTCTCGCACGGGACCATCACGCCCAGATCGATGACCTCGAAGTTATTGCACCGCAGCACGATCGCCACGATATTCTTGCCGATGTCGTGCACGTCCCCTTTAACGGTGGCGAGGACGATTTTCCCCCTCGCGCCTCCGGAGGCGTCGCCCGCTTGCTGCTCCATGAACGGGGTCAACACGGCGACCGCTTTCTTCATCACGCGAGCGGACTTGACCACCTGGGGGAGGAACATCTTGCCGGCGCCGAAGAGGTCGCCGACGATGTTCATGCCGTCCATGAGCGGGCCCTGGATAACGGCCAGGGGCTCGCCGAGTTTCTCGAGCGCCTCGCGTGTGTCTTCCTCGATGTAGTCATCGATCCCGCGCACAAGCGCGTGCTTCAACCGCTCTTCGACCGGTTGGTCTCGCCACGACTCACGCGTCTCCTCGCGCTGCTTGGCCGTTGCTTTGATTCGGTCGGCGAACGCGATGAGTCGTTCCGTAGCGTCGGGGCGGCGGTTCAGCAGAACGTCTTCAACGTACTCGCGGAGCTCGGGATCGATGTCTTCGTACACCGCAAGCTGCCCCGCGTTCACGATGCCCATATCGAGGCCGGCGGAGATGGCGTGGTACAGGAAAGCCGCGTTCATCGCCTCGCGGACCACATTGTTGCCCCGAAAGGCGAAGGAGACGTTGCTGATCCCCCCGCTGGTCTTCGAACCAGGGCAGGCCTGCTTGATCCGGCGGACCGCTTCGATGAACTCGACCGCGTAATTCGCATGCTCCTCGATGCCGGTGCCGACCGCCAGGACACCGGGGTCGAAGATGATATCCTCAGGGGGAAACCCGGCTTTCTCGGTGAGCAGCTTGTATGCCCGCTTGCAGATCGCGACCTTGCGGTCAGCGGTAGTGGCCTGGCCCTCCTCGTCGAATGCCATGACCACGACGGCTGCTCCGAACCGTCGGATCGTGCGCGCGTGCCGGAGGAATTCCTCCTCGCCCTCCTTCAGGCTGATCGAGTTCACCACGGGTTTGCCCTGGATGCACTTCAGGGCTGCCTCGATCACGGACCACTTGGAGCTGTCGATCATAATGGGGACGCGGGCGATGTCCGGCTCCGCGGCCACGAGATTCAGGAAGCGGACCATTGCGGCCTCGGCGTCGATCATCGCCTCGTCCATGCAGACGTCGATCATGTTCGCGCCGTTCTCGACCTGCTGGCGCGCGACGCTGATCGCCTCCTCGAACTTTCCCTCTTTTATCAGGCGAGCGAAACGGCGGGAGCCGGTGACGTTCGTCCGCTCGCCGATCATAATGAAGTTCGAATCGGGCCGGATCACGAGAGGTTCGAGGCCGGCATAGGTCGAATAGCGCGGGACCTCTGGAATTTGTCGAGGGGGTAGACCTTTCACCGCCAGGGCAATCTGGCGGATGTGCTCCGGCGTTGTGCCGCAGCAGCCGCCGACCATGTTGAGCCAGCCGCTTTCGGCGAACTCGCGGAGCACGGCTGCCATTCTCTCCGGGGTCTCGTCAAATTCGCCCATCTCATTGGGCAGCCCTGCGTTGGGATAGCAGACGACAGGGACCGTGGCGATTGAGGCGAGCGTCTGGAGGTAGGGGCGCATTTCCTGGGGGCCAAGCGAGCAGTTCAACCCGACGGCGAACAGGTCGAAGTGACAGATCGAGATCCAGAACGCCTCGATGGTCTGTCCCGACAGCGTCCGGCCGTCCTTCCCCACAATCGTCACTGAGGCTATGACCGGAACCCGCCGGCCCAGTTCCTGGAAGACATCCTCGATGGCGAACAAGCATGCTTTGAGGCTGAGCGTGTCGAAGGCGGTCTCGGCCAAAAGCAGGTCGACGCCCCCTTCGAGCAGGGCTCGCACCTGCTCCCGGTACGCGTCGGCGAGTTCGTCGAACGTGGCGGCTCGGTAACCCGGGTCTTCCGCACGGGGCGATAGGGACAGGCAGACGCTTGTGGGCCCGATGCTACCGGCCACGAACCGGGGTCGGTCGGGCGTGCGAGCGGTAAAGGCGTCCGCCTCGGCGCGGGCTATTCGAGCGGCCTGGATGTTGATGTCGCGTACGGCGTCGACGAGGCCGAATTCGGCCAACCCGAACCGGGTGGCGTTGAAGGTGTCCGTTTCGATGATGTCCGCGCCGGCTTCCAGAAAGCCGCGGTGGATTTCGGCGATGACTTCGGGCTGGGTCAGCACCAGCACATCGGTGCAGTTCTTGAGCTCCCGAGGATGATCACGGAACCGATCGCCGCGGATCTGCTCCTCGGTGAGGCGGCGAGCGTGGATCTGAGTACCCATCGCTCCGTCAAGCACCAGAATCCGCTCGCGCAGCAGCGATCTCAGCAGTTCTGACCGGTCGTGTATCTTGTTCATCGTTCGGTCAGGCGCGTTGGAGTTGCCCATACCGTGCCGGGTCGGGTTGTTTGCCTTGTGTCTGCACCCCGGTGTCCCCGGGTTTCCGCCGGCTTTAGCTCCGTTGGGGGCACCGGGCCTCCCTCAGTCCCATGCGGCTGTTTACATCGTACGCGACAGGGGCTGCATGGCTTCCGATCGAAGCCGCCTGTACGTCGCGCCCTTACCTATAGCAATAATCGCACCTTCGCCAACCGCGACCAGCAGCAGAGTTGCCAGCTTAGTTCGCGCACCGGCCCAGTTTCGTGTTGCCGGCCCGCACGATCCGTGACAACCGGGCGTTGCGGCTGTGGATGGACCTACGCAAGCAGACGAGTTGGGCGAACTCGGCTGAGGGCCAGCGGTTCCTGGTGCCCGGCGAAGGGCGGTCGTTGTAACCAACGGGTTCTTCGGCGAGCAACGGCTGCGCGGCCCTGGGGCTCGGAAAGAGAGCCCTATCCGCCACCCGGCAGGGGACGGGTGCGATTGGGTAGGCCGTCGGGCGTTGGCTCGCTTTTCTCGCGCACCCGCCGGCGACGTTGTAGAGGGTGCGATGCTTCACCGGACCCGCGCTAGGAGCATCGGAGCAGGAGCCATCGCCGGCTTTGGCCGGGCATAGGGAGGCGAGAAAAAGGCGGGAGCCGGCCGATCCCCTTGACCGGACCGCGCCTGCTCCCGGTGCTCGTCGTAGTGTATGCCACCGACCGGACGTGGCCTGGCACGGCGGCGGGTTAAGCGCCGAGGCGGTCGGCGTGAGGGGTGACTTTCCGAATGTTCGGAGTCACGTCGGCTTCCACAAGGCCTGCCGCCCAACTCACCGCACCGACGATGAGCCCCTGGAACAGGGGGTTGGTCCACACGTCTTCCCGGTGCCCCATGCTCGTGTAGAACACCCTGCCCTTGCCGTGGAGACGCGCCCAGGTGGCCGGATAGGGGGGGCGATTGTACATGCGACCGACCATGCCCTTGGTGTCCTGGACCAGGATCACGTGCAGGTCGTCGGCGAAGTTCTTCAGGGCGTACCACTCCTCGTGAAGCTCGAACGATTTGCCCAGACGCTCTGCGCCGGGAAAGTGGGGATCGGCCACGATCATGCGCGCCCGCTGCTGACGACCGTGCACGATAAACTCGCCGCCCAGCATCCGGATGTACGGATCGCGCCGGTCGACGGGCTGGTTCTGGTTACGCGGCCCACGGCTGTGGAAGGTGTCGCTGGCGCAGTGGGAGCCCATGAATCCGAGGCCATCGGCGATGGCTTTGAGCAGGTTCTCCTTCCCTTTGGGGGACATCGGCGGCTGCCGGTCCGTACCGGGGCGAGTCAAATCGCCGGTGGTGTAGAAGAAGACCACATCGAAGCGGCTCAGGTCGCTGTCGAAGATTGTTCCGTCCTTTGTGGCGGTAACTTCGAAGCCGTGTTTCTCGCCCAACTCGGTCAGGACACGTTCCGCGTGCGACAGCTTGCCGCCCACCCGGCGGACGACGGAGTGTTCGAAGCCGCTCGATTTGGTGAAGAACAGAACGTGAGGCTTCTTGCCGGAGCGAGCTGCAGCTCGCCCGATCGGGAACGTGCTGCTCACCAGGGTGCATGCGCCGAGTCCGGCAAGGCGGAGCCATTCGCGTCGGTTCATCTTTAGCCTCCACTAGCTGTGGCGAATGCTGCGTAACCGCTTAGTTTCCAGTTGCAGGCTCTTTGGCGGGAGCGAATTCGAGGTAGTACTGGTAGGGGAGGAATGCGGTGTCGTCCACCAGCAGCTCGTAGCCGGCTTCCTTAAGCTCGTGCAGCACAACTGCGCGGGCCAGCTTGTGGTCGGGGGGCGGTCCAATGGGCAGCTTGCGCTTGAAGAAGTCCACGATGACGATTCGCCCGCCGGGCTTGAGTACCTTCTTGAGCGTCCGGAAGTACTGGACGCGGTTCTTGATGTGGTGGGTGGTATTGCAGAGGAAGATAACGTCGACGCTTTGTGGGGGGAGCATGGGACTCCAGGTGGCGGCCAGCACGGTGACGATGTTATCGATCTTCTTCTCTTTGCACCGGTCCTGGATGTAGCGGAGCATGACCTGGTCGATGTCACACGCGAAGACGAACCCTCCGGGCCTCACGGCGGCGGCGAAGCGACGGGAGAAGTAGCCGGAGCCGGCGCCGATGTCGGCCACGATTTGACCGGGGCGTAGGCCGATACGTTTAACCACCTCATCAGGCTTTTGCCACTTGGCGCGTTCCGGCCGCTCGAAGATCTCGGGGCGAGGCCCTCTACGCCGCGGCCGTTGCTGGCGAGCTTCTTGCTTCTCCTGGGCTTCAACCTTGGCACGCCGCTCCTGTGCGACCGAACTCGCACACGGGATGACGCAACAACACAACAGGGTCGCGATAATCGCGATGCGCCGCATGTTCAGCATTGGTAGTGCTCCTTCATAGCAAACCGATGAGACCAGGTAATCGGCGGGATTGAGGCGAGCAGCATTTCGAGTATACCACAGTCGTGCGCCTTCGTACCTCCTGCGCCAGGCGTGCGGGTAGGCGGACGTGTTTGTCCCGTTACCGCAAGGGGCTCTGGAGAAGCTCGGGCTTCTCTCCCGTACCGGCCGCGCAAGGGGGCGAATCCGCTCCAGGCGCACCACCGGGTAAGGCACGCGGTTGTCGGGTTTGCGGGCGCGAGTGCTCACGAGAGCGTACACTGAAGGCACGACTGCGGTCCGTTCAGGCGTTCAGCGACCGGACGGGAGACACGGCCGCTGCGGGTTTGCAAGAGCGGTAAGCGCTGCTGAGACTGGACAGTACAAGATGGCGCTCGACGAGGAACTGACAAAGCTGATCACCGCGATCCATCAGAAGGACTGCCGGGGAGCAATCGTGGTGACTGGGGGCGTCGTTCAGGCGATCGCCTGGCTTCTTTCCGTACCGGGCGGGTCGCGGTGGATCAACGAAGTGACGATTCCCTACTCCGCTCACGCGCTTGAGGACTACCTTGGTGGCCGGCCGGAGCACTATTGCGATGAGACGACGGCCGAGCGGATGGCTCGGCGGGCGCGTGAGCGGGCGGCGTGGATCGAACGGGAGCACGACCTGGTGCTGGGGATTTCGGCCACCGCGGCCCTGGTCACGGACCGGCCGAAGCGGGGGGAACATCGCTGCCACGCGGCCACATGGGACGGGACTACCCTCCGTGTGCACTCGCTCGTGCTCGAAAAAGGGACACGCTCCCGTCCGGAAGAGGATGAGCTGTGTAGCCGGATGCTGCTCAATCTGATCGCAGAATCGTTGGGCCTGACGGAGCGGGTTGCCCTCCGGCTGCGGTCGGGCGATCGGTTCACCGAGCGTCACCAGGCCGCTCCTGGCCCCCTGTGGCGGCTCTTCCATGGAGCCACCCGGCGAATCACCCAGCTCCCGGGAGGCGCGTTGCAGGAAGATGCTCCGGTTCCGAAAGCCGTTCTGCCCGGCTCCTTCAATCCCCTGCATGAAGGCCATATCGCCCTGGCGAGAGTTGCAGCGGACATGATCGGAGCGCCGGTTCACTTTGAGCTATCCGTGACGAATGTGGACAAACCGCGTCTGAGTGGTTCCGAAGTGCTTCGCCGAGCGGCCCAGTTCGAGTGGTGGGCGACGCTGGAGCTGACCGATGCACCGTTGTTCATGCAGAAGGCCGACCTGTTCCCTGGGTGTACGTTCGTCGTGGGGGCGGACACGGCCGAGCGGATCCTGGAACCGCGCTACTACAAGGACGGGGATGTGGGAGTCCTCGAGGCGCTGCAGCACCTGGCGGCGCGGAAGTGCCGGCTCCTGGTTGCGGCACGACGCCGTCCCGACGGCACGATAGGCACTCTGCGCGACCTGAAGATTCCTCGACTGTACGAACCGCTGTTCCAGGAAATCCCCCTTGAGCGCTTCCTGTATGACATCTCGTCGACGGCGATTCGGCAGGCAGGCAAGCCGAAGCTGTAAGCGGCGCAGACGGCGGGAGAGCTAACCTGGATCGCTCACGGCGCGCCGTACTCGCGTCCTTCGGTGGCTCGGCGCTGCAGCCGCCCGTGCCGTGCAAAGCGAACGGCTCGAGTGCCAGCGGACGCCCCCGGGACATCCTCGATGCTTTGGGGGCCATCCGCATGGCTATGGTCGATCCCGCCCGCAAAGCCACCCGTTGAACGTCCGCCGTGTGCAGAAGAACGCCCCCGGGAGGACCCTCCCCAGGCCTTAGCGGCTCACCGGTAGCTCCGGTTTAGCGCTCCACTCAGCCCAGCTACCGAAGTAGTTCTGCACGTCCTTGTACCCGGCCAGCAACGCGGCGATCACCCCGACGGATGCCCGTGCGCCTGATTGGCAATAGGTGACGATCGGTTTATCCCCCTTCACGCCCACTTGGGCGAGCAGCTTCTTGATCTCTGCGGGGGGCCGGAAGCGACCGTTTTCGTCAACGAAGTTCGTCCAGTCCAGGTTGACCGCTCCCGGGATGTGGCCGGGCCGAGCACCTCGGACGATCTCACCCTTGTACTCCGCCGGACTGCGGACATCGAGCAGCACGGCCGAGCCCGCGCGAATCGCATGGAGAACTTCTTTCGCCGTGGCCAGGAGATCCTCGTGGAATTCGGGTTCGAACTGCGCAGGCTTCACGGTGGGGATCGTCTTGTCCAGTTCGTTACCCGCCTCGATCCAGGCGCGAATGCCCCCGTTGAGCAACCGTACGTCGCGAACTCCGACATACCGCAACAGCCACCAGACCCGTGCGGCATAGGGCAGAGGCTGACCGTAGACAACGACCTTTGTGTCCTTGGTGATCCCAAGCGAACCGACCAGCTCGGCCCAGCCTTGCTTGTCCTTCAGTCCGCCGGGCTTGCGCGCGAGCGAGACAAAGCGACGGACGTCCACGTGAATCGCACCGGGGATATGACCGGCACGGTACTGGGCAAGCGGACGGACATCGAGGACAGCCACTTTCACATCCGAAGAAGAGAGTAATTGTTTGAGCTCATCCGCTTCGATGATCGGACTTCCCGTTTGCTGCGGAACAGCAAGCATCGCGCCCAGGTAAAGAAGGCCCACAACACTGCTGGAAATAACGGACGTCATGGCTCAGGACCTCCAAAACGCGCCTGGTTTTGTGCGGCAGCCTCTTCCATACCGACGGCGGGTATTTGTGGATTCTTCGGGGCCGACCGCCGCCCGGCAAGTCGGCCCGGCGCTTGTCTGTTGTCCCGGCTAACGGGGCACGGAGGTCCTCGTCCGGCGGCCAGGTACTGGGAGCAGCGGCCAGTTCCCGATCGTCACGGGTTGATACGGAACTCTGCCCTCACCTCAGGGGACTCACGGTACCCGTACCGGATCGCTCGCACACGGAGCGTGGCCGATTCACGCACGACGATGGGGCCTGTGTACAACAGCCAGCGTACCCGGCGCCCCGGTGGCTCGAACGTATAGGCAATCGACGCCCCCTTCGTGGGGCAATCGATCGACACCGTTACGGGCCGATCGAACTCTCCACCGGGCGGATCGACCACCGGAGGGGCCGTCTCC
>Ga0256839_1005866_pt1 | contig 11106 bp, 7 predicted proteins | sample 354166metaG_FD_185968 | JGI IMG/M metagenome (GOLD analysis project Ga0256839, IMG submission 185968) | Hydrothermal vent microbial communities from Mid Atlantic Ridge, Atlantic Ocean - 354-166 | ecosystem: Environmental > Aquatic > Marine > Hydrothermal vents | place: Atlantic Ocean: Mid... | reverse complement strand
CAAGCTATATGGCCCGCGTCTATCGCGAATCACTTCCCTATGGGGATGAAGAGAAAGAACTGCACATGGTCGAACTCGAAGAAGACGGAAGCTTTGACAAAGAACTGCTCTCGGCCCACGATACCAATATTGTCCTTGTACCCTCCAACAATGAGATATTCGTTACCAATATACTGCGGGGGCTCAACAACATCACCGAAGGCGAAGCCTTTAATCTGGGCTCAAACAGTAAAAAAGAAGATATCAGGTATCTCGTCCGTCCCGAAGATATTTTTCTTTTCGGCATGCCCTCCTGGATTGAAAAGTTTGCTTCCTCCCGTTTTGATTATCTCAATACCCTGAATTTTTATACAAGCCGGGAATTCTTCTACGACACGGCCTCTTCCGCCTATCAACACTTCCGGAGCGCTTTTATTGATACCTTTCATTACGCGCCTTCCTCCGTCTCAATGAAAGCCTATGACATCTGCTTCTATATGGGGCAGTTGCTATCCCGTTACGGGAGCCGAAGCATAGATTATTTTAACTTTTATCATCATGCCCCTATCAACGGGCAAATCGAAATTCGTCCGGTTTACCGCAAGGACCCGAAGCGCGGAAAAGAAATTTTACATCATCATGAGAATCGCTACGTGCATATATTGCGATTTGATGCGTATAAACTGGAACTTGCACCCGGCTTCCTTGCGAAGTAGTCTTACTTTATATAAATGATTCAAATGAAATACCTTTTTACACTGATATTCTGCGCTTTATCCATTCATACTTATGCGCAGGACGCAAAAAATGTCGAGCTTGTAAGTCACATTCAATTTAGCGAAAACCTGAACGATGTCTGGGGGTATACGGCTCCTGACGGCACGGAGTATGCCCTTGTGGGAAGTACGGAAGGCACGTATATTTTTGATTTGTCAAATCCTTCCAAACCCGTAGAGGCGGCCTATGTGGGCGGAGCAAGCAGCATCTGGCGCGACATCAAAGTGTGGGATCATTATGCCTACGTCACAAATGAAAGCTCGGGCGGCCTCTTGATCATCGACTTGGAACAACTCCCCGATACGGTCACCTACAAACGATGGACCGGCAGCGCTAGCGTAAGTTTTACAAGTGCCCACAATGTTTTTATTGACGAAAAGGGATATGCCTACATTATCGGGGCCAACTACAGCCGCGGAGGAGCCATCATTGCAGATGTGCATACAGACCCCTGGAATCCCCAGGTGCTCACCGTCTATGACGAAGGGTACATCCACGACCTTTTTGTCCGTGGCGACACCATGTGGGCAGCCGAGATTTACAACGGTTATTTCAGTGTGGTGGATGTGAGCGACAAAAGCCCCGATTTCATACCGGCCTCAAAAATCATGGCTACCCGATTGACCCCCAATACTTTCACCCACAATGTGTGGGTCAGTCCCGACAACCGCACCATCGTCACTACCGATGAGGTATCGGACGGAAAAGTGGCTGCCTATGATGTGAGCGACCTGAGCAACATCGAAGAGCTGGACCTCTACCGCTCCAATGCAGGTTCATCTTCCATACCTCACAATGCCTTTTTTGACGGGAATTATGTAGCCGTCTCATGGTATCGCGATGGCATTCGAATTCTCGATGCCGCAAAACCCGGCACCCTGGTCGAAGTAGGATTTTACGATACGACACCCCTCTCCGGGGGCGGATTCAACGGTGTATGGGGCATCTATCCTTATTTTGCGTCCGGGCTCTACCTTGCCTCCGACATTGAGGGCGGACTTTTTGTATTGCGTCCCACCCTTGTGCGGGCAGCCTATCTCGAAGGGATTGTTCGCGACAAATCGCAAAACCGCCTCGGCAATGTAAAAGTTGAACTGCTCGGCCCGCAAAATACAACGGAATACAGCGATGGATTTGGCAACTACAATACGGGTGTAGCCGATCCGGGCATCTATTCGGTAAAATTCAGCAAAGCCGGCTATGCCAGCCGCGTCATTAAAAGTGTGCAACTTACAAGCGGACAGACCACCACCCTGAATGTGGAACTCGAAGCCCTGCCGAGCTATAGCGTCAGCGGTACAGTCATTGAAATGGGGACAGGTACGCCCATTCCTTTTGCCCGGGTGCTTGCCAAAAATGAAGAAAGTGAATTTGAGGTACTGGCCGATGCCAGCGGAGCCTTCACCTTCAATAGTCTTTATCAGGACACCTTCACTTTTTATGCGGGTCATTGGGGCCATCGAGAAAATGACGGACTGGAAGTCTATATCGGCAGTGCCGGAGTGAGTCCGCAAATTGAGCTCGCCAGAGGCTATTATGACGATTTTCTCTTTGACCTCGGCTGGAGTGTGAGCGGAGATGCCGGCACAGGCATCTGGGTGAGAGACATCCCCGTTGGCACCGAGTTTAGCGGCTTTCAGTTTAATCCCGATCGCGATGACTTTGATGATTTGGGTGAAAAAGCCTACATCACGGGCAACGGAGGCGGCTCGGCCGGCTCGGATGATGTGGACAATGGCTACACCCTCCTCACTTCGCCATACATCCATGTGTCTTCGTACAACGAACCCATTCTTAAATTCAAAAAGTGGTATATGACCGGTGGAGGGGGCGGAAACGTCAACGACAGCCTGAAAGTCTTCCTGCACAACGGACAAGAAACGGTTCTTGTAGACCTCACATCGCCTGCCGATATCGCTCCGTTTTGGAATCCCGTCTCTCTCATTATCTCTGATTTTTGGGACATAAGCGACAGTTTTCAACTGCAGATTCAGGCAAGCGACTTTGCCCCCGGGCATCTTATCGAAGCAGGACTGGATGTTTTCGAAATAATAGAAGGATCGGGTGTGGCACCCGTGGCATACTTCCACATGGACAGCCTCCTGGGTTGTGCCCCTTATGAGTTCACACCCGTTGACAGTTCGAGCGGGCAAATTGACCAATGGATATGGATCGTAAGTGGCACGGCAAATGACACTTTCTACGGAAAATCGGCTCTTATCAGGCTGACAGAGGCAGGCAGCTATGATCTGAAACTGATCACCACGAATGTATTCGGACAAAGCGAATACAGTGAGCAGGGAATTATAGAAGTCTATGAATCACCGCTACTCAGCACTGCTTCGACTCCGGCCCATGCCGGGCAGAATGACGGAAAAGCCTTTGTGACAGCCAGTGGAGGCATGCCTCCCTACAGCTATCAGTGGAGCGACCCGGCCGGGCAAAACAGCGACACGGCCGTGCAACTGGCTCCCGGAAGCTACCGTGTAACGGTTGTTGACAGCCGCGGTTGCAGCAGCATAGATACGGTGGAAGTCGGCCTCTCAACAGGAATTGGCAATACGGGCCTGCGCATCGGCATTTATCCCAATCCCTTTAGCGATCGCATTCAAATAGAAGCCTCATCGGCCATCGAGCGGGCCGAACTCAGAGATGCCACGGGTCGCCTCCTGCTCAGCGAGTGGATATACGCCAGAAGCACCACATTGAAATTGGATGAAAAGCTGCCCCGGGGCATCTATCTGCTGCGTTTGTATCCGCAAAACGGTGATCTCATTGAGCGCAAGCTTGTAAAACAATAAAAAAACTGTGGATGCAGCGGCTCTTTGCCGGCTCCGCGATGCATATCCGAAACGGGAAAGACCCTATGCCTTTCCCGCCTTCCTTTCTCCCCTTATACACTCCGGATTAGGCAGATAATCGCTCCTGTTTTCAGGAGATTTACACTATATTTGCCCCTCGATTTTTATCAAACCAGAATATAGGGATTTCAAAACGAAGAAGCAATGCAAGGCAAAGGAATCATTAAGTTTTTCACGATCGTTCTGACCATCGTTTGTATCTACCAGTTGTCATTTACGCTCAAGTCATATCAGATAAAAAAGGAAGCCGAGCAATATGCCGACAACAAAGTGGCTCCGCTGGAAAACGAACTGGCTCATTTAAAGGAAACAAGGCCTCTGATCTATCTCGACACAGTCAACCTCCTCAAAAAACGATTCAAACAAAAGTTCCTGGATTCCATTGCCAATGAGGAAGTCTACAACCTGGGATTTGCACAATACACCTACAACGAAGTAAAGGAAAATGAAATCAGCCTCGGCCTCGACCTTCAGGGCGGGATGAGTGCCATCCTGCAGGTATCACTCAAAGACCTTCTGATCAATCTGGCAGGTCCGAACAAAGACAACCCGCAACTGAGGAAGGCCCTGGATGAAGCTGCTAAGATGGAGCGCAACAGCGAGGCCAACTTTGTAGAACTTTTTATCACGGCATGGGAGAAAGTAAACGGCAATGCCCGCATGGCCCCCATCTTTGCCACGCGCCAAAACCAGGGTGTCATCGAGCCGGACTTCAGCAACGAAAGAGTGGCCGAGATTCTGCGTGAACAAGCCCGTGACGCCATCGATCGCACCTACGACATCCTCTATGCCCGCATCGACCAGTTCGGTGTGGTTTCGCCCTACATCGCCAAACTCGAAAACTCCGACCGCATTATTGTAGAACTGCCCGGTGTCGACAATCCGGCCCGTGCACGCAGACTCTTGCAAGCCCCGGCCGATCTCTCCTTCTGGGAAACCTACAAAACGAAAGAAATTGTCAACAACCTCATCGATGCCGACCGCGTGGTGCGCGACATCATGGGGCTGGAAGATACCGGTACCGCAGAAGAGCCGCTTGCAATCGAAAACGAAGACAACAGCCGGATAGAGGAAGTGCCTGGCGACAGCAATCTGATTTCGCTCGAAAGCGACAGTGCCACGGCAGAAAGCGATTCCTTTGATTTTAATGACCTGGAAAGCGAAACCGCAACGGATACCACTGGTGAATTCGATTTCGAAGCAGCCAAAAAGCAAAATCCGCTGCTCATTCTGCTGAATTTCAGCGAATCGCTCTACGAAACACCGTTCATCGGATATGTGCGCACGCAGGATACGGCCGAAGTCAATCATTATCTCCGCATGGAGGAAGTAAAAACGGCCCTTCCGCCCGATTTGCTTCTGCTCTGGGATGCCAAGCCGGCCGAAAACGGATTCTGGAGACTCTATGCCATCAAGAAAAACCCCCTCGATGACGAGCCTCCGCTGGGTGGAGATGTCATTGTGGATGCCCGCCAGGATTTCGATGAAGTGGGGCGGCCTGACATTACCATGGTAATGAACTCCCGCGGAACGCAGATATGGGCCGACCTGACGGCCAGCAACATCGGACGGGAAGTGGCCATTGTACTGGACGGCAAAGTATATTCGGCTCCCACCGTACAGGGCGAAATACGGGGCGGCATCTCCCAGATATCCGGAAACTTCACCGTAACCGAAGCAAAAGACCTTGCAAACATTCTGAAAGCGGGTAAACTGCCGGCTCCTGCCCATATTCTGCAGGAATCGATTGTCGGGCCGACCCTCGGTAAGGAGTCGATCCGGGCCGGTGTCATCTCGATGGTCAGCGGTCTTTTGCTCGTACTCCTCTTTATGGTGTTTTATTACTCCAAAGGCGGACTGATTGCCGATGGAGCTCTGGTAGTGAATATCTTTTTCATCTTCGGAATCCTCGCCTCTCTCGGTGCCACTCTTACGCTGCCGGGTATTGCAGGTATCGTGCTCACCATCGGTATGGCGGTCGATGCCAACGTAATTATTTTTGAACGTATACGGGAGGAAATGCGGAAAGGAAAAGGCGATCGCCTCGCAGTCATCGATGGATACAAAAACTCCTATTCGGCCATCATTGACGGTAACGTGACGACCTTCATCACCGCTGCCATCCTTTTCTACTTCGGACTGGGGCCGGTACTCGGCTTTGCCACCACCCTGATGATCGGTATTCTTTCGTCCCTCTTTACGGGCGTCTTGCTTACGCGCATCGCCTACGACTGGATGCTGAAGAAGAACTGGAAGATTACATTAGGTACGAAGTGGACGATGAATGCCTTCAGCAATACGAAAATCAAATTCCTGGAAAAGAGAAAGCTTGCATATATTCTTTCGGGCACATTGATCCTCATCGGCCTGGTGTCTATTTTTACCCGTGGTTTTGAATTGGGTGTCGACTTCAAAGGTGGTCGCTCCTATCATATCCGTTTCGACCAGCCCGTTCAGGCCGAGGCTGTACGGGAATCTCTTGTACAGGCCTTTGAAGGAAGTGTGCCGGTCGTAAAGTCGGTGGGAAGCAGCAACGAGCTGAAAATCACTACAGCCTACATGATTGACAGCACGGGCACACAGGTAGACAGCATCGTGGAGGCCCGGCTTATGCAGGGATTGACACCTTTCTTCCGAAATACGAAAGACCTGAATTATGATACCTTCATTTCCAATTTCGTAATGGAATCGATGACGGTGAAACCGACCATTGCCGATGACATCAAGAATACTTCAATTCTGGCCACCATCATCGCCCTGATCGGTATCTTTCTATACATTCTTATTCGCTTCAGAAAGTGGCAATTCAGTACGGGCGCCATTGCCGCCCTGGCCCATGATGTATTGGTCGTTCTGGGCATATTTGCCCTCTTCCACGGGATACTGCCCTTTTCCATGGAGGTCAATGAATCCTTCATTGCGGCCATACTGACGGTGATCGGCTATTCCATCAACGATACGGTGATTGTCTTTGACAGGATACGTGAATTTTTGGGCCTGCATCCCAAAGCAAATTTCCGTGAAAACATCAACAATGCCCTCAATTCTACGCTTAGCCGTACGCTCATCACATCGGGAACCACCTTCCTCGTGCTCTTGGTGCTCTTTATTTTCGGGGGTGAAGCCATCCGTGGATTCTCCTTCGCCATTTTGCTGGGTGTGATTGTGGGTACCTACTCCTCTCTCTTCATCGCCAGTCCGGTGATGTATGACCTGAGTGGCGGATCGGTCGAAAAGCTTAAGAAATAGAGATTAAGAAAACCCTGAACGGAAAAGGCTGCTTCAGCAATGAGGCGGCCTTTTTTATTTTTTTCTTCTGTAAGATTAAGGCAGAATATCAGCGTGCCGCAGCTCTCCTAAGGCGGTCGTTGATGGCACGGCCGAGGCCTTCCTCGGGCAGGAGTTCGGCCAGTATGTATTCCACGGGAAGAGCATCGAGCCTGCGCAGGCCCATAAAAAGGCGATGGGCGGCTTCGTGCAGGTCGCCCCGGGCCGAGAGGGTAAATACCTCCAGCGCAGCGGCTGTTTCGAATCCCGAACGAAAAGAAAGAATGGCAAATGGGGCTTCCAACTGCGCTGCCAGGGCGGCCGGATCACCGAGGAGCACTTTTTTTGAGGGGCTGTAGTGTTTTTCAAGCATTCCCGGTGCCAGAGGATCCGAGCTTGAAGATGCCACATAATCGAGGGATCCTATGAGCGACTCGATGCGTTCACTTTCAAGGCCTCCGTAGCGATAGAGGGTCGGGCGCCCCCCGGGAAAGCCAATGATGGTTGATTCCAGCCCCACCCGTGTCGTGCCGCCATCCAGAATGGCGTCAATGCGGCCGCCCAGCTGTTGGGCTACGTGGGCCGCTGAAGTAGGACTTACATATCCGAAAGGATTGGCACTGGGAGCCGCCAGGGGAAAGTCAATCTTCCCAAGCAGCTCCAATGTCAGCGGATGATCCGGCATCCGGATCGCAACCGTATCGAGTCCGGCTGTCACCAAATCCGGAACTATCTCCTTTTTTGGCAAAACCAGCGTCAGGGGCCCCGGCCAGAATTCTTCGGCCAGCATCCGGGCTTCGGGATAGACGTTTCGGACGAGTTGCTTCAGTGCAGCCACATCAGCTATGTGAAGAATGAGCGGATCGTAAGTCGGACGGCCTTTGGCCTTAAAAATGCGTGCTACGGCTGCTTCGTCAAAAGCATTGGCAGCCAGGCCGTAGACTGTCTCGGTAGGAATGGCCAGCAGCCCGCCTCTTTTCAGTACGGAAGCGCCTTCTTCCGCGGTCCGGATCATCTGCGCAGCCACCGTACAATTATTTTTCGGGATTGCCCTTGCGGTAGTCCGCGAGGAATTTCTCCAATCCGATATCGGTCAGCGGATGCTTAAAGAGACCTTCGATGGTCTTCATCGGACAGGTGACCACATCGGCACCGGCTTCGGCACACTGCACAATGTGCAGCGAACTGCGAATGGAAGCGGCCAGTACCTGGGTATCAAAACCCTGGATATCGTAAATGCGAACAATCCGGTCGATCAGCTCCATGCCGTCCCAGTTGGTATCATCGAGGCGGCCGATGAATGGCGAAAGCAGGTAGGCGCCCGCTTTGGCGGCAAGGATGGCCTGCCCGGCCGAGAAAACCAGGGTACAATTGACCGGAATGCCTTTATCGCTCAGATTGCTGATGGCCTTGATTCCGTCTCTGGTCATCGGTATTTTGACGACAATGTTCGGATGAATCTCCGCCAGTTCCTCGCCTTCTCTTATCATGCCGGCATAGTCGGTAGCAATCACTTCGGCACTTACATCCCCGTCACCGACTGCCTCGCAAATGGCTTTGTAGTGATCCATGATTGCCTTTTTTCCCGTGATGCCTTCTTTGGCCATCAGGCTGGGGTTTGTTGTTACTCCGTCCAAAATGCCCAGATCGTAGGCATCCTTGATTTCGCTGAGATTGGCTGTGTCAATGAAAATGCGCATGCTATGTTTTTTTATTGTGGTCGTTGACTCCTTCCGGATTCAATTCGAATTCAGGTTCAAAAATAAAAGTTGCGGAGCATATCATCCTCCGCAGAAAGAAAAAAGGGCAAGAACCCACATCACACCGCTACGACCACCTACCCTTGCTACCTTCCGGTCCTGGGGGATTCAGCAGGAGCTGGTTGCGTGAGCCTTGCCCGGCTGCAAAATTAAGCATTGCTGCCTTCTAAATAAAAATTAAGAATGAAAGTTTCCCCGTGACCGGAAATTAATGCGGTGCTTCCTCTTCTCCGGAGGATTCGGGGGCCGTTACTTTCAGCACTTCCCCTTCAAAGCAAAGCGTTTTGCCCGCCATCGCATGGTTGAAATCCATGGTCACATTCTCATCCCCGGCTTCCAGCACTTTGCCGATGTGTTGCCTGCCCTCCCGGTCGCTGAGCGCGAGGAAGTTGCCCTTTTTCAGCAACTTCTCTTTCTGTTCACCTGTGCGGTCAAACAGCTCCATGGGCACGCGGATGACCTGCTCCGGCCGGTAAGAACCATAGGCTTCGGCCGGGGTCAGGCAAAATCGAAATTGAGCCCCGGCTTTCAGGCCTTGGAGAGCGGCCTCAAAGGCAGGGAGCATCCGACCCCTGCCAAATACGAATTCGAGCGGCTCACCGGAAGCAGTCTCCTGTATCAGAGGGCCTTCCGTACTTCCTTCGTGCAGGCGATACCTTATTTTTACCCGTGCCCCTTCTCTTATCTTCTCCATTTTCATCCATGCTTTTTATAAAACGGCCGAAAGCGGTGAACCCCGTCCGCTGAAAATGCAAACCTAATGCTTTGCAGCAGAAACGCGAATGACGGAAGCCTGCTTTTTATCTCCCTGACTTCTCAACTCCTCCACTTTATTAAACTCCTGGTCACCAATCACCGCCACATTCCTGCTGGTCTCTTTCTTCGCCTTCTTCATCGACCAAAGTCCTCTATATTCTTAATTTTGCCTGCCTCCGGAAAATTATTTTTTCTTTCCGCTGTTATCTATGCAACTATGAAAAAGATTTTCTTTCCGCTATTGTCATTGCTTCTGCTCACATCCTGCAGCAAGGACCCCAGTGCCTGTTTTACGGCACCCGATGAGGCCGAGATCAACGAGCCCATTGAGTTTATCAACTGCTCGGTCGATGCCACGGGCTATTATTGGTGGTTTGATGACAATGACACCTCCAACGAAGTGAACCCCGTAAAAAGTTTTTCCACTGCAGGCACACACCTTGTCTATCTCACGGCCTATGGCCGCAACAGTGTAATTCAGTCCAAGTACAACCGCACCATACGCATTGTCAGGCGCTATATCGACAGCATTCGCATTCGAAGCCTGGCCTTTCAAAACTGGGATGCGGACGGTACGGGCCCCGACCTCCAGCTGATCTACGGGTCGGATGCCAGCAAGAGCAATCTCAGCAGCCGTGAGTTTCCCGATATTCTCCCTCCCGACCTACCCGTCAGCATCAAACCCTTTAAGCAGGTGGAACTCACCGACACCACCTGGCATTTTACCCTGATCGACCGGGACGGAGCACTGGCCGACACCATCGTCACCTGGCGATTCAACCCGGTGGAATATGGCCGCAGCGAACCCTTTGTCATCGAAAAGAACGGACATACGATGGAGCTGAGTTTTTACTTCGAATAAGAAAAACCGGTTTTAAGAAAAGAACGGAGTTTGGCCAGATTCCTGCGGTCCCGGTCGTCTGCTTTCGGGGTTTCAATTACTTTGGGGATATCGCTAAAAGCATTCATCAGAAAGGCAAAGGCCTGCTCCCCTATTTTGCCATGACCGATGTGTTCATGCCGGTCGAGATGGCTGCCCAACCCGCCCCTGGAATCGTTTAAATGCAGGCAATGAAGCCGGTCGAGACCGATGATGCGATCCCATTCTGCAAGGACCTCTTCCAGGGCACTGCGGCTTCGAATATCATATCCGGCCGCAAAGGCATGGCAGGTATCAAAACAAAATGCGATGCGATCCGATGCCACACGCCCGGCAATTTCGGCAAGTTCTTCGAAGCGGCTGCCGATCAGAGCGCCTTGGCCGGCCGTATTTTCGAGCAGGATTTTTACAGACGAAGCGGGCAGCGCCTGCAGGGCAAGTTGCAGCTGATCTGCCACACTGCGGATGGCTTCAGGCAGAGCGCTTCCGCGGGCCGAACCCGGGTGCAGGACACAAAAGTCGAGTCCAAGGGCCGTACAACGCTCCAGTTCTCCGATAAGGGCCAGTCGCGACTTTTCGAGAAGCAAAGGATCGGGCGTGGCCAAATTGATAAGATAAGAACAGTGCGAAAAGATCGAAAGCATTCCGCTTGCTTTCCTGCGTTGCCGAAAGGCGTCCGCCTCTTCGGGGGCAATGACCCGCTCCTTCCATTGCCTTTGGTTTTTTGTAAAAATCTGAAAGCTGTCAATTCCCGGTTTCCCGGCTTCATCAAAAGCATTCGTCAGCCCACCGCTCACCGAACAGTGAACGCCCGCCAGCAGGTGTT
>Ga0256839_1005865_pt1 | contig 11107 bp, 7 predicted proteins | sample 354166metaG_FD_185968 | JGI IMG/M metagenome (GOLD analysis project Ga0256839, IMG submission 185968) | Hydrothermal vent microbial communities from Mid Atlantic Ridge, Atlantic Ocean - 354-166 | ecosystem: Environmental > Aquatic > Marine > Hydrothermal vents | place: Atlantic Ocean: Mid... | reverse complement strand
CATGCCCACAGTGACTGTGATAACCCCTGAGATTGCTCTCGAAGATGCTCGTGAGAGAGGACTCGTTGAATCCACAAAGTTCTGGGAGGAACATCAAGAGTTGATGTCTCGATTGCATATAGGAGATGAGTTCTGGTCTGACGTCGTGAAGCGGCTAAAGCAAGAAAAACGGTACTCTGAGGCTGCTGTGATTTGCCGAGATGCAAGACCCGTTCCTGCCGCATTTCGTAATCTGCTCATTTGCCTGAGGAAAATACATTCTACTAGCGATGACAAAGACCAAGTTCTGAAAGAGTTGTATTCAACGGCATTCACAGCAACGATTTTCAATCGTGTGCCATACATTGAATACATGGTCAATGGAAATCAGCGAGGCTGCCCTGGCTTCAATGCAGCATCCATTTTGTGGAAACGCTGGGAGACAAAACAGATTGAGATTCAGTATTCAGAAGTTGGATTCGAGCATATCAATTGGCTGAACAAGACCGATTGCAAAAGGCTGTCGTCCGCATGGGGAGAGCCCGAGAACCATATCGATCCGTTCGATCTTTATCAGAAAGATTGGGACAAGGCTGTTTCAGAGGTGGCGAAAGCCGAAACTGCACGACGTAAAGAGTTCAAGAATGATCTGGATGAGATTTTGGGTAGAAGTCGAGGTAGATCGAATCGTCGTGGTTTGACAACAGCATTGCTATCTGCTGGAGTTGTGGTTGCTCATGCTGCGTTCTACATGGTATTGAAGCGTGGAATTTTTGGCCAAACTGACGCAATTCTGATGGCCTTACCCGTATTGATGTACCCAATAGCGGCCCTAGTCATGTTTAGTGCCTTTGTCAGGTTGTGTAAACGAAAATCCATGGCTGCACTTTGGTATCTTCTCTCAGCGTTGATCTGTGCTGGTGGATTGGTCATGGCAGTTGTAGAATTGAACGGTTTCTTAGGAGTGGCTTAACATTCAGTTCTGGCCGGCTTTGGAGCCAATAGGATCTATAAACGATCCCATAGGCCTTAAAAGGCCATGACATAGGGAGTGGTACAGAATATGGGGGCTGGTCAGAACGCTTTTCAACAACCAAATACATTGGAGAAAAACAAATGCTTACCTGGAAGGAGTACGAAATTCTATGCATTTCAATACTTGAAGAAATGCTTGACGATTCAGAGTATCGAGTTGAGTATCAAAAACGTGTTGCTGGCAGCCGGAGAAGGATCGATATCAGCGTAGCTGAACGAAGACAAGGTGGTCGAAATTTCGTGTTTGATGCGAAACATTTTCCCATAGCAGATTTGAGCAAAAATGAGATTGATTCCACTGAGGCATATCGAAGAGATGTGAGAGGATCGCAGGCAGTCATTTTATTGCCAGAGTACGCCAATGTTCCGCAGAGCGTTTCAAACTACGCATACGAATGCGGGGTTTCGATAGTTGTTCTCTGGGCAAATCCACGAAGCGGAATTCGGGGATACCTTGATAAGTCCAGATTTAAGAAAGATGTTAAATGGCTCCTCGGGAAGTAGATTCGGATGAAGTAGAGATGTCTAGCTCGCCGAAAAAACCAAGCCCTCTCTATGCGAGAAAGCTCGCAGGGAGCCCTCAACAGGGACCTCTTGGAGTCAGTACCATAAACATCATGTTCTGACCCGCTTGCTGACCCGCTTTGAGTCCAAACGAGTCCACTCCAGTCCCTCCGAATCATCAATATCAGCCTAGAAACGCAAAAATTCAAGGTAGCACAAGGGATGGCATGCAAGAGGTCGAGAGTTCGATTCTCTTCGTCTCCACTTGTTCTTTGAAGAGCAGAAAACGCCGCTGGTTTGGACCAGTGGCGTTTTTTTGTTGGATATTGGTGCGTTTAAACCCAACTTATCCATGCGTAGCGTGAGATTTTGTGCGACAACCTGGTCTTTGTTTGGGGGGGCGGTTTGTGAAGAAGTCAAGAATTACAGAGCATGCAGATGGCGTTTGCGTTGAGGCAGGCCGAGGGTAGCGCGTCAGTTCGTGAGGTCTGTGGGAAAATGGGAGTGAGCGAACAGACTTTCTACCGGTGGAAGAAGAAGTTCGCTGGAATGGATGTCGCTGGGGTGCGGCGGTTCAAACCGCTTGAAGATGAAAAGCGGAGACTCAATCAGCTCATTGCAGACTTGAGTTTTGATCGACAAAATCTTCAGGACGCACTCAAGGGAAATTCCATGTGCAACTTGCGGTTTGATTGTCGTCGGAAGATGGTGCGTAAGACACAATCAGCATACGGCGTGCGGGAGCATCGTGCACGGGCAGACCAAGGCAATTCACGCCAACGAAAGCTGGTCGATGTCGTGCCGAGTTTTGAACAAAAATTGGTTTCTGAGTTTGGGTGATGCCAAGGAGAAAGTTCGAGCATGGTGACTGCGCTACGAATACTGACCGACTCCACAGCGTCTTGGGCAATTTGGCCGCAAGTTCAAAGTTGGCGGAGTTCGCTGCTTTATTTGGCCATGCTGGCCTGGCTAAATAAAGCATGAAGTTTCACCTTCAAGCTGGTACAAGCGCATGCCGCTGATGACGGCGGCCGAATGGTTCGGATTATTACTCGAAAGACTGGAACAAATACTTGAGTGTTGAAGGATCGAGCGATTCTTTCAAGAGTGCGTAGCCCTCAAAGGTGAACTCTTGCAGATCAACGGTGGGTGCATCGAGTAGCGCATCGAATGAGTTAAGCTGCGTCCATTTTCCCTTAACGCAGATGAGCGGGCCGTCTTCCATTGTATAGTATTCGATATGCCCATTTCGTTGGCACACTTCAAAGTATCCACGATCATCGAGCAGCCTATTTTTATCGCTTTCGAAAATAATGCCACCACAATCTTCGAGGAACTCGCGTGTGTAAAAGCGCCCAGCGCCCAGCGGCTGGAATGTAGTCGAGTATTCATAGTTGCACCGGACAATATTTGGAGAGAGCGGAGCGAGGGGGTCGATGTGACAGACCAGCCATTCGAGCGAACAATAGAGGGCGGGCATAAATTGGGAAAGTTTTTTTGTTTCGTAGTTCTTTCGATGCTTGCGGATGATGTGTCCGAGCAAGCGATGCGAAACGATATCATCGCTGCCTACGATTCCGAACAGCGGGGCGTCATAATACTGGTGTGCTCGTTGAACACAGCTTTGCCATTTTCGCCCAAGCGGCCGGTTGGCACAGATGAATCCAGCAACCCGTCCGGTACTCGATGCTAAAGCGTAGATGAAGGCGGCGTCTTCCGGAGTGCTCCCAGTGAGCATCCACGAGATTTTCAAGGATGGGTCTGAGAGCGATTCGTGGATTATTTTTCTTACCAGTTCCTGTCGGCCTTTGAAGGCGCAGCAGAGCACGAGGTCGGCTTTAGGGCCGCAAGTGGCTTCTGTAAAGTCGTGGATTGGCTTAGCAATCTCATCACGAGTAAAGACTATTGGCGTATTAGATGCTGATTTATCGAAACTAAGCGGCAACACCTCAGGGCGTTCGATAGTCGTAAGCTGCGCATGGATGAGATCTGGAATCGCATTTGAGTTGACAACGGGGTGCACAGGCGGGGTGTGTTGTTTATGCTTTGGCGGCTTTGGGGCAAGTAGGATTTTTCCTGCCGCTTTTGCCGCTTGGCCATAGCGAGATTTTGCGAGTCGCGGAAAGCGGCGAACCAGTATTTTGGCGGTTTTTTTAGCGATCTTTATCATGACCGGACGCCCGTCTGTTCATTTGCGAACTCGTCCCATATTTCATGGACTTGGCAGCAGGAACCTAGATAGATCATGTCGCGTTCGTATTCGCCATATTTTTCTTTTTTGTTAACTCGAAAGGATCGGTTCTTTTTGTATCGAGCAAGCGCGTGTTCGCTCATCTTTGTAATTGGGCCGAGTGAATCGGTGTGAATGCTGAATCCGAGCTTTGGTCTGTTGAAGAATGACATAGGAAAGTAGTCGCTTAGGTACTCCTTGAGGGGAGATTTTCTTCCGTACTTTGGAGTGACCAGTTTGTTTGCTTCCCACGAGAGAACGCCCTCGACGATGCGATGATCGAGGAACGGGACGCGAACTTCGACGCTGTTGGCCATGGAAGAAGCATCCAGCGTTGCGTTGAGATCGTGGAGTACATAGGTCATGAGTTCGAGCCAGCGATGGCTTGCAGAGGGGGGGAAGTTTGGGAGGTGACACTGCTCGATGAGATTTCCTATGACACTGGCAAGACTCGGGATGTGCTTCTCAAATTCTGGCATTGTAAAGTTCCGGTTGTCACGAAAGATGTGAGCAACCTGCTGATTGATCCAGCGGTAGGTTTTTGTTTCGTGAAGCGGGAGATTCTTTGGAGTGTACTCTGGCATTGGGGTGCGTGGGTAGCCATGGAAGAGTTCGTCGGCACCGTTGGCACTGATAGCAACAGTGTACCCATGATCGCGGACTTCCTTGGAGACAACATATGGGATGCCGCAACTCATGAGGGGTTCGCCGTGCATTCTGGTAACATGGACTTGATACCTGTAATACTGTTCAAGATTTGGTGCTACTTGGACAAACTTTCGCCCGAACCGTTCTGCGACCGCTTCGGCGTAGGCGGTTTCTGGAGAGATGAGATGAAAGCAATCGAGGTCTTCGCTTACTGTGGCGAGGAATGTTGAGTCTACCCCGCCGCTCATAAATAGCGCGACATCAACATCAGCAACCTGATGCTCGCGAACAACGCTTGCTAAATCATCCATGGTGAAATCAGGACGATACTGAGGCTCCCAGTATCGGTGGGTGTCATAATTCCCGTCGGGAGTGCAGCGGATGTAATGGGCGGGTTCCACCCTGTGAATTCCCTTAAAAACACCTGCTGTGGTGTACGGAGCGCCGAGGGAGAAGAACGAGCCAAGGGCCGAGTTGTCCCTTTCCCATGCGCGATCTGGGATAGAACTCACCAACGCCCCCACACTGGAAGCAAAGCAATATCCGCCATCATCAAGTCTGGTCATCAGCAGCGGCTTAATCCCCATCCGGTCTCTGGCGGCGTAGAGAACTTCTTCTCGTTTGTTGTATGCAAGAAACGCGAACATTCCGGCACATTTGCCCAGTGCCCCTTCGATTCCCCACTCTTGAAGAGCGAGCAACAAAACCTCGGTGTCGCAAGTTGTTTCAAACTTGTATTTATCAGAGAGTTCTTTGCGAATATCTTTAAAGTTGTAGATTTCACCGTTGTACGAGAGTATCCAGTCTTCTGATTCCACTGGTTGATTCGATCGCTCGTTCAGATCAATGATCGAAAGTCTCCGATGGACCAGGCCAACACGCTCGCTGATTTTTACCCCGGAAGCATCTGGGCCGCGCAGCTCCATTGCTTCGTTGAGGCGGGAGAGGATCTGCTCGTGCTCACCATGTATGATTTGCGTTCCTGGGAGATATATTCCGCCTACACCACACACGATATTACCTCTTCCATTCCATTTTGTATCTTTCGAATAAAGATGTGTCTCCGCAACCTTCGAGGAATGCAGTGACATCTTCGTCGCTCAGAATTTGCTTCCATTGCCCGATTGATGCTGTATCGATGGGCTGCTGGATTCGGTCAACGGAAAGCTGCCCTCGGGGTTGCTTGGTAAGGGTCGATTCCTTCTCGTGCTGCTTAATCATCTGGGGATGGAACTGCATGCCGATTTGATCACAGAGATCATGCATAACCGTTTCTGGATCGGCAACAAGATGGTCGTAGATGACTGGAACGACTGTCCGTTCGGGATTGGCGGCGAGATACCGTTGGAATCGGTCGTGGTGTTCTTTCCATTGTTTTCCGAGTTTGAACGCGTCGGGGTTAAACGCTCCCTTGGTTTGTTGGCTTGCGAGAATATCGAGTCCGTTGCGAAAAATGCCGATGAGTTTTGCCTTGGGCCAGAGGGTGAAGTAATCATCGTAGTTGCCCTGACACTTGGTCCCCCAGAATTGTGCGTTTTGATTGCGTAGTTTGAATCGGGCGCTGGCGGCAACAATCTTTAGGGCTTCGAGCGCATCATTAACACGGTGGTGTTTGACGAGATATGCCCGCAACAGCTCGCCGGTTTCTTTGGTGGTCATCCCCGTCCAACTGGTGACGGCGGCGAACTTCATAAGATTTCGAAGCGGAGCACGGTTTAGGAGCCGGAACGCTTCGTGTTCGTCGTGATTGATGAGCACTTGATAGGCATAAATAAACTCTTCGACGGTAAGCACACCGTCGTCTGACGGAACATAAAGGTATCTCGGATACGATTCGTAGGCCATTGCTCCGTCTGGGTGGGCATCGAACATGCTCACCATGAGGGTTGTTCCGGAGCGGCTCATGCCATTGATAAATACCGGACATTCTTCTTTGTCGGTATGGTAGAGTTTTTCGAATGAGTCAATGGATTTGACGGATTGACTGTAGCGATTGCTCCAGTATTTTTTTCCATCGAACGCTCCCTTGTCGACTTCAATTTTTGCCGACTTAACCCATTCCATGTCATGGAGGATTGGAAAGTCGAATTTGCTGTTCGATGTATCGTTGTAGTACTGTGGGTGCAGGAGCAGGCGTGTGCGTTCGCCTGGGTTGGTGCTGAGAAGGAAATCGAGGAGGTTGCTACTTTCATTTCGATAGCGAGGATTCGACGCACTGCCATCGGCCCATTTAGAATGGAAGTACACTGAGTGCCCATTGTGGACCCAGACCAAACCGAGTTCTTTGAGTAGTTTTTCAACGGGCTGTGTGGCGTTGCATTTGCCTTCTGGAGTGACATGCCCACCATGCATGGACATGATTGGAATATCGAAGTGCTTGCGGAGTTGGGCGACATCATCGGCAAATATATCAAGGGCTTTGGTTTCGTCGCCCCCCGAGAGATCAAATGAGTTGCAGTGGTATCCAATAACACCACCAATGTCCTGAAATTTCTCTAGCGTTTTGTAGTCAAGGTTGTACTCGTCAAAGACTACGCGGCCTTCTGATTTGAGCTTCCAATCAAAAATCTTCCTCCGGAAGATCATGACATTTGCTGTGACGCCATATTCGATATGTGTTTTCAGAACCTCGGTGGTTATATCCGGGCGGGCATCGACATCGTATTGGAGCAGCACCGCTCGCTCGTTTCGCTTTTGAGCCCCTGCGATCCAACGCGTGAACTCACTGGCCTCGGTGCCCAGTTTAACTGGGTATGCGAGATCCGCGTAGGACATCACATGAAAGTCTGATTCGGCGAGCCAGCGAATGAGTCCGCTGAGAAAATCGATCGCAAGATGTGGCCGGGTGTTTGGGTAATCGGGCATACCGTCGTCTTTCCGATCTTTTCGTTGGTCTTTCGCGATCTCAAGACTATTAAGAAATTCCATGTCCGCTTCGGCATCAATCTCGGGCATCGTTCCTAAGCCCCAATGTAGACGACTTTTCAGTTTCTTCAGGCGGTATTTGGCACTCGCGGGCAAAACTTTTTTTGCAAGATCGCGTAGCTTCATCGAACTGCTCCTGGTGGACAGTGCCGAGAATGAATCGGCTTTCGAAGTTTTCTTAGTTGGCAGATCGAACATATGGTACTCTTGGTATCTCTACACAGGATAGAAAGTGTTTTTTTGGTTTGAATGGGTGTTTGATGGGCCATCTAAATCATCATGCGATTTCAATTGCTCACCAATGGAATCGCGTGTTGAACTCCCAGCTCTTGACCCGCGACCAGCGCGCCCCCGCTTTTCCCAAAGACCTGAACGCCAGCCCGGTTAAATGCTTCGTGGACAAGGTCTCGGACCATTCGTCCATCTCGCTGATAAGGGCATGAGACGCGTAGAATCTTGGCTTTCTGGATGGTCTTGGTGCCGCCTCCAATGACTTCTGGTTCGTGGCCGTTGACTGATATATGAACAGCACTAAATGACGGATAATCAACAGTGAAGTCGTCGAGGAATTCAGTGGTGACTTGACCATTTTCCCAGTTTTGATTTGTGTCTCCTAACAATGAGGTGTTCTGTTCTTTGAGGGTTTCAAAGTTGTTGAGCGAATGGGCCATGGTTTTCGGATTTCTTGTGTGGATCGTTGTTTGCACTCGTTGATCGGAGAGGGCCGCCTGGATTGGCTTGATGCTCAAGCTTGGATTGTTGGCGATATTGAGTTTCAAGACTTCGAAGTTTTCTGTAGCCAGTTCGAAGGCCAATACATCGTGTCCTCCTACGAACTGGGCGAGTGCGAACGCCTTGTACCCAACATAGCAACCCGCATCAATCGCGGCTGCATGAATCGTGGGCATGGTAAAGAGGGTCGGCTCGCGCACGAGGCGTAAGTACTGGCTATTGAAAGTGTTGTACACGCGGTACTGTTCATGTGTCATTGGTGGCAATAGATCTTTGACCAGTTCGTAGACGGCTCTATCTCGGGAGGTTGCCATCTCGAAATCCATCACCGAGACGCCTTGGGCTCGGATACCAAGCAGTCCAGGCTGATCACTGAAAAACTCAAATTCATTCAAATATGGTCCATCGGTCACGGGGCGGATGTTTCTTGGAAGTCCCTGGATTCGATCGAGGACATCGGCAAGATTGTGGTTGCCAATGGTCAGGCCGCGTGTTTCGGTCGTTTGGCCCCAGTGGCTATCGATCCAGTTATTATCGACCGGTGGGATATTGTCCATCAAGTAGACCAACGCTTCTTGGATGGAGCACCGGCGAAGGTCGGCGAGTCTCTTGAGATGATGGTAGTGATGGAGAGGAATCTGTGTTTTCATCTGGTCTGTCCACTTCTTGAGGTGCCGGCACCCCGTCTGGATCACTTTGGGCATTCTATTATAGGTGGCCCGCAAATTACTTTGACTTTTCATCGCGTCCCTTATCCATAATGCATGGCGTAGGCTGGTGATGTTTGCTTGATTGCTGTATACTAGGAGCCTCTGATCCAATCATCCCCGACCATACGCATCGAATCCCGTGCCAATAATCTATTTCATGCCCGCATCCGCTCCATCTGAGATATCCGTCCCCTTGAGACCAGATGCTGGTGCCCCCATTTCCAAAATCGGCTCCACGGGTAGATATTTCAAAAACTTCGTCCGTTTTCTAGACGCATATCGATGGCTCGCTGTGTATCACTTGAAACCCAACTGGATACTGGTCCTGAGTGTTGCGGCCCTGAGTTTCCTTTCTGCGGTTTCCCAGGCGTTAACAATTGGATTCGTGGCGTACACACTGGATTTTATCCAATCGCCGAGATCCTTAGGGATTGGATTTATTGACAGCATACTTGATAACCCAAAATCTTCGCTCCTTCTCTTTGGGATTCTCTTGGCACTGATCTCGGTTGGTGGTACATGGTCTCGCTACCGGGCGGCGCTTTTTTGTAGGCGTGTAGGTCGACTGTTTCATGAACGGGTGCTTAGCGAATCGGTGAGTCGTGTTAATTCTTTGAATGCAATTCCTGCGTCTTTGGGCTTGTTGGATGAAGCCACTCTCCAGAGATCGATTGGCCGCAATGGGGCGATTCTTGGCCGTACAACCGAGAGTCTTGTCCGGATGATTGAACCAATGCTCCGGCTTGGTGTTGGGGTTGGAATTTTGATTTACATCGATTGGCGTATGGGTTTTGTTTTAATTCCACTGGTTATGTTGATGTTTCCGGGGCTCTATGCGGTCAATGCTCGGCTACGAAGAGTATCGGATGTTTTTTATGAAAGCTCGACCCCAACTATGGGCAGGCATGTCCGCGAGATCGTGCAGTTTATCAATAGCCAAAATGTAGATCAGTATGGCGGGCGTGGGCATCGCATTGATGAGTCACTCAAAGGTGATGACACAATGACCACCTATTTGGACGAGCTCGACTCTATGACACTCGCGAGCCAGCGTGTCCAGTTCATTCTCAATAGCATCAATGCTACGGCTCTCGGTTTGGCCCTTGTTGGAGCGGGATACCTTGCTTCGCGCGGCGAAATTCGCTGGTCAGAAGCCATGGCTTCGCTTATGGCGCTTTGGCAGATTCAGCAGGCCTCGCTTCAATGCGGGAGCAATTTGTCGATGCTCACAAGGTTTTATTCTTTCATTGTCAAAACTCGGAAGTTGATGAGTATCGCTCCTCTTCCCACGGTTGTATCTGATGAAACTACACTCTCCGCGTTAGGTGACACTCCAGTTTTTCTTTCATGCGAGGATGGCTTGTCGGCTGGATACCATGAAATGCAACTGACACCTGGAGATCGTGTGTATCTTGTCACAGATACGGCTCTTGATCGGCTCAACTTTATCCGATTACTTGAACCGCTCTCGGATGCTTCGGGCCGGACAGCCAAGGAGTTTGTTGGTATGGCGAGCTTTGTCAGTAGCCGGTACCGGGTTTTTGACGAGAACTTCGAACAGGCGACCAATGCTGGACCAAAGAAATGTGTATCAACTTTGCTCGAGGACTTGGGGCTTAAAGAAGAGATCAGGGACCTCGGCATCACTCCAAAGACGCGTTTAGAACAACGCCATTGGGCACAGATGTCAGGCCCTCTGCGTGCGGCGCTCACATTGATTTCTGCAACTCGGAGCCCTTGCGAAATTCTCGTATGCGACGGTCGGCTGCTACATGGACTGGCCCCCGCAGTATCGGATCGCCTTCTGGATATCTTTGATGATCGCATTCTCTTAATCCATCATGCGTCCAATCGACTCAAGCGTGCCCTTACCGATCGCTTTATAGTTGTTGAGCAAGGGTTGATCCGTGGGATGGGTGACGAGCAATGGTTCAGAGAGATATCTGGGGATATCTGCTTTGGTGCAGCAAACGCATCAGCGGAATTGGTCCATCTCGAGAATGATGATTTTTAAGTTGTGCCGCTCAGGGTTGACCTCCCTGCGTTTAAGCCCAAATCTTGATCCATGCGTGGTGTGAGACTTTGTGCGACAATCTGGTCTTTGTTTGGACGATCAGTTTATGAAAAAGTCAAGATTTACAGAGCGGCAGATTGCGTTCGCGTCGCCATTTAGCCATTCTACGAGGAGACTCGCATAAAAATGGACTTGTTTTTGGAGTGGTGGAGTGGTTGATGTTGGGGCTGGCCTGTTTTGACCTGGTGGGTTGTGGAAAAGAGGCAAGAGTACTGTTGTTTTGGCGTTGTGGCGGGGTATGAAGTGGGTGTGGGTCATGGTTTGTGTGTG
>Ga0256839_1005864_pt1 | contig 11107 bp, 12 predicted proteins | sample 354166metaG_FD_185968 | JGI IMG/M metagenome (GOLD analysis project Ga0256839, IMG submission 185968) | Hydrothermal vent microbial communities from Mid Atlantic Ridge, Atlantic Ocean - 354-166 | ecosystem: Environmental > Aquatic > Marine > Hydrothermal vents | place: Atlantic Ocean: Mid... | reverse complement strand
GGCACTACATTCGGGAATGAAAAACACAACCCATTGTAATTAAAGAACTATTATTTTTACGAAAAACAAGAATCAATGACTTACGCTATTTTTTTGGCTGGTTTGGGCGGGAAAATCGAAAGATGGGCTAAGAAAAAGGGGCTATTTTCTATAGTGGGTTGGGTCTGCTACGCCAGCCTCTTGAAAACCCTGCTTCCGAAAGCGGCATGAGTCGCATACACCGCAAGCTCTGCCCTCTTCATCGCTCTGGTAGCAAGAGATGGTCAACCCATAGTCCACCCCCAGCCGAATACCCTGTTGGATGATCGCTGCTTTGCTCAGTGTGACCAATGGGGTGTGGATCTGAAAAGCACCGCCTTCTACTCCGGCCCTGGTGCCCAGGTTGGCTACTTTTTCAAAGGCATGGGTAAAGGTTTCCCGGCAATCAGGGTAGCCTGAATAGTCAACAGCGGTAACGCCAATAAAGAGTGCTCTGGCACCAATGACCTCTGCCCACCCCAGTGCAAGCGAGAGAAATATTGTATTCCGGGCGGGTACATAGGTGGCTGGGATACCCTCCTTCAGGGTTTCTGGCACGGCTATTGTCTTGTCCGTCAGCGCGGAGCCGCCCAGCTCATCCAGGCCAACATGGATGGTTTTGTGTTCGGTTACACCAAAAGACTTTGCAATCCGACGGGCTGCTTGTAGCTCTGCCCGATGGCGCTGCCCATAGTCTATGCTCAGGGCATAGCATTCATAGCCTTGCTCCTGGGCTATGGCCAGGGTTGTAGCGGAATCCAGTCCGCCTGAGATAAGAATCACAGCTTTGGGTTTTTTACTCATTTTCCCCTCTCATCTCCCCACAGCTGTTTGTGCAGTTGCAGTTGAAACCTCACTGGCAGTCGATCCCGCAAGATCCATTCAGCCAGTTCTGTGGCATCCTGGCGGTCGTGGCAGGGTGAAAACAGGACTTCACAGCGCTCGGCCAGCTGCCACTTTCCCAGTTGCTCTCTGGCCCAGATGTAATCATCTTCATTGCAGATAACCAATTTGATCTGGTCATCGGATCGGAGCTGGTCAATGTTATCGTAACGGTTGCTTTCAGACTCACCTGAGCCGGGTGTCTTGAGGTCAATGACTCTTGCAACACGCGGGTCTACTGGTGAAATATCCAGCATTCCGCCAGTCTCCAGGGAGGTGTTGTAACCTGCATCGCATAGGGATTCCATGAGTGTCAGGCTATTATCCTGAGCCAACGGTTCGCCACCGGTAACGGTCACATAGCGGGGTTGAAACTGAGCTACTCTCTCAAGGATGGATGCGATGGAGCTCTCTTCACCTTGCTCATAGGCAAAGCGGGTGTCGCAGTAGTTACACCGCAAAGGGCAGCCCGCAAGCCGAATAAATACTGTGGGTATGCCTATGGTGCGGGACTCGCCCTGCAGCGAGAAGAAGATCTCGGTAATGCTAAGTGTCAAGATTGTGCTCCGCTACCACCAGCGCTCTACATGCACCTCGCCAGGTTTTTTTCGGGTCTTTTCCCTAAATCCCTCTTTTGCCAGCATCTCCAGTGCCGTGTCAATCATGCCCGGATTGCCGCATAAAAAAACATTGGTGTTTTCAGGTGTTGGTTTTATACCCCACCTTTTAGCCACTACGCCGCGCGCCCAGACATCCTGCAGATGCCCTGTCTCTCCTGCCCAGGGGATGGTCTCTTCAGAGGGGCGACTGATGACGGGGATGTAATCAAAGTGATCTACAAGGCGGGCAAGCATACTCAATTCAAGCCGATAGCCAAGATCCCAGGAGTGCCTGGCACCATGAAGAATGGTGAACTTTCTGCTGGACTCTTTTTTAAGAAAGGTGCGAATGATGCTCATGTATGGGGCGAGGCCTGTGCCGGTTCCCATCAGAGCCAAATTGACATGCTCTGGCGTGTCATCCAGCGTGAAGGTGCCGCTGGTTTTCTTGCCCATGTGGATTCTATCACCCTCTTTGAGGGCAAACAGGCGAGGGGTCAGGCTGCCGGAGCGAATCAGTGTGATGTAAAACTCCAGGTAGCGTTTCTGTTTGGAGGATGAGGCGATAGAGTACGCGCGTTTAATGAGCTTATTTGGTGGAGGCGGTTTGATTTCAACCTCTGACATCGGGCTGGGCACACGAGCGGCCTTGCCGGGTAGCCCCAGTACAACAAATTGCCCGGGTTTATAGTCGGGCAGCTCCCACCCCTCCGGTTTGACACGTAAAATCATGGTCTCAGAATTAACAAAGACCGGGGCGCTTACAACGGCATTAAAATCTTTACTGGAAGTCATTTAAATCCTAAATTTACAGGGGTTCTTCCTGCGGGGGAGAGCAGTATCTACACTGCGTAACATTGCAACATTGACAGGGAAGATACATTACAAAAACGACCTATAGTATACAAGGAATAAATACCAACTCATTACCCAGGCCAAGACCTGCGATTGATTGCGGCATATCTTTAAAAATAATCTGCTTTTGCAGCATGGATTGCATGCCTGCATTTGCGAGCAATAAAATATTAACGCTAGAGCTTGCAATATAGAGTGCAGAGCCGTTATTATGCGCCGCCTACGCAGGCGCGTAGCTCAGTTGGTTAGAGCACCACCTTGACATGGTGGGGGTCGTTGGTTCGAATCCAATCGCGCCTACCAATTAAAGAAAGCTGCATGTTGCATTGGCGACCTGCAGCTTTTTTATATGTTTGATCCCAAAGGGCGATTGTTTGACCAAAACAGATCATGTGGCCTCTCGTATGGGTCACCACTGGAGAATACCATGCCTGTAATCACACTTCCTGATGGCTCTGAGCGGAGCTTTGACACCCCTGTTACCGTGTACGATGTGGCTGCGGATATTGGCCCGGGCCTGGCCAAAGCGACTCTTGCAGGGCGGGTTGATGAAGCACTGGTTGATGCCAGTTACCTTATTGAGCAGGATACCCGGCTTGCTATTATTACCGCCAAAGATGAGGCGGGTATCGAGATCATCCGCCACTCTACGGCGCATCTGCTGGCGCAAGCGGTCAAGCAGCTCTTCCCCCAGGCGCAGGTCACCATCGGGCCGATGGTTGAAGAGGGTTTCTACTATGATTTTTCCTTTGAACGCCCCTTTACCCCAGATGATCTGAAGGCCATTGATGCCAGGATGAGGGAGCTGGTCAAGGCGAATATCCCGATAGAGCGCTCAACCATGGGGCGTGATGAAGCGGCAACCTATTTTCGTGGTATTGGCGAAGAGTACAAGGCCGAAATCATTGAGGATATTCCGGCGGATCAGACGCTCTCTCTCTATCGACAGGGTGACTTTACCGATCTTTGCCGTGGGCCGCATGTGCCCAGTACAGGGCATCTCAAGGCCTTCAAGTTGATGAAGCTGGCAGGAGCCTATTGGCGCGGCAACTCTGATAATGAGATGTTACAGCGCATCTACGGTACCGCCTGGAAGGATAAAAAAGAGCTAAAGGCCTATCTGCATCGTCTGGAAGAGGCCGAGAAACGGGATCACCGCAAAATAGGCAAGGCACTGGATCTCTTTCATATGCAGGAAGAGGCACCGGGAATGGTCTTCTGGCATGACAAAGGGTGGAGCATCTATCTGGTTGTGCAGGAGTACATCCGCAACAAGCTGCGCCTGAATGGCTATCAGGAGGTGCATACGCCCCAGGTGATTGATCGCGCCCTGTGGGAAAAGTCAGGCCATTGGGAGAAGTTTGGCGACATGATCTTCACGACGCACTCTGAAAATCGTGATTACGCCATCAAACCGATGAACTGCCCGGCACATGTCCAGATCTACAATCATGGCCTCAAGAGCCACCGTGACCTGCCGCTGCGTCTGGCAGAGTTTGGCTCCTGCCATCGCAATGAGCCCTCAGGCACACTGCACGGGCTGATGCGGGTCAGAAATTTTGTGCAGGATGATGCGCATATCTTCTGTACTGAAGGGCAGATTGCCTCTGAAGTCTCCAATTTTATTGATCTGCTGTTTGAGGTCTACCGTGATTTTGGTTTTGACGATGTGCTGGTGATCCTCTCAACCCGCCCGGAAGAGCGTGTTGGCGACGATGCGGTCTGGGATAAAGCAGAGGATGCATTGGAAGCGGTGCTCAATGAAAAAGAGCTGGACTGGACGCTTCAACCGGGCGAGGGGGCATTCTATGGGCCAAAGATCGAGTTCTCTTTGAGAGACTGCCTGAACCGGGTCTGGCAGCTGGGTACCATTCAACTGGATTTTTCCATGCCGGGACGCCTGGATGCGCACTATATCGCCGAGGACAACAGCAAGCAGGTGCCCGTTATGTTGCACCGAGCCATACTCGGCTCTTTGGAACGATTTATTGGCATATTGATTGAGCATTATGCCGGTCTGTTGCCGACATGGCTGGCGCCCAAACAGGTCGCGGTGCTCAATATTACCGACCGACAGGCCGAATATGCGGAAAAAATCACTAATAATCTGAATGAACAGGGTCTTAGGGCATATTCGGACTTGAGAAACGAGAAGATCGGCTATAAAATCCGCCAGCATACTATTGAGCGAACCCCCTATCTGTTGGTAGTGGGTGATCGCGAAATGGAAGACGGTACTGTTGCTGTACGCACCCGCAAGGGTGAGGATCTGGGTGTAATGTCTGCCGAAGAGTTTACCCTGAAGGTGCAAAAAGAGGTGGCAGATCTCGTCAACTAACTATATTTACAGGTCTGCACAACGGCAGAAGCCCGGGAATCATCTGGCATCTGCAGCTTGGCAGACCACTATTATTCTTTTTGGAGGAACCTGATATCGCTGCGAAAAACAAGAATCGCCTGAATAACGAAATTACGGCACCATCAGTACGATTGATTGGTGCAGATGGAGAACAGGTGGGGATTGTCTCTCTGGCGGAGGCGAAAGAGACGGCTAAAGAGGCCAGCCTGGATTTGGTTGAGATTGTGCCAAATGCAGAGCCGCCGGTCTGCCGGATCATGGATTTTGGCAAGTTTGTCTTCGAAGCAAAAAAACAGAAGCAGATGGCCAAGAAGAAGCAGAAACAGGTTCAGATAAAAGAAGTTAAATTCCGACCAGGGACGGGCGAGGGGGATTATCAGGTAAAACTACGCAACCTGATACGTTTCCTAAACGATGGGGACAAGACCAAGGTAACCATGCGGTTCCGGGGTCGAGAGCACGCACACCGCGAGCTGGGTCTGGCGTTGTTGCAACGTGTCGAAGCCGATTTGGCAGAGTATGGCACGGTAGAGCAGCAACCTCAGATGGAAGGCCGGCAGATGGTGATGGTGCTGAGTTCCAAGAAAAAATGATCTTCAATTAACCGAATGCGGAGTATATGAAATGCCAAAGATCAAAACCAACCGTGGTGCTGCCAAGCGTTTTAAGCGCACAGCATCGGGCGGCTTTAAGTGTAACCAATCACATCGCCGCCACATCCTCACCAAGAAAAGCACCAAGCGCAAGCGTCATCTGCGTGCTCCAAGTTCGCTGCATGCAGCGGATGTAAGAAGCGCACGTCGCATGCTGCCCTACTGCTAACTGACTGAGGAATACAGGTAATGCCAAGAGTAAAACGTGGTGTAACAGCACGCGCCAGACACAAAAAAGTGCTTGCCGAGGCCAAAGGTTATTATGGTGCTCGTCGTAAAATCTATCGTGTAGCCAAGCAGGCCGTCATCAAAGCAGGGCAGTATGCCTACCGTGACCGCCGCCAGAAAAAGCGCCAGTTTCGGGCGTTGTGGATTGCACGTATCAACGCCGGTGCCCGTGTGAATGGAATCTCATACAGCCGCATGATCAACGGCTTGAATAAGGCCGGTGTTGCGATTGATCGTAAAATATTGGCTGACCTGGCTATCTTTGATAAGCCCGCTTTTGCCGTTCTGGCAGAAAAGGCCAAAGCTAGCCTTTAAGCTATAGGCGTGCTTCGGCGCACCTGAATAGAAAAGGGGAAGGCTGACCGGCCTTTCCCTTTTTTGGTTTTTAAATCCTGAATATGACTAAAAATACTGACTCTTCGCTCAACATTGAGCAACTTATTAAAGAAGCTGAGCAGAAGATTGCTGCATCCTCGGATGTATCGGCACTGGATCGGGTGCGGGTACACTATCTGGGTAAAAGTGGCCTGCTTACCGCTCAGCTGAAACAGCTGGGTCGATTGCCGAAAGAGGAGCGGCCTCAAGCAGGCCAGGCGATTAACCGTGCCAAAGGCGTGTTGCAGATAGCCATAGATGAGCGTCGCGCTGAGCTTGAAGAAGAGGCGCTGCAAGCGCGTCTATCCTCTGAATGCGTCGATGTTACGCTGCCTGGGCGTGGTCTGGGTCGGGGTGGCCTGCATCCTGTAACCCGCACCCTGAATCGCATTGAACGGCTGTTTGCCAACGCCGGCTTTGAGGTCGCAGAAGGCCCCGAGATTGAGGATGATTACCACAATTTTGAGGCGCTGAATATTCCTGCGCACCACCCAGCTCGGGCCATGCACGATACCTTCTATTTTGATGCCCACCTGCTGCTTCGCACGCACACCTCGCCGGTTCAAATCCGGGTCATGGAAGAGGCATCGCCGCCTTTCAAAGTGATTGCGCCAGGGCGGGTCTATCGCTGTGATTCAGATCTGACACATACCCCGATGTTTCACCAGGTAGAAGGCTTTCTGGTGGATGAAACAGCGAGCTTTGCGGATCTTAAAGGGGTTATCTATGACTTTCTCAGCAGCTTCTTCGAGCGCGAGCTGAAGATACGTTTTCGTCCCTCCTATTTTCCTTTTACCGAGCCATCGGCGGAAGTGGATATTGAGTGTGTGATCTGCAATGGCGAGGGCTGTCGGGTCTGTAGCCATACCGGCTGGCTGGAGGTGTTGGGCTGCGGCATGATCCACCCACAAGTGTTTCACCACATTGGCATCGATAGTGAAAAGTACAGTGGTTATGCCTTTGGCATGGGGGTGGAGCGGTTGACCATGCTGCGCTACGGCGTCAATGATCTGCGGCTCTTTTTTGAGAATGATCTCCGGTTTCTAAAACAGTTTGCATAACATGGGGCTCTGGCAAACCGATGCCAGAGCCCTTATCAGGAATAACAGATGAAATTTAGTGAAGCGTGGCTGCGTGAGTGGGTTAACCCTGAGATAACCACCAATGAGTTATCTGACCAGCTCTCTATGGCCGGTCTGGAGGTTGATTCAGTAAACCCGGTCGCCCCACCGTTTAAAGGGGTGCTGGTTGGCAAAGTACTGACCGTGGCGGCGCACCCGGATGCCCAAAAACTTCGGGTCTGCACCGTTGATGTGGCTGGAGAGGAGACGCTGAGCATCGTCTGCGGTGCTGCCAATGTTGCTGCGGGAATGCGGGTGCCCGTTGCTTGTGTGGGTGCCAGGCTGCCCGGTAACTTCAAGATTAAAAAGGCCAAGCTGCGTGGTGTCCCCTCTTTTGGGATGATCTGCTCAGCCTCAGAGCTTGGTTTGGCAGATGCCTCGGATGGCATCATGTCGCTCCCTGCTGATGCGTCTGTTGGGGAGGATATTCGTAACTACCTCAAACTGGATGACCAGGCTATCGAGGTCGACTTAACCCCGGATCGGGGAGATTGTCTGAGCCTGGCAGGCATTGCACGTGAGGTAGGTGTGATCAACCGCTGTGCAGTGACTGTGCCGGAGATTGTCCCTGTGGCCGCAGCTATTCCTGATGCCGTTCAGGTTGAAATCAAGGCTGCGGATGCCTGCCCCCGCTACACCTGCCGTGTGCTCCGGGGGATCAACCCTGTCGCAGAGACGCCACTGTGGATGCGCGAGCGCCTGCGCAGGGGTGACATCCGAAGCATCAGCCCGGTAGTGGATGTGACCAACTATGTGCTGCTTGAGCTGGGTCAACCCATGCATGGGTTTGATCTGAACCAGCTCAGCGGTGGCATCATTGTTCGTCAGGCTGAGACGGGAGAAAAACTTCGCTTGCTGGATGGGCAGGAGATTGAGCCTACCCCCGACACCCTGGTTATTGCCGATGCCAACAGCCCCGTGGCGCTGGCTGGCATCATGGGTGGGGAGGCATCAGCCGTTACAGAGAGTACACAGGATATCCTGCTTGAGAGTGCTTTTTTTGCCCCGATAGCTATGGCAGGAAAGGCGCGTGGCCATGGGCTGCATACCGACTCCTCACACCGTTTTGAGCGCGGTGTCGATCCAGAGCTTCAGATAAAAGCGATGGAGCGTGCAACAGCGTTACTGATAGATATAGTGGGCGGAGAGGCCGGGCCAGTGGTTGAGGTTGCGTCCCCAGAGCACCTTACTCAGAAGCCGGCCATTTTGCTTCGCCACCAGCGGGTAGAGCGGATCCTGGGCGTAACCATTGCCGACAGGGTGATCGCTGATATTCTGACGCGTCTGGAGATGCAGATAGAGACCACAGAGGGTGGTTGGATGGTAACCCCTCCCAGCTGCCGTTTTGATATTGCTATCGAGGTGGATCTGATCGAGGAGATCGGGCGCATCTACGGCTATGCTGAAATCCCGATGAGCCATACCCCATCGGCTATGCCGATCGGTTCAAAGCCTGAAACGGCTTTTGATCTGCACCGTGCCAAAGAGTTGCTGGTGAACCGTGACTATCAAGAGGTCATCACCTATAGCTTTATCAGCTCTGAGATCCAAAACCTGGTTGACCCTCAGCAGCAGAGTATAACATTGGCCAACCCCATCTCCAGCGAGATGTCTGTAATGCGTACCAGCCTGTGGCCAGGGCTGCTAAAGACAGCAGGCTATAATCATTCGCGTCAGCAGAGTCGAATTCGAATCTTCGAGTCTGGCCTGCGATTTGTTTTGCAAGGCGGTGAAATAAAACAGGAAAACATCCTTTCTGGCTTGGCTACAGGTGGTGCTGTCCAGGAGCAATGGGGAGAGCCTGGGCGCGAAATAGATTTTTTTGACACAAAAGCCGATGTAGAGGCCATGTTTTCATTGACGGGACGTGCGGATGAATTTATCTTCTCTTCAGGTGAGCATCCAGCACTGCACCCTGGCCAGACAGCAGAAATCCACCGAAATGGCGAATCTGTTGGCTGGCTTGGGATGCTGCATCCCAAGCTGGAACAAAAGCTGGAACTTTCAGGGGCCACCTATCTGTTTGAGATCGCTCTGGATGGCTTTTTAGAGGGTCGTTTGCCGGCGTTTGCTCCATTATCCAGATTTCCATCGATCCGGCGTGATATTGCAGTGGTTCTGGATCAGGACATTGAATTTGAAGCGGTCAAGGGCTGTATCAGGCGGGCTGCCCCAGAAATTCTTACAGACATCCGGCTTTTTGATGTCTATACTGGGGAGAAAGTAGATTCTGGACGAAGAAGCCTCGCTTTGGGCTTGATTCTTCAGGAAACTTCACAAACTCTTACGGACGAGACAGTGGATGAAATCATGGACAATATCGTCCAGGCGCTAGAAAAAGATTTGAATGCATATCTGAGAGAATAACAATGGCACTGACCAAAGCCGAAATGGCGGAACAGCTATTTGATGAGTTAGGGCTCAATAAACGAGAGGCCAAAGAGATGGTCGAAATGTTTTTTGAGAAGATCAGAGGCTCTTTAGAGAATGGTGCGCAGGTTAAGCTATCTGGATTTGGCAATTTCGACCTGCGCGAGAAGAAGCAGCGCCCGGGTCGCAACCCAAAAACGGGGGAGGAGATTCCAATTTCCGCTCGTCGCGTAGTCACCTTCCGCCCAGGGCAAAAACTAAAAGCGCGGGTTGAGGCCTATGCTGGACGCGAGTAACAGTGCTGTAGAATTACCTGCAATCCCAGGTAAGCGCTACTTTACCATTGGTGAGGTTAGCGATCTGTGTGGGGTAAAACCCCACGTTTTGCGTTATTGGGAGCAGGAGTTTGAGCAGCTCAAACCTGTCAAACGACGTGGCAATCGCCGCTACTACCAACGCCATGATGTCTTGATGATCCGCCAGATCAGAAGCCTGCTGTATGAACAGGGCTTTACCATTGGTGGCGCTCGCCAGCAGCTATGCAGTGACTCCGCAAAAAGTGATCAAAACCAGAGCCAGCAGGTCGTACGCCAGTTGCGTATTGAGCTGGAAGAGGTTTTACAGATTCTCAAACGGTAACACCGCCCCCCCAGGATGATGCTGCCAGAACCAGCCGGAACAAAGCATCACTGTAAAGTGATCCACAATTGGTAATTGACATCCTATTCAAGTGCGCCTAGGATGCGCACTCTTCGGAGCGTAGCGCAGCTTGGTAGCGCACCACAATGGGGTTGTGGGGGTCGGAGGTTCGAATCCTCTCGCTCCGACCAAGTATCTCAAAGCATCTTTATCCTAGGAGGCTGTCCGAGAATAGACGAATATAAGAGCCGCCAAGCCGCACTGATTGAGAACGCCTCTCATTTTCTAATCATAATGACATTCATTACCATTAAGCGGTCTCAATAACCTCTAAATTATCCGTTTTTTTGCTATTTGCATTCATTTCTCCCTTTTAGTTGTATATTTTGTATACATCTCCAAAATCTGGGCGGATTGATCCATCAAGCATTGAGCAGGCTATTTTTTTTAGATTATGTGTAGCGCACACCAATGAAAACTCACCCGCCACCTTCTCTTTTCCGGGTCTACGCCATATCGAGTGGGTAACGAATTGACACAGAGAGCGCAAAGATTTAGCCCCTGAGGGTTTGATTTTACGCCGGCCAGCAAAAGCAATTACAGCTTAACATGTTGTTTTGTAAAGCAATTCACAGATTTCAATAGAATTCGGTTACAGGTGATAGCTCCCCCTGTTTACAGGGTGAAGAGTGTTGTTCTCTAAAGACAACCCTGTGGTCTCTGTGTCTAAAGAATAGCTGAGCTACCCACTCAATATGGGTAGGCACCAAGTTAACCCCGTTTGCTTTTGCCGTTTCTACTAATGAAAACCAAAGCACAGTTGCTTTAGCTCCCGCCTCACTATGTGAAATGTTAATGGCCAATTAAACTGACCCACCTACCCCATCTTTCGATTTTCCCGCCCAAACCAGCCAAAAAAACAGCGTAAGTCATTGATTCTTGTTTTTCGTAAAAATAATAGTTCTTTAATTACAATGGGTTGTGTTTTTCATTCCCGAATGTAGTGCC
>Ga0256839_1005863_pt1 | contig 11109 bp, 8 predicted proteins | sample 354166metaG_FD_185968 | JGI IMG/M metagenome (GOLD analysis project Ga0256839, IMG submission 185968) | Hydrothermal vent microbial communities from Mid Atlantic Ridge, Atlantic Ocean - 354-166 | ecosystem: Environmental > Aquatic > Marine > Hydrothermal vents | place: Atlantic Ocean: Mid... | reverse complement strand
GAGCGCCTTGAAATAGACTTGCATCAAGATTACAAAGATGATAAAGGGAAATCCGTAGAGGAAATCCACAAACCGCATCATCCAATTGTCCACCCGGGGGCTCGAATAGCCCGAAATGAGGCCATATGCCAAGCCAACGACCAGGCTCACCAGGGAGGCCATGATGGCCACGGAGAGGGAGACCCGGGCCCCGTAGATGGTGCGGCTGAGCAAGTCGCGTCCGAGCGCGTCTGTGCCCAAGATGAAGAGCCGTCCGTCGTCGGCCCGCTCCATGACGCCCAAGTCGTGATATTTAAAGTTGGCCTCGGAGTAATGATAGGGGGCCAGCAGTGGCCGTGGTTCGCCACCGGTGAAGAGGGTGAACAGGGCAGTGTCGGCGAAAAGGGCAATGAGGAGGAGAAAGAAGATGAAGATGCCACTGATGACGGCCAAACGGTTGTTGAGGAGTTGACGAAAGGCATCGGCCAAAGGGCTTCGGCCACGCCGTGCTTCAAGTCTCCAGGTGCCTGCTGTTGGTGTCTGAACCGCCATCTATCTCTCCAGGAGAGTCTCCCCTGTTCCTCTCACTCGTACCGGATGCGCGGGTCGAGCCACGCATAGAGGACGTCAACCACTAAGTTGGCAATGATCAACAACACCGCGTAGAGCAAAGCCGTGCCCATAATGACCGGATAATCGCGGTTGGTGACGCTCTGCACGAAGTGTCTGCCCAAGCCATTAATGCCGAAGATCTGTTCTGTGATGAAGGAACCCGTAACCACGGCCGCGAAAAGGGGGCCGAGGATTGTAACCACAGGAATGAGCGCGTTCTTGAGCGCATGGCCCAGGATAATGCTGCGCTCGCGCAATCCTTTGGCCCGGGCCGTGCGGATGTAATCCTCCCGGATGACTTGGAGCAGGCTGGCCCGTGTCAGGCGAGCAATGCTGGCCGAGAGCGCTGTGCCCAAGGTAATTGTCGGGAGGATAGCATGTCTCCAGAACTTGGCGGTCATTGGGGGAATGAAGCCAAGGTAAAATTCGGTGTAATCGGCGCCCCATCGTGCCACCGGCAACCACCCCAGTTTGACGCCGAACAGCCAAATGAGAAAGGGGCCCAAGACAATGTTCGGGATGGAAACACCCAAAATGGCGATGAAAGAGCTGGTGTAGTCCAGCCACGTGTTGTGATTCAGCGCAGCGATGATGCCGGCCGGCAACCCGATGGCCAGCCCCAGCAACAGGGACAACATGCCGAGCTGGAAGGAAACGGGGAAGGTCTGCTTGATGATGTCATTCACTGTGAGCGAGCGGCTGCGGAAGGAAGGACCCAAATCACCGCGCAGCAGATCCCACCAATACGCCAAAAACTGCTTCCACAGCGGCCAATCCAAGTTGTACTTGCGCTCTAAGTTGCGCACGACCGACTCGGGCAGACTGCGGTCGCCGGCGAAGTCAAAAGGGCCTCCTGGCAAGGCGCGGGCCAGGAAGAACGTCACTGTGCCCACGGCGAAGAGGACCGGAATGGCCCAGAGCAGCCGCCGAATCACGTATTTGGTCATGGCCCTTGCCCTTTCCCTCAGCCCATTCTGTGCGCGCCCCTGGGGCCAGATGGCCTTGGCCCCAGGGGCGCTCTGTTCTTACTCGCCCAAGGCCGCGTTCCTGGCGTCCACGTCGATGGACCAGCGCCAGATGTGCAGGCGGCCCGGATCGCCCCACACCCGGTTGAGCCACGGCTTGGCCAAGCCGTTGCGGGTGTAGTAGTACATGGGCGCGATGGCCGCGATCTCGTCCACCAACAACTGCTCGGCTCGCTTGTAGAGCTCGACCTGCTCTTCGGGGGAAGCCGTCTGGGCCTGCTTGGTGGTCTGATCGAACTCGGCCACCAGGTCGCCCACCTGCGGATCGTCGGGCGTCAGCATGGGTTCGTTGGCACCCTCGGAGGGGTTGAAGACCTCGTGGACCCAGTTGTTGGCGTGCGGGTAGTCGGCGCACCAGCCGAGGCGGTAGACGTTGGGCTTGTCCTCTAGCGGGCTATCGATGTCAATGGTCTTCAGGTACACCCGCCACTCTTGGGTTTCGATGGTGACGTTCATCTCGGGATACGCCGACTTCCACATGGCTTGGACGGCCTCAGCGATGCGGGCGTGGCTCTCGCTCACGTTGTGCATGAGCAGGATGTCCAAGCCGGCACCATTCGGATACCCGGCCTCCTCGAGCAGCTTACGGCCTTCCTCCACAGCCTGTTCATACCCCCAACCGCCCATGTCCTCCGGCAGGGCCCAAGGAGCCACATCGGGGTCACCGGCCGGGGAGCCGAAGTTGAGCGGGTTGGTGAAGGTATTGGCCGGAATCTGGCCGCCCTTCAGGATCTCCTCGACCAGCGTCTTGCGGTCAATGGCCATGGAGAGTGCGCGCCGCACGCGCACGTCATCCGTGGGCGGCTTCTGGGTGATGAAGCCATAGTAGTACGTGCAGTTGATCGGCTGGTTCACGTACTCTTTGCTGAGCACCGGGTCGGTCTTCACCCGCTCCATCTGCTCGAGCGGCACGCCGGCGGTGTCCAGCTCGTTGGCCTCGTAGAGGGCGAATTCCGTGGAGGCCTCTTCGATCATGAGGCCGAAGATGCGCTCGATGTTCCCGGCCTGGTCGGCGAGCTCCTCCCAGCCGTACCAGTAGGGGTTCTTGACCAGAACGATGTTGTCCCCGTGGACCCACTCGCTGAGGGTGTAGGGGCCGTTGGTCACGATGAAACCGGCCTCAATCCAGCGGTCACCCTTCTGATCGATCACCCACTTGGGCTGCGGGCGCGCGATCCACATGCTGGCAATTTGCGGGAAGAAGCCGGCCCCGTATTCCAGCGTGAACTCGACGGTGAACTCGTCCACCGCGCGCACACCCACGGCATCGTACAGGGCCTGGAACTCCTCGCTCTCGGGGTCGGCCTCGGTGGTGTTCAAGTCCTTGCAGCCCTTTACGATGTAGAGCACGTAGGCGTAGTCGGAGCCGGTCGTGGGATCACACGTGCGCTTGACGCCGTAGACCACGTCCTCGGCCGTGACAATGCGGGGATTTTCCTCGTCGTCGAGCACCTGCTCGACTTCGCCGGTCGAGGGGTTGTACTTCACCCACACGACGTCGTCGCGCATCTTGAAGGTCCAGACAGTGTTGTCCTCGTTGGCGGACCATTCGGTGGCCAGCTCAGGAATGGGCTCCATCGTCTGGTCGTCCAAGTCGGTCAGCCCCAGGAACATCTCTTCAATCAAGCCCACCGAGGTGGTATCCGTGGCCAGCGCCGGGTCGAGCGTGGGCGGCTCAGTGCCCCAGTTGATGTTGAGGGTGACCGGCTCGGGGCCCTTGGGTTCCGGGGTCGCCGTCACCACAATTTGCTCCACAACCGGCGTTCCCTCGACAATGCGGGTCACCTCGATGATTTGGGTCTCCACGACTCGCTGGACTTCAGGGGTTGCCGCCTGCTGCCCAGGACAGGCAACGAGCAGAAGTGCCAGAGCCATAAGGGCTACGAACAACACGGAGCGTTTCATGGTTCCCTCCTCCTTCTCTGACAAGCTCGGTCACTTGCAGCACGCCTTGGTGCAGGGTCCGGCCTCTCACCCCCTTTCACAAGGATCTCCTACGCTCCCTACTCAATACACAATTTCCTTGCACGGGGTTCAACGGCGAAACCGTCGAGGCACACGGGTGTTCAGTGAACGAGGTGACAGGCCACGTAGTGGCCGCCGCCGGCATCCTTGAACTCCGGCTCCGGGTCCTCCCGGCAGACATCCATCGCCAAGGGGCACCGCGTGTGGAAGCGGCACCCCCGCGGGGGGTTGGTCGGGCTGGGCACGTCGCCCTCCAGGATGATGCGCTGCCGCTTAGCTTCAACGTCGGGGTCGGGAATGGGCACTGCTGAGAGGAGGGCCTGGGTGTAGGGGTGAAGCGGGTTCTCGTAGAGCTCCACGCGGTCGGCCAATTCGACGATCTTGCCCAAGTACATCACGGCCACACGGTCGGAGATGTGGCGCACAACGCTCAAATCGTGGGCGATGAACAAGTAGGTGAGCCCAAATTGATCCTGAAGGTCCTCGAGCAAGTTGATGATCTGGGCCTGAATGGAGACATCCAAGGCGGAGATGGGCTCGTCGCAGACGATGAAGTCGGGGTTGAGGGCCAAGGCGCGGGCGATGCCGATGCGCTGGCGCTGGCCGCCGGAGAACTCGTGTGGGTAGCGGTTGACGAAATAGGGGTTCAGGCCCACCACGCGCAAGAGCTCCTGCACTCGCTCCTGTTTCTCCTTGCCCTTGGCGATGCCGTGGACCTCTAGCGGTTCCCCCACAATTCCCCCGACGGTCATGCGGGGATTCAAAGAGGCGTAGGGGTCCTGGAAGATCATCTGCATTCGCCGGCGCATACGGCGCAGGGCCTCCCCCTTGAGGGCTGTCAGGTCCACGTCCTCGAAGTAGACGCGGCCGGAGGTGGGTCGGTAGAGTTGTAAGATGGCCCGCCCTGTGGTGCTCTTGCCACACCCCGATTCCCCGACTAGCCCGAGGGTTTCGCCCCGCTTGATCTCGAAGGCGAGGCCGTCAACGGCCTTGACGTCGCCCACATGGCGTTGGAAGATGATGCCCTTGGTGATGGGAAAGTAGACGCGCAGGTCTTCGACGCGGATCAACGTCTGTGTATGACCGTTTCCACTGGCGCGTTGAGTGTCCATACCTCCTCCTCACTTCCGGGGTCGGCCGCAACGTGTGGGAGCGGGGTGTCTACGACTCGAGCACGGCTGCCCGCCAAGCGGCCAACACCTCCTGCCCCACCGGCTTGACCCAACACGCGGCCTCGTGTTCGGGCCCCACCTTCTCCAGAGGTGGGTCCTCCTCGAAGCAGCGCTCGACGGCGAAGCGGCACCGGGGCGCGAAAGGACACCCTTGGGGGTAGTCAATGAGATCAGGCGGCAGCCCCTCGATGGGTGCCAGCCGTTCGCGGCGCTTCTCGTCCAAGCGGGGAATGCTCTGCAACAGGCCGATGGTATACGGGTGACGGGGATTCCGGTAAATGTCAGCCGTTGGGGCGCTCTCCACCACTTGGCCGGCGTACATGACGATGATGCGGTCGGCCAGCCCGGCCAAGAGGGAGAGATCGTGGGTGATCCAGATGATGGCCATGCCGATCTCGTCGCGCAGGCGCTTGACCAGCTCCACGATTTGGGCTTGGATGGTCACGTCGAGGGCCGTCGTGGGCTCGTCGGCAATTAACAGCCTGGGGTTGCACGCCAGCCCCATGGCAATCATCACCCGTTGGCGCATTCCGCCCGAGAACTGGTGGGGGTAATTGTCTATGCGCTGCTCGGCCGCCGGAATGCCCACCATCTTCAGGAGCTCGATGGCCCGTCGGCGGGCCTGCTGGTGGTTCATGCCCAAGTGAAGCTCCAAGGCTTCGGTGATCTGCTGCTCGATGGTGAGCACAGGGTTGAGGGAGGTCATGGGGTCCTGGAAGATCATGGCGATGCGGTTGCCCCGCACTTCGCGCATCTCCTCCTCGTCGATCTTGAGGAGGTCTCGCCCCTCGAAGATCACCTCACCGTTGGTGATTTTGCCGGGTGGCGAGGGGATGAGGCGCATGATGGAGAGGACGGTCACGCTCTTGCCGGACCCGGACTCACCCACGATGCCCAGCGTCTCCCCCTCGTCCACGTGGAAGGAGACGCCGTTGACCGCGTGGACGACGCCATCCTGGGTGTAGAAGCGGGTTTCGAGGTTGCGAACGTCAAGCAGTCGGGCCATACGCGACTCCCCTTCGAGTGTATCCACGCCACTGCCGTCCGGGCGGGTGCCGGACCCGTATGATACCACACCTTCGGGTCACGCAAAACTCGCCCACAGCGCATGGGAGCATGAGGCTGACGGCCACCAGATGTCCGTGCCGGACAGCATTCTGTGTCTTTCCGTGGCCGGAGGAACCACGTGCTCCCGGCCGCGCTTAGCGCCTCTCCCGGGGGTTCAGCGCCTCGTTCAGGCCGTCGCCGATGAAGTTGAAGGCGAAGACGAGGGCAGCCACAACCAACCCCGGGGCCCAGAGCATCCACGGCGCCGAAGGCCGGCGCCAGTATTGGAAGTTGTTGATGATCATGGCGCCCCAACTGGGGGTGGGCGGCTGAATGCCGATGCCCAAGAAGCTCAGGGATGCCTCGGCAAGGATAGCGCCACCCATGCCCATGCTGATGGCCACGATGACCGGCGGCAGGGCGTTGGGCAACAGGTGGCGGAAGAGAATGCGGTGTGCCGGTATGCCCAAGGCCTCGGCCGCCTCGATGAAGGGCTCCCGGCGCAGGCTGAGAATCTGGCCCCGCACCAGGCGGGCCAGCCCGGGCCACCCGACGGCGCTGAGGGCCGTGATGACCACCAGGAACTCCGCGTAGCCGCTGCGCACCCACGGCTTGGTCACCTCGAACCGGAGGAGCCACGCCTCAAAGCGGGGCTGCAACGTGGCCGCGATCAGGAGCGCGAAGAGCAGCCCAGGAAAGGCGAAGAGCACGTCGCTGAGCCGCATGATGAGCCGGTCCACCCAGCCGCCGAAGTACCCGGCCATGAGGCCGAAGACAAGGCCCAGGGTGACGCCCACCACCGTGGCCGAGGGGGCCACGATGAGCGCCGTGCGGGCCGCCCACACCAGCCGGCTGAACTGGTCGCGCCCCAGATCGTCGGTGCCCAGCGGGTGGGCCAAAGAGGGAGGCAACTCCACGGCGTCCAAGTTCTGCTCCGTGTAGCTGTAGGGGGCAATCCAAGGGGCACCCACGCCTGTGATCACGAAGAGAATCGCGATCACCAGCCCGACGACGGCCAGCCGGTTGCGCCGATAGCGGCGCCAGAACTCCGCCAGCGGGTGCCGGCGCGGGGGGAGCACATCCGCTTGGAGGCCCGTCTTGATCCCCGAGAGCTGTGCCTGTGCCATGGGTCGCCTCGCCTACTCGTACCGGATGCGCGGGTCCACGAAGGCGTAGAGCACGTCCACCAGCAGGTTGGCCAACGTATAACTGACGGCGATGAGCAACGTGAGCGCCGTCAGAATGGGATAATCGCGCGCCGAGAAGGCCCGAAACCCCAGCCGGCCGATGCCCGGAATGCCGAAGATGGTCTCCGTGATGAAGGCGCCGGTGACCAATCCGCCCAACATGAGGCCGAAGATGGTGATCAGCGGAATCAGCGCGTTGCGCAGGGCGTGGCGTCCCAGGATCAACACCTCGGGGAGGCCCTTCGCCCGCGCCGTGCGCACGTAATCTTGGTCGAGCACCTCGATCAGGTTTGCCCGCGTCTGGCGGGCGAAGACGGCCACGGGGCCGGCGCCCAACACGATGGCCGGCAGGATCACGCTGCGGCTGAAGAGGCCATCCCACCCGCCGGGGGGCAGGAGCCGCACCTTGTACGAGAGAAGCCACAACAAAATGGGCGCCGTCAGGAACGAGGGAAGCGAAATGCCCATGACGACGCCCGCCGTGGTCACGTAATCGAGCAGGGTGTTGCGCCGTATGGCCGCCAGCACGCCCAAGGGCACACCCACCACTACCCCCAAGGCGACGGCCACGGCGTTGAGCTGAATGGAGACCCACAACCCCCGCGCGATGAGCTTGGCCACAGGCTGCCCGCGGGCCACGGTGATGGACTCGCCAAAATCGCCCCGGAGGGCACGCCCCACGTAGTCGGCGTACTGGACGAGGAGCGGTCTGTCGAGCCCCAGCTCGCGCCGGATGCGGGCCACAGTCTCCGGGTCGCTGCGCTGGCCCAGAAGCTGTTGCACGGGGTCACCCGGGCCGTAGACCCCCAGCGCGAAGGTGATGAAGCTGATGATCAGCAGCAACACCGGCAACCAGAGCACACGGTTGACGATGTACCTGAACATACCGTGTCGCTCGACTAGCGTTCAACGCGCACGTACTTGAGCCGGGGCACAATGGCTGAGGGAAAACGCATGTCCTTCACCCACGGCTTCACCAGCCAGAACTCCTTGCCGTACCAGAGGGGTACAATGGGCGCATCCCGGAGGATGAGTTCCTCGGCCCGGTTGTAGAGCTCGAAGCGCTTCTGCTGGTCCTGCTCCACGGCAGCCTGTTTGAGGAGCTCGTCCACCTCGGGGTTGCAGTAGCCCAAGTGGTTGTCCTGGCTCTCGCAACTGAAGAGGATCTCCAGGAAGTTCTGGGGGTCGGGGTAGTCGGCGATCCACCCGATGTCGTAGATCTGGTAGGGATTGGGCGTCTTGTTGATGTCGAAGAGGAACGTGGCCCACTCCGTCTGCTCGATGGCCACCTCCACGCCCAAATTCCGCCGCCACATCTCCACAATGGCCTCCACCGTCTGTGGAGGAGCACCGCCCCGCCCCGGCACGTGGATGGTGATATCCGGCAGTTCCTCGGGCCCGCCGTAGGAGGAGTTGGCCAACGCCTCTTGGGCGGCCTGGGGGTCGTACTCATAGCCCCGCACGTCCGGGCTGTAGCCGGGCAGCCCCGGCGGCAGGATGCCGTGGGCCGGCTGCACGGTCTCGCGCATCACCACGCGGGCCAACCGCTCTCGGTCGAGGGCCATGGTGAACGCTTTGCGCACCTCAGGGTCGTCGAAGGGGGGCTGGTCGTTGTTGAGGCCCAAGTATCCCAAGGAGAGCGTTTCCACTTCCACCAGGTCTTGGTTGAGGGGATCGCTGGGGTCGAGCACCCGTTCGATGTCGGCCAAGCCGACGGGTACCATGTCCAGCTCGTCGGTCTCGTACCGGGTCATGATGGAGCCGCCGGCCAACGAGTAGATCACCCGCTCGAGCGCCGGCTTGGGCTCGCCGTAGTAGCGCTCGTTGGGCACCAGGATCAGCTCTTCCCCAAAGGCGTACCGCTCCAGCTTGAAGGGGCCGGTGCCGTTGGGGTTCTCCGTGGCCCACGTGCGGCCACCCTGCTCGACCGTCTCCCGGTCCACCACGAAGGCCGTCGGGTACGTCAGCTTGGCCAGGAAGTAGACCTTTGGGGCATCGATGGTGATCTCCAAGGTGTACTCGTCCACCACGCGCACGCCTTCGACCGAGTCCACCTGGCCGGCCAGCTTGTCGCGGCAGCCCACGATGTCGCCCAAGTAGGTGTGGGCCACGGGCGATTGGGTCTTGGGATCACAGGCGCGTTCGATGGTGTACTTGAAGTCCTCGGCCGTGACGGGCTTGCCGTTGGCGAAGGTCACGTCCTGGCGAAGGGAGAACGTGTAGACCGTGCCGTCGTCGGAAATGTCCCACCGCTCGGCGATGTCGGGCTGGACGGAGAGGTCGTCTGGAGAAAGGGTCACCAGGCCGCTGAAGAGCTCCACAATGTACTCGGCCGAGGTGGCGTCGCTGGCCAAGGCGGGGTCCAGCGTAGGAGGATCGGCGCCGGGAATGCGCAACACGCCGCCCTCGCCCGCGCGCGGCGGCGCCCCATCCCGGGGTTCGGTGACCTTTGTGGGCCGTGTTTCACCAGGAGGCGACGAGGTGACCTCCTCATTATTTCCCCCGAAAAAGACCGTAACCGCCCCAACCGCCACAACGCAGAGGAAAAGCACCGCACAGGCAGCGGCAACACCGGCCGCCAGCCAAAACCAATTCCTGGACGTGTCGTTCATGGGCGCCTTCTCCTCCTGAGCAGATGATTCCCCGTGAGCACGTTTCCGCTGCTGGGGCCGGGGAGCACGACAACGTGTGGCAGGCACATGCCACAACCAGCGGTCCTTTTTGGCTGTAGGCTCAAACGCGCGCACGGGTTCGATGAAGTTGGCGGTACTATAGCACACGGTGAAAGTTCGTGTCAAGTATCCGGCCGCTCGCCCCTTCTCCCTTTGGGCGCCAATTGACACGCGGAAATCACCGTGATAGAGTTAAACGGCAGTTTGCTGGGCAAGATACTCAACAATCACCACGAGGAGGTGACTTATGGCCCACACCCTTCCGGCATTGCCCTACGCGTACGATGCTCTCGAGCCCCACATCGACGCGCGCACCATGGAGATCCACCACACCAAGCACCACCAGGGCTACGTGAACAACCTCAACAAGGCGCTCGAAAACTACCCCGAGCTCCACGACCAGCCCGTGGACGCCCTGCTGCGCAACATCAACAGCGTGCCCGAGGACATCCGCACGGCCGTGCGCAACAACGGCGGCGGCCACGCCAACCACTCCCTCTTCTGGAACATTATGTCACCCAACGGCGGGGGCACGCCCACCGGCGAGCTGGCCGACGCCATCAACGAAGCCTTCGGCTCCTTCGACGCCTTCAAGGAGGCCTTCTCCAAGGCGGCGGCCACCCGGTTCGGCAGCGGCTGGGCCTGGTTGGCCCTCACGGGCTTCGGCAAGCTCATCGTCTACTCCACCCCCAACCAGGACAGCCCCTACATGGACGGCTTCACGCCCCTTCTTGGCCTTGACGTGTGGGAGCACGCCTATTACTTGAATTACCAGAACCGCCGCGCCGACTACATCGCCGCCTGGTGGAACGTGGTCAACTGGGAACAGGTGGCCAAGAACTACGCCGAGGCGCTGGCTGCCCTGAAATAATTCCGAAAGCGCTGTACTCCCCCCGCGAGGGAGAGGACGAAAACGGGGACGGGATTTCTCCTGTCCCCGTTTTCCGTTTGTCCTCACACCGCGTGCCCGTGCTCGGCCAGGAAGCGTTCCAACGCCCGGCGCGTCGGCATGGCGGGCTGAGCCCCCTCGCGGGTGACGGCCAGCGCGCCGGCCGCCGCCCCCCACACCAGCGCCTGCGGCAGTGGACGCCCTTCGGCCAAGGCCACGGCCAGCGCGCCGTTGAACGCATCTCCGGCCGCCACGGTGTCCACCGCGCGGACGGGAAAGGCCGGCAGGGTCCCCCCGCCGGTGGCGGACGCCCAGACGAGCCCCCGCGCTCCCAGCGTGATCACCACCGTGCGCGCGCCCCGCCGGCGCAGCGCTTCGGCGGCCTTGGCCGCATCGTCCGCCGTCCCGACGGAGATGCCCGTCAGCCGGCCGGCCTCGACCTCGTTGGGCGTCAGGATGTCGGCCAAGGCGAGGAGTTCGTCGGGCAGATCGCCGCGGGCCGGCGCCGGGTCCAAAATGACGGTCACGCCGGCCTGACGGGCCGCCCGGGCCGCGGCCACC
>Ga0256839_1005862_pt1 | contig 11110 bp, 13 predicted proteins | sample 354166metaG_FD_185968 | JGI IMG/M metagenome (GOLD analysis project Ga0256839, IMG submission 185968) | Hydrothermal vent microbial communities from Mid Atlantic Ridge, Atlantic Ocean - 354-166 | ecosystem: Environmental > Aquatic > Marine > Hydrothermal vents | place: Atlantic Ocean: Mid... | reverse complement strand
AATCCTTCCCGCCCAAGGAGCGTGTCTATTGACCATGGCCCGCATGCGCTTCCAGATCTACCGCTACAACCCGGAGACGGACACCGAGCCGTACATGCAGGATTTCGTCCTCGACGACGTGCAGCCGGGCATGATGCTGCGCGATGCGCTGCTGCGGCTCAAGGAACAGGACGAGACCCTCAGCTTCCGCCACTCCTGCGGCGAGGGCGTGTGCGGCTCCGATGCCATGAATATCAATGGCACCAATGGCCTGGCCTGCATCACCCCGCTGGCCGGCCTGCGCGAGCCGGTGGAGATCCGCCCGGTGCCGCAACTGCCGGTGATCCGCGACCTGGTGGTGGACATGAGCCAGTTCTATCATCACTACCGCTCGGTGAAGCCCTATCTCATCGTTCACGATCCCGAGCCGGAAGTGGAGTTCCGCCAGAGCCCGCAGGAGCGGGAAAAGCTCGACGGTCTGTACGAATGCATCCTTTGTGGCTGTTGCACCACCTTCTGTCCTTCCTTCTGGTGGAACCCGGAGAAGTTCCGTGGGCCGGCCGCCCTGCTGCAGGCCTGCCGTTTCCTGGTGGACAGCCGCGACCAGGCCACCGCCGAGCGGCTCGAGGATCTGGAGGGGCCCTACAGGCTGTTCCGCTGCCATACCATCATGAACTGCGTGAACGTCTGCCCCAAGGGCCTCAATCCCACCGCTGCCATCAACACCATCAAGCGGCTGATGGTCAAGGACATGATCTGAAATGCCGCCCGGGCCGGATCGGGAACGGGCGCGTCTGCTGTGGCAGTGCCGCCGCGGCATGGCCGAACTGGACGCCCTGCTGAGCAACTTCGTCGAACGCCGCCATGCCGATCTGGACGACGCCGGAAAACGGGCCTTCGAACGCCTGCTGAAGACCCCCGATCCCCTGCTGATCGAATACCTGCTGGGCCGCGTGATCCCGGCCGATCCCGAACTCGCCGCCCTGGCCCGGCAGATCCGCGCAGCCATGGACTGATCGCGTTTTCCGACACGCCTGTCGGATTTGTCCGACAGCGGAGGGCGCCGCTCTGCGCTTCAATTGGTTACAGGCTCATCGGACAAGGAGGTCGTGCATGGCGCGTCGTTTCGTGGAAGGCCGCATTCTGCGGCTGGAAGTCCAGCCCTCCCGCCTGCTGCTGCGGGCCCAGTTTCTGGTGCATGGTCTGGCCCTGATGGTGCTGGCCTATCCGCTGGGCGTGCCCCTGTGGCTGCGGGTGGGGCTGTTCGTGCTGCTGGGGATCAGCCTGTTTTCCCTGTCGCGCAACGAGACCTTCTCCCGGGTGCATCACCTGTTGCTGGATGCGGAGGATCGCTGGTTCCGCCTCGGGGCGGACGGCGAGCGGGAGGCCTTGCGGCTGCGCGGGGATTCCTGGCTGGGGAGCGGGATGGCGGTGCTGCGCTTCGCCCGGGAGCAGGGCGCGCGGCCGCTCAACGTGGTGATTCTGCCCGACAACCTCGACGCCGAGACGTTCCGGCGCCTGCGGGTGCGCCTGCGTCAGGCCTCGGCGGAGAGCGGAGTCTCGTCGCTGCCGGGATAGTTGTCCGGCGCCAGCACCGTGTTGCGCGGCGGATGGCGGGTGTCCGGCTCGGGGTAGTCGAGGGTGTAGTGCAGCCCGCGGCTCTCCTTGCGGGCGCTGGCCGAGCGGATGATGAGATCCGCCACCAGGGCGAGGTTGCGCAGCTCCAGCAGGTCGCCGGTGATCACGAAGTCGCCGTAGTACTCCTCGATTTCCGCCAGCAGCAGGGCGGCCCGGTGGGCGGCCCGCTGCAGGCGCTTGTCGGTGCGCACGATGCCCACGTAGTCCCACATGAAGCGGCGCAGCTCGTCCCAGTTGTGGCTCACCACCACTTCCTCGTCCGAGTCGGTCACCTGGCTGGCGTCCCATTCGGGAATGGTCTCGGTGGGCCGCGGGCGCGCGCAGGCCCGGATGTCCTCGCTGGCGGCCTCGGCGAACACCAGGCATTCGAGCAGGGAATTGCTGGCCAGCCGGTTGGCTCCGTGCAGGCCGGTGTGCGCCGTCTCGCCGATGGCATAGAGGCTGTCCAGATCGGCCCGGCCACGCAGATCGGTCACCACCCCCCCGCAGGTGTAGTGGGCGGCCGGGACCACCGGGATGGGTTCGCGGGTGATGTCGATGCCGAACTCCAGGCAGCGCCGGTAGATGGTGGGAAAGCGGCGTTTGACGAATTCGGCCGGCTTGTGGCTGATGTCCAGGTTCACGTGCTCGATCCCCAGGCGCTTCATCTCGTGGTCGATGGCCCGGGCTACGATGTCCCGGGGCGCCAGTTCGGCGCGGGGATCGAAGCGCTCCATGAAGGTCTGGCCATCGGGCAGCAGCAGGCGGCCCCCTTCACCGCGCACCGCCTCGCTGATCAGGAAACTCTTGGCCCGGGGGTGGTAGAGGCAGGTGGGATGGAACTGGTTGAATTCCAGGTTGGCCACTCGGCAGCCGGCCCGCCAGCCCATGGCGATGCCGTCGCCGGTGGAGGTGTCGGGGTTGCTGGTGTAGAGATAGACCTTGCTGGCCCCGCCGGTGGCCAGCACCACGTTGGCGGCGCGGAACACCCGCACCGTGTCGTCGGCCTTGTCGAGCACGTAGGCGCCCAGGCAGCGGTTGCCGGGCAGGCCCAGCTTGGCGCGGGTGATCAGATCCACGGCGATGTGGTGTTCGTGGATGTCGATGTTGGGGTGGGCGCGCACCTTGTCTTCGAGCGTGGTCTCCACCGCCCGCCCGGTGGCATCGTCGGCATGCACGATGCGGCGGTGGGAATGGCCGCCTTCGCGGGTCAGATCGAAGCCGGTGCCGTCGGGGTCGAGGTTGAAGCGGATCCCCGTCTCGAGCAGCCAGCGAATGTTGCCGGCGGCCCGTTCCACCACGAAGCGCGCCACCTCCGGATCGCACAGGCCGGCACCGGCATTGAGGGTGTCGTTGATGTGGGCTTCGATGGAATCGTCGTCGCCCAGCACCGCGGCGATCCCGCCCTGGGCGTAGAGGGTCGAACCATCCGCCAACTCCCCTTTTGAAATCAATGAGATATGATGCGTGTCCGCAAGGCGCAGGGCCAGCGAGAGGCCGGCGGCGCCGCTGCCGATGATGAGGACGTCGCTTTCGATCTGCATGCCGTTCCCCGCAGGCGGTTCCCATCCCCGGGAAGGTCATTTCTGTTTCCCGCCGGGATGGGTTTAGAATGAGCCGTCGTTTCACCGCACTATAACGAAAAAATCTTCCGCCGTGCGAACTCCACCCGGATTATACGGTCAATGTGGGTAGGTTCCGGGCGGCCTTTCTGTCACAGCTAGAGAAGGAAGCAGCCCGGATGGGCGAATTCGAATCGGATCAGGCTCTGGTCGAGCGCGCCCAGCGGGGTGACAAGCGGGCTTTCGACATGCTGGTGCGCAAGTACCAGCAGCGGATCATGAAAGTCCTCTCCCGCTACGTGCGCGATCCCATGGAGGTCCAGGATCTCGCCCAGGAAACCTTCATCAAGGCCTACAGGGCCCTGCCGAGGTTTCGCGGTGACAGCGCCTTCTACACCTGGCTGTACCGCATCGCCATCAACACGGCAAAGAACCACATCGTGTCCCAGGGGCGGCGGCCGCCCCAGTCGGACATCGATGCGACCGAGGCCGAGACCTACGAAGGTGAATCGGCGCTCAAGGAATATGCCTCGCCGGAGCGGGAAGTCCTGCGGGACGAGATCAAGGAGACGGTTTTCCGGGCCATCGACGAACTGCCCGAGGATCTGAAAACGGCCATCACGCTCAGGGAACTGGAAGGGATGAGCTACGAGGAGATTGCCGATGCCATGGAATGCCCCATCGGCACGGTGCGCTCGCGCATCTTTCGGGCCCGCGAGGCCATCGACAAGAAGTTGCGCCCCCTGCTGGACTAGCAGGCGGTTGAAAAAGCCCATCCGTGGGCTTTTTCAACCCGGGAACGGAAAACGCGCTTTCCCGTTCCCTTGCATTTTCAATGACTTGGTGTCATTGAAAATGGCGATGCCTCCCTGCATCGCGCACAGACTGTCGAAAAACGTCGTTTTTCGACAGTCTGCCAGCCGGGAGCGCAAGAGCCGAAATCCCGTTGCGAAGCGTCAACAGGTGACCATCATGAACGACAAGCTCCACGAAGAACTCTCCGCCTTCATGGACGACGAGACTCCCGCTGCCCGTCGCCTGGCCGAACGCCTGTCCAGGGATCCGGAACTGCAGGCCCGCTGGAGCCGCTATCACCTGATCCGCGATGCCATGACCGAGCACCTGACCTATGCCGAGTTCGACATCGCCTCCCGAGTCAGCGCCGTTTTGGAGAACGAGCCCACGGTACTGGCCCCACGCCGCCGCTGGCACCTGCCGCTCCGGGCGCGCCGGGTGGCCCGGCAGATGGCCGGCCTGGCCATCGCCGCCACCGTCTCCGCGGTCACGGTCATGACCGTCCAGCAACAGCGCGGCACCGATGCCCCTGCACCGGTCGTGGCCCAGGTGGCCGGCGACGATCGCCTGGCCATGCGTTCCCCGCCGGCCCGGGTGGTGCAGTTCGTGCCCGAGAACCGGCAGCTCAATCCGGCCGTGCGCTCCAAGCTCAGCAACTACCTGGTCAACCACAACGAATATTCGGTAACCTCCAACATGCAGGGCGTCCTGCCCTACATGCGCATCGTCAGCGGCAATCTGTCCGCAACCGCGCTGCCGCCCCGCCCCGCCGCGCGTCTCGAGAATGCCATCGTCGATGGGAAATAGCATGCCGTCGTCCCGCTCGTCCCTCCTGGTTCTGGGCCTGTTGCTTCCGATTCTGGCGCTGGCGGCGGAACCGTTGAAAGAGGTGGAAGCCTGGTTGCAGAAGATGCAGCGGGCTGCCCACACCCTCAATTACGAAGGCACCTTCGTCTACGGCCACGACAACAACCTCACCTCCATGCGGATCATCCACCGCGCCGACGAACGGGGTGAGCAGGAGCGACTGATCGCCCTCGACGGCAGCGGCCGCGAGGTGGTGCGCAATGACGACGGCGTGGCCTGCATCATGCCGGACGCCCAGTCGGTGGTGGTGGAATCCAAGCGGACCCACAAGCAGTTTCCGCCCGCCTTTCCCATGCGCATCGACAACCTTACGGCCATCTACCGTTTCCGGCTGGCCGGGGAACAGCAGGTGGCCGGCCGCACCACCCAGCGCATCGACATCCAGCCCCGCGATGCCTACCGCTACGGTCACCGGTTGTGGATCGACCGTGAGACGGGCCTGCTGCTCAAGACCCACCTCGTCGACGAGCAGGGGCAGGCGGTGGAACAGTTCATGTTCACGCGCATCCGTTTTCTGGACGAGGTGCCCGACGAATGGCTGCAACCGACCGTGGATGCCAGCCGCTTTACCCGCTACGAGGCCCGTTCGGATGCGCCACTGGTGATGGACAATCCGCCCGGCGTGACCATTGGCTGGATGCCGCCCGGCTTCTACGAAGATCTGCAGCGGATGCAGCGCCTTCCCGCCAGCACCCACCCCGTGGAGCATCTGGTCTTCTCGGACGGGCTGGCTTCGGTCTCGGTGTTTCTCGAGGAGGAAGTGGAGCGGGATGCGGCCAATCTGATCGGGGCCACCCGCATGGGGGCCGTCAATGCCCATGGCCGTTCCCTGGGGGACTATCACGTGACCGTAGTGGGCGAGGTGCCCCACCTCACCGTGCAAAAGATCAGTACCGCAGTGCGCCTGAAGCCGGACGATGATTGAACAATACGCCACCGTCGTGCGTGTCGAGGGCGATCGGGCCTGGATCACCGCCGAGCGGGAGAGCAGTTGCGGCCAGTGTTCCCTGCGCAAGGGCTGTGGCACGGCCGTGCTGGCCGGTGTTCTGGGCCGGCGCGCGGTGAACCTCCGTGCCCTGAATCCGCTCCAGGCCCAGCCGGGCGAACGGGTGATCGTCGGGCTCGACGAAAGCGCCATGCTGCGGGGTGCGGTGGCCGTCTATCTGGTGCCCCTGCTGGCCTTGCTCGCCGGCGCCGGCCTGCTTGCCGGGCTGGGAGAGGGGGCCGCCATGGCCGGCGGCGGGCTCGGTTTCCTGGCCGGCCTGATCTGGCTGCGCCGTTTCCACCGGCGGATCCGCCGTGATCCCCGGTTCCAGCCCGTGATCCTGCGGCGTTTGCAAGCGACCGGCTTTGCGGTACAGTCCTTCAGTGGCTGACGGGCATCGCGCCCGCGTCTCCCAATCCCATCCGAACACTTTTCGAGGACGCCATGAATCCGAAGGCAATTCGTTTCCGTTCCTTCTGGCTGCTCTTGCTCTGGCTGATCGCCGCTCAGGCGGGCGCATTCAGTTTTGGCAAGGACGATCAGGCCAAATGCGCCTGCATGCCCGATTTCACCAAACTGGTGGAGCAGAACAGTGCCGCGGTGGTGAACATCAGCACCACCCAGAAGATCCGGCACCCGCACCGGCTGCCGCCGGGCATGGAGATGCCCGACATTCCCGAGGATTCGCCCTTCGGTGATCTGCTGCGCCGTTTCTTCGGCGAGCAGGGCGACGAGGCGCCGGAGATGGAGAGCCAGTCGCTCGGCTCGGGCTTCATCATCGATTCCCACGGCTACATCATCACCAACAACCACGTGGTCAAGAATGCCGAGGAGATCATCGTGCGGCTGTCGGATCGGCGGGAACTGAAGGCCGAACTGGTGGGCACCGATCCCCGCTCCGACATGGCCCTGCTCAAGGTCGAGGCGGATGATCTGCCCATCGTCAGGATTGGCAGCTCGGCGAAGCTCAGGGTGGGCGAGTGGGTGATGGCCATCGGCTCGCCCTTCGGCTTCGATCATTCGGTCTCGGTCGGCGTGGTCAGCGCCATCGGCCGCAACCTGCCCTCCGAGAACTACGTGCCCTTTATCCAGACCGACGTGGCCATCAACCCCGGCAACTCGGGCGGGCCGCTGTTCAACGCCGCCGGCGAGGTGGTGGGCATCAATTCCCAGATCTACAGTCGCACGGGTGGTTTCATGGGCCTGTCCTTCGCCATCCCCATCGACGTGGCCATGGACGTGGTCAAGCAGCTCAAGGCCCATGGCAAGGTGGTCCGCGGCTGGCTGGGGATCCTGATCCAGGACGTCAACCGCGAACTGGCCGAATCCTTCGGCATGGATCGCCCGGAAGGCGCGGTGGTGCTCAAGGTCATGCCCGACAGTCCGGCGGCCAAGGCCGGCCTGCAGGTGGGCGACGTGGTCATCGAATACGACGGCAAGCGGATCCATCAGTCGTCGGATCTGCCGCTGGCGGTGGGCCGTACCCCCGTGGGCCGCACGGTGGCGGTCGTGGTGATCCGCGAAGGCAAGCGCAAGACCCTGAAGGTCACCATCGCCGAACTGCCCGCCGAGGAGGAACTGGCCGGGAAGGCCGGCAAGCCCCACCCGGACAAGGTCAAGACCGATCGCCTGGGACTGGTGGTGGAGAAACTCAGCGAGGCCCAGCGCAAGGATCTGGGCACCGGCAAGCGTGGCGTGCTGGTGCGCAAGGTGGGCAAGGGGCCGGCCCGCGAGGCGGGGATCCGCCCCGGGGACGTGATCCTGATGATCAACAACCAGGACGTGACCGATCCCGCGCAGTTCCGCAAGCTGGTCAAGTCGCTCCCGGCCGGCCGGTCGGTGCCGGTGCTCATCCAGCGCGGCGATGCGCCCGTGTTCCTGCCCCTGAAGATCCCGAAGTAGGCCCCGTGGCCGAGCGGCTCACCGTCTTCGTGCGCAGCGGCTGCCATCTGTGCGAGCAGATGCTCCAGGAACTGCAGCGGCTGCGCACGGAGCGGGATTTCCGGCTGGAGGTGGTGGACATTCTCGGCCACGAGGCCCTGGAGGCCGAATACGGCAGCCGAATCCCCGTGCTGGCCGGCGAGCGGGGCGAGATCTGCTATTACTTCCTCGATGAGACGGCCCTGCGCCGCTATTTCGGCCAGGGCTGAAATCGGCTACAATCCCCACTCCCGAACCCGGGTGGAAAAAGGCGCTGCAGGCGCCTTTTTCCGTATCGGGCACTGACTCCGGACTCCATGCATCGCAGAACGCCGTGACCGATCTGACCCATATCCGCAACTTTTCCATCATCGCCCACATCGATCATGGCAAGTCCACCCTGGCCGACCGGCTGATCCAGATCTGCGGCGGACTGACGGAGCGGGAGATGGCCGAGCAGGTGCTCGACTCCATGGATCTGGAGCGCGAGCGGGGCATCACCATCAAGGCCCAGAGCGTCACCCTCGAATACACCGCCGCCGACGGCCAGACCTACCAGCTCAATTTCATCGACACCCCCGGCCACGTGGACTTCTCCTACGAGGTGTCCCGCTCCCTGGCCGCCTGCGAGGGCGCCCTGCTGGTGGTGGACGCCTCCCAGGGCGTCGAGGCCCAGAGCGTGGCCAACTGCTACACGGCCATCGACCAGGGGCTGGAAGTGATCCCGGTGCTCAACAAGATCGATCTGCCGGCGGCCGATCCGCAGCGGGTCATCAACGAGATCGAGGAGATCATCGGCATCGAGGCGCAGGACGCCGTGCGCGTCTCGGCCAAGACCGGCGAAGGCGTGCCGGATCTGCTCGAGCGCATCGTCGCGGCCGTGCCGCCGCCCGAGGGCGATCGCGAGGCGCCCCTGCAGGCCCTGATCATCGATTCCTGGTTCGACAACTACCTCGGGGTCATCTCCCTGGTGCGGGTCGTGCAGGGTACCCTGAAGAAGAAGGACAAGATCCGGGTGATGGCCGCCGGCCGCAACCACCAGGTGGACAAGGTGGGGATCTTCACGCCCAAGCGCCAGGACACGGAGATGCTCCGGGCCGGCGAGGTGGGCTACGTGATTGCCGGCATCAAGGAGATCGACGGCGCGCCGGTGGGCGACACCATCACCCACGTGGATCGGCCGGCGCAAGCGCCGCTGCCCGGCTTCAAGCCGGTCCAACCCCAGGTGTTCGCCGGCCTGTTCCCGGTGGAGGGCGACGACTACGAGGATCTGCGCGAGGCGCTCTCCAAGCTGCGCCTCAACGACGCGGCGCTGTTCTACGAGCCCGAAACCTCCCAGGCGCTCGGCTTCGGCTTCCGCTGCGGCTTTCTCGGCATGCTGCACATGGAAATCATCCAGGAGCGGCTGGAGCGGGAGTACAACCTGGATCTCATCACCACCGCCCCCACGGTGGTCTTCGAGGTGCTCACCACCGCCGGCGAGACCATCCGCATCGACAACCCGGCCGATCTCCCCGAGCCCAACCACATCGACGAGATCCGTGAACCCATCATCACGGCGCACATTCTGGTCCCGCCCGACTACGTGGGCAACGTGATCAACCTGTGCATCGAGAAGCGCGGCGTGCAGAAGTCGATGCAGTATCTGGGCAACCAGGTGGCGCTGACCTACGAGCTGCCCATGAACGAGGTGGTGCTGGACTTCTTCGACCGCCTCAAGTCGGTCAGCCGGGGCTATGCCTCGCTGGACTACGAGTTCGCCCGCTTCCAGGCCGCCAATCTGGTCAAGCTGGACATCCTGATCAATGGCGAGAAGGTGGACGCCCTCTCGGTCATCGTGCACCGCGACGCGGCCCAGTCCCGGGGCCGGGAACTGGCCGAACGCATGAAGGAAATCATCCCCCGGCAGATGTTCGACGTGGCCATCCAGGCCGCGGTGGGCTCCAAGATCCTGGCCCGCACCACGGTCAAGGCCCTGCGCAAGAACGTCACCGCCAAGTGCTACGGGGGCGACGTGACCCGCAAGCGCAAGCTGCTGGAAAAACAGAAGGCCGGCAAGCGCCGGATGAAACAGGTGGGCAAGGTGGAGATTCCCCAGGAGGCGTTTCTCGCCGTGCTCTCCGTCGGCAAGGAAAAATAGACCATGGATTTCGACTTTGAACTGCTGCTGGTGGTGCTGACCTTCGCCACCGGCATCGTCTGGGCCATCGATGCCCTGTTCTTCGCTGGCCGGCGTGAGGCGGCCGCAGAGAAAGAAGAGGAAGCGGGGCGCAAGGAACCCCTGCTGGTGGAATATGCCCGTTTCCTGTTCCCGGTGGTGCTGGTGGTGCTGGTGCTGCGCAGCTTCGTGGCCGAGCCTTTCCGCATTCCCTCCGGATCCATGCTGCCGACCCTGGAGGTGGGCGATTTCATCCTGGTCAACAAGTTCGCCTACGGCATCCGCCTGCCGGTGGCCCGCACCCGCGTTCTCGACCTGGGCCAGCCGCAACGGGGCGACGTGATCGTCTTCCGTTACCCGGAGAACCCTTCCGTGGACTATATAAAGCGGGTGGTCGGGGTACCGGGAGACGAAATCGGCTACTATAATAAGGTTCTGTATATCAACGGAAAACCGGCCGAACAGACGCCCCTTGGGGCCTACGATCCGGCCTTTCCCCACATCCAGCGCCGGCGGGAGGATCTGGCGGGCATACAGCACGACATCCTGGTCAACGAAATGGTGCCGGCCGGCGACTTCATCGTCAAGGTGCCGCCGAACCGCTATTTCGTGCTTGGCGACAACCGCGACAACAGTCGCGACAGCCGCTTCTGGGGCTTCGTGCCGGACGAATACCTGGTGGGCAAGGCCATGCTCATCTGGATGAACTGGCAATGGGGGCACTGGCCGAAGCCGGGACGGATCGGCACGGTCATCGAATGACGCGCATGGCGCGGGGAGCGAGCATGAAATCGATGCAATATCAGCAGGGCATGACCTCCATCGGCTGGATTCTGGTTTTTCTGTTGATCGCTGTCTTCACTCTCATCACCCTGAAGATCGTGCCCATCTACCTCGACAGCTTCAAGGCGGTCAGCATTCTCGATGATCTGGAAAGGGACCCGGGCACCGGTAGTATGTCGCCCGGCGAGATTGTCCGCACCCTGCGCAAGCGGATCGACATCAACATGGTCGAGGGCGTGACCAACGACGACATCTACGTGGAACACACCGGCGATGCGATGATCATCGGCTTCGACTACGAAGTGCGCCGCAACCTGATCGGCAATCTCGACGTGGTGGTGAGTTTCGACAAGTCCATCGAGGTGCCCGTGCATTGAGCGTTGCCCTGGATCGGTTGCAGGCGGCGCTCGGCTACCGGTTCCGCCGGCCGGCCCTGATCGAGAC
>Ga0256839_1005861_pt1 | contig 11110 bp, 9 predicted proteins | sample 354166metaG_FD_185968 | JGI IMG/M metagenome (GOLD analysis project Ga0256839, IMG submission 185968) | Hydrothermal vent microbial communities from Mid Atlantic Ridge, Atlantic Ocean - 354-166 | ecosystem: Environmental > Aquatic > Marine > Hydrothermal vents | place: Atlantic Ocean: Mid... | reverse complement strand
GGAGGTGCACGAGAGGCTGCCATACCCGGGAGGGAGGTTCACCAACATCGTGTATAAGGGCTACCACCTGTCAACGGGAGCGCTGCACATGATACCCCACGGAAGAAAGGGTCCCTTGGGCGAGATGCTGAGAGAACTCGGCGCCAGCGTGGAAATTCTGCCGTCTTCGCCACAGGCTGTGTTCAGGGTTGGAGGAAAGGACTACGGGATGGAGGAGCTGCCCTCTGTTTTCCCGGCAGGTGAGAAGCTCAGGGCTGCAAAGGTGCTTGCCCTGATGAAGCTGGGCAGGTGCAGGGCTGAGGCAGGGGAGAGCTACGGGGAGTGGCTTGAAAGACAGGGTTTCGGAGACAGGGTGCTGAGACTGGCTGACGCCTTCACCGGATGGTGCCTGAGCCTCAGGGCTCATCAGGTGCCAGCTAAGGAGGTTATCGCACAGGTGCGAAACCTGAGCAGGCTGGGGGAAACGGGAATCCCCGCGGGAGGATGCAGGGGGGTGATTGAAGCGCTGGTTGAGGTGCTGGAGAGTGAGGGGGGCAGGCTGGTGCTGAACAGCAGGGTTGAGAGGGTGGCTGGAAAGCCCTGGGAGTATGAGGTGAGCACCGGCGAGGGCAGGAGAAGGGCGGAGGTGGTGGTGAGCAATGCAGGGCTGAGGAGAACGGCGAGAATTGCCAGGGACGTGCTTCCTGAGGACTGCCTGAAGAGGCTGGAGGGGATAAAGCCCGTGCCGGGGGTGAAGGTGAGCGTGGCGTGCGATGAGCCGGTGCTGGGACATTCGGGGGTGGTGTTTACGCCAGATGCCGAGAGGGTGTGCGGAATGAATGAGGTCACCAACGCCGTGCCTGAGCTTGCACCGGAGGGAAAACACCTGCTCATGGCGCACGCGGCGCCAGCAGGCGGCAACCTGAGAAGGGAGGCTGAGCTGGCTGTGCAGGACCTGCACCGCCTTATACCGGAGTTCAAAAGGAGGTGCAGGGTTATAGCGGTGCAGACCTACAGCGGAGAGTGGCCTGTGAACCACGCCCCGAGCGGCAGCCACCTGCCCCCGAATACCCCCGCAGGCGGATTCTACATTGTGGGCGACGGAATAAAGCCAGAGGGCTGGATGGAGACAGAGGGCATAGCCATGGGAGTGAAGCTGATGCTTGAGCACCTCTCCAGAGCCCGCGACCTTTGAAAATTTAAAACATTTTTGCACGGAGGGGAAAGATTTATATCGTGGAAAGTATATTGTGTAATGCATATGTCTGCAGTGGATATATTCCTGCACCATAAACCAAGAAAAGTGCTCAGATTTATAAAAAACAAACGTAATGTAAGTATTCTGGATGTTGCACAAAATACTGATACTACTTATGCGCATACGTTTAATCTCATAAAGAAACTTGAGAGTGCCGGCATATTGGAGACAAGTAAAGCAGGACGAAAGACTGAAATCTCAATTACTGATAAAGGCATTAGAGTATGCAGACTTATAGATGAAATTGAGAGGACAGTCAGAAGTGATGCAGATTTTAAGCAGGATAAAGGCATTGAAAAGCTTGAATATTACAGAGACAGGGTAAAAAATGTAATATCAAGAGATTATAAAAAAGATTGCAGAAATATGCGCATGATTCTCGGTAGATACAGGCAGATTATCAGAAAAATGCGTCCTAAGAGCAAAAAAGGGAAAGAGCTTCGTGGCGAAATTCTCAGAGAGATTGAGGATGCCCTATGCAGGCTGAGAAAGTGAAGCTGGCTGCTATTTATGTTAGAGTTTCAACAGAGGACCAGGCAAAAGAGGGCTTCTCTCTTTCAGCGCAGCTTGAGAGGCTGAGAAGCTACTGCTCAGCCAGGGGATGGGAGGTTTACAGGGAGTACGTGGATGATGGCTACTCGGGAAAGACCACAGCAAGACCGGCTTACAGGAGAATGATGGAGGAAATTGACTCGTGGGATGTTCTGCTTGTAATGAAAATGGACAGAATACACAGAAACATGAAGAATTTTATGGAAATGATGGAGCTGCTGCGCAGAAAGGGTAAGGAGTTCGTGAGCATGACCGAAAGCCTGGACACAAGCACAGCCATGGGCAGGTTCGTGGTTGACATAATCCAGAGGATTGCACAGCTTGAGAGCGAGCAGATAGGGGAGAGGGTGTTTGCAGGCATGGAGCAGAAGGCGAGAACAGAGCTGGAAAAGCTTGGAGACAGGCACCCCTACCTAGGCTTTGCCCACCCCTATGGCTATGATTACTCCGGGGGAAAGCTGAAGGTGAACGAGAGGGAGGCTGAGTACGTCAGGCTGATATTCCGTGAGTATCTCAAGGGCAGAACCATGGAAGAAATCTGCAGAATGCTTAACAGGATGTCTGTTCCAACAAAGAAAGGAGGAAAATGGGCAAAATATACAATTTCACGAATTTTAAAGAATCCAGTGTATGCAGGATACATAGAGTGGAATGGAATTATTAAAAAAGGCTTACACGAGCCGATAATAGATGAAGAAACCTTTACTTCTGTTCAGAAGCTTCTTGAGGCAAGGGGCGGCACCCCTGTGCGGCTCAGTCCCGGTAAACAACGGTAGTCCGTTGTTTACTGTGCGGTGGCTGCTCTCCCCCTGTGGAGCCGGCAGCCACCGGGGAGGCTGAGCCGGGCTTTGCGGCACACCTCTGCTCCAAGCGGTGCTCGCCGCTTTTGCGATGCCCACAGGTGGCTCGGAGCAGATGGCGGATTTTAAAAACCGTTGCACTGTGCAACAATTTCTGAAATTCCGCGGAATGCTGTCAGAGATTATATTGTTGATAATATACCTTATAAAATATACTTTATGCAATATAATTTTACTTTTTTCAAAAATGCTGCTGCCGTGGCATGTGCCGTCATGGCATGGTGGCGCGCTGAATGCGGTGCCGGGGTGATGGCTTACAAAAATTCTTGTGTTTTTAGAAATTCCTCCACCTCACGCGCCGTGGGCAGACCCGCACGAGCCCCCACCTGTGCTATGCACCTTGCGGCAACAAAGTTTCCCAGTCTGGCGCAGATCTCCGGCTTGTAGCCCCTGAGCAGTCCAAAGAGAAAGCCTGCGGCGAAGGCGTCGCCCGCGCCGGTGGTGTCCACCACCTCGGTGCTCACAGCCGGCACGCTCACCTCCTCCTCCCCAACAACCGTGCATCCCTCGGCGCCTCTTGTAACAGCCACCATCCCCGCGCCCAGCTCCAGCAGCATCTCCGCCCCTCTCGTGCCCCTGTTTCCGGTCAGCAGGAACAGCTCCTCCTCATTCACGAACACCACCCTGCTTGCGGCTATCAGCTCCTTCAGCTCCACCAGGCATCTGCCTTCTGCGTAGAGCATGCCGGGGGCAAAGCTCACCCTTCCCCCTGCCCTCCTGGACAGCTCAAGCTGCATCTCAAATCCCCTGTCCCCCACGAAGGAGGACATGTGCACAATTTCAGCCCTCTGTGCATACTCTATGCACTTCTGACTGAGCTCCACCTGATCATTGGCACCCGGGTGAACATACAGACATCGCTCGCCTCTTCGGTCCACCAGGGCAATAACCACCCCCGTCGGAGCTCCGAGCCTTGCAACGCACGCTGTATCCACCCCTTCCCTCTCAAGCTCTCCGAGCAGAAACTTCCCCTCCTCATCCCGTCCAACGGCGCCGATAAAGCCTGTGCTCACCCCGAGCCTCGCGAGACCCGCGATGGTGTTTGCGGCGCTTCCGCCAGCGCTCTTCCTGCTATCCAGCACCCTCACCTCCTCCCCCGGCTCTGCAATCCTCTCAACTAGGTAAAGGCGGTCAACATTCAGAGCGCCCACACCCACGACCTGCATGCTGAGCAGTTGCGCATGCCTGCAATAAAAATTTACTTGCAGAGGCTAAGCTTCTCCCCGCGTACATGCCCTCAGTGAAGGTGGGGTGCTGCGGTTTCCCGGGGGGTATGAGGCGATACTTCAGCCGGTTCAGCCTTGCAGAGGTGCAGCAGACCTTCTACAAGCCCCCGAGAAAGGAGACCCTCAGGAGGTGGCGGGCAGCGGCTGGCAGAGACTTTGAGTTCACCCTGAAAGCCTGGCAGCTCATCACCCACCCTCCCGGACCCACCTACCGCAGGGCAAAGATAGAGGTTGAGGAAGGCAGGCGGAGCAGGTACGGCTTCTTCCGTCCGACAGAGGAGGTGCACGCTGCGCTTGAGGCGAGTCTTGAGGCTGCACGTGAGCTGAAGGCAAGCGTGCTGCTATTCCAGTGCCCGCCGAGCTTCACCCAGAGCGAGGAGAATGTGGACAACCTCAGGCAGTTCTTCAGCAGTCTTGGCAGAAGCAAGATGCTGCTTGCGCTTGAGCTCCGCTCATCCTGGGACAGGGAGCTGCTGAAGGAGCTCATTGAAGAGCTCGGGCTCGTGCACTGCGTTGACCCCCTGAGGGAGGAGCCCCTCAGCTCAGGCACCGCATACTTCAGGCTGCACGGCAGGTATAACGGCAGGCGGATAATCTACTCCCACACCTACTCCTCAGAAGAGCTTGAGCTCCTGCTTGAGCGGGCTCTCAGGCACCACTCAGCCTACGTGCTCTTCAACAACCTCAACATGGCTGAAGACGCCGCGAGGTTTGAGCGGCTCTTCACTCAAAGGCTCGGCGCCCGCTGAGCTTCCTCTCCACCTCCGGCATGAGCTTCCTCAGCTCCTCCCCGCCCAGCAGCTTCACCCTCCTCAGCCCGTGCATCTCCCGCAGCGCATTCACATCACCCGCCGGCAGGGCTATCCCGCTGGAGAGAAGTCTGAGAAGCGCCCTGCGGTAGCTCTCTGGAAGCCTGCGCCCTCGCCTGCTCCTCATCATCTCCGCATACACATCAACACCCTCCCTGCACGCTGCCACGCACCTCCAGCAGCCTGAGCAGGTAAATATCTCCCTCCTGAGGTGAACGGGTGCGCTTTCGGCACCCCCGAGTTTAACGGCAATGCACACCCTGCTGCACCTGCAGCATGCTGTGCACTCACCCAAGTCCCAGCGCCTCCACCGCAAGCTCTGTGAAGAAAACCACCTCTCCGCCGAGCTGCTTGCGGAGCAGGAAGGCACAGTTACCGCAGGCAACCAGGTAGGGTGCCCCCTCCGCCTCCTGCAGCCTGCGCCTGCCTGCCCTGAGCGCAAGCTCCTCATCAGCAAGCATGAGCGCCGAGCCGCAGCACTCATCCCCCACCCTCACCAGCTCGGCTCCCGTGGCTATTGCAAGCCGCTCCAGCGCATCCCTGCCCGCGATGCTCAGCTCAGGGACAAACAGATTGCACGGATTCTGCACCGCCACCCTGCGCCTTACTCTGCGGAACTCAAGCTCGTGCATCATGCCATCCAGCAGCTCAAGCACGTGCATCACCTTCGTTTCGCTGTACTCCACCCCCAGCTCCGAGAGCACGCTGTTGACCCTCCTGCGGGTGCTCCTGCTCTCAAGCTCCTGCACAGCCCTCCTAAGCATCGCCGTGCAGGTGCCGCACAGGGTGAGCACGCCCTCATGCTCGGCAGCCTGTGCCAGCGTATAGGCAGCTAAGGTGAGCCAGTCATCGCTCACCGAAGGCACGAACACCGAGGAGCAGCATACAAAGCGCTCCGGCTCAACAACCTCAAAACCCAGCCCCTCAAGCAGCCTCCTCGCCGAAGCTTCATATTCAGGAAAGTGAGTCAGCACCATGCAGCCGGGGTAAAGCATCCACGTCATTTCAATAATACTGGAGATGATTAACGTTGCATCAGGGAATATGGGAAAAAGGTGGCTCAGGGAGAAGAAGCGAGATTATTACTACAGAAAAGCCAAAATGGAAAACTACCGCTCCAGAGCCGCATACAAGCTTCTGCAGCTCAGTTCAAAGTTCAGGTTTCTTAGGCGGGGTTTCAGGGTCATTGAGCTGGGCTGCGCACCCGGCGGCTGGACGCAGGTTGCCTCACGCATCGTTGGTGAGGAGGGCAGGGTCGTGGGCGTTGACCTGCAACGTGTGGAGTGGGTGGCAGAGAACGTTGAGGTCATTCAGGGAGACTTCACCTCGCAGGAGGTGCGGCTAAGGCTCAGGGAGCTCATGCCCGAGTGTGAGGTGGTGCTGAGCGATGCCTCTCCAGGAATAAGCGGAGTGTGGAGCGTTGACCATGCCAGGAGCATCGCCCTCTGCGAGGCTGCCCTTGAAATTGCGGAGGAGCATCTTGTGGATGGCGGCACGCTGGTCACCAAGGTGTTTCAGGGTGACATGCTGCAGGAGTTTCTCGGAAAGCTGCGCAGCCGTTTCAGGCATGTCAGGATTGCAAAGCCCGGGGCAAGCAGAAAGCGCAGCGCCGAGGTTTATTTAGTTGCTCTCGGGTACAGGAAGATGGCTGAGTGATGCAGCGATGAAGCGTGTGCTGCTTCTGCTTCTGCTGCTGGTGCCTGCTGCAGCAGGTGCGCAGGTGTGCGATGTTTACAATATTGAGAATGCGGGCGACACTCCAGCCTTTTCCGTGAGGAACCTGTTGCTGGAGCCGCAGGTGGCGGCACCCTACACCCCCGTGCGTGCGAGCCTTGAAGTTGAGTTCAGGAAAAGCGGAAATGTGAGCATCACCTTCCTCAGGCGAGCTGGAGAGGAGCAGGTGTACAGGGGTGGAGCTGAGCCGGGGAGGGTGCTGAGTTTCGGCATACCCTTCAGCGCACCCCCAAAGCCGGGCACCTACAGGGCGGTCTTCAGGATAAACCACGAGGCAGAGGACGGGTGCACGCTGGCATACCTCACCGCAACGCTGCGGGTGGTGAAAGCCAAGCCAGCTCCCGAGGTTGTGCTTACATCGCCTGCCGACGGTGCGGTGGTTGTGGTGGGGAGGGAGGTGATGATAGACGGGGTTGTGCCGCCGGGGAGCAACATAACAGTGAAAGCCAACGGCACTGTGCTGGGGCACAGCCTGCCGCTGCTCTGGAAGCCAGAGAGGGCGGGGGTTTACACCATCACCCTGAACGTCTCGCTCTGGGGAAGCAGACCCGGCCACAGCATCAGAGTGCTGGCGGTGAACACCAGCGGTGTGAGCTGGCTATCCCTGCCCGAGCCTGTGCTCAGGCTGCACGCTGCAGGCACGAGCATCGTTGCTGTAACCGAGCGGAATGTTTACCTCGTTGAGAGCTCCGGCAGGGCGGTGAAGCTCGCAAACTTCAGCACCACCCCGGAGAGCGTTACCCACAGCAGCATGATACTGCTTGCCCATGACTCCACCCTCTACCTCTTCAATGGCAGTCACTTAGTATGGAAGAAGAGGGTGGTGGTTCAGCCCGAGCGCATAGCGGTTAGCCATTCAGGTGTGGTGGTGCTGGGCATGGGAAAGCTGTACCTCCACGACACCCGAGGGATGCTGCTCAAGGTCGTGGAGCTGGGCTCAAAGCCGGAGATGCTTGCCGCCGGGGACGAGCTCATTGCCACAGCCTCGGGGGACAGCGTGGCAGCCTACGCCTACACCGGCAGGCTGCTCTGGAACACCAGCCTCTACGAGAGGGTGTACGACGTGGAGGTGCTCGGCTCCGAGGTGCTGGTCCTGCTTCCAGGGAGAGTCGTGAGCATAGCCAACGGCACGCCAGAGGAGCTTCTGAGCTTTGCCTGGAAGGCTGAGCATATGAGCGCCGGCAGGAAGGGTATCGTGCTGAGCTCGCCCTCGGAGGCGAGGATGTACACCAGAGATGGCAGGCTCGCGGGCTGGCTGCGCTCGGGTATGGGGATAGGCGGAGGGGTGGTTGATGCTGCTGGCAGGGGTGTGGTGCTGGTAGCAGGGAGGCTGGCTGTACTTTCACCTCCAGAGAAGCAGCCCGTGGAGATACCCCTACTACCCATAGCGCTTGCCCTCGGAATAGCTGCCATCTCGGGTGCGGGTGTGCTCATCTGGAAGAGACAGAGGCAGAAGCGCAGAAGGGAGATGGTAAAGCTCAGAACCGCCAGGGTGGCAAAGAGCATAAAGCTTGAGAGCACCGCAGCCGTTGACAGCACCACCGACAGACTCAAGCGTGAGGTTGAGGGTGCATACCACAGGGTGCGGGAGCTTGACCCATGCCTGCCTGCCTACTTCAGGGGCGTGGCGCTGCAGGTTGCTGAGGCGGTGCATTCGGCTGACGACATCTCGCTGAGGCACTCGCTGAGCCGTGCCGCCGAGATAGCGGTGCCGCTGCTGTGCGATGCCATGGAAGACTGGAAGAACATGGAGGTGTACAGCAGCGAGCCAGCCTCCAGTGAATGCTCGCCTCCCGCCTTCAGGATAAGGGGGAAGCTGACCGGGGAGGAGGTGGAGAGGCGGCTGGCGGAGGTTGACAGGGAGATCGCCAACGCCTTGGGATACCTGTCCACAGCACCGCCCGCATCGCTATGGAGGGTTGCCATGAAGGTGGCAAAGGCTGCGGAGAGCGAGAAGGCACGGCAGGGCTACTATGAGGTTGCGGCATACCTGCTGGACTGCGTGGAGCACATGCTCTCGGAGGGCGAGCTCAGCAGAAGGCTGAGAAGGTAGCTCAGGAGTAACGGGAGAATATCCTCCTCAGAAGAGAGTTGAGCTCCTGCCTGCGCTGCCTTCTCCTCCTCTCGTGCACCACCTCCACTCCAGCACCGCCATGCCTGGAGCGCTTGACACGGATGCGAACGAAGATGGGCTGCTCCACCACCTCACCGACCACCAGCGCTGTCCCCGGCTCAAGCTGCCTGATTTCCTCCTCCATCTCCTGGGTGAAGCCCTCTATGCTCTGACTTATAGCCCTGAGGTCGTTGGGGTTGGTGACCTTGAGTATTATCTGGGTGTTGCACTGGCTGAGCACGCTCTTGTCAATTCTCGCAGGACGCTGGGTTACAACGCACAGCCCCATGCCGAACTTCCTGCCCTCGCTGGCTATGGTGCGCAGCACCTTGTTGCAGGCTCTGGTGCCAAAGCCACGCTCGGGAGCGAAGTTGTGCGCCTCCTCTATCAGAAAGAGCAGCGGCGGTACCTTGCCACGCTTGCGGTCCTCAAATATCTCGGTAGCTACCCGCGATACCACCAGGTCCTGAATCTCGGGCTGCACACCTCTGAGGTTGATGATGGAGCACACACCGGGACGAACGAGCTCGGTGGTTTTTACGGGTGTGCCCTCAAAGATTCTGCTCTCTCTGAGCATCTCAAGAGCTGTGAGCAGGTTCCACTTCGCCTTGCTCTCGTGCTCCTGAACTATGCCTATGATGTCGTCTATGGTGTATTTTCCGTAGTTTTTTACTGTTTTGAGTGCCTCAAAGAGTATCCCCCGCTGCGTGTCGGTTATCTTGGCTGGCAGCATCTCAACGAATTCGCTCACGCTGAGACGGGTGATGTCAAGGCTGAGCTTGCGATCCGCCTGGGGGTTTACGCTGTGGCTGGGAGTGTACTCAACCACACCATCATACCCCTTAGGAGTGATGCGGTACTTCTCCATCAGCGCCAGCTCTCTCTGGCTGTCGTTGGGGTACCTGAGGGAGGCGTACTCACCGTGGGGGTCAACTATGACAACGGGCACCCTCTTCTCAAGAAGCTCCTCCACCAGAACGCCAACAGTGTAGCTCTTGCCAGCGCCGGTCTTGGCAAGCACGGCTATGTGCTTCTGAACCAGCTTGTTGGGGTTGAGGTACACGGGTATCTCGGCTCTACCGCCCAGGGTGCCTATGTAGATGCCGTTGCGACTGCCGAGCCTGAGGCTGCGCTGGATTATGCCGGCGTCTGCCAGGTAAACCCTCTCGCCGGGCTTGAAGGGTATCCTCGGCACCCTCAGCACGCCTTCGCTGCTGATGTAGCCTATAACTTTTGCCTTGGCAATTATCCTCTCGTCCTGCTCTTTGGGCTCAGAAGCCCCGGTTATCGCATTGAGGGTGTAGAGCTCGTTGTACCTCTTTATGCTCCTGACCTGCGCCAGAACCCAGCCGTAACGCTCGTGCTTTATTTTTACGTAGTCACCCCTCTCCAGACCGGCAGTGCTGGATACGAGAAAGTTGAACTCACCGTGCCCAACCTCACCGAATATCATCCCCACGATTTTCTGCATGTGTTACTCTCGGCAGGTGCATAGATAAACCTTGCGAGAGCCTGTGTCTGAATGTGTCAGAGTTGCCAAAAGCCCCCGGATATGCAGCAGCACACACACCCCGTGGGAAAATTATTTCAGTGGTGAATGTGCGGGGCTGGCTTATTTGAAATTCTGGAGGTGAAGCAGTTGATAGGAGAAACTGGAGGACAGCCTGTTCTCATAGTCTCAGAGGGTACGAGACGGACCAGGGGCAGGGATGCGCAGCGGACGAACATAATGGTGGCTCGTGTTATAGCTGAGGCTGTGAAGAGCACTCTTGGTCCGAGGGGCATGGACAAGATGCTGGTTGACACCATAGGCGATGTTGTGGTGACCAACGATGGTGCGACGATACTCAAGGAGATGGACGTTGAGCATCCGACGGCGAAGATGATGGTTGAGGTAGCCAAGACTCAGGAGAACGAGGTTGGCGACGGCACCACCACTGCGGTTGTGCTTGCGGGCGAGCTTCTGAAGAATGCGGAGGAGCTTCTTGAGCAGGAGGTTCACCCGACGATAATAGCCAGCGGCTACCGCATGGCTGCGGAGAAGGCGCAGGAGATTCTCAGCGAGATTGCCGAGAGCATTGATGTTGAGGATGACGCTCTGCTCAAGAAGATAGCCATGACGGCGATGACGGGCAAGGGTGCGGAGCTTGCCAAGGAGTACCTGGCGGAGCTCATAGTGAAGGCGGTTAGAGCGGTTGCCGAGAAGGAGAACGGCAGGTATGTTATAGACCCGGATGACGTCAAGCTTGAGAAGAAGGAGGGCGGCGCCGTTGAGGACACGGAGCTCGTCAACGGCATAGTCATAGATAAAGAGAGGGTGCACCCGGGGATGCCCAGAAAGGTGAAGGACGCTAAGATAGCGCTGATCAACGCACCCCTTGAGATAGAGAAGACGGAGTTTGACGCAGAGATAAGGATAACCGACCCGAACCAGCTGAAGGCGTTCATTGACGAGGAGGAGCGCATGCTCAGGGAGATGGTGGAGAAGATCAAAGCCAGCGGCGCCAGCGTGCTCTTCTGCCAGAAGGGCATTGACGACCTCGCACAGCACTACCTGGCAAAGGAGGGCATCTTTGCGG
>Ga0256839_1005860_pt1 | contig 11111 bp, 6 predicted proteins | sample 354166metaG_FD_185968 | JGI IMG/M metagenome (GOLD analysis project Ga0256839, IMG submission 185968) | Hydrothermal vent microbial communities from Mid Atlantic Ridge, Atlantic Ocean - 354-166 | ecosystem: Environmental > Aquatic > Marine > Hydrothermal vents | place: Atlantic Ocean: Mid... | reverse complement strand
ACAGCTATTACAATGACGACTGGCTGAGCCACAACGGGCTGGAACTGCAGCCCTGGCTCGATCGGCTGGACGATTTCTATCACAGCGGCCGCTGGACGGGCGCCGACTGAACAACCCGAGGAGAACACCATGAAAAGCATATCGATACTGTTGCTGGCGCTGGCCGCGCCTCTGGCCTGGGCCGGCGAGGCCGATGTGGTCGATGTCAAGGTCGAATGCCGCAGCGACTGCACCTTCAATGTGACCGTCCGCCACGCCGACACCGGCTGGGACCACTACGCCGACCAGTGGGAAATACTCACCCCCGACCGCAAGCTGATCGCCAAGCGGGTGCTCTACCATCCCCATGTCAACGAACAGCCTTTCACCCGTTCACTGAGCGGGGTGCGCATCCCGCCGGGCATCGACCGGGTCATCGTCCGCGCCCGCGACAAGGTACACCTCTACGGCGGCCGGGAAATGACTGTCGACCTGCCGAAGCGGAAATAGCATGGATGGCATCAAGCTGCTGGTAACCGGCGGCACCCTCGACAAGACCTACAACCTGCACAATGGCGAGTTGCACTTCATCGACAGCCATGTTCCGGAGATACTCGCTGAAGGGCGTTGCCATGCCGGGGTCGAGACAGAAACACTGATGCTCAAGGACAGCCTGGAGATGACCGACGCCGACCGCGCGGTGATTGCCGATGTCTGTAACGCGGCCCGTCAGCAGCGCATCGTCATCACCCACGGGACCGACACCCTCACAGACACCGCGGAATACCTTGCCGTGCGGGTGAAGGACAAGACCGTGGTCCTGCTGGGTGCGATGGTGCCCTGGACGATCCGACACAGCGATGCCGCCTTCAACCTCGGCGCTGCGATCAGCGCCGTGCAATGCCTGCCAGCGGGCGTGCATGTGGTCATGAACGGGCGCATCTTCGCCGCCGGTCGGGTGCGCAAGAACCGCGAAGAGGGGGTGTTCGAGGCTATCGACTGACCGGCGGCAACTTGCGCTTGCCGCGACGGTCCAGCACATTGACGCGCCGATCGACGCGAAAGCGGCGCGCCGGCCCGGTGTACAGCGGGTCGTTGGCGCGGCGGCGGTCGATGTACTTGCGGCGGTCGATACGGCTGCCACGCCGCTCCTGTTCCGGCGGTGGAGCTGCCGGTTTTCTTGGAGGGTTCATGTATATGTCCTTTATTTTTATAAACCTGTGCGGGCGCCATTGTGCGCCAAAAGCGCGGAATTTCAAGTGATCGGGATCAAGCGGCCGGAACCTCCGGCCGGAAGGTAATCCTTACGGATCAAGGGTTTATTCGAAGGAACGCAGGTATTTCCCCAACCCGTGGGCGAAGGCGGTGAAGCCGAAGGCAGCCGTGACCGCAACAAAGGAACCGAGTCCGGTGGCGCAATCCAGGGTGCTGCGCTCATCATTGCCCGGCTTGGCATGGCTGACGCTCCCGCCGGCGGCCGGATACAGCGGTTGCTGGGTCGAATACACGCAGTCGATGCCGTAACGGCGCTTCGGGTTGCGGCTGTAGCCCAGCTGGTGGCGGAGCTTGGAACGCAACTTCGCCAGCAGCGGGTCATTGTGGCAGCGGTTGAGGTCATTGACGGTAATGCAGGTCGGATCGGTCAGACCGCCGGCGCCGCCGGTGGTCACGAAGCGTATCTTGCCACGCCGCAAATGATGGATCAGCGCCATCTTGTGGGTCACGCCATCGATGGCGTCGATCACGCAGTCGAATCGGTCGAAGCCGAAATCCTCCAGCGTGGCGCGGGTCACCAGTCGGTCGATGGCCTCCACGCGGCAACCGGGATTGATGTCGCCGATGCGCCGTGCCAGCACCTCCACCTTGCTCTGCCCCAGCGTCGAATCCAGGCTGTGGATCTGGCGGTTGATGTTGCCGAGCTCGATGTCGTCATGATCGATCAATGTGATCGAGCCAATGCCGCTGCGCGCTGCCGCTTCCGCCGCCCAGGACCCGACACCGCCGACCCCCACGATGCAGAACCGCGCCGCGGCCAGCCGCGGCAGCGCCTGTTCGCCGAACACCCGGCCCAGGCCGGAGAAACGGAGCAGATAATCGGCAGGAAGTGGCTGGTCGGGCATGGGCGCAGAAGTGTATTGGAGATACCGCGGCATGTCATTAGAATGGCGGCTCATCAACCCCCACGCCCGGACCCGCATCATGAGACAAAGCGCCCTGATCACCATCTCCGCCCCCTCCGGGGCCGGCAAGACCAGCCTGGTCAAGGCGCTGCTCGAAAAGCGGCCCGACGAAGTCACCGTATCCGTATCCCACGCCACCCGCCCGATGCGCCCCGGAGAAGTGGACGGCCGCGACTACCACTTCGTATCCGTCGAGGACTTCGAACGCCGGGTCGAAGCCGGCGAATTCCTCGAATACGCCCGCGTCTTCGACAACTACTACGGCACCTCGCGACAGGCCGTGGAAGCGCTGCTGGAACAGGGGCGGCATGTCATCCTCGAAATCGACTGGCAGGGCGCGCGCCAGGTCAAGCAACAGATCCCGGAAACCGTATCGGTGTTCATCCTCCCCCCCTCGCGCGACGAACTGCGCCGCCGACTGACCGGCCGCGGCACCGACGACCCCGCCGTGATCGAACGCCGCATGGCCGATGCCGACCGGGAAATGGCCCACTTCCGCGATGCCGAATACCTGGTCATCAACGACGACTTCGATCAGGCCCTGTTCGACCTCGAATGCATCGTCCACAATCAAAGCCTGCTGCGCGAGCGCCAGGAACGCCGCCACCCGCAACTGATCGCCTCGATACCGGACGAGAAATAAATCCAAACACGCCTCCTCACGGTTTTTTCAAGGATGAATGACAGAGTATTTCCATCGTTTCCTGAACCCATCAAGCGCCTGTCCGCTGCGGCGTTGCTCCTGCTGTTACCGCCTTGTCCGGTAATGGTGATGGCAGAGGAGTGCCCCGCATTGCGGACCCTCGAGTTTGAGGACGACGGCTTGCTCCGCCAAAGCCTGAAACACGATCTGAGTGACGGGTTACACGGGAGATGCATCGACCGCGAACTCATCGATGGAGTACTGAAATCGGCCAATGATGAGCTTCTGCAGCGCGGGCTGGTCACCAGCCGGGCATATATAAAGCCGCAGGATGTACAAGGCGGCCATCTGCGGATCAGCGTCTTCCCGGGGCGGTTGGAACGGGTGGTCGAGAAGCCCGGCATGGAAACCACGGCATTGCTCAAGATGACTTTTTATGGGCAGCAGGAGCAGGTGTTGAATCTGCGGGAGCTGGAAACCGCTCTGGAAACGATCGAACGGTTGGCGTCTGTTGAAGCCTCATTCGATATCCTGCCGTCTGATCAGCCGGGTTTCAGTCAGGTTGTGGTCAAACTGAAGGAAGGCAGGCCCTGGCATCTCCAGCTGGGCTTTTCCTTCAACGACGACACCAATGAGCCAAAAGCCACGGTCAGTTACGAATATGACAACCCCTTTCGTATCGGTGATCGCCTGCGCATTCGCTACAACGACGACAACCTACGCAGCTCCAACCAGGGGAACGAAGGCCATGAACTGGGGTATGAATTTCCAGTCGGAGCCTATCTCTACGACCTCTCGGCGAGCGGGCTCACCTACAAGCGCTGGGTAGCGGGCCTGAACGATACCTATCTGTCCGAAGGCGATACGCAATCACTGCGTCTTGGTGTGACCAAAACCGTCTATCGCGACCAGAACGATCGTCTGAGTCTGGAGTTTTCGCTGTCGAGCAAGGATACCGAGACCTATTTTGCCGGTGAACGCATCGATGTCTCCAGCTTCAGAACCACGACCGCCAGGCTGGATGTGAGCCACAACCACAATGCAAACTGGGGCACAGTTGCGTCCAGCCTCGGCGTTTCACGCGGACTGGACTGGTTCGGTGCTCGGGAAGACGATTATTTCGGGCGGCAATCCGGGCTGGAAGATGACGCTCTGCTCCAGTTTACCAAATGGACATGGAGTGAACGCCTGTCGGTACCCCTGTTCAGGAGCCGCTGGTCCTGGCGCAGTCAGTTGCAGGCGCAATACGCCGATGAACCGTTGTATTCCAGCGAACAGCTGGCGGTCGGAGGCGTGTATTCGGTGCGCGGCTACCAGGTTCCACTGAGTGGCAGCCGGGGCTATTTTCTGCGCAATGATCTGGTGCAGTCGTTCAATTCGCCATCGACCGACCCGTTCGATGACGCCCCCGTAAGCAAGACGGTTTCCTGGCATATTGGCTATGACTACGGCGAAGTGCTCTGCAGTGGCGGACAGAATGAAAGCTGTGGAGTGGTGGCGGGGCTGGGGCTGGGCTTCGACCTCAGCAGCGCACAATTCCAGATGGCGTTGCGCTGGGGTTACCCGCTCAGGGAAACGCGTTTCGACAGCGCAGACAGCAGCCGTTTCGATGCCTTCATTACCTGGATCTTCTGAGCCACATACGGGACGGACGGCGTTTTCAGCAAAAAACGGTTGTGCTAACCTGCCCGCGCTGCCCGGGAAGCGGTGAACGGTCTGTTCCGAAACTTCCCGGTGAGCCAGAAGCCGACCGAACCCAACTTTGAACAGTGGACAGCAAACGGACTTGCTCATGAACAAGCCCCTCCTTCAAAAGCTATCAATCCCCATGCTTTTGGCCCAGCTGGCCATCAGCCCGCTCGCTGTGAGGGCTGACGGAATCGCGGCCGACGGCACGACCCCCACCACCGTAGAAACGGCGCCCAACGGGGTTCCGGTGGTCAATATCGCCAACCCCAATGCCCGCGGGCTGTCGCACAATCGCTATCAGCGCTTCAATGTCGCTCCCGAGGGCGCCATCCTCAACAACTCACGCGAATCCGTCACCCAGACCCAACTTGGTGGCCTGATCTACGGCAATCCGGGTTTGCAGCAGAATGCCAAGATCATTCTCAATGAGGTCAGCGGCAGCCAGGCCAGTCAACTGCAGGGCTATACCGAGGTAGCCGGGCAGGCGGCCGATGTCGTCATCGCCAACCCCAATGGTATCTCGATCAATGGCGCGGGCTTCATCAATGCGCCCAATGCCACACTGACCACCGGCCAGGCGCTGATCGACGCCAGCGGCGAACTGCAGGGTTACCGGGTCGAACAGGGTCAGATCCTGATCTACGGCAAGGGGCTCGATGCATCGCGCCAGAACCGCCTCTCCCTCTACAGCCGCACGCTGGAACTCAATGCGCGCCTGCACGCCCGGGAACTTGACATCGCCCTCGGGCAGAACCGTATCGACACACAGGGCCGCATCCAGGTGCTGCGCCGCAACGGCACGCCCACCGGTGTCGCGCTCGACGCCTCGGCGCTGGGCGGCATGTACGCCAACAAGATCCGCCTGGTCGGTACCGAGCAGGGCTTTGCAGTCAACATGCCGCCCGAGGTCCTGGCCGCGCAGGGCGATATCGCCATCAGCGCCGAAGGCCGGCTCAGCCTGGGCAAAACCACGGCCTTGGGTACGATCAGCGCCTCCTCCAAGGACCGCATTGAGGTAAAAGGGTCGATCCATGCGGATCACAGCGCGCGGTTCGACAGCGCCCGCATGGCCACCGCGGAAGACAGTTCGATCAGTGCCGGGGAGGCGGTCCGCATCACGACCGAAGCTCTGGATCACCAGGGGCGGATCGTGGCCGGCCAGATGGCCGACGGACAGACCCGGAATCAGGCCGTGTTGTCGGTTCAGGCCGGCGAACTGGGCAACAGCGGCAGCCTCGCCAGCCACGGTGCCATCGATCTGGACGCGCAGCGCCTGAACAATCAGGGAGCGGTGGTGGCGGATGGCCGCCTGTCGGTCTCCGTTGACGAGCGTCTTGATAATGGCGGGCAGGTCCACGCCAACGGCGATGCCGAGCTGACTGCCGGTGCGTTGCACAATTCCGGCGAGCTTTCGGCCACCCGCGCACTGGAAGTCCGGACCGGCGCGCTGGATCACACAGGCCGCATGCAGGCGCAGAACCTTAACCTCCGGGCGCAGGAAAACAGCCAGTCCTCGGGTCGGATCGAAGTATCGGATACGGCCAGCCTCGATTTCGCCGGATTCGAAAACACCGGGGTACTGCAGGTCGGAGGTCAGCTCGACCTGAATGCCACCGAACTGGACAACAGCGGCCGAATCACGGCAGGTCAGGCGGCAGCGGTCGATGCACGGAATTTGAACAATCAGGGGCAGCTGTCTGTGAACGGAAACCTGTATCTGCAGGCGGCTGGGGAGCTGGATAACAGCGGCGAGATCCTCTCGGGAGAAGACCTGGGTCTGCGCGCTGGAGCCGCGCTGCTCAACTCAGGAGCGATCCGGTCCGGCGGCAACCTGACGACCGATACGGATGTGCTGGAAAACCACGGGCAAATCAGCAGCGTGGAGCGGATGGCCCTGTCCGTGGAGCGGCTGACCCAAACGGCCGGCGCCGGGCAGGCCGAACTACTGGCGCGCGAGATGCAGATCGACGCCGGTCGACTGGAAAACCTCGAGGGTGCGCTGCTCTCGCAAGACAGTCTGGTCATCCAGGTAAGGGATGGATTGGTCAACGCCACTGGAAGCCAGATTCAGTCCCAGGGCATGTTGAGCCTGTCCGGCACCCGTCTGGACAACAGCGGCCGCATCCTTGGGCAGGAACTGGTGCTGAACCTCGACCGGATCACCAATGCGGGGCGCCTGCAGTCGATGGCGGGCCTGACCCTGCAGGGGCGATTGCTGGACAACAGCGGACTCCTGTCCAGTGATGCCGCCATGCACCTGCAACTCACCGGCAGTCTGATCAACCCCGGAACGCTGCAATCCCTGGGCGACCTGACACTGACGGCGGCCGATCTCGACAATACCCGGGGCAAGGTGATCAGCGGTGCAACGCTCGACATCATGGTCGACGGCGGACTGATCAATGCAGACGGCCAGATTCAGTCTGTCGGTGCTGCCCGGCTGGAAACCGCGCTGCTGGATGGCCGCCGGGGTCTCATCGAAGGGGGCAGCGACCTGTATCTGGATCTGGGCGATGCCCGGCTGCAAGACGCGGTGCTACGTGCCGCCGATCGCCTCGATCTTGTGATCCCTCAGTTCGAATACAGCCCGACCACCGAGCTGATCGCCAACGGCAGCCTCAACATCGACGCCGCGCAGGGCATACACCTCCAAAAAGACCTGCTGGCCGCGGGCGATCTGACGCTCACCACCGGGCAAGCCCTCGAAAACAGCCATGTGATCGGCGCTCAGGGCGCGTTGAGCCTGGAAGCCGCCAGCCTGGACAACCGGGGGGACATCACCAGCGTTGGCAGTGGCCGGATCGCCCTGCAGGGCGATCTGCTCAATCGGGGGCGCATCAGCAGCCAGAACAGCCTGACGCTTTCCTCTTCCGGCATCGACAACCAGGGCCTCATCAACAGCGGTGCCGACCTGGAACTGCGCGCGAACGACCTCAACAACGCGAAAACCCTGTTCGCCGGTCAGGACATGGCCCTGCTGATTCGTGACAACCTGGTCAATGTCCCGTCCGCTTACATCCTCGCCAGTGGCGATCTATTGCTGGCGGCCGACACTGATGGGGGCTACACCCGTCGCATCGTCAATGACCGCGCCCACATGCAGACACTCAACGGCGACATCTTGCTCTATGCAGACGATCTTGAAAATCGGGGCTCGGCGGAACTGGACTATGAAACCCGCTGGTATTCACTGGGGACCGGCATCTGGTACGACGACGAGCAGCAAGCGACCCACGAGATCGATCTGTCTTATCCCTCTCGGGATCGAAGCAGTAGATCAGATGCAAAGGGCGTATGGATCAGGGAAATCCAGGACAGGCTCGAACACGGGTTACCGAATCTGCTGGTTCCGATACAGTACGCCGAAAATGGTGACCCGTTCGTGCGGTTTTCCATCCTGGAAGAACGTGTCGTCAACAACACCCTGACCCATCCGGCCTGGATCGATGCCGCCGGCACTCTGGAACTGCATGTCCGCGGGGATGTTGTCAACCACGACGCCATCATTTCAACGGCCGGCGAGCTGTTGTTCGATGTGGAGGGCGATTTCAGAAACACCGCCGATTCCGTTACCTTCGATGTCACCCACTACGACTACCGGGCAGTCACCGAAATGGTCAAAAGGGCTCATATCGGCAGTAACGACTACCGGTATACATCCGAAGGTGCCGGGAGAAGCGGCTACATCCCCATCAACGCCTCGGTAACCGTCAGTGCCGACACGGTGGTCCAGGCCGGCGGCTCGATCTCCGGCAGCATCGGTGGACAGGCGGTCGTCGATGGTGCGGGGAACGACCTGCTGGGCGTGCTGCAGGGATCTTGGTCCGGTGCGGGTGATGCTCCGCCCGCCCCCGAGCTGAGCGTCACCGCTGCCCCGCAGGCGGTGATCCGCATCGATCCGGAGCCGGGACTGTCCGCCGGCATACCGCAACTGCCCGCAATCGATCCATCCCTGGGCAACCTGCAGGTGCCGCCACCCTCTGCCATTGAACTGCCGACAGGCGACTACGGCCTGTTCGTGGTATCGCCCGATCCACAAGGGCAATTCCTCATCGAAACCAACCCGGCTTTCACCGATCTGGGTGACTTTATCAGCAGCAGCTACCTGCTGGAGCATGTCGACTTCTCGCCCCTGGCCGAGATCAAGCGGGTCGGAGACGCCTTCTATGAAAACCAGCTGGTGCGGCAGGAGGTGGCTCGCCAGGCCGGCGTCCGCTTCCTGAATGCCGACATCCGCAGCGACCGGGAGCAATACCAGTACCTGATGGACAACGCCCTTCAGGCCAGCCGCGATCTGGAGTTGACGCCGGGAGTCGCCCTGACCGAAGAGCAGATCAACCGGCTCAACCGCGACATCGTCTGGTTCGAAGCCGAACGGCTTGCCGGTCAGACCGTGCTGGTACCCCATGTCTACCTGGCCAACAGCCGCGAAATGGAACTCAAGGGCGGCAAGCTCCTGGCCGGCGAATCCATCGACCTGAAGGTCGCCGCGCTCGACAACCGGGGCCGGATTACGGCCGGCGGCGACCTCGGCTTCGTGTCCAGCGACGGCATTCGCAATGACTCCGGGCAGATCCAGGCCGGTGGATCGCTGAGCCTGATCAGTAAAAACGATATCGAAAACATCTCCGGCCGCATCCAGGCGCAGAACATCCGCCTGCACTCCCTGTCTGGCGATGTCATCAATCGCCGTGCCACGGGCGAATCCGGCTACGACAATGGCGGCATGCAGTACACCCTCACCCTCTACGGAGAGGCCGGAACCATCAGCGCCGAAGGTGACCTCAGCATCCAGGCCGACGGCAGCTTCAGCAACCAGGCCTCCGATTTGAACGCGGACCGCATCCGGGTCGACGCCGGAGACATCGAAATCGTGACCCTCCAGCAGGATGAATACTTCCATGCCGGGCGCGGCGACAACTGGGTGACGGAACACAACACGCGCCATCTGCAATCCACCCTCGACGCCACCGACATCCAGCTCGTCAGCCGGGGCCACACCCGCATCAGCGGCAGCACCCTCGATGCCGAAGGCAGCCTGGGCATCCAGGCAGGCAGCCTGTCCATCGAATCGGTCGAAAACAGCAGCTACCGTGAAACCAACAGTCACAACAGCGACTGGCTGGGCGAGGAAAGCACCCACACGCGCAGGCTGCAGGCCGAAAGCCAGGGCAGCCAGCTCAGCGGTCAGCGTGTCCTGCTGCAAACCACCCGTGGCGACCTCGGCATCACCGGCGGACGCATCCAGGGCTCGGAATCGCTGGACCTCATCAGTGCAGGCAACCTCACCATCGACGAGGGTCGGGACCGCAGCCTCGACGAATACCAGCATCAGGAAAGCGGCTGGTTCAAGGGAGGCGCCATCTTCAGCGCCGAGGAAAGCCTCGAAGGACGGACCACCGATACCGCTGCTGCCGCACAGCTGCTGGCCGGCAACCTGCGCATTGAAGCCCGGGATAGGGTCACCCTGCAAGGCGTCGACGCCCAGGTGGAACGGAACCTGACCGTCAGCGGCAGCGACATCGACATCCGCCAGGCCACCGACATCGTACAGGAATACGACAGCCACAAAAGCCTCAGCATCGGCCTGGGCGACATCGCCGACATGCTTGCCAGGCCCGACCGGCTGGTCCGCAACGAAAACGGCAAACTCAGCCTCACCATCGCCCGCGGCAGTTATCAGGATGCCGACCATCACGTCACCGAAACCACTGCGGCAGGCAGCCAGCTCCAGGCCGGTGGCAACATACAGCTCACCGCCCGCGGGGGGCAATCAGGTGCGGGTGACATCACCGTTCAGGGCAGTAGGCTCCAGGCCGGTGGCGAGGCTCTCTTTCAGGCCGAAGGCCGGGTAGAACTGCTCGACGCCATCGAAACCCGCACCGAAACCACCCGCAATGCCGAGGGCGAAGCCACCATCGACATCACCCTCAAGAATGAATACCAGCAGATCAACCCGGCTCAAAAGGCCGTGTCCGAAGCCGAACGCGACCTGCGCCACGCCCGCCAGGCACTGGACGACTACCACGATGACCTCGCCCGCCAGCGCGAGCAGCTCGAACGGATGCGTCAGGCCCTGGCCGCGGGCCAGCCCGGCCTGGAAGCCGCCGATGTCGAGGAATACGCCCGCCTGGTGGAACAGCTGGCCGCCGATGAAGACTACTACAAGGCCAATATCGCCCTGGCCACCAGCACCCTCGTCAGCCGCAGCGACGCGCTGGTCGCGCAACTCGCCAAGGCCGCCTCCAGCAGCGGCACCTACGGCTTCAATCTGGGCGTCGAACTCAATGTCGACCTGCAACGCAACAGCCAATACAGCCACAGCGAAACCAGCCGGGGCAGCCGCATCCAGGCCGCCAGCATCCGCATCGAAAGCGGCGGGGATACCCGCATCGTGGGCAGCGACCTCGTCGCCGAAAGCGGCATCGGCATCAAAGCCAAAAACCTCGACATCCAGGCCGGACGCAACCGCAACAGCGGCAACGAACGGGGCGGCAGTGAGCACCTCAGCATCGCTTACGACCTCTACGGCGGCAGCAGTGGCAAAGACTTCGCCAGCGCCGCGGCCGGAAGCGCCAGTGCCAGCCTCGATCAGAGCAGCAACCAACGGCACTACGACA
>Ga0256839_1005859_pt1 | contig 11112 bp, 5 predicted proteins | sample 354166metaG_FD_185968 | JGI IMG/M metagenome (GOLD analysis project Ga0256839, IMG submission 185968) | Hydrothermal vent microbial communities from Mid Atlantic Ridge, Atlantic Ocean - 354-166 | ecosystem: Environmental > Aquatic > Marine > Hydrothermal vents | place: Atlantic Ocean: Mid... | reverse complement strand
GGTCAGGGTGGGCAGTGGTATGTCGTTGGTTATCAGCGCAACAACGATATCTTTGATCAGTCTTTCATCTCTTCCGATTCAACCAAGATGCAAGCCCTTAAGCGGGGCCGCGCGCTCATGCAGACGCAGAATGAGCAGCGCATCTTTGTAGATCCCATAATTGGTGTTCAGGCCGGCGATGCTGCGTATTTCTTGCACGCAAGCCCTGCCCGCAAAATAATCAGTCATAACTTTGAGTCCGAGCATGCGTTTACTGAAGCCGGAAACAGGCTCACTCAAGTTGTGAAGAGAGACCTGATTGAGAATGCCAACCGAAACATATTAAACTCTACTAGAGACGCACAGAGCTATGATGATTCGCTGTTCACCATTGGTTTGGATCCAACCATCAAAACGACTCGCACATCTAAAGGGGATGAAGTTAGGAATCCGGCTCTTGTAGAAAGCAGAGAGTTAGTGACGGAGTTCGGCGTAAGCTATGCTTTCAAAACTGATTTTGAGGAGTCGGGAGCATACATTGAGGGAAACACGGTTAATGCAGACCCACCGGTTGATAAGACCAATATGCGATCAAATCTATTGAGCCTATCGCTCGAACATCCAAATCATCTGATCGAAACAATTAAAGGAACCGTTGTTGACTCTGCTGGAAATATAGTTGACCTCAACAGGGTAGCCATTCCAATTGGTCGTTCCGAAGGCTTATCCTTAGTTCGTAATCCAAAGAAGTCAGAGGCCTTTGATAAGATTCGCACAGCTGTTAGAAAGTCAATAGCATATCACTTTGAGATTAACTCCAGAAAGGGTGGTCCAGCCACTACGCCACCTGACAACCCGCCAGATGTCAATGACACCAGTGACTATGCTCGTAAGCGTAGCCGCTTCTCCATCGATATCGATAAGGAGGGCCAATTCAAAATCAACGTACCTGCTTCTTCGGAAGTCGGAAACGTTCCGCTGCTTACGCGATATGAAACGTACTCCAACCTTCTGTCTCGTGAAGATGACAACATCGATCCAAACTCCTTTGTAAAGAACGAAGAGAGGCAGGATATCTTCCTAGAGAGTTACGCCGGCTCTCCAGCGATCACCCTAACTCCTGGCGGTGAAAAAGCCGAGTATGGCCAGGCGATTGACAGGATTTCGGGAGCGCCGATTCAGCTAGGAACTGCGTTCCATAACATAGCTCAGGCGGTTCAAGAATTTCAGGAGTCTGCTGGTTGGGTAGAGGCCGGCTCGGAGCTATGTCCATTCGACAGTAACCACCCATTGAACACAAGTAATGTACAGTTACCACAAATTATAACTGATGAGTTAGTTGTTACTGGACCAGATGCTAACGCTGGAGGCCGAAGTGGCACAATAAGTTTAGATGGCTTTGTTTCTCTAAATATTGGTGCAAATACTGTAGATAGGCAATCAATATGGATTGATACTGCTGGCTCTGTTATTTCGAGAATTGGGCGAGATAAGCAAGGAGTAAGTTATGCCTCATCTCTAGATGGTGATGTGCTAATTCAAATTGGTGGTCCGGGAATCGGAAATACGTTCGACACTAGATTTGCAGAGGAAAATGACGCATATAGGAACGGAAAGCTTGATATTCGAGTTTTGGCTAACGGACAGCTAATGGTTTTCAGAATGGATGAAACCGGCGTTCACGTTATATCACCAGGAAGAATGACGTTTTGGTCTCAACAGGATATGATCTTCAAGAGCAACGGAAGCTTCAAAGTTGAGGCAGAGAACATTGTCATGTATGCAGAGACTGCCAAGCGATCAATTGTTAGGAGACCAAACTCTATAGGATAATGAATGCCCTGTCAAGTAAGTGACGTATCAATGGATGTGTCGGCCGGTCCGGGAATAGGTATTCCCGGGTTCGGTCCGCCATTCTCGCCAATTCAGATTCCATTGCCGGATCTGGATTTGCCTACCGATCTGCTTGAAGACATTCTAGCATTGATGCAGCAGCTGGGAGCGCTGTTCCCATCCAGTTTGTTCAAGCCAAATCTGGATTCGATGATGAAGAACGTACTTGACTTCATCTCAAGTATCCTTGATCAGATTGCGCCATTCCTGTCGTTCTACAACTTCATCATGGCTGCATTGCGCCTCATTGTGTGTATCATTGAGGTGTTGTGTGCAATACCAAATCCGTTTGCTGTCGCCGAGAAGTTGCGAGTTCTGTTTGCAGAGTGCCTGCCACCATTCCTGAATTTGTTTCCATGGCTCGCCTTGATAGCTATGATTCTGGCATTGCTTCTGTTAATTCTGGCTCTGATTGAATACATCATTCGAACAATCATCGCGATCATCGAGCAGATCATTAGAAACATCATCTTGTTCTCGCAAGGTCTAACGTTGCAGGATGCAGAGTCTACGTTGGCTGCCGCCCAGAAGATTGCCTCGTTGCTGTGTTTAGTTGAGAGCATTTTGGCAATACTGATTGCTATTGCAGCTATTATTGCCGTCATTCAGGCCTTGGCAGCGCTCGCTGGATTTGGCATCTGCGATGACAATGATGAAACTGGCTGTTGCCCGCCAGACATTTGTCCACCGTTCTTGAAGGAGAACACAGAGATTGCAGTTACCAGCGGTACCATGGTTTACCACAGAAGGGTTGGGGCAGATTTGTCAGCTGCCGGCTTACCGTCAACACTACTAGATCTTCTTGGGGCAGCTGTAGACCTTCGTAATGAGAGGTGGCAGGTATACGAAAATACTGCTGACCCAGATTGGCCAATCTCCCTCATAATTACCCCGACACTTCCAATCTTCTTTGGAAGTCAGATATTCTATCCAGATCAAAGCTTTGCGGCAGATACCCCGCCAATGCGGGCGCCATACACAGTTGACCTTACAATGAACGTAAATCCGGCCCTGTTTGGCCGACCATCGCTTGGGGCCGCTAGAACATTCATCATCAAGGATTGCATTGTTGTTCGCAAACCTCTATTTGGAGTGCGTCAGTGGAACAATGTGTACATTCCTGGTCTCGGTGGAGGTACTGGTACGTTCGAACTTGAAGGTGGTAAGGTCTATGAGGATGATGGTGAAACTCCTGTAGGCGAGGCGGGTTCAGAGCCAGGCACGCTTGCGCGAGCATACGGTAGGCTGTCAGTGACACTGCCAGAGAATGTTTCCGAAGTCACGTCAGTTATTCGAGACTCGGATGGTCAAGATTTGTGGAACACGGATATTGCAGACGGGTTTGTTGTCGAAAACATTGTAGCATTGCCAACTGATGCGAATGATGCTGATAACTTGGGTGACGTTGGTCAGGCGGTAACCGTTAATTTCGAGAACCAACTAACTCTAAACAACTTCATTCATGAAGATGACTTGATTTCTGATGATCTTCCTATTGTTGATGACGGATACGTGTTCGAAGATATTGAGTTTACTTGGTACCCACAACACTCTGCATTGGCTGGATACAATCTAATAACAGTTGGTTGTTTTCCTGGCTTGAGTGTTGAAAAGGCAGTGCAGAATGCTGCCATCTACGCGGAAGGAATTGAGGCGGTTCTAGACCGTGTGCCCAACTTAGCCGGATTGGCTGATGCGTTTGATGGAGCGTTAGAGTGCGCCCAAACATCAATTAACAAGTTCAGGGGTGGAATCAACCTAACGACCGCCGAGACGTTCAGAAATGAGGTTCTCGGATGTATGAATGATCTGAATGACACAGTTGTTGAAACATTCTGTCAGGCATTTGCGGATGGTATTTCTACGCTTAAGAGCGAGTTTGAGCTAGATGTTGATGTACAGTTCGTGACACGCCCGATCAATGTAACAGTGACCCTAAAAGATGGTGGAGGCACCAATATTGGTAACGGCATTCCACAAGAGTGTCTTGATGACTTGCTTGGGGATGGATATCAGCCAAGTAACTTGGTACCAACAGTTACTTTTGGCAACATTACTGCCTTTGAGTATGACGAAGAGAATGCTCAGTTTACTGCACAGATCACTAGCGATTCACCGGGTCAGGGAGTAATCACTGTAGCATACAACAACCAGACGTTCAATGAGTTGATTCCTGGCGTTGATTTGGATAATCCATCGTCCATATCAGAACGCTCATTGTCGTATCAGTTCATTGCTGACGCACCTGATATTACTGGTGATGAGCAGCGTCGTGGCCGCGAGGATGTGGCGGGAGATGGTACTGAATAATGGCTCTTCCTAAGCGAAAATTCGAGACCGGCACAGATGATATGCAGACTATCGATTGTGATGTTGATAGCTTGCGCAAGAAGTTCATTGCGCCTATCGATAACATTCGCAGCTATTCAAAGCCCGGCCCGGTGTTTTCTGGCAAGGCCAATGAGCCATTTGAAGGCATGGAGACAAGCTCAAGCCCTGTTGAAAGCCGAGCCCACGCTTTTCTTCGATTCATTGGGTTTCCTGTAGCCACAGAGAACGGGTTCTACAATCCGGGCTTCAACCCGCAGGGCACAGGGTTCCTTGGAACGTTAGATGGTATTGCGAAGAAGCAGGAGAAAATCAACAAGGATTTCAGCCAGGCTCCTTTCATTAGCTCTGTAGTTGATAGGGAGCAGGACTCATTAGACAATACCGCGATCTTTCGCAGGCAAGACCTTAACTCATCGTTGTATGCCATTTTGTTAACAACTACGTCTGGACTTAGGCCATTCCAAAATCTCAAGGAAGGGGCGGGTCCATTTGAGGTAGACGAGCAGACATTTACTGTCAAATTCAGGGAGTTCATTGCCAATGACTTCTTTAGCGATAACCCAAATCTAGACGCTGCTGAGACTGCGACATTGATTAAGCTGTTGGGCACCAAATATTCCGACAGCCGACATATTCTCAAACCATTCGTAGTAGATCCGCGTATCGATCTAACAGTCATGCCAGATACGAGCAGAGTAGCTGTGCCATTCTTGCCTGATTCAGATAGCCTAATGTTGGACAAGAACAAGAGCGTTAAGAGGCCAGGTATTGAGCTTATTATTCGTGAGCGCTTGCGTAGTTCCTCTACAGAGGATGACAACTATTACAAAACGATCCAGAAGTTGGCCAACGATGAAATTGGCCCAAGCGATCTGGTTATTACCGAAGGTGGTGCAACCATTAGCACCAGAGATTTGCGAAGTGCTGCTGAGGCAGTCTTGGACGACAACGAAATCACAAGCGGCAGCATCTTGGAGCTTCAGGGAATTACAACCGTTCAGGTAAAATACATCACCGACCTAGTCAAGACTCTGAAGTGTCTGGTAGGTGTTTTGCGTGACTCATTAGAAACTGTCTCGCAGGTTCAGGAGCTTATCAACTGGGTTCCCATACCTAGCTTAGGCGGGCCAGAACTCGGGAACAATGGCGCTAAGTTGGCTACAACCGGAACGTCCAATACTCTGACTTCCATTGATAGAAGAATCAACAGTCTGAAACTACAAAGATTTGCGGCCCAGCGTAAAATCACAGAAGAGGTTGACCTCGGTGATTTTTCCTCACCATTTCAAGAAACTAGTAATACGACAGACATAACTAAGTTTGATGAGGAGATAAACGAACTTGTTGGAAAGCGAAACAAGATCGCGGATATCGGATTTAGGGCGATGGGCAGAATTGAGACAATTGTTGGCGAAGCTAGTGGGCTTGGCCTAATAGACATATTATCAGTGTACATAGCTCTATGGGCTATGAAAGAAGAGTCTTTAATCAACCTTCTAGATGAGCAATCGTTCAAAAGACTTGAAGGTTTCTTCCCAGATCTGTTGAGCGGAGCGGCGGCCGATAGAGCTACATCAGATACTAACGTGCAGACGCAAATCACTCAGTCTCTTCAGGATTTTGAGGATAAACTTAGGAATGTATTGAACTTTGTTGATAGGGAATTCGCGCGCCAGGGGCTAGCACCAGGCGAGGAGGAGGGAGGACTGATCTCGCCAGACAGCTAATAAAAGGCTATACAATTAGCTTACTTACTTAACCATGTCATTTGACCTAAGAATAAGAAATGGCGATATCGCCATAGGATCTGATGGCGATCTTGAAAAGGTTGAAGGAACAGAAAAGTTAGTTCAGGAAATTCTCAAGATTCTCATCACCAGATTGGGTAGCAATGTATTCTACCCATGGTACGGGTCACTTGTATCCCAATCATTGGTTGGACAAGCTTTAGATTTCGAATTTGTCAATAGTTATGCATCTCAACAGGTGCAGAACGCATTAGAGTCATTGATGCGTATGCAGCAGCGTCAGGCTCTAGAACAACGCGTTACTCCATTCGAGCAATTAGCTGCCATTCGTAGGGTCGTTGTCACCAGAAATAGGGTTGATCCGCGATATTTTTCTGTGCAGGTTGAAGTAGCCACGAGGGCACTTTCTGTCACCTCTGTTACCTTCGATATCCACCTGACCCCAACCCTTTAATTAGCAATTTTCCAGCATTAGAATGTATTGATATATTCCTTGCTGGAAGATGTATAGGTAAATCATATGAAACTTAAGATAGAACATCTCCGTCAACCGGACACGCCTGATGGTCAAGCAGTCTTAAATACACAAACCAAGGTGTATGATCAGGAATCTGGCCGTGTCATTGGTGGCATTCAGAAGATAGACATCACCTTCAATGCCCAAGACTTCTACCCAAGAGCAACTATGTCAGTAATCAACTTCGAAACAGAGATGCATGACATTGAAGTAGAAAAGATTGAGCTAGTAGGATACGGTCCAAAATTCTTGAAGATTGATGAGATGACTCATGATGACATGGTCGAGGCTTTGAGATTTGAGGGCGTGGAGCGCTGGAAGCAAAACCAGGCCCTTAAGAACCTCAGAAAGGAGCTGGAGGACTTGAAAAAGGTGATAAATGGCTAACATACGTACGCCAAACGAAATAATCATTAGCATACTGGAGTTCCTTAGAAAGGCTCAGCCCTTGCTTGACACCAAGCCAGGTACTGTGGCCCGTGATCTTGCCGTTGATTCCATTGCTACACAGATTGGAAGGCTGTACGAAGAGCTGGCCGGTATTTCTAACCTTCAGTCACTACGATTGTCTTCAGGCTCCGATCTTGATAGGGTTGCCCAGAACTTTGGAGCAGTTAGGCAGCGTGGGTCGAGATCGTCTGGCCCTGTGCTTCTCACTTTTTCGTCCCTTGATGCAGACATCGCCCTAAACCAGGGTGATAGGGTCATTGCCAACAATGGTGTGTCTTTTCAGCTGCAGAACAGCCAAACCATTAGTCCGGTTTTTGAAACGGCCTATCGTGCTACTGCATCGAAGTTTCGTTCTGATCTCGATTTTGTAGGCATTACTGATAGTTTTGCTGTGGAGGTTCTAGTCGAAGCAACTACTACAGGTATTGGCGGAAACGTTTCTAAGTATGCCGTCACCAAGACCAATATACCAAACATCAACAATGTGACTAATGTTTACCCATTCTCTGGAGGTCGCGAAACCGAGGATGATTCAACCTTCCGAAACAGAATATTCTCCATTTTCAGCGGCGCAAACACAGGTACCGCACTGGGATATCAGAATGCCGCCTTGGCAGATGCATCAGTTTTAGATGTCATTGTCGTTGAGCCAGGCAATTCACTAATGACACGAGATGGCACTCAGGTAGTTATCGCTGAGGACGGAACCAGAACCATTATTGCCGATGGTACGGGCGGGAAAGTCGATATTTACATTCTTGGCACACGATTACAAGAGGTAGTTGATAGCTACATTTTCCGTGACCTGTCAAACACTGGCGATGTAACCAACTCAGACAACAACTTTGTTCTTGGACAAATCTCAGGCGATGAGAACAAGACTGTTGCTAGACGTAGGCTTGAAAATCTAGAAGCTGAAATTCTTCCAAACCAGCCGGTCAACAATATCATTCAGATTACTGGTTCAAGAAGCGGCTCCAACTTCCTTCAAAAACAGGTTGATAGCTTTGGCAGAGTAACGGGCAACTACGAGATTGTCAAGGATACAGGCGCTTATGCAGGGTCTCCGTTTGGTTTTGACGCTCTGAGCTGGATTTCTGATCGCATTGCTGATTATCAGGAAAGTAAGACCAAGCAGGATTTCAACAGCCAGGATCCGCTGGCTTTTACCGATGTTACTGAAATTTCCGGGGCAACCCAGAATATCTCAGTAACCAACGAGAACAGTACTATTGACCCAGCTGACCGCAGCTCCATTCAGCTCGCTCATTTTCCAGTTACCAACGTTACAAGGGTTTTCAATGTAACAACCGGTGAGCGTTACGTTATTACTAACCAGAATCCAGACGGAACCGGAGCCAACAATGAAACTGGTCGAATCGTAATAAGTGGCCAGACGCTACCGGCCATCAGCGACACGTTGCAGGTTGACTATACCTGGGTATTCAGCTTTGACCCATACTGGGATTTTGACAACAAAACTGGGGCCACTAATCCGCGTGATGTTGGGGACAGTCTTGACTGGGGTTTTTCTAACGCTGTGCGCAGAGAAAGAGCTACACTGACCGCTGCTGGCTCTTTGCTACATGTTACAGTAACTCATGAGATTAGCTCAGTCGTTAGCGTGAATACATTCACCGAGGAATCTGGGAATCTGGTTTTGTCCTCTGGGCGAGTAGCTTTCATTGCCGCAAACGATGTTACAAGCGTTGTTAGCGTTGTTCGTGATTCTGATGGAACAGAGCTGTGGAATACTAGCGATGCTGACGGATCTTTTAGTGGTCAGACTATCTTTCTTCCGACCGACACGCTTGGAGCATTTGGCGAAGCAGTTACTGTTGTCTACAACGCAATAGATGTGTTCAACACCGATACGCAGGGCAGCTTCAATGACAATGTGATCACAATCTTTCCGGGCGCCCCAGCAACTGCCGGAACTATTGTTGAAGTTAGCTATATATCGAATATTAGCACGTTGCTTCCGAGCACCACGCTTGCCGAGCTACCGGCTATCCGAAATGGTAATGGGTTCGACACAAACACTAGCACGGCCATCGGAACTCAACCAACGACCCATGTGTATGACGGAACGGGCGTGACAATTCTGTCAAACTTGCGTCAGGCCCCGTCTGTCATTGGCCTGAACATCACGGGGTCAATTTCACCCGGCGTTCTTACGGTAACTGGTACAACAATCACAGGCGTCTTTGACGCCGTGTTTACTGCCACTCAGAACGGCCTTGAGCAAGATTTTTCTTCAGCCGTTAAGGCTGCGCTTGGCCTAAGCTCAAACCAAAGTATTCCGTCCAGCATACGCATTGGAAGGATCTCTAAAATGGAACGCGTTTCTACGAGTGGAGTTGAAGTTCTTGAGGTTCTAGATACCTATGATTTGCGCGGATACAAACTGCTGGATAACAACTTCATCAAGGAAGAGTCAGTTCAAGATATGTCCCTTACGGCTACTCAGTTTGAGCTTCCGGCAACCCCAGACAATGTTACCAACCAACCATCTGTAGGAGATTCTCTTAGAGCAACGTTTTACATCGTAGACTACGATGATAGCGAGAACGTGTCATTCAGCCGTTCTGGACTGCTGTACACAAACAAGGTTTTCGCCTTCGTTGATTCAGTGTCCATATCTAGCGGGTTCTTGTCAACGGTTTCGGCATCCGCAACATTGTCGTTGAGCAATCTCAATCAGCCGGGCGCTAGAACTAGATATCGCGCCATCTATGACTATACAGCTCCGAAGGTCAATGAGCGCATAACCATCAGGTACAACTACGACCAGCTTGTCACTGATGTAACTTTTGCTGTAGAGAACACAAGACCAATCAGCGCAGATGTACTGGTCAAGGCGGCTACAGCAATTCCGGTTGATGTAACAATGAATGTGGTTGTTACTGATGCGTTTACCAACAACATAGAAACAGTCAGGCAGAATGTACAAGATGCAGTTACTGCCGCATTAAACACACAAACACTAGGAAGCATAATTGACTCTTCAGATCTGGTTAACGTAGCTTACTCAGTAGATGGCGTCGATAGAGTTAGGGTGTTGTTTTTCAACGAATCGGATCAAGTAGGATCTGTTCTAAGCATAACAGCACTAGATAATGAGTACATTGTGGCAAGTACAGTTACCATTAACATCGAATCACGATAATGGCGAATCTTAGATTTGTATCCATCAAGGCGGTAGATAGTGTTACTATCCGTGCTCGGTTTACTAACACACTAAATCCGCTACTCAATACGGGCAACGTTACTGTTGTTTCCAACGTCCCAGGCGTGCCTGATGCACAGGTGCGCTCTGTTGATGTAAGTGGCGATTTCTTTGAAGTCACCACACTACCAATGACGCCTTACGCATCATACATCGTTACTTTCCAGTCAACTGATGAGGTGATATTCAGCTCTTTGAACGGTGAGGACATTCTTTTTGAAGATGGGATCACGAATGCTCCAATCATTCTTGGTCCAGAAGAACCTTCGAACGATATACGCGATGTCCTAATCAACTATCAAAAGGACAGTACTTACAGCCTTTTAACTGGCAGTATCGCAAGAGATATCATAAATTTGCAATCGACGCTTCTTTCTCGTGCCAAGCATGATATCGGGCAGACCAAGAATGATAATTATCTCAGCAGGTTGATTGTCGATGAACTCAAAGAAAGAGGCAAGGGGCCATATGACAGACTCAATGAAGAAGGCGCTTATGAAGTAGTCCGTGTTGGACTCAAGGAAACAGGAGCAACTGCATCTGGCACAATAAACCTCACATCTTTTCCATCTAGTCCAATTACGCTTCAAGTTGCAGTAAGTTCAGAAGAGCTTGAGGCCGGCTCGGGAACAGGAACTTTCAATGGCCTAACCTTAACGCTATCCAGAACGCCAGTCACCAAGCTGAATTCGGTTACGGTTGAATATGCAGCTGGCGGAATGGACACATATGCCATTGAACAATATGGCTACCAGATTCAGAATCCAAGGTATGATCAGAGCTTTGCTTCAACGCTATTGACCCTTGAGGAAAACCAGGTACGCCTAAGCTTTGAGGCCGTCAAAGATGGGTTTGTTCCGCCAGCCGCAGGAGATGTTGTTACAGTCAGCTACGACTATAAGGATTTGGGCCGAATTATTGACGAGGGGTCAGTATCTGTAAGCCAGGTGCTTGATGCTGTTCGT
>Ga0256839_1005858_pt1 | contig 11112 bp, 7 predicted proteins | sample 354166metaG_FD_185968 | JGI IMG/M metagenome (GOLD analysis project Ga0256839, IMG submission 185968) | Hydrothermal vent microbial communities from Mid Atlantic Ridge, Atlantic Ocean - 354-166 | ecosystem: Environmental > Aquatic > Marine > Hydrothermal vents | place: Atlantic Ocean: Mid... | reverse complement strand
CCGCTGGCCGACCTGCAGGCGGGCCGCCTGTTCGATCGGGATCTGCGCCCGCACCTGAAGCGGCTGGTCGGCGGCCGCCAGCACCAGCACCGGATCCCCCGCCTGCACATACTCGCCGGGCAGCGCCGGCCACTCCAGGATCACGCATTCGCACGGGCTCTGGAGCACCGCCTCGCCGCCCTCGAGCCCCACCACCCGCGCGAGCGGGTCGCCGGGCTCGTAGATCACCTTGCGGGGCATCGCCTCGATGCGGCCGGAGAGCGGGCTTTGCAGCGCCAGGATCGGCGTCCAGATGACCGCATCGTCGCTGCGCACGACGACGTAGCGCTCCCAGATGCCGAGGGCGACCACCGCCACCAGCGCGAGGGCGGAGGCGGTCATGGCGGTGTAGCCGAGCCAGCGCCGGATCCGGCGCCCGAAGCTGCGCTCCTCCGCCTCGAGCTGGCGCGCGAGCGCCCGCACCTGGCTTTCCGGGCCTTTCTCGCTCTGCATGAAGGCGAGCACGTCGCCGGCGGTGACGATCTCTCCGGCCAGATAGGAGTCGACGATGTAGCGAAACAGGTCGATCTGGCTGCGGGTGAGGGCCAGGAAGCGGCATCCGAACCGCGTCCGATCCTCGGTGACATAGACCAGCTGGCAGTCCGCGCGCAGCGAGATCTCGAAATCCTCGAAGGGGAAGACGAGGCGCACCGGAAAGCGTTCGCCGGGCTCGCGCGAACTGATCTGCCCGAGCACCCCGAAGCCGCCGATCGACCAGTCGTCGGTGACGAAGCGGGTGCCGTCGATCTCCACCGTGATGGGGATGCGCAGCCGGACGTGCTGGCGGTGGATCTCGGCTTCGTGGACGATCTGAGGAGCGTTCGCAGCCATGGGCGATTCCTCACGGCGCCACCGACCACAACGGCGGCAGCAACAAGAGTTCGGTCAAGAAGCCCACCATCACCACCAGCGCCGCCAGCGCCAACGCATGCGCCACGGCCGAGGACCAGCGCAGCCACCGCTCGGCAGGGGCGAGCGCGATGTTCTGGCGCGTCCAGCGCTGCCGGTCGAGGCGAAACAGCACATAGGTCTTGAGAAAGGATCCGTAAACCTGGTTGTAGTAGAGCAGCAACGGAAAGAGCCCGTGGATGCGCCGACGTATGCCATAGAGGCCGAGGCTCAACAGCAGCCGGGTGATCAACACCCAGATGGCGTAGACGTGCAGATACACCGGTGAGACCGCCAGCCCGAGCAGGAGGGCCGCGGTGGGGCCGATGAGCGGCGTCCACATGGCGACCCGCTGGTCGACCAGAGTCCACCAGACGAAGGTCCCGACCCGCCGGGGCCCGAGCGCCAGCGCCTTGCGTCCGCCGCGCAGCATGTTGCCGAACCAGCGCAGCATCAGCTGGGTGGAGGAGCGCAGGAAGGACCGCGCGGGGGGATCCTCGAGCGTCCACACCCGCACGTCCGGCACATAGAGCATCGCAAACCCGCGCTCGAGCAGCCAGAACCAGGTGGACTTGTCCTCTCCGGTGAGCAGTGGAACCCGGCCGAGCCGCCAATGCTCGAGCCGGTCCTGCTCGATGATGCGGATGAAATCGGGATCGGTGGCGATGGAGGCGCGGAAGATCGACATGCGGCCGGTCATGGTGAGCAGCCGGCGGGAGAGGGCCAGCGAACACATGGTCAGATGCCGTTGGGCGAAGCGCAGCCTTTGCCAGATCTCGAACAGGCTGCCCCGGCGTACCACCACCTCCTCGTCCGTGGTCAGCCCGCCCAGCTCCGGAAACAGGTCGAAGAAGGGAAGACAACGCTCGAGCGTGCCGGGCGCGAACAGCGCATCGCCGTCCATCACCACCACCGCGTCGGTGGGCTTGGGCCGATGACGCACCACCGCGCGCAGGGCGCTGGCAAGCGCCCGCCGCTTGCCGCGGCCGGAGAGCCGAAGCAGCACCAGACGCACCCGCTGCGGCAGCTCCAGGCGCCGGAACAGGGTCTTGACGAACCGTTCGTCGGCGCTCTCGACCAGCGATGCCACCACCACCACCTCCCCGCCGTAACGTTCCGCCTCCTGGAACACGCTGCGATAGCAGGCGAGGGTGGTATCGCTGGGGATGCGGTAGCTGGTGACCACCACGAACACGCGGGGCCTCGCGCGCGCCCGCAGCTCTTCGTCCCCCTCGGATCCCGCGGTGCGATAGCGCCAGAGCAGACCGGCCTTGCGTCGCCAGCGGGGAAACAGCCGCTTGCGGTACAGCTGCGCCCGCACCAGATGCACCCCCCACCAGCTGTAGCGCCAGAGGCCGATCAGGCCGATGATGATGAGGAACTCCCGGGTTCCGGGCTCCCAGATGGTGGGTGGCGCCGTCACCAACAGGGCGGCCAGCGCCAGCAGGTAGAGGCTCCAGACCATGCCGATTCCGCACGCCGCCTCAAAACATCCGCCGATCCCTCGGTGGCGGATCGATCCCGCCCTCCGCCCGGTGCTGCGCCGCGCTCCGGATCGGGCGGAAGGGTCGAGCGCTAGAGCCCATCGCCCGTTCGACCGGCGTGCTTCTCCCGCCGCAGGACCGACTCCCCGGCCACCGCTCCATCACGGGTCCCACCGCCGCTCTCCTCGCCGAACGCGGCGACGAGACGCCTCGCCACGAACGCTCGCGCCTCCGCGCCGTTCTCCCGCGTCTCGGGGAACAACACATCCAGCGCCGCCTCCGACGCCGGGAGCAGCCGGTGGTAGAGCGACCGCAGCACCTCATAGGCTCGATAGCCCGGCCAGCCTCGGGGGAGAAGAGGCCGCGGCAGCAACGGATCCCGGAGCACCAGCCGGCGGTACTCGTGTACGGCGAGGATGCGCGCAACCAGCGCATCCCGGGCGGTCGGGGCGTCCAAGGTGGACGCCAGGCGCCCGAAGCGGGCGGCGTAGCGCAGATAGTCGGCGGCCAGCGCATCCAGGCGCCAGGCGCGGGCACCCAGGGCGGCCAGGGCTTGCGGTCCGGCACGGGCGTGGGAATCGCGCAGCACGAGGACTTCGGGCCAGGCGCCGTGGGCGCCGAGCACCGCATCCAGGGCCTCCTGGTCGGGTGAGGGGTGGATGAGGACGTGGGCTGTGATCCGTCCGAAACCCAGCCAGCCGAGCTCGCGGACAAGCTCCTGGGGCGGCGGTGCGGGCCAAATGAGCAGGTGCCAGGTCAAGGGACGCGGCCAGCCCGGCGGACGATAGATGCGCCGTGAGGCCCGCTCCACCCAGCGCCGCCCCTCTTGGGAGAGGGCGTAGGTGCTCAGCCGTCCCTGTCGTTCGCGCCGGAACCAGCCCTCGGCCGCGAGGCGGGTGAGGGCGGTGCGCGCCCGTCCCGCTCCGATGCCGAAGAGGGCGCAGGTCTTGAGCAGGTGCTGCAGCCGCACCCGGCCGCCGCGCGGGACGAGCGCGTCGCCGAAGAGGGTCACGAGCAGCGATCCCGCCCGGGGCGGGCGCTCTCGCAGCAGCTCGGCGAGGGCGGCCGTCCCCGATCCGGGTGCGGCCCCGAGGCTCCCCGCCGTCCGGTCCCCTGGAGCAGGCTTTTTTTGCGTCATCGCGACCTTAGATTGCCAGGAGGACGGCCATGGCAAGGGAGCGCCGCGGGGCTCATGGCGCAGCGATCGTCGATCCCGAAGCGTATGCTGCGCATCCTGCTGCCGATCGCTCTCCTGCTTGCGGGCGGCCTCGGTGCGTGGGGGCTCGTCTTGCTGCGGCCGCGGGTGGAGGCGGCGCCGCCTGCGGAGCGGGTGTGGACGGTGGAGGTGGTGCGCGTCCAACCCGGCGACATCCGCCCCACCCTGCGCCGCTTCGGCCGGCTGGTGGCGGCGCGGGAGCTGGAGCTGAAGGCGGCGGTCGGCGGCCGGGTGCTGTGGGTCGCGCCGAGCTTTGTCGAGGGCGGCCGGGTGGAGGCGGGGGAGCTGCTCGTGCGCCTCGATCCGCTCGCCTACAGGCTGCGCCTGGACCAGCTGGCGGCGGAACGCGAGCAGGCGGCGATCGCGCTGCGCGAGCTGGAGGCGGAGCTGCGCTCGGAGCGCCGGCTGCTCGCGCTGGTGGAGGAGCGGGTGGCGCTGGCCGAGCGGGAGGTGGAGCGGCAGGAGCGTCTCGTCGGCCGCGGGGTGGCGCCGCCCAAGAGCGTGGACGCCGCCCGCCGCGAGCTCATCGCCCAGCGCACCGCGCGCGAGCAGAGCCTGAGGCGCATCGAGCTTTTGGAGCTGCGCCTCGAGCGCCAACGGGCGGTGATCGCCCGCCTCGATGCGGAGATCCGGAAGGCGGAGCGGGATCTCGCCGACACCGAGCTGCGCGCGCCCTTCGCCGGAATCGTGCTGGAGGCGCGCATCGCGGAGGGCCGCGAGCTGCGCCCGGGCGAGCCCGTCGGCCGGCTTGCGGCGAAGGACCGGCTCGAGATCGCCTTCTCGGTGAGCGACGCGGAATTCGGCCGGCTGTGGCGCGAGGGGCTGATCGGCCGCGAGTTGGTCGCGGTCTGGCGCACGGGCGAGAGCCGCTTTCGGCTGCGCGCGCGGGTGGCGCGGCTGCAGGGCCGCATCCGGGCGGAGAGCGCCGGCGTGGGGCTGTTCGCCCGCATTGAGGCGGACCTCGCGGACGTGCCGATCCGCCCCGGCGCCTTTCTCGAGCTCGAGCTGCCCGACGTGCTCTACCGAGAAGCGGTGCGGCTTCCGGCAAGCGCCCTCTTCGAGGGCGATACGGTGTTCGTGGTCGACGCCGAGGGCCGGTTGCAAGCGCGCAAGGTCCGCCTGCTCGCCCGCGATGGCGGCGATGTCATCCTGCGCGGCGAGCTCAGGGCGGGCGAGCGGGTGGTGGTCACGCGGCTTGCGGAAATCGGCCCCGGGCTGCGGGTGACCGCGCTCGAGCGCGGAGGTTGAGGTGAGCCCGCGCCCGCCCCCTGCCCGCAGACCGGGCCTGATCGGCCTGTTCGCGCGCCACCCCACCGCCGGCAACCTGTTGATGATCCTGATGCTGCTCGCCGGGGCGGTGGGCCTCGCCAACCTCAACCGGCAGTTCTTCCCGGATTTCGCCATCGACATCGTGGTGGTCACGGTCCCCTGGCCGGGTGCCGCCGCCGAGGATGTGGAGGCCAACATCGTTCGCGCCATCGAGCCCGAGGTGCGGTTTTTGGATGGCGTCGATCGGGTGATCGGGGTGGCCGCGGAAGGGCTCGGCACGGTGGTGATCGAATACGAGCAGGGCGCCGACATGCAGAAGGCGCTCGCCGAGGTGGAACAGGCGATCGCCCGCATCACCACCTTCCCCGCCGAGGCGGAGGAGCCGCGGGTCCAGCGCGCCGCCCGCTATGACCGCATCGCACGCCTGGTGCTCTCCGGCCCGGTGCCGGAGCAGACCCTCAAGGAATACGCCAAGCGCATCCGCGACCGGCTGCTCGCGGCCGGCATCGACCGGGTGCGGCTGTTCGGGGTGCGCGACGAGCGCCTCTATGTGGAGCTCGAACCGGAACGGCTTCTGCAGCTGGAGACTCGCCTCGGCGAGCTCGCCGAGCGCATCCGTGCGCGATCCTTGGATTTGCCCGCCGGCGACGTGGCGGGCGAGGTGGAGCGGGCCCCCCGGGTGCTCGGCCGCGCCTATGATGCCCGCGAGCTCGCGGAGGTGGAGCTCGGCACCAGCGAGGACGGGCGCCGCCTGCGCCTCGGCGAGGTGGCGCGGGTGCGCGAGGGGTTCGTCGAGGACCAGCCGGAGGGGCGGCGCCAGGGGCTGCGCGCGGTGGAACTGCTCGTGCAGCGGGCGCTGAGCGCGGATGCGCTGGAGGTGCAGGAGCGGCTGGATCGGGTGCTTGCCGAGGTGCGCGCGGATCTGCCGCCCACCCTCACCCTCGAGCGCTACGAGGTGTTCGCGGATCTCATCCGCGGCCGCATCAACCTGCTGCTCAAGAACGGCCTCACCGGCTTTCTGCTGGTGCTTTTGGTGCTCTTTCTGTTCCTCAACGCCCGCGTCGCCTTCTGGGTGGCGATCGGGATCCCCGTGAGCCTCGCCGCCATGCTCGGCACCCTGTGGATGCTGGGCCACAGCATCAACATGGTGAGCCTGTTCGCCATGATCCTCGGCATCGGCATCGTGGTGGACGACGCCATCGTGGTCGGCGAGCATGCGGTGAGCCTGCGCGAACAGGGGCTCTCACCGCAGCTCGCGGCGGAGGAGGGGGCGCGGCGCATGTTCGCGCCGGTGTTGAGCGCCACCCTCACCACCATCGCCGCCTTCCTGCCGCTTATGGTGATCGGCGGGATTATGGGGGTGGTGATCCGGGAGATCCCGGTGGTGGTCACCGCCATGCTGGTGGCGAGCCTGATCGAGTGCCTGCTGGTGCTGCCCACCCATCTGCGCGGCGCCCTCGGCGCTCGTGAGCTCGCGCGCGGCTTCCGGCAGCGCTTCGATGCCCTGTTCCAGCGCCTGCGGGAGGGGATGTTCCGGCGCCTGGTGGTGGCCGCGGTCCGCCAGCGCTATACCACCCTGGCGGCCGCGGTGGCGGTGCTGCTGCTCACCTTCGGACTGATTCTCGGCGGCCACGTCGGCTTCGTGTTCTTCAAGGGCCCGGAGAGCGACTATCTGGTCGCGACCCTGCGCATGGCCCCGGGCACGCCGCGGGCGCGCACCGAGGCGGCGCTGGTGGAGGTGGAGCGCGCCCTCTATCGGGCGATCGAGAGCCTCGGCGGCCGCCCGGAGGAACTGGTGGTGATGGTCTTCGGCCGCCTCGCCAGCCAGCCGGCGGAGCGTCCCGACGAGGAGATCGGCGGCGACCATGTGGGCGGGTTCCGCGTCGAGCTCAGCCCCTCGGATTCGCGCGCCATCCGCACCGAGGCGCTGATCCAGGCCTGGTCGGCGGCGATCCCCCCGATCCCGGGGCTCGAGGAGGTCACCATCCTCGAGATGTCGGGCGGTCCGCCCGGGCGCGAGGTGGACATCCGCCTCAAGGGCGGGCTCGAGGTGGAGAGCCTCAAGCAGGCGAGCGAGGAGGTGCGCGCCGCCCTCGCCGCCCTGCCGGGGGTGAGCCAGATCTCGGACGATCTGCCCTACGGCAAGCCGGAGCTCGTGATCCGCTTGAGCGAGCGCGGCCGCAGCCTCGGGTTCACCACCGCCGAGGTGGCCCGCCAGCTGCGCGACGCCTTCGCCGGCCGCACGGCGCTGCGGTTCGCCCGTGGCGACGAGGAGGTGGAGGTGGTGGTGCGCCTCGCCCCCGAATCGGTGCGCGACCTGCCCCTCGAGTCCTTCCGCCTGCTTTTGCCCGACGGCCGCGAGGTGGCGCTCGGGGAAGTGGCGCGGATCGAGGAGAGCCAGGGCTTCGCCCGCATCCGCCGGGAGGACGGCGAGCGGGAGGTGGCGATCACCGCCGAGCTCGACGAGTCGGTGATCCGGCTCGAACAGGTGCAGGAGGCGCTGGCGCCCTTGTTGCGCGATCTCGAGGCCCGCTTCGGGGTCGAGGCGATCTACGCCGGACGGGCCGAGGAACAGGCCGAGACCCTGCGCGACATGCGGCTTGGAGCGCTGATCGGGCTCGGGCTCATCTATGTGGTGCTGGCCTGGGTGTTCCGCAGCTTCACCCGGCCTTTGGTGGTGATGGTGGTGATCCCCTTCGGCCTCATCGGCGCCACCCTGGGTCATCTGGTGATGGGGTATGATCTCACCATCCTGAGCCTGATCGCGCTGCTCGGCCTCTCCGGGGTGCTGGTCAACGACAGCATCATCCTGGTCTCCACCATCGACCAGCGCATGGCGGCCGGCGGCGATCCCATGCAATCGATCATCGACGGCACCGTCTCCCGTTTCCGGGCCGTGCTGCTCACCTCGCTCACCACCATCGGCGGCCTCACCCCGCTCATGTTCGAGACCAGCTTCCAGGCCCAGTTCCTGATCCCCATGGCCATCACCCTCTCCTTCGGCCTCGCCGTGAACACGCTTTTGGTGCTGCTCATCGTGCCGGCTCTGGTGGCGATCCAGACCGACCTGCGGCGGGGCGGCTGGCGCCGGCGGGAGGCGGACGTGGCGCGCCTCGAGGCGGCCTGAGCGTACCCCGAGGAGGGCGCCCGCTTGCGCTGCGCCGCCGCCGCCGTTACCAGGGGGCCGCCCGAGCCCGGATCCGCCTCTGCCCATGGACCCGTCCTCGCTGTTGCAGGCCGCCCTGCTCGGGGCGGTGGAAGGCCTCACCGAATTCATCCCGGTCTCCTCGACCGGCCACCTCATCCTGCTCGTCGATCTGCTCGGCTTTCGGGGCCCGCCCGGCAAGGTGTTCGAGGTGGTGATCCAGATGGGGGCCATCCTCGCCGTGTGCTGGGCCTACCGCCGGCGCCTGACCAAGGCGGCCCTGGGGATGTTCCGCGGCGGCGACGATTTCGTCTTCGTGCGCAACATCCTGCTCGCCGTCCTGCCGGCCATGGTGCTCGGGGCGTTGTTCTACGACATCATCAAGGGGGTGTTGTTCAGCCCCTGGGTGGTGTCGGCGAGCCTGATCCTGGGCGGGATGGCGATTCTCCTCATCGAACGCCGCTTGCACCGCCCCCGGGTTGTCGGCGTCGAGAGCATGTCGGCGCGCACCGCGGTTGCGGTGGGCTTCTTTCAGGCGGTGGCGATGATCCCCGGCGTCTCGCGCTCCGGCGCCACCATCATGGGCGCGCTGCTGCTCGGCGTCGAACGCCGCACCGCCACCGAATTCTCCTTCTTCCTCGCCATCCCGACCATGCTGGCGGCGAGCGTCTTCGACCTCTACCAGAACCTCGACCGGCTCACCCCGGACGGGCTCGGCCTCATCGGCGTGGGGTTCGCGGTGGCTTTCCTCACCGCCCTGTTGGTGGTGCGCACCGTGATCGGCTTCATCAGCCGCCACGGCTTTACGCCCTTCGCCTGGTACCGCATCGCCCTGGGGAGCGTGATGCTGGTGCTGTTGTCGCTTCGCTAGGCACCGTCGACGGTGCGCGGACGACCCCTCTGGCGGGCGTAGGGCACGAGATAGGTGGGCACCACGGTCTCGAGGGGCGTGGGCGCGATCCCGAGCTCGGCGAGACCCGGATGGTCGCCCGAGACCACATTGTCGCGCTTGAGCAACGCGATCTGATCGCGGGTGAGGGGCGGGTTCGGCAGCCATTCGAAAAACCGCGCCATGAAGCGGGCGAGCCCCTCGGGAAGCTCCACCACAAGCCGCCGGCGCCCCAGCACCTCGAGCATGTAGCGCAGGAGCTGTTCGAAGGTGTAGATGCGGGGGCCGCCGAGCTCGAACAGCCGGCCCTGCGCCTCCTCCTGCGACAACGCCGCCGCCACCGCATCCGCCACATCGCCCACATAGACCGGCTGAAAGCGGGTCTTGCCGCCGACGATGGGCAGTACCGGCGCGAGCTGGCTCATGAAGGCGAAGCGGTTGAAGAACTGATCCTCGGGACCGAACACCACGCTCGGCCGCAGCACCACCGCCTGCGGCACGAGCTCCCGCAGGCGCGCTTCCCCTTCGGCCTTGGTGCGGGCGTAGAGGGCGGGGGAGGCGGGATCGGCGCCCAGCGCCGAGACGTGCACCACCCGCTCCACGCCCCGGGTGCGGGCCAGCACGCCCAACAGCCGCGGCAGCTCGGCGTGGATGCGCTGGAAGTCGCCGGGGCGCCGCTCGAACAGGATGCCGACCAGGTTGACGAGCAGCTGCGTGCCCTCGAACAGGGGGGCGAGCGCTTGCTCCGACACCTCGCCGCTGTACTCTTGCAGCACGATCTGGCCGACGTCGCCTAGGGGTTTCAGATGCAGGGCATGGTCGGGCCGCCGGGTCGGCACCCGCACCACGGCACCCCTGGCCGCCAGCCGTTTGACGACATGGCGGCCGATGAAGCCGGAACCGCCGAACAGCGTGACCACCGCCCCGCGCATGGCATCCCTCCAAGTGGCTCGGGCCGGGCTCTCTCTAGTCGGCTTTCGGACGGCGGCAAACCCGCTTGTATGCCGCGCGGCGGTCGACCCGGACGGACGGGAGGAGGAGCGATGGGACGCAAGGAACTGGCCCTGCGCACCGGCTGTCATCCGGAGACGGTGCGCTATTATGAGCGCGTGGGATTGCTGCCCGCCCCGCCCCGCAGCCCTGGTGGGCACCGGCGCTACGGGCCCGCCCACGAACGGCGGCTGCGGCTGGTGCTGGCCTGCCGGCGGCTCGGCTTCACCCTGGCCGAGATCCGCCTGGTGCTCGATGCATGCGACGGCGGCGGGGCGCTCTGTCCGACCGTGCGCGCCCGGCTCGGGCGGAAGCTCGGCGAGGTGCGGGCGGAGCTCGCCCATTTGATGCGGGTGGCGGCGGCTCTCGAGGAGCTGCTCGGTTGCTGCGGGGATGGAAGCGAGGAGGAATGCCCGGCGCTCGGCGCGCTCACCTCCGGCACATCCCTCCCGCATCGCATGGCGGCGCCCCGGCCCTCGACGGAACCTTCGGCAGCGGGCGCTTGCGCACCCGTTCGCGCACTGCCATGATCGCCCACAAGCTCGGGCGTCGGCCCTTGGGACGAGGATCAGGGAGGGATGACATCATGACTCGCACGGCTTCGGCCCTCAGCCGAGGTGTCTTGGCGTTTGGGCTCGCGGTGCTGTTCGCCGCGGCGGCGCCGGCGCAGGAAGCGCCCATGAAGATCCGCATCTCCACCCCGGCGGTGCCGGGCGACTGGCACGCCGAGATGCTGTATATCTTCAAGGAATACGTCGAACGCTCCCTGCCCGGCCAGTTCGACGTCGAGATCCACCTCAACGCCACGCTCTTCAAGCAGGGCACGGAGCCTGTGGCCATGCAGCGGGGCAATCTCGACATGGCCATGATCTCCGCCCAGGACATCAGCAAGCAGATCCCGGAGTGGTCGATCTTCACCGCCGGCTACGTGATCCGCGACCCCGAACACCAGCGCAAGGTGTTCGAGAGCGACATCGGGGAGGAAATGTACGCCCTGGTGCGCGAGCGCATGGGCATCGAGATCCTCCAGGTGGCCTATCTCGGCACCCGCCAGCTCAACCTGCGCGAGGCGCGCGAGGTGATGACGCCGGCGGATCTCAAGGGCGTGAAGCTGCGCATGCCGGCCGCCGACACCTGGCAGTTCCTCGGCCGCTGTCTCGGCGCCAACCCCACGCCGCTCGCCTTCAACGAG
>Ga0256839_1005857_pt1 | contig 11112 bp, 8 predicted proteins | sample 354166metaG_FD_185968 | JGI IMG/M metagenome (GOLD analysis project Ga0256839, IMG submission 185968) | Hydrothermal vent microbial communities from Mid Atlantic Ridge, Atlantic Ocean - 354-166 | ecosystem: Environmental > Aquatic > Marine > Hydrothermal vents | place: Atlantic Ocean: Mid... | reverse complement strand
CGACAACCGCCTTCTGGGTATAGCCCTTGCGACGGGATGGCAGTTTTTCGCGGTGGCTTTTGAAGACCTCTTTGATCACGATCTTTTCGATGATCTTTTCCGCCAGAACAGCCGCTTTTTCCTGCTGGCTGCCGGATGTAAGGATTTCCTCGGCCTCTTCGTCGTCCTCGACCAGCGCCGCGGCCAATGGCTGGCTTAGTTTCGAGCCGTCACGGTAAAGTGCGTTGGCCTTGATGCCCAGGGACCAGCTAAGTTCATACGCCTTTTGGCAGTCCTCGATTGTCGCGTCATTGGCCATGTTGATGGTCTTGGAAATCGCGCCCGAGATAAACGACTGCGCAGCCGCCATCATATAGATATGGCTGTTAACCGACAGATAGCGCTTGCCTTTTTTACCGCAAGCATTGGCGCAATCAAAGATACCGTAGTGCTCTTCCTTCAGATGCGGCGCACCTTCCAGCGTCATGGTGCCGCAAACGTGGTCATTGGCCGCATCAATTTCAGCGCGGGAATAGCCAAGGTGGCGCAGCAGGTCAAATGATGGATCGTTCAGCTTTTCGGCCGGAATACCCAGTGTCTTGGCGCAGAAATCCTCGCCCAGTGTCCACTGGTTGAACACAAACCGGATGTCGAATGCCGACGGCAGGGCCGCTTCGATCTTGTCCAATTCGCGCTGGCCAAAGCCGTGCCCGATCAATGATGTGTGGTTGATCACCGGCGCATTGCCGATGGTGCCGTGGCCGACAGCGTGGGAAACAATTTCCTCGATCTGCGCGGAACCGTAACCCAGCTTTTCCAGCGCAGCCGGAACCGAGCGGTTGATAATCTTGAAATAGCCGCCACCGGCCAGTTTCTTGAACTTCACCAGCGCGAAATCAGGCTCAATGCCGGTCGTGTCGCAATCCATCACCAGACCGATTGTGCCGGTCGGGGCAATCACCGAAACCTGCGCATTGCGATAGCCGAATTTCTCACCCAGCGCCAAGGCTTCGTCCCAGGCGGTTTTGGACAATTCCACCAGCCGTTTATCAGGGCAATTGGCATGATCCAGCGGCACGGGTTTGATATCCAGCCCCTCGTATCCATCCGTATTCCCATAGGCCGCATTACGGTGGTTGCGGATCACCCGCAGCATGTGGTCGGCATTGCGGGCGTAGCCGTCAAACGCACCCAGTTCCGAGGCAATTTCCGCCGATGTGGCATAGGAAACGCCGGTCAGGATGGCGGTCAGGGCGCCACACAGGGCGCGGCCCTCGTCGCTATCATAAGAAAAGCCCATGTTCATCAGCAAGCCGCCGATATTGGCATAGCCAAGGCCCAAGGTGCGGAAATCATAGGACAATTGCGCGATTTCCTTGGACGGGAATTGCGCCATCATCACCGAAATTTCCAGCGTCAGCGTCCACAGGCGGGTGGCGTGCATGTAGTCTTCGGCCTGAAATTCGCCATCCTTAAGGAAGGTCAGCAGGTTCATGCTGGCAAGGTTACAGGCGGTATCATCCAGGAACATATATTCCGAACAGGGGTTCGAGCCACGGATTTCGCCATCTTCGGGGCATGTGTGCCAGGCGTTGACCGTGTCGTGATACTGGATGCCCGGATCGGCACAGGACCACGCGGCGTGCCCCACATCTTCCCACAGATCGCGGGCACGGATGGTTTTGGCCACCTTGCCGTCGGTGCGGTTGATCAGGTCCCAGTCGGCATCGTCCTTGACCGCCTTAAGAAAAGCATCCGTCACGCGGATCGAGTTGTTCGAGTTCTGGCCGGACACCGAATTATAGGCCTCTGAATCCCAGTCCGTGTCATAGGTCGGGAATTCAATCGCGGTATAGCCCTGCTTGGCATAATCCAGCACCCGCTTGATGTAGGTCTCGGGAATAGCGTATTTTTTCGCACTGCGGATGGCCGATTTAAGGGTCTCGTTCACCTTGGGGTCAACCGCGTCTTCCTGCTTGCCGTCCCATGCCTTGATCGCGGCAAAGATTTCGTTCAGACCCTTTTCGTGGATCTTGGAACCGGCCACGATCGAGGCAACCTTTTGTTCTTCAAGAACTTTCCAGTTGATGAATTCCTGAATATCGGGGTGGTCCGCATCGCAAATCACCATCTTGGCGGCGCGGCGTGTGGTGCCACCGGATTTGATCGCGCCGGCAGCACGGTCACCGATTTTAAGGAAGCCCATCAGACCCGAGGACGACCCGCCGCCCGACAGCGATTCACCGGCGGCGCGCAAGGATGAAAAGTTGGTGCCTGTGCCCGAGCCGTATTTGAACAGCCGCGCTTCGCGCACCCACAGGTCCATGATGCCACCCTCGCCCACCAGATCATCGGCGATCGACTGGATGAAACAGGCGTGCGGCTGCGGGTGTTCATAGGAGGATTTCGATTTGGTCAGCTTGCCGGTTTTGTAATCGACGTAATAGTGACCCTGTGCCGGGCCATCGATGCCATAGGCCCAGTGAATACCGGTGTTGAACCACTGCGGGCTGTTGGGTGCCGCGCGCTGGCTGGCCAGCATGTGGCGCATTTCGTCAAAATAGGCGCGGGCGTCGGATTCCTTGCTGAAATAGCCACCCTTCCATCCCCAATAGGTCCAGGTGCCCGCCAGCCGGTTGAACACCTGCTTGGCCGAGGTTTCGCCGCCATAGCGTTCTTCTTCAGGCAATTCGGCCAAAGCGGCCTCGTCTGCAACCGAACGCCACAGGAATTCGGGCACGCCCTTTTCCTTGACCTTCTTCAGCCGCGCCGGAACGCCGGCCTTGCGGAAATATTTCTGTGCAATTACGTCCGAGGCCACCTGACTCCAGGCCGCCGGGACTTCGCAATCATCCAGACGGAACACAATGGTGCCATCAGGGTTGCGGATTTCAGAAGACGTTGTGGTAAATTCAAGATCAGAATATGCGTCCTGACCGGATTTTGTGAACTTGCGCTCTATTTTCATTTTGTTGTCTGCCCCATCGTGCGTCACTATTTATTGGCGCGCCCCCTTATCCGGAAACCTTCACCAAACTCGCGCCAACCCCATGTGGTCAAGAAAGCCATTGCCAACCGGTAACACGATTAAACCGGTCGGTATCACCCTAGGGGTGCATCAGATATGGTATTCCGTCCCTCATTGACCATCACTACTAAATCTAGTGCTGCCTTGGTCAGCCACCACAATGTGAAGTAGAGACCCCTATCGCGTCAACTTTTATATTTTACTTTTCCACAGCTATTTTCTGTTGACCGACGGTTTTTGATACCGGCGAATCCGGTGTTCAAAATTCACACCCGCCAAAATGGAACCTACCCATTATTTGGTATACAATTCGAGACCGAATGAATTTCCGTTTAGTTCGGCTGACTTGCCAAAATAAACTAAGAATTCACATGAAGATTCATTTTTCTTAATGGCCAAAGGTTCACGTTAGGGAAAGCCCTACACTGATTCTTCAGCGTCCGCTGAAAACAATCTTGAAAAAAGTGAATGGTCGGGACGGCAAGATTCGAACTTGCGACCTACGGTACCCAAAACCGTCGCGCTACCAGGCTGCGCTACGCCCCGAACAAGGCTTCTCTACAGAGTGTGAATGGGATTGGAAACCCCTAGAATGCGCTTCTTTTTCAGATACCTGCGAATAAATGTCATTCTGCCGGACAAGGCCAGGCCGCAATCGCCGAATCAAACGCCGGATGGCGCAGCTCGCTGCCCACGGTGATTCCCAGCCCGCGCGCCATGCCGCCATTGATTTCCAGAATCATCAGCACATTGTCACCGCCATCAATCGGGGTTTCATCCAGCGGTTTGGCATTTTCGGCAATTCTGGTCACACGACCGGTTTCGTCCAGAAAAAGCATATCCAGCGGGATCAGCGTGTTTTTCATCCAGAACCGCGCCCTATGCGGGCGTTCATAAACAAACAGCATGCCGGCGCTGGCCGACATTTTCTCGCGGAACATCAGCCCTTTTTGCTGTTCTTCGGCATCATCGGCCACTTCAACATTGAAATGCGCCTGCCCCCAGTCCCCGCGAATGTCAACAGCACTGGTCGAGCAGGTTTCGCTTGCTTGCGCAAAACCCGCCCCGAGGGTCAAGAAAGCAATCAAGACCCCGCGCTTTATCATGATGTGGACCGAAACGATGAATCCCAAGACAAGACCTGTGTCGCCATACGGCCCCGTTCCCCGTCCATGACGCGAATACTGATCGCTTCTCCCGGTTGCAAATCGGCCAGACCAGAGCGGTGCAGGATTTCAACGTGGATAAAGACGTCTGCCGAGCTTCCGAACACATTGGCGAATCCGAAACCCTTGGCTTTGTCGAACCATTTTACCCTTGCCGGCTCCAGTTCACCCAGTTCCTCGTCTGCTTCCAGATCGGAAAAGCCACTCATCCCGCCTTCGACCGTCCCGGCCGGGGGGGTGATTTTCAGTATTTCGACCGTCTGCATGCCCCGATCGGTTTCCTGAACCAGAATCTCGATTCTGGCCTGATCTGCAACAGAGCTTTGGCCGAAATTCCGCAATACATTTGCATGCAACAGAATATCGGGGCCGCCATCATCAGCAACCACGAAACCGAATCCCTTGCCTGGATCGAACCATTTCACATGGCCCGTCACGGGTTGGCGCATATTGTTTTCTTCTTCGCTCATCTCATCGTGCTCATTCATGCCCTGCGCTGTTTCACTCTCTTAGCTTTACCAAATGGTCAACTACGTTCTTGCAAACCACCATTTTTTTGCAAGCAGAAAATATCAACTTATAAGGGAGCACTCGTTAAACAGTACAATATTTTGTTACGGGTTCAGACGCTGGATATTCCAACTGTCGTGTATTTTATCACGGGACCACCGGAACCGGTCATGCAATCTGAATGCTCCGTCGGCCCAAAACTCTATTTCCGTCGGTACAATCCGGTATCCGCCCCAATACGGGGGGCGCTTCGGGTTTGGCCCTTGTTTTGCTGTTACTTTTGCAACTTCTGCCATCAAAGCTGCGCGTGTTGTTAATGGTTGCGACTGGTGCGAGGCCCAAGCCCCCAATCGGCTTTGTAATGACCTGCTATTGAAATAGGCATCCGACAGGGCCTCTTCAACCTTTTCCACGAAACCGCGCACCCTGATTTGCCGACGCAAGGATTTCCAGTGCATGACAAAAGCAGCCTTGCCGTTTCCTTCTATTTCCTGCCCCTTCGCGCTTTCGTAATTAGTATAGAAAACAAAACCTTCCGGTTCTATTTCTTTCAATAGAACCATTCGTACATTGGGCATGCCATCCGGGTCAACAGTAGCCAGTGCAATCGCGTTCGGATCATTGGGCTCCACGGCTTCGGCCTCGCCCAGCCATTGGCGGGCAAGTCTGAAGGGATCATCCCCTGAAAAGATACCGGATCGCTTTGTCATCTTGATTCCCTAACATCACCAGCGGATTACGATGGTACCAATGCCAAGGCAACCTATCCTTTCCGTTAAGTTTTGGTCCGCGCACCGCACTTGATGCCTTGCGCGCAATCGCCTAAAGATTGGGTTCTTATTTAAAGGTGGCTGAAGGGCGCAAAATGTCAACAGGATTACTACAGGGAAAACGCGGGCTGATTATGGGCCTTGCCAACGATAAATCCATCGCATGGGGCATCGCCAAGGCCTGCGCCGATGCGGGTGCCGAATTGGCGTTCTCCTATATGGGGGATGCGTTCAAGAAACGGGTTGCCCCATTGGCCGCGTCATTGGGTACGGAAATGTTGTTTGATTGCGATGCGTCAAATGCTGAATCGCTGGATGCAATGTTTGCTGCACTGGAAAAGGAATGGGGTACGCTGGATTTTGTCGTGCATGCCATTGGTTTTTCGGACAAATCCGAACTGCGCGGCCGCTACGTCGATACCTCGCAAGAAAATTTCCGCATGACGATGGACGTTTCTGTTTACACATTTACCGCCGTCACCCAGCGGGCAATCAGGATGATGCCGGATGGTGGCTCTATCCTGACACTGACCTATTACGGTGCCGAACAGGTGATGCCGCATTATAACGTGATGGGCGTGGCCAAGGCCGCATTGGAAGCCTCGGTGAAATATCTGGCCGAGGATCTGGGCAAGGACAACATTCGCGTCAACGCCATTTCGGCCGGACCGATCAAAACGCTGGCCGCCTCGGGCATTGGCGATTTTCGCTATATCCTGAAATGGAACGAACTGAACTCGCCTCTGCGACGCAATGTAACACAGGACGAGGTCGGAAAATCGGCACTTTACCTGCTCAGCGACCTTGCGTCGGGTGTTACGGGTGAGAATCTGCATGTGGACGCCGGTTATCACGTTGTCGGTATGAAGGCCGTAGATGCCCCCGATATTGATGTGGTTACGGGGCGCAAATGACCACAAGCGCCTTCATCGCCGTTGTCCTGCTGCACCTGATGGCTGCCATCAGTCCGGGACCAGCGGTGTTGATGGCGGCGCGCACCGGTGTAACCCAGGGGTTTAGGGCCGGTGCCGCATTGGCCGTGGGCATCGGGGTTGGCGGCGTGATCTGGGCCATGGCGGCGCTGTTCGGGCTGGCGATCCTGTTTGAATATGCACCAATGCTACTGACCGGATTCAAACTGCTGGGCGGCGCGTTCCTGATCTATATGGCCTACAAGTTGTGGAAATCGGCGGATCAGCCACTGGAGCAGACCGCCCCGGGCACCCCGCCCCGCAGTCTGCGCTCGGCGTTTTTGCTGGGGCTGTTCACGCAGATTTCCAACCCCAAACCCGCCATCCTGTTTGCCGCCATTTTTGTCGGCACCGTTCCCGCAACCGCAGGCTGGGGCACCTATGTGGCCCTGTTGGCGGCGGTATTCTTTAACGAAACCATGTGGAACACCCTTGTTTCGCGCATCTTTTCGCTGGAAAAGACCCGTGCGAGTTACCTGAACCTGAAAGGCTGGATTGATCGGGCGTTCGGCGGGCTACTGGCCCTGCTGGGCGTCAAAATCGCCGCCACCTGATATAACAAAGGACTGCCATCATGAGCGACCGCCTCCCCCATGAAAAAGGGTTTCACATCAGCTGGGACCAGATTCACCGCGACAGCCGCGCCCTGGCATGGCGGCTGGATGGCAAAGGGCCGGATGATGGCGCATGGAAAGCGATCGTGGCGATAACACGAGGCGGCATGGCCCCCGCGATGATTATCGCACGCGAGCTGGACGTGCGCACGGTCGATACCATCAGCATCAAATCCTACGACCATCAGCAGCAATCCGAGGCCAAGGTTCTGAAATCCCCTGACGCGGACATGATGGGCGACGGCGAAGGCATCCTGATCATCGACGATCTGGTCGATACCGGCAAAACGCTGGAAGTGGTGAAAACCCTCTATCCCAAGGCCCATATAGCCACGGTTTACGCCAAACCCATGGGCCGCCCGATGGTGGACAGTTTCATCACTGAGGTCTCGCAGGACACATGGATCTTCTTTCCGTGGGATATGGCCCTGCAATATGTCGAACCCTACCGCGGCAAGGATTAGGCCCGTCATATGACCCACCCCGTCAATCCAGCCATGCACGCCACCTTCCCGCCTCCGGTGATGGAAGCGCGGCGCTGGCTGGAGGGGGTGGCGTTCACCCGTAACAAACCGCTGATCAACGTATCACAAGCCGCACCGGTCGAACCCCCGCCCGACCCGTTGCTTGAGGCACTGGCGCAAACCGTGCTCGACACCCCCCAAGCGCATCTCTATGGCCCCGTTCTGGGTCTGCCCGCGCTGCGCGCCGAAGTGGCCTCGCAGTGGTCCACAGCTTATGGCGGAAAGATTACCGAAACACAGGTTGCCATCACTGCCGGATGCAACCAAGCCTTTGCCGCCAGCATCGCTACACTGGCCGGCGCAGGGGATGAGGTTATCGTTCCAACCCCTTGGTATTTCAACCATAAAATGTGGCTGGACATGCAGGGGATCAACACCATCCCCCTGCCCAGCGGCACCCATATGTTGCCCGATCCCGAATTCGCCGCCAGCCTGATCACCGACCACACCCGCGCGATTGTGCTGGTCACACCGAACAACCCCACAGGCGCCGAATACCCTGCCGGATTGCTGCGGGCCTTTTATGATCTGGCCAAACGCCACGGCATCGCCCTGATTGTCGATGAAACCTACCGCGATTTTGACAGCCGCGAGGGGGCACCGCATGACCTGTTCCATGATCCCGACTGGGCCGACACGCTGATCCAGCTCTATTCCTTTTCCAAGGCCTACCGTCTGACCGGTCACCGTGTTGGCGCGATTGTTGCCAGCCAAAGCCGCCTGTCCGAGGTCGAGAAATTCCTTGATACCGTCGCGATCTGCCCCAACCAGCTGGGCCAGCACGCCGCCCTTTGGGGGATGCAGAATCTGTCGCAATGGCTGGCCGGCGAACGCACCGAAATTCTGTCGCGGCGCGGAGCTATTCTGGCCGGTTTTGGCGTGCTGGAAAAACAGGGCTGGACCCTGCTGGGCTGTGGCGCCTATTTTGCCTATGTCGAACACCCGTTCCCCACACCTTCGGATCAACTGGCACAAAATCTGGTGCGCGATGCGGCTGTATTACTGCTGCCCGGCACCATGTTCATGCCCGAAAACGATACCAGCGGGCAGCACCAGTTGCGCATCGCCTTTGCAAACATAGATTCCAGCGGCATCTCCCTGCTGTTTGACCGGCTGAAAGCCATCATGGCCTAGAGATATCCAAAACCGAAAAAACCATCTGTTAATACCATCCGAACTGCATGGGACAGACGGGTTTACCGCACCTTTTCATACACTTACAAATCAATCATTTCCACGAAGACATATCCATTAAACCGGTTTAATAGAAACGTTGTCCGCAAGACGCCCACCAACCTTTTGCCTTGATCAAAGATTTGCCCCCGCCCTGCTCTTGCCCCCCGCCCCACAACCGCCTAAAGATCGCTAAACACTATTCAGCGAGGGCCCCATGGCAAGCAGCGTTAAGAAAAAATCGGCCAATATTGTTGTCTGGATAATCCTGCTTTTACTTGTCCTTGGTCTGGGCGGGTTCGGCGTGACCAATTTTGGCGGCCGCCAGGCTGCTGTTGCCACCGTTGGCGACACAGAAGTGGACATCAACGAATACTACAACAGCCTGCAACAGGAACTGCGCAGCTATCAGGCGCAAACCGGCAAACCCTTGCCTCTGTCGCAAGCCATCGCGCTTGGCATTGACCGCAATGTCCTTGCCCGCCTGACAACGGCCGCGACGCTGGACAATGAGAACAAACGCATCGGCCTGTCGGTTGGCGACGAACGTGTGCGCACCGAAATTCTGGCCACCCCCGCCTTTCAGGGGCTGGACGGAAAATTCAGCCGTGAAAATTACCGTGCTGCCCTGCGTGGCGCCGGGATGAGCGAAGCCGAATACGAGGATAAAATTCGCGCCGAAACCGCCCGCACCCTGCTACAAGGCGCCATCATGAACGGCACCGCTGCCCCTGCGGCGATGACCGATGCCTTTATCGAATACACCCGCCAGCGGCGTAATTTCAGCTGGATCAAACTGGATGCAACCACCCTGCCCGAACAGGTGCCTGAACCCACGGACGAGCAGCTAAAAGCCTATTATGATGCCAATGCTGCGGCCTTTACCGTGCCGGAAAAGAAACGTCTGGCCTATATCTGGGTCACCCCCGATATGATCGTGAACAAGATCGAGGTCGCCGAAGAAGACCTGCAAAAGGAATACGACAGCCGCGCCGATGAATATCAAAAACCCGAACGCCGTCTGGTTGAACGCCTGATCTTCCCCGATGAGGACGCCGCCAAAGCCGCCAAAGCCCGTCTGGATTCTGGCGAGGCCACATTCGAGGATCTGGTCAAGGAACGCGGTCTGGCTCTGCTCGACATCGATCTGGGGGACACCACGATCGATACACTTGGCGACGCGGGCGAAGCCGTGTTTGCCATGGACAGCCCCGGCGTAATCGGCCCGATCAACACAAACCTTGGCCCTGCCCTGTTTCGCATGAACGGCATCCTGCCCGCCCAGACAACCACGCTGGAAGACGTGCGCGAACAGTTGCAAAACGAACTGGCCGTGGACCGTGCCCGCCGCCAGATTTCCGCCAGCATCACCGAAATCGATGATCTTCTGGCCGGTGGCGCCAGCCTGCAAGAGGTGGCTGACGAAACCGATCTGGAACTGGGGCAAATCGACTGGTCCGAAGGCGACACGGACGGCATCGCCGGTTACAACGCGTTTCGCGAGGCCGCATCGGCAGTTCAGAGCGGCGACTATGCCGAAGCCAAGGAACTGGACGATGGCGGCATCTTTGCGCTGGAATTCGTCGAAACCATTCCCCCTGCCCTGAAACCGATGGAGACCGTCATTTCCGATGTGATCGCCGGTTGGGAGAACGAGGAAATCGAAAAGCGTCTGACTGAACTGGCCGACGGCCTGCTGGCCCGCCTGAACGAAGGCCAGACAATCGAGGCCTTGGGCTATCCTGTCACGACCGAAGAAGAAATCCTGCGCAACGCCAATATCGAGGGCCTGCCATTCGGCATGGTCCAGACCGTGTTCGAAATGGACAAGGGACAAGCAAAAATTATTGACGGTAACGGCGAGGTCTATCTGGTGCGGCTGGATGATATCCTGCCCCCCGACGAAAACGACCCCGATCTGGCCGCCACCCGCAGCGGTCTGGATACCGCCATCGCGCAGGCCCTGTCGGATGATATTTTCACGGCCTATGTGACCTCGCTGCAAAACCAGGCGGGCGTATCCGTCAACACGGCGGCGATCAACGCCGTTCACGCCCAGTTCCCGCAATAGCATCCAAAGGCTGATCCTGTGGCACTCACACCGACGTTCGAGGCCTTCGAGGCCGGTTTCAACAGCGGCAAGAACCAGCTGGTCTATACCCGTCTGGCCGCCGATCTGGACACGCCCGTTTCCCTGATGCTGAAACTGTCCGAGGCCCGCACCGACAGTTTCATGCTGGAATCGGTCACCGGTGGCGAGGTGCGCGGACGCTATTCGATCATCGGCGCCAAACCCGATCTGATCTGGCAATGCCACGGCGAGGCCAGCCGGATAAACCGCATGGCCCGCATTGATCGCGATGCATTTGAGGAACAG